>VFQQ010002886.1_pt1 | contig 18061 bp, 15 predicted proteins | sample 3512341 | NCBI WGS metagenome assembly VFQQ01 (sample SAMN10412373, study PRJNA504923) | tailings metagenome | isolation source: Relicate 2 Philex TSF1 revegetated site | place: Philippines: Tuba, Benguet | collected 2017-08-29 | reverse complement strand
TGCGCCATGCGCTGGACGTGCGCCACCCCAGCTTCATGGACCCCGCCTACCTCGCACTGGCGCGCAAGTACCGCTGCGCCACCGTGTTCACCGATTCGGACGACTACCCCTCGTTCGCCGACCTGACGGCGGACTTCGTCTATGCGCGCCTGATGCGCACGGAGTCAAAGGTGAACACGGGCTATGCACCGAAGGCGCTCGACGGCTGGGCCGAGGCGGCGAAGACCTGGGCGGCCGGCGCAGAACCGGCCAACGTGCCACGGCTGGCACCCGCTGGCAAGCCGGCGAAGCCGCGCGACGTGTTCATGTATTTCATCAGCGGTGCCAAGGAACGAGCGCCCGCCGCGGCCATGGGCTTGATCGCGCGGTTGAGTTAGCTGACCGCGAGGCAGCGCCTCAGCGCCAGACCGGTGGGCGCTTCTGCTGGAAGGCCGCCAGCCCTTCGTGAGCGTCGCCGGTGCTCACCATGGCCGGCACCATGGCCTGCGCGTATTCCTGCGCCTGCTCCAGCGTCATGTCCTGCATGGCGTGGAAGGCCTGCTTGCCCAGGCGCAGGGCGGCAGGGGATCGGTCCACCGTGCGCTCGAGCAGCCAGGCCAGCTTGTCGTCCAGCGCGGCGCGCGGCACCGCGTAGTTGACAACACCCAGCGCCAGCGCGCGTGCCGCGTCGATGGGTTCGGCGGTGATGCACATCTCCATGAGGGTGCGCGGCGGCAGCACGCGCAGCATGGCTGGCAGGATCATCATGGGCGTGAGCCCGATTTTGCTTTCGGGCGTACCGAACAGCGCGTCGTCTGACGCCACAGCCATGTCACAGGCGCACAGCAACCCGAAGCCGCCTGCCAGGGCGTGGCCGTTGACACGCGCCACGATGGGCAGACCGCAAGCCTGCATGGTGCGGAACAGCGCGACCAGGTAGTGGCGCGGGCGCGAGTAGTCGACGTCGAACGGGCTGCCGGCACCACTTTGCTGCAGGTCGGCGCCAGCGCAGAACGCCTTGTCGCCCGCGCCGGTGATGACGATGGCGCGGCAGGCCGGGTCTGCCTGCGCGGCCACGATGCCTTCCCCCAGTAGTCGCACCACGACTTCATTGAGGGCATTGCGACGCGGCTCGCGGTCGATGGTGAGCCACTGCACCGCATCCCGCCGCACGACCTTCACGACGGGTTGTTCTTCATCAGCCATGGTGCTTGTCTTTCATGGAGGCCTGCAGCCAGGCCTGGGGCACGTCCACCGGCATGTCCAGCAGCATTTGCGCGTGGGCCTTGCCCTGCGGGTCGTACCTCAGGGACGCCACGCCGCCGCCGCCCAGCGCCTGGTGCATGAGGAAGTTCAGGCCGTGCAGGCCAGGCCAGTCGAAGCGTTCGACCTTGCCGAGCACCAGGTGCGTGAACCATGCCTTCACCCGCTCCGTGGTGAGCTGCGCGCGCAGCAACGGCAGGCTTTCAGGCCGCCGCGCCATGACGGCAATGTTGGACATGTCGCCCTTGTCGCCGCTGCGGGCATAGGCGATGGTGCCCAGCGGCACGCGCACCATCGGGCCGGCGGGCAGCGATGCGGGAGCGGTTCCGGCGGCCATCGCGACTGGCGTGCCACCTGGCGAGGAGCCTGCCCAGGTCACGTGGAAGCCTTCGTCGTCGGCCACCTTCACGCGCACCGGTATGCGGGCCTTGTCCAGCAAGAAGGAATACAGGCGCACCACAGGCTGCACCTTGGGTCGACCGCCATGCGCCCCCGCCACACCCTGAACCGTGCCGGTGGCGGCCGGAAACACCTCACCGGCCAGAATCTCCAGCGCGCGCGCCTGCGCATGCCGGGCCGCCAGCTTCAGCACCACCTCGCGCGGCGCATGGCCACTGGCGTTTGAACCGTAGGCCTCCTCGGCGCCCAGCACCTCGATGGAGGTCTCGGTGAAGGGACCGAGGTTCTCGCGCTGCAGGATGCGTCCACTGCGTTCGAGGATGGCCATGGCCACCGCGCGGGCCTTGGCCGCGGCGTCCTGGCCACGCACCAGCAGCGTGGCAATGCAGCGATGTCCGTCCACCCACGTCGCACTGACCTTGCAATGCGGGCTCGGCGCCCGGCCACGCGCGCCTTCGACGCGCACACGGTCAATGCCCTGAGGCGTCACGCTCACGGTGGACCAGTCGCAGCACACGTCGGGCAACAGGTAGGCGCGCGGGTCGCCGGTTTCGTAGCTGATCTGTTCGCTCACGGTCGCCACCGTCACCGCGCCGCCTGTGCCTTCGGGCTTGGTGATGGTGAAGCTGCCGTTGGCAACGCAGGCCGCGATCGGGAAGCCGATATCGGCCCACCCGTGCTGCAAGGTTTGCCAGTCGGTGGAGAAGCCGCCGGTGCACTGCGGTCCGCATTCGATCACGTGCCCGGCCAGCGAGCCCGCTGAAAGCCGATCGTATTCGTGCGCCTGCCAGCCGAATTCGTGGATCAGCGGGCCGAGCACCAGCGCGCTGTCCACGCAGCGGCCCGTGACCACGATGTCGGCACCGGCATCGAGTGCCTGCGCGATCGGGAAGGCGCCCAGGTAGGCGTTGGCCGAGACCAGCTCTTCAGGCAGCGGTGTGCCGTCGGCCATCTCCCGAACACCTTGCTCGCGCAGCGCGTCGACCTGCGGCATCAGGTCGTCGCCGAACACGGCAGCCACCTTCAGCGCAATGCCCTGGGCCGCCAGCTCCTTCTCGATGGCGGCCTTGCAGGCCTCGGTGTTCACACCACCGGCGTTGACCACCACCTTCACGCCCTGCCGGGCGATTTCGCTCGCGAATGGCCGGATCACCTGCGTGATGAAGTCGGGCACGTAGCCGGCTTGCGGGTTGCGCGCGCGCATGCGCGCCAGGATCGACATGGTGACTTCGGCCAGGTAGTCGAGCATGAGGTAGTGCAGTTCGCCGCGCTCGATGAGCTGCCGCGGACCCTCGGGCGTGTCGCCCCAGAAGCCGCCGCCGCAACCGATGCGAACCTCGTTGCGTTCGGCGTTCATGCGGTGGGCGCGCGCCGGTCCACGCGTTGTTCGTCCAGCCGCGCCAGCGAGGCCCGCATCTCTTCTTCCAGGCGCGCGGTGATCGACGCGAATTGCTCGATGCGATCGGCGAAGGTCACCGCCTGCCCCAGGGAAATGAGGCCGCGTGTGGCATCGCCCGAGGCATAGGCGGCGCGTCCGAGCTTGCCGGTGATGTGCGGCATGAGATCGGCCAGGCCGGCACCTTCGCGCTCCAGGTCGGCGACGGTGCGCGTGGTCTCGTTGGCCAGCGCGCGCGAGGTGTTGTTCAGGCTCTGCATCACCAGCGCGGTGGCGGTTTCGTTGGCGGCCACCAAGCGTTCCTTGTAGTCACGGTGCGACCAGGCTTCTTCAGCCACCAGAAACCGCGTGCCCATCGCCACGCCGTCCACGCCGAGCGCAAGCGCCGCCACGATCTGCTCGCCGGTGCCAATGCCACCGCCGATCACGGTCGGGATCTTGATCGCGCGTGCCAGCAGTGTGGCCTGCACCATGGTGCCGATGAGGTCGGCCGAAGGATGCCCGCCTGCCTCGGCGCCCACCAGGCAGACCGCGTCCACGCCCAGCTTCTGTGCAGAAAGGGCATGGCGCAGGGTGGGCACCTTGTGCATGAGCTTCACGCCCGCCGAGCGCAACAGCGGCAGGTGCAGTTGCGGGTTTCGTCCAGCGGTCTCCACGAAGGGCACACCTTCCGTGGCGATGACTTCCACCAGTTCCTCCATGCGCTCGTGGGGCTGTGGCGAGGGCAGCATCGAGAGGTTCACGCCGAAGCGGTCGCTGCCACACAGGTCGCGGCAACGGCGGATCTCGTCGCGCACCGCCTCGGGCGAGGCAAACGAACGCGCCGTGATGAAACCCATGGTGCCGGCGCGCACGGCGGCACTGACGTAGCTGGCGTCCGAAATCCATTGCAGACCCGCCGCCAGGATGGGCAGGCGGATGCCGAAGAGCTGGGTGATGCGGGTCTGGAAGGGCCCTTGCGGCCCGCGCTCATGCACGTCGTGCTCCCTGGCGCACCGGCAGCGCGTTGCGTGGATCCTGTGCCAGCACCAGGTCCCATATCTGCTGGCCGGTTGGCGACTCACGCTCTTCAAGAATGTGGGCCACCAGGCCAGCGCTGCGCCCGATCAGGCCGAGGCCGCGCGCGAGCAACGGATCGAGACCCATCTCGGCAAAGATGGCGCCGACACCGCCGGCGGCGTTGAGGGGCAGGGGGCGGCCGAAGTCTTCGCGCAGCACGGCGGCAATGGCCTCCATCAGCCGCCAATGGCGGCCGTAGTAACCGTTGTCGCGCGACACCGCCGCCAGGGTGGGAATGCGCGGGTCGCCGTCGATGTGGATGGGATGGCCGACCCCACTCAGTGGTCGGCGCGCGTCGCGGAACTCCTGAACCAGCGCGCGCGCGCATTCACGCACCTGCGCGTCGCTGGCTTCGTCCGTGAGCGGTGCGGCGCCGCGCACCAGCATCTCCGTGACGTTCTGGGCCGAACCCAGGAACACGCTGCCCGCGCCCAGCAGCCCGGCGGCCACGGCACCCTGCAAGGCCTCGGGTGCACCCAGGTAGGTCAGGCGAGCGCTGATGGCGCTGGGCGTGAGGCCGTGGTCCGTGGCCATCACCAGCACCAGGTTGGCCATGTTCTTCTCGCGCTGTTCCGGCATGCGGGCGAAGGTGGTCCACCAGATCATGTCGACGAAGTCGAACTGTCCCAGGATCTCGGTGGAAATGTTCTTGCCGCGAACCGTGATGCGGTCGGGCGTGGTCGTGCCGATGTCGGTCTTGACGGTCATGTTGCGTGGTCTCCGGAAGGGATGGCGAGCGCGTCCAGCGCCAGCACACCCTGGCCTTGCGCTCCCACCCAGAGGGGGTTGATCTCGAGTTCGGCGATGGCGCCGTGATGCGCCGTCACCAGGTCCGACACGGCCACCAGCGTTCGGGCCAGGGACTCGGTGTCGCGCGGTGGTTGCCCGCGCACGCCGCGCAGGATGGCGTGGCCGCGCAACTCGCGCAGCATGTCGCGCGCATCGTCCAGGTGAATCGGCAGCAGGCGGCGGCTCACGTCCTTGAGCACCTCCACGTGGATGCCACCCAGGCCGACACTGAGCACCGGGCCAAAGCATTCGTCCTGGTGCACGCCCACCAGCGTTTCCACGCCACCAGGGGGTGCCATGCGCTCGATCAGCAGACCCTGGATGCGAGCGTTCGGTACCGCCGCTGCAACGCTGTGGTGAATGCGTTCCCAGGCCTTTGCCAGCTCACTGGCATCGCGCAGGCCCACCGCCACGCCCCCGGCGTCGGACTTGTGGAGCACATCGGCGCTGGCCACCTTGGCCACCACCGGCCATCCCATGGCAGCGGCGGCTTCCTGTGCCTCTGCCAGGGTGCGGGTCAGGCGGTGCGCCGGCATGGGAATGCCATGGCCTGCGAGCCAGGCCTTGGCCAGGGGTTCGGTGGACACGTCGGGCAAGGCCAGGCCCCTGGGTGCGGACAGCTGCAGCGGCTCGGGCACCGCCGTGGCATCGGCGCGCAGGCGCCATTGGCCGTAAGCCACCCAGCGCGCAATGGCCTTCACCGCTTTGCCCACGCTGCGAAATGGCATCAGGCCACCGTCCACCAGCACGTCGTAGCCGGCGCCCAGGCGGTCGCTCATCCAGACGGCCACGATGGGCTTGGAGGTCTCGCGCTGAACGCGAACGACGCTCTCTGCCACCACCCGCGTGACGGGGCCGTATTCCAGGGGAATCGGATACAGCACCAGGCCCACCGCCGGATCGTTGACCACTGCGCGCAGCGTGGCGGCCATCGCCTCCGGGTCGCGCATGATCTCGCCGGTGGTGTCCACCGGGTTGGTGGCGGAAGCGAAACCGGGCAGCAGCGCGGCCAGCTCGGTCCGAGTCTTGTTGTGGAACTCGGCGAGCTCCAGACCGGCCGATCCGATCATGTCGGCACTGAGGGCGGCGGTGCCACCGGAAGAGCAGAACACAGCGATCTTCTCGGCCGGGCCGGGCCTTGCGCGCGCCAGCAGCGCGGCGGTATCGATCAGTTCGTCGATGTCATCCACCTCGATCACGCCCATCTGCCGCATGACCGCGCTGTTGACCTCGGCGGAACCGGCGATCGATGCGGTGTGCGACTGGGCGGCACGCCGGCCGTACTCGGAGCGACCGATCTTCAATGCCACCACGGGCTTTCGCTGCTGCGCGGCGTGCCGCACCGCCTGCAGAAAACGCGGGCCGTCGCGAACACCTTCAAGCAGCGTGGCAATCACCTCGATGCCGGTGACGCCGGCCATGTGGTGGATGAAGTCGCTGACCTCCAGGTCCACCTCGTTGCCGGCGGATGTCCACACGCCCACGCCGATGCCCCGCTGCATGGCCTGCAGCAGGCAGCGACCGAGACCACCACCCTGCGTGGCGATGCCGATCGGGCCGGCCAGAAGATCCAGCTTGAAGGCGGGCGAGAAGGTGAGGCCCAGGCGCCGGTTGACGTTGGTCAGGCCAGGGCAGTTGGGGCCATAGATGCGCATGCCGCTCTGCGCCACGATCTCCCTCATCTGCGCCTCGAGCGCCTTGCCTTCCTCACCGGTTTCTCCAAAGCCCGAAGTGAACACGATGGCAAAGCGCACGCCGCGTGCCGCGCATTCCTGCAGGGCCGGCAGCACGTCGGGTGCGGGCACCGCGAGCATGGCCAGGTCGGGGGTGGTGGGCAACGCCGCCACCGATGGCCAGCAGGTGCGGCCACCGATGCCGGTCCGTCGCGGATTGACCAGGTAGAGCTCGCCCGTGAAATCAGAATGCTCGGTGATGTTCTGCAGAGCGTATCCACCAATGCTGCCCGCTCGGTCCGAGGCGCCCACCAGCACCACCGAGCGCGGGTCGAACAGCAAGCCGAGGTCTTTGGTGCCGCTCATGACGGTCGGCGGGAAACAAGCTGCGTGACCAGGCATTCGGCCACGGCCTGGCCACGCTGGTTGACGGCAGTGCGCTTGAAGGTGACCACGCCGCGTTCGCTTTTCGAAGTCTCCTTCTGCTCCACCACTTCAATGTCCACCGCGATCGTGTCGCCGATGAAGGTGGGGGCGGGGAACTTGCAGCGCACTTCCAGCAGACCCAGCAGCGAGGGTTCGAGCATCTGGTAGGCCATGGTGCGCGTGCTCAGACCTGCCATGTAGGAAAGCACCAGCATGCCGTGCACCAGCCGCTGGCCGTACATCGGCAGGCTGGCGGCGTATTCGGCATCCACGTGCGCGCGGTTGAGGTCTCCACTGTAGGTGGCGAACTGCACCACGTCGGCTTCGGTGATGGTGCGGGTGCTGGTGCGCCAGGCAACGCCGGGTTTGAGGTCTTCCCACCAGTAGCGCAGGGCGGCGAGTTCGGCCGGCGGGGGGGCCTGCATGAAAGTCTGCATGATGCGGTCTCCGTGTTGGTTGGCGTGCGCGGCCGCTCAGGACGAGTAGCGACCGCCAGTGACGTACAGCGTGGTGCCGCTGATATAGCGGGCGGCGTCGGATGCCAGGAACAGCGTGGCATTGGCCACGTCCTCAGGCTCGCCCAGGAAACCCACCGGATTGCGGGCCATGGCGGCTTCGCGCAGTTGTTCGAACTTCGGCAGGGACTGCATCTGCTCGGTCATGATGAAACCGGGCGCGATGGCGTTGACCGTGATGCCGAACTTGCCCTGTTCCTGCGCCAGCGCGCGCGTGAAGCCCACGATGCCGGCCTTGGCGGCGGCGTAGCTCGTCTGGCCCGGGTTGCCGAACAGCGAACGCGAGGAGATGTTGATCACACGGCCCCAGCGGCGCGCCATCATGCCGGGCAACATCGCCTGGGCACAGTTGAAACTGCCCTTGAGGATCACGTCCATGGTCTTGTCCCAGAGCGAGGGATCCATCTTCGTGAGGTAGACGTCCTTGGTCCAGGCGGCGTTGTTGACCAGGATGTCCACACCACCGAAGGCCTGCGTGGCCATCTTCTCCATGTGCTGCACGCTGGCCACATCGGTCACGTCGCATTCGAGCGCGATGGCTTCGAAGCCATCGTCCACCAGTGCCCTCGCGGTGGCACTCGCATTGCCACCGTCGATGTCGCTCACCACCACGCGTGCGCCCTCCTGCGCGAACGCGCGCACCATCGCCGCGCCAATGCCGCGGCCCGAGCCCGTCACCAGGGCCACCTTGTCCTTCAGATTCAAATCCACGGGTTGTTCCTTTTCAATGTCTGCGCTGACCGAAGGCAATGGCTGCCACTTCCTTCAGTGCGACCACGTAGTCGTCCAGATTGCGGCGCATGCGCTCGGCTGGTCCGCCCACGGAGATGGCCATGGCTTCTTCACCGATGTAGCCCCCCACACCCAACGCCGACACGCCTTCGTTGCCTTCCTCTTCCGCCAGGTACCAGCCACGCGCGCGACCGGCCGCGAGATCGGCTTCCAGAAGACCGGCGTCGGTGAGGGTGCGCGGGGTCAGCTCGCGCATGGGCTTGAGCCGCATCTGGCGCGCGGCCTCCGCGGGGTCTTCTTCCCCGATCAGGCCAAGCAGCGCCTTGCCCAGGCCCGAGGCGTGCAGGGCGATGCGTTCGCCGGTGTTGAGCACGTAGCGCAGCGGGTGGCGGCCTTCCTGCATGGCAATCACCTTGACCGCACCGTCGTCGAGTCGGCCACAGAAGGCGGTTTCACCCGTTTTGGCCACGAGCAGCTCGAGCGCCTCCACACCGGCTGCGTAGAGCGGGTCGTTGCGAACGATCTCGGAAGCCACGGTGTAAATGCGGCTGGTCGGATAGAAGCGCCGCGTGCGCGCCGTGCGCAACACGTAGCCCCCCTGGTGCAGCGTGTGCAGCAGGTCGGAGCAGGAGCTGTCGGGCAGGTCAAGGAAGCGGGCCACGTCCGAGTTGGACAGTTCACGTTTTTCGCGTGCGAAGACCTCGAGCACGGCCATGGTGCGGGTGCAGGCGGGGACGATGGAGGGCATGGTGACTTTCGGTTCTGGTGGGTCGATGAGCAAAATATACAACAGCTATCTGACAATGTCTACGATATATCGGAATCATTAAAAATTGAATCGATGATGGATTGTAGACAAATCAGGGCAAAAAAACGATTGCACTTCAAAACATTGCGGTGTATCGTAGACATCTGCGAGATGTCGTGAAATGACATTGGAGCGTCGTTGGACATATTCACCGGAGACAACATGAGACCCATCCGCCACGCGCTGCGACACGCGGCCCCCTTCCTTCTGGCTTTGGCGGCGGCAGTTCCGCTGGCGGGGCATGCCCAGGCGCCAGCGCCTGCCTGGCCAACGCGAGCGCTGACCATCGTTGCGCCGTTCCCGGCCGGTGGCGTGGCCGATGCGCTGGCCCGCAGCGTGGCCCAGCGCCTGTCCGAACAGCTAGGCCAGCCTGTGGTGGTGGACAACCGGGGCGGTGCCGGCGGTTCGGTCGCCGCTGCGGCTGCTGCGCGTTCTGCACCCGACGGCCACACCCTGTTCGTCGGCTCGCAAGGTACGCAGGCCACCAACGCGGTGTTCTACAAGTCGCTGCCCTACGACCCGGTGAATGACTTCGTGCCGGTGCATGCCATCGCCGGTGGCGTCAATCTTCTGGTGGTACCACCCGACCGGCCCTACAAGACCGTGCGCGAACTTGTGGCCTACGCCAAGGCCCATCCCGGTAAGCTCAACTTCGCCTCGGCGGGTGCGGGCACGTCCACCCACCTGACCGCACTGATGTTCCAGCGCGCCGCCGGCATCGAGCTCACGCACGTGGCCTACAAGGGCAGCTCACCTGCGCTCACCGACCTCATGGGCGGGCAGGTCGACCTGATGTTCGACTACCCCGCGTCATCCGGGCCCCATGTGCAGGCGGGCACGCTGCGCGCGCTCGCCGTCACGTACGGCCAGCGTGTGGCCTCGCTGCCCAACGTGCCCACCATGGCCGAGGCCGGCGTGGCCGATGTCGAGTCCGTCGCCTGGACTGGGCTCTTCGCGCCCGCCAGAACGCCACCGGCCATCGTGGCGCGGCTTTCTGCCGAAATGGAGAAGGCGATCGCCAGCCCCGAGTTCACGCAGGTGGCGGCCAAGGCAGGTGTGCTGCCGCTGAACATCGCCGGACCGAAGTTCACCGCTTTCGTGGCCAGCGAAACCGTGAAGTGGCAAGACCTGGCGCGCCGCTCCGGCGCCGTACCGCAGTAGCACCACGGAGATACCCACATGCCGGCATGGATGAGCAGCGCCGCTCGAACGAGCGAGGCGTCAGGGGAGAACGCGCGCCACGCACTGGCCCAACTGGGCTTGCTGCGTGAGCTGGAGGCGCGCACACGCGCTGCGTCGGCACGCGCCGCGCCACTGTTCGAGAAGCGGGGTCAGTTGCTGCCGCAGGAGAGAGCGGGTCTGCTGCTCGATCCTGGCGCACCCTTTCTCGAACTGTCGACCATGGCCGGCTACCTCCAGGACCACGACGATGCCGATCGCACCGTGCCTGGCGGGGGCATGATCTGCGGTATCGGTTGGATCTCGGGCGTGCGCGTCATGGTCGTCGTCGACGACGCCGGCATCGAGGCCGGTGCTATGCAGCCGATGGGCATCGAGAAGTTCCAGCGCGCGCAGCAGATTGCGCTGGACAATCGACTGCCTTTCCTGCACCTGGTGGAGTCGGCCGGCGCCAACCTGTTCAACTACCGCGTGGAGCATTTCATCCACGGCGGCGCGAACTTCTACAACCTTGCCCGCCTGTCCGCTGCAGGCATCCCGGTGCTGGCGGTGGTGCATGGCTCGTCCACCGCCGGTGGCGCCTACATGCCGGGGTTGTCCGACTATGTGGTGATGGTGCGCGGCCGTGCCAAGGCCTTCCTGGCTGGCCCGCCTCTGCTCAAGGCCGCCACGGGGGAGATCGCCACCGACGAAGAACTGGGCGGCGCGGAACTGCATGCGGGCACCACCGGCCTGGCCGAATACCTGGCAGAGGACGATGCCCACGCCATCGGCATCGCACGCGAGCTGGTGGCCTCACTGGGCTGGAACCGCGACCTGCCGCCGCGTGCCGACGAAGGCCCGGCGCCCCTTCTGGACCCGGAGGAACTGCTGGGCCTGTTCGGTCCCGATCAGAAGAAGCCAGTGGACATGCGCGAGGTGATCGCGCGCATCGCCGATGCCTCCGAGTTCCTGGAGTTCAAGGCCGGCTACGGGCCTGCGACGGTTTGCGGCCACGGCGCGCTCTACGGCCGGCGCGTGGGATTCATCGCCAACAACGGCCCGCTCGACCCGGCGGGCGCCACCAAGGTGGTGCACTTCATCCAGGCCTGCTGCCAGTCGGATGTGCCGCTGGTCTTCCTGCAGAACACCACCGGTTTCATGGTGGGTCGGCAGTCCGAACGCGAGGGCATGATCAAGCACGGCTCCAAGATGATCCAGGCCGTGGCCAACGCCACCGTGCCCAAGATCACCGTGCTGTGCAACGCCAGCTTTGGCGCGGGCAACTACGGCATGTGTGGCCGTTCGTTCGGGCCGAGCTTCGTGTTTTCGTGGCCGCATTCGCGCACCGGACTCATGGGTGCCGAACAGGCCGCCGGCACCATGACCGCGGTCACCGAAGCCGGCCTGCGCCGCCGTGGCAAGGAGGTCGACCCGGGCGCCATCGCTGCCATGCGCGAAAAGCTGATCGACACCTTCGAACGCCAGACGCCGGCTTTCTATACCTCGGGCTTGTTGCTCGACGACGGTGTGATTGACCCGCGAGACACGCGCCGCGTGCTCGGCATCGTGATGGGCGTGTGCGAGGACGCGCGCCGCCGCGCCATGCGGCCCATCCAGTTCGCCGTTTCGCGCCCCTGAGCTCATTTCATTTTCTGTTTCCGGACACCGCCTTGAAACTCACGCACGAACACGAGCAGATTCGCCGCACGCTGCGGCGCTTCATCGACGACGAGATCAACCCGCAAGTGGACGCCTGGGAGGCTGCCGGTCGCTTCCCCGCGCACGAGGTGTTCGGTCGCCTTGGCGAACTCGGGCTGCTGGGCCTGACCAAGCCGGAGTCCTGTGGCGGGGCAGGGCTGGACTATTCCTACGGCGTGGTGATGGCCGAAACGCTGGGGCACATCCGCTCGGCGGGCGTCCAGATGGCGATCGGGGTGCAGACCGACATGGCCACGCCAGCTCTGGCGCGCTTTGGCAGCGAGGCTTTGCAGCGCGAGTTCCTCGAGCCCTCCATCGCTGGCGAACGCGTGGCCTGCATCGGTGTGTCCGAGCCAGGCGCGGGTTCCGACGTGGCGGCCATCCGCACCCAGGCGCGCCGCGATGGCGCCGACTACGTGATTGACGGCACCAAGATGTGGATCACCAACAGCCTGCAGGCCGACTGGATCTGCCTGCTCGCCAACACCACGAGCGAAGGCCCGGCGCACCGCAACAAGACGCTGATCTGCGTACCGATGGACGCGCCTGGCATCACGGTGCAGGGCGGCATCGACAAGATCGGCATGCGCGCCTCGGACACCGGTATCGTGCATTTCGATGGCGTGCGCGTGCCGCAGCACCACCGCATTGGCGAAGAAGGGCAGGGCTTCACCTACCAGATGCTGCAGTTCCAGGAAGAGCGCCTGTGGGCGGCCGCCAATGCGCTGCAGATGCTGGACATCTGCATCGAGGAAACGGTGAACTACACGCGCGAGCGCCAGATTTTTGGGCGACCCGTGCTGGACAACCAGAGCGTGCATTTCCGCCTGGCCGAATTGCGCGCCGACGTGGAGTGCCTGCGTTCGCTGGTCTGGCGCGCCACCGAACATTACGTGGATGGGTCGGACGTGACCGAGCTGGCCTCCATGGCCAAGCTCAAGGCCGGCCGGTTGTTGCGAACCGTGAGCGATGCCTGCCTTCAGTACTGGGGCGGCATGGGCTTCACATGGGACAACCCCGCCTCACGGCTGTACCGCGATGGCCGACTCGCTTCCATTGGCGGTGGTGCCGACGAGGTGATGCTGTCGGTGATCTGCAAGCACATGGGCACGTTGCCCGCGAGGGCACGCGCATGAGAACACTGCTGATCGCCAACCGGGGCGAGATCGCGGTGCGCATCATGCGCACCGCGCGCCGCATGGGCCTGCGCACCGTGGCCGTGTATTCCGAGGCCGACAGCGATGCCGAGCACGTGCGCAGCGCCGATGCAGCGCTGTGCATCGGCGCTGCCGCACCACGGGATTCGTACCTCAACATCCCGGCGCTGCTGGCCGCTGCGCGCAGTGCCGGCGCCGACGCGGTGCATCCGGGGTACGGCTTCCTGGCCGAGAACGCCACCTTCGCTGCCGCCTGCGAGCAGGCCGGACTGGTCTTCGTCGGTCCCTCGGCCGAAGCCATCGAAGCGATGGGCAACAAGGCGCTGGCCAAGCAGCGCATGCGCGCGGCAGGAGTGCCCTGCATTCCGGGTTACGACGGCGAGGACACCACCACCGTACACCTGGTTCAGGAGGCTGGCCGCATCGGCTTTCCGCTCATGGTCAAGGCCGCCGCCGGTGGTGGTGGTCGCGGCATGCGGCTGGTGATGCAGGCGGCCGACCTGCCGCAGGCGCTGGACTCGGCGCGATCCGAAGCGCAGAGCGCGTTTGGAGACGGCCGCCTGATCCTGGAGCGCGCCTTGCTCGCGCCACGCCATGTGGAGGTGCAGGTGATGGCCGATGCGCAGGGCCACACCATTCACCTGGGTGAGCGCGACTGCTCGATCCAGCGTCGCCACCAGAAGATCGTGGAAGAAGCGCCGTCGCCTGCGGTGGATGCCGCGCTGCGCGAGCGCATGGGCGCCAGCGCCGTTGCGGTGGCGCGCCAGATCGGCTACCGGGGTGCGGGCACGGTGGAGTTTCTGCTGGACACGGACGGTGCCTACTACTTCATGGAGATGAACACCCGCCTGCAGGTGGAGCATCCCGTGACGGAAGCCGTCACGGGCCTGGATCTGGTGGAGTTGCAGTTGCGCGTGGCGGCCGGCGAGCCGCTGCCACTCACTCAAGACGACGTGCGCATCACCGGCCACGCGATTGAAGTGCGCTTGTGCGCCGAATCGCCGGACAGCGATTTCCTGCCGCAGACCGGCACGGTGGCGCTGTGGCAGGCCGCACCGGGCCTGCGCACCGACCATGCGCTGCGCAGCGGCAGTGTGGTGAGTCCCTGGTACGACTCCATGCTCGGCAAGGTGGTGGCGCACGGCAGCGACCGCGCGCAGGCCGCGCAGCGCCTGGCCGATGGACTCGATCGAACGGTGTGCCTCGGTCTGCCGAGCAACCGCGCCTTTCTCGCAGCGGTGCTGCGGCATCCGGCCTTCCTTTCCGGCGACTTCTCCACCGGATTCATCGCTGCGCACTTCTCCGCCAACAGCGATCGTGCGCAGGTGCCTGGTGCGCACTTGTGGGCCGTGGCTGCTGCAGTGGCTGCTGCCATGCCGGTCTCGGACCAGGTGGTGGGTGACGATTTCCTGGGCTGGTCGAGCACGGGTCTGCGCGCGCGTTCGGTGCGGCTGGGCCTGGGTGACGAGACCCGGCGTTTCTCCGTCGTCGTGCAGCGCGACATGATCAACGTGCACGAAGGCAATGGCCCGACCACCACGCTGCGCTGGCTGGCCCGGCCCGCAGGCCCGCTGCTGCGCCTGGAACTGGACGGCCTCGCCCGTGAGGTGCACCTGGCGCGCAAGGCTCGGCGCATGGCCTTGCAGATGGAAGGGCGCGAGGCCTTGTTTGAAGACCTCACGCTGGAGCCGGTGGCCAGTGCCGCGAGCGCAGGTGCCAGTGGCGCCCTGCGTGCGCCGCTTAACGGCCGCGTGGTCAAGGTCATGCACACGGTGGGCGATGCCCTGCAGAGAGGTGACGCGGTCGTGGTGCTGGAGGCCATGAAGATGGAGCACGTGCTCACCGCGCCGCACGACGGCACGCTGGCGGAACTGAATGTCGTGGTGGGCGACCAGGTGTCACCCGGCCAGCCCCTGGCCCTTGTCGAAGCGCCTGCGGCGGTGGTCGCCGCGGTGAACTGAAGAGAACACCATGCCCATTCCCGACCTGCTTGCCGGCCGCCTGAGCTTGCCCGCCATTGGTGCGCCTATGTTCCTGGTGTCTTTCCCGCCGCTGGTGATGGCCTTGTGCCGCGCGGGCGTGGTGGGCACCTTCCCCCACGTCAACGCCAGGCCTTCCTCGCAACTCGACCAGTGGCTCGAGGAACTTCGCGCCGGCCTTGCCACCGCTGCGAGCAACGGTCCGGCGGCCGCGGTGGCGCCCTTCGGCGTGAACCTGGTGTGCCACCACAGCAACCCGCGCTTCCTGCCCGATCTGGCCATCGTGGTGAAGCATCGCGTGCCGCTGGTGCTCACCAGCCTGGGCAACCCGGCGCCCGTCGCCGAGGCCGTGCACGCCTATGGCGGCGTGGTGTTTTCCGACGTGGTCACCGCCGCGCAGGCACGCAAGGCCGCCGCAGCGGGCGTGGACGGCCTCATCTGCGTGGGTGGAGGCGCGGGCGGCCATGCCAGCCACCAGAGCATGTTTTCGCTGGTGCGCGAAATTCGCGAATTCTGGGACGGTTGCCTGGTGCTGGGCGGCGGCATCAACGACGGCTGGCAGATCCGCGCCGCCGAAGCGCTCGGTGCCGATCTGGCCTACATCGGCACGCGCTTCAATGCCACGCAGGAGTCTCACGGGCAGCAGGCCTTCAAGCAGATGATCGTCGACTGCGGTGTCGATGACCTCGTCAACACCGATCGCTTCACCGGTGTGCACGCGAACTTCCTGCGGCCTTCCATCGAGCGCTTCGGTATCGACGTGGCCACGCTGCCCCCCAAGCGGCCCGACATCGCCGCGATTGCCGACGGCGATGCCAAGGCCTGGCGCGATTTCTGGAGTGCGGGCCACGGGGTGGCCACCATCCACGACATCCCCCCCGTGCGCCAACTCGTGGACCGCATGGTTGCGGAGTACGCCGCAGCCTGCCGTTTGCCGGTGAGCCCTGCGCTGCACAGGAACAGCGAGGCCCTCCAGCCATGACACCCACGCACCGCACCGTGCTGTTCGAGTGCGAACGCGGCATCGCCCGCGTGACGCTCGACCGGCCCGCGCAACTCAACGGCCTGTCGGCCGACATGCACAGCGATCTGCGCGAAGTGCTGACCGTGCTCGAGCAGGACGACACGCTGCGCTGCGTGCTGCTGACCGGCACCGGGCGCGGATTCTGCTCGGGCGCCGACCTGGCCAGCGCGCCCGAGTGCGGCCCCGATGGACGGCGCGACCTGGGCACCATGCTCGAGCGCGACTTCAATCCCCTGGTGCTGCGGCTGCGTGCCTTGCCCGTGCCCGTGGTGGTGGCGGTCAATGGCGTGGCAGCCGGCGCGGGCGTGAGCCTGGCGCTGGCGGGCGACGTGGTTCTGGCCGCGCAAGGTGCTTCGTTCGTACTGGCCTTTGCGCGCATTGCGGTCATGCCCGATGCGGGCGCAACCTGGATCCTGCCTCGCCTGATCGGTCCGGCTCGGGCGATGGCCTTGTGCCTGCTGGGCGAAGCGATGTCTGCCGAGGCGGCGCAGCAGGCCGGCCTGATCTGGCGTGCGACATCCGCCGACGCGCTCATGCCCGAGGCCGAGGCGCTGTGCGCGCGCTTCGCCACCGGCCCGGCTCTCGCACTGCGCCACATCAAGACCGCCTTGCAGGCCGCCCCGGAGGCAACGCTGCACGAGCAACTGGCCCTGGAAACCCGCCTTCAGCACGAACTCGGCCGCAGCGACGACTGCATCGAGGGCGTGAACGCTTTTCTCGAGCGGCGAGCGCCGCGCTTCACGGGTCGGTAGGCGGCCAAGCGCTTGCCGACCTTCTTTTTCTTCCCTTCCCCCAACCAAAACCCTGGAGACATCGATGAGAAACAAGAAAGCCCTGCTGAGCCTTCCCCTGTTGGCCCTGTCGGCCGCCGCGTCCGCGCAGAGCAACGTGACCCTGTTCGGCGTGCTGGACACACTGGTGGCGGTCGGCCACGGCAGCGTGTCCAACCGGACCCAGCTCACCCATTCCGGCAACACCACGACGCGGCTGGGCTTTCGCGGTGTCGAAGACCTCGGCAGCGGATGGTCCGCCGGCTTCTGGCTGGAAGCGGGTGTCGCTACCGACACGGGTGCGGGCTTCGCTTCCAACGTGAACAACCAGCCGGCCGCAGGGCCTGGCCTCGGAGGTGCCCAGGGTCTGACCTTCAACCGGCGCTCCACGCTGAGCCTGTTCAGCCCGTTCGGTGAGCTGAGGCTGGGCCGCGATTACGTGCCCACCTACAGCAACATGGGCGCGTTCGACTCCTTCGGCAATGCCGGCGTCGGCACCAGCATCTCTGCGCTGCTGGGCGTCACGTCCAGCACGCCGGCGGGCATTCGTGCGTCCAACAGCATCGGGTACATCCTGCCTTCCGGCCTGGGCGGCTTCTACGGCCATGCCATGGTGGCCTTTGGAGAGAACGCCGCGGGCGCCACCGAAGACGACGGCAATTACCAGGGCGTTCGCGTGGGCTGGGCGCAAGGCCCGATCAATGTGGCCTTCGCCACCGGCAAGCTCAAGCAGCTCGGCAACGATTCACGCCCCGGCAACGTCGGCATTTCTTACGACTTCGGCAACGCGAAGGTGGCATTTGGCTACGCCAACGAGCGCCTGGGCACGGTCAAGGGCGAAGGCATCCAGACTGGCGTGGAATGGCGCGTGGGCTCCGGCCTGGTGCGCGCCTCCTACGGCGACTACCAGCGCAAGACCGGTCTCGAGCCCAAGACAAGAAAACTGGCGGTGGGCTATGTGCATAACCTCTCCAAGCGCACGGCCGTCTACGGTACGCTGGCGCACGTAAGCAACCGGGGTGGCGCGACGTATTCGCTCAATGGCTCGGTGACCGGAGCCAACGCCTCGTCGCGCGGCATCGACCTGGGCCTGCGCCACAGCTTCTGATGAAAGAGCGGATGGGGGGCCGCACGGCTCCCCTGGCGCTCAGATCGGGTCGGCCAGCAGCTTGGACAGCGCGGCGATGTTCGCGGCGCTGGGCACCTGCGGCTTCATCTCGTCTTCCTCGGCCG
>VFQQ010002884.1_pt1 | contig 18070 bp, 34 predicted proteins | sample 3512341 | NCBI WGS metagenome assembly VFQQ01 (sample SAMN10412373, study PRJNA504923) | tailings metagenome | isolation source: Relicate 2 Philex TSF1 revegetated site | place: Philippines: Tuba, Benguet | collected 2017-08-29 | reverse complement strand
TGCCGGTACTGGCCCCGCTGGGCCTGCTGTTGTGTAGCAGCGATTGGCTGCTGAAATTGTGAGAGGCGCTGTTCCGCAACTGAACGCTGCGCCAGGCTGCAGACAGGCTGCCAATCTGCTCACCTGACAGGTCTCCATGGATGATGCCGCTATCGTGCAGCAGAGTCATGCCACCTGCAGGATGCGCTTATTGTGGGCAAATGGGTTTGAGAGATTGCGCGCATCGCCCAATGCGATGTCTATAAGCACTGGCTGCTCAGAATGGCCCAGCCCCAGCCTGCACTGCCCCAATGCCGCCCACCCACCCGCAATCTCCTGCGCCGTCAGCAAGATGAAGAGCAGGTTGGGGCCGCTGTCTGGGGCCAGCGTGTTGCGGAAGCGCCCCTTGAGTATGGCATCGTCTGCGGGCAGCCAAACATCAAGGCCGAGTTGGGTACACGTGCCGCACACCCAGCGGCTGATCAGAGCACGCCGTTACACAGGCCAGCCTGCGTTTACCAGCATGCGCATTTGTCACAAGCTGGGCCCCGGCCTGACAACCTGATACTGCTCCCACTTCCACTTACGCAGGGCCCCGCGGTTGCACAGCTGCAGCACAATCCACAGCTGGTGGCGCACGCAGGTGCCGGGCGGGGCGTCTGGGTCAGCGGGGTCCAGCGGGCGCAGGCCCAGCGCGTACGTCTGCTCGATGACAAAAGGGGGAGCAGCTAGTTGAGCAGAGTAAGGCAGGCCGTAATCGCGTCAGCAGCAGCATGCGCAGGTTGGTTGGGTGTTTGGCACCCAGGTTGCTTGGCAGTAAGGGACATGCTAACACTTGCACCACAAGAATCGACCGCTAGTCAGGCAGCTCCCAGCCCAGCGCTTGCCTGCACCAGGTTGGGATGGTGTGCAAAGTTCCTGCCCACCAGCGCCTGCAAGGGTTCAGGGCAACAGCAGCAGCAGCAGAGAATGCTTGATGCATAGGTTCCTGGTGCAGGTGCCGGGAGATCGACAGGCGCCCCTGCGTCCGGCTGCCAAGCCACCTGATGCAGTAGCTCACACATACTCAAGCGCCAACCCTGCTTCGTGCAGATTGTGCGCGACTGAGTGGACCGCAACCCACCTCCAGCAGGGCGGAGTGCTTCTCAGCTGTGAGCTGAAAGGCGGAGCCGTCTGCCGGGGCATAGTAGTCCATCACCTTGATCGCCACCTGCGAGCAGCGGTGCAGAGAGTTCTGTGAAGGCATCGCAGCGCTGCCGCATGACTGCCAGCCGGCCACTGACATGCAGCGGGCCCAGGTGTGGAATAAACTGGCAAGCAAACTGCTCCTGGATGGCATGCTAACGGCAGCAGCGGCGGCGCCGCCGACGGTGGCAGCGGTGGCCTCACCTCCGTACCGCGCCACTGTCCGCGATACACTCTGCCATAACTGCCTGACCCTAGCAGCGGTCCCTGTAGCAGTGAGATGAGGAAGTATGGATTGCTGCCTACTTGCCCTTTCAACAGTACGGTCTGATCGCATGCACCCCAATGCTGGCACGCTCACTGCTGAGCACCCACCAGCTTGGCGTCCTTGAAGACCTGCTGCCATGACTGCTTGTCGTCGACGGTGAATGACAGCGAACGCACTGCACGAGGGCAAGGCAGTGAGAGGTCAGCGGCGGCAGGGCGTGTCTGCCGCTGTCCGCCACATGCAACCGACAGGCTGAGCCTGCATCCCAGCTGCATCCCAGTGTCCGCCCAGCAGGCAAGTCGCACTCACTCAGGCCTGGCGAGCCGCTGCCCCTGCTGAACGAGAGACAGCTCTTCAGCGCAACAGGGCTGGCAGCTCGAGGCGAGGTGGGTGCCAGCTCAGGCAGCTCATCTCGCGGTACCGGCGTGCCAGCGGGTGGGGCAGCCGCCACTGCCGCCGGCGGAGCCTCCTTGGAAAGTGTGGCAAACCAGATATGCTGGCTGTCAGCCGCCAGCTGCTCGCACATGCCTCCCTCGGAAGCGAGCGAGGCCACGTGGGCGGGGATGCCGACCTGCGGAATGCCCGAGTTGCGCAGGCCCAGCGAGGCGGGCCTGCGGGCGAGGGGCAGGGTTCGAAGCGGGACCGTCCTAGTGACTGAGGTTCAGGGCGGTGCAGTCTGTGGGCAGGCAGCAGCACTGCGCAGTGCTGCTGTGGTGTTGTGTCCATTCTGACTGCCCTTATCGTTTCCCACCTGAGCTGCAGCCGCAGGCGCTCCGGGTCTTCTGGCCGCGTGACGGCCAGGGAAAAGGGCTTCTGGCAGATGATGGCGGCGTTGGCCTCGATCAGCGCCTCCTCTGGGTCAGCGCCCTGCCGCAAGTTGGGGTTGAGGGGCAGGGCACCCTTGCAGGTTGGGTTGATGAGTGCAGGCAGCCAGCGCCGACCAGGCGGTAGATTCAATATGGCTGGCCTGCCAGGCCCCGCTGTGCCTTGCCCGGCAGTACCGTGAATGCATGTATCGCAAGACGCATGGCACAGCAGGTGCTGTTGACTCGTGCATGCAACCTCAAGCTCTTCCAACAAACCACCCAAATTTGTCAGTCATCCAACCCCTAGTGGCTAACAGCTCAGCAAAAATGGACAGGATGGCCAGCTGCTCGGCGGCAAAGTGGCGCGCCGCGCGGTCACCAATCAGCAGCATGCCTGCAGATCAGGGGCAAGGAAGGGCAGGACAGAGCAGAGCACTGGCAGTGTGTTCACATTACAGATCTGGTCTGGCAGCCAGCAGCCACAGCAGAACGATCGCTCGAGCAGCAGTTCTCCCTCACCGCAGGCACCAGATCCGTCGGAGCTCATCAACGGCGCGCCGGCGTAGAAGCGCAGCGCGGTGCGGGGGCTGGTGACCAGGGGGTTGCCTCTGAAGCGTGCATCCGCCAGCGTGTCCTCCACCACCTGCATGGGTAAGCAGATGAAGGCGCAGTGCCAAAATGGCGCACGAAGCTCCTAGTACGGACACCCTTTCCAATGTGGGCAGCAATACTTGCTGGGTGCTGGCCCGCTGCAGGTGTGTGGCATCGCCAGCGCGGCCGATGCGCATGCGAGTTGCATGCACCCACCAGCATCTTGGCGTGCTCGGATGCCAGCGCCCATGAGCCTGCATGGTCCAGGCAGACAGGAAAAGTGGAAGCAACCTTAGCCAAGTGCAGGCGAGAGCCCTCCATTTCAACCTGAACTTCAGCGTGGCGGCACATGCCGCTGAGCTGTCACTGGCTGGCCTGCTGATGCTCTGCCGCAGGCGCTGCGAGCCGCTCACCAAAGGCAGTTTGACGGTCGGTGGCGTCGATCGGCCAGCCAGCCTTCACCTTGAAGATCTGCTCAGAGGTTCCAGTGGCAGAGCACAATGTGACTATTGCATTCCATACTTTAGTGCGCAAGGCAATGCAGGCCCTTGGGCACGCTGCCGCTGCTGCGTCATGTGTGTCCCTGCCCTCCACAATGCCGCCACCTGCACCCCATGCAGTCACCTGGTAGTCCACGTCGATGAGGCTCAGTGCTGCATAGTCCACCTGGAACGTGGACTGCATCAGCTCCACAATGGTGTTCAGCCGGGCGTCCAGCTCCGAGGGCTCGAGAGCGTGCAGAGCGTGCAGCGCCTGACGTTGGAAGGGAAAGGGTGAGCGACGGGGCGCATGGGAGGGTCAGCCGGAGTGTGCACCACCCGCAGAAGATAACTTCACAACTAGCACAAACCCTAGGTAGTATTGCTAACGGCGGCCAATGGTGGCCAGCACCCGCACTCCCTATTCAGCCTGCCAACCTGGATTCGCCGCCCCTCCAGCTCAGCGGACGGCGGCCCGCCCGGCGGCAGCGCCTTGTTGGCATACACTGCCGCCAGTGCTTTCTCGTAAAACTCGTCTCCGAATGCTGGCGCGGGCGCCTGCTTGGGCGGCGGCGAGGTTTTCCGGCTGCTGCTTGCTGAAGGCTCGCGGGCGGCGGCGGCGGCCTGCGCGGGGAGCGGCGGCGGCGGCGGGTGGTTGGTGCACCTTGGAGCGGCGGCGCGCCGTTCTGAGCGACTCATACGCACGCCCCGTGCGCACCTCGACGTCGTGCACGGACTGGGCGCAGCCCATCGCGGCGGCTGGAGGAAGGGGCGGGTGCCGGCAGTGCAGGCAGCGTCACCGAGATGTATCTGATACTGGCTGCAGTAGATTGAGGACGCAGAAAGGCCTGCAGCAGGCAGGGTGGTGGCCTCATGAAGCAAAGCCCTAATGCAGCCCCTGCTTAGAGCAAAGCGACCCAGCACCCTCCATCGGCTCCATAGCGGCATTAACAGCATACGAACGGCGCATAAAAGTCACCGGAAGCCGCCTGCGGCACTCCCTCTCACCGCACCCGGCCTGAACTTGCTCAGGGAGACCCCCACTGCTGATCTAGTTGCCTCTCAAAACTCCAGCACCGGCCCGCAACATGCGGTCGCCGCCCCTTGAGGAGCAACCGCCGCCGCCGCCGCCACCGCCGCCATGGGCGATGCTGCCGCCACCCGGTGGCTTCCTGCCCCCGCTGCCGCCAGGCTTTCCACAGCCGCCACACGGCTTCCACCACCCAGACCCCTTCTGGATACCGCCCTTCTTCGGCGCTCCAGTGCCTGGGGGCCCGCCCGGCTGGCCAATGCCCTTCCCTGTGTACCTTGGCCCGCCGCCGCCCTCCGCCGCAGGCAAGCCAGCAGGCGTGGCATGTGGACTTGCATGCTGCCAGTGCAAATGCAGCATGACACTGCACCACATTATCTCTGCTGAGACACAAAGTGCCTTCCGCCACTTGTGCCCACCGCCCCTCCCGCAGGGCCCCCGCTGTCCCCGCCGCGGCCAGAAGCCGGCAGCGGCTCGCCTGCAGCCGACCTGCTGCCTGCCGATCCGTTTGGGACGGGTGGAGCAGAGCCCGCCACTGAGACGGCATCGCCTGTCCAGCCCAGTGCGCAGCCATCACCGCCACAGCAACTCTACAGGCCCGCCTCGCCGCAGCCGCCGCTGCCGCTGCCCATGCCGCTGCCGGTCCACCCTGCCGGCAGCAGCAGCAGCAGGCAGGCAGCGGCACAGCCGCGACCCGACCGGCCACCGGTGCTCGGCAACGCTCATGTGGCCCAGGCGTCGCAGCAGGCGGAGCAGCGGCTGCGCGACCTGTTTCCTAAGCTGCCTCGTGAGTGTGTGCCTCCTCAACCCCTCACCCAGCATGGGTGCATGTGCATGAGGCGGCTGTTGCTGGTGGCTGCATAGCCGCAGCTCAGGGGCCGCACCCGTGCTCAGCCCTCACCGCTCAGTCCATTTTACATGCCGTCCACCATGCAGTGTGGGTGTTGGGCTACCTGATGCACCGCTTGGTGGCGCATTATGCCAAGGTTTCAGATGCCGGTGAGAGCGCCTGCACCCTCGGTGCTGCATGCAAGCTCCCTCTGCTGTTACAGGCCTACCAAGGCGGCTGTCGGTTACTGTATGCCTGGCAGGATGGCGGCTTGTAGCCAAAAGAAGTGTGTGCGGTTGCCATAAGCAAGGCCCTCTTGTAAGCCGCACTGACCTTCATTTTCTTTCCAATCTGGTGCTCCTCTCAGAGCTGCTAAGCGGCGGCAAGCAGCCAGTCAACGAGCCGCTGCAGCTGACTGTGGACAGGGCGACGGCCGCCTGCAACAGCATCGCTTACTTACCTGCCCACCAGGTGGCTGCAGTGGCAGCACCCACCCTGGAGGCTCTGCGGCAGCAGTACCTGGCAGGGGCCAGCGCAAGGGAGCTGTTTGCTTTGGTGGTGAGTTAGAGTAAGGAGGCTGGGCAGGCGCTAGGGGGTGGGTGCATAGAGCAGCAGGCAGGCTTGACTCAGTGGCAGTGTGCTAGCAAGGAGTTGTTACTGCCTTCACTTGGGCATCACAATCCGCAGCAAAACATGGCATGCTCTGACATAGGCCGGCTGCACCTGCTGCAATGCAAAACTGATGGCGAGAGGCCTGCCACCCGCCTATCCCATGTATTGTGCAGGCGCGGCCGCTTGTGGCGCGCAAGGGCCCAAAGAAGCCCGACCCCCTGTGTGCGCTGCTCCCCTCAGACCCTTCTGAGCTAGAAGCTGACCTGGCACACCTAGCCTGTGAGCCGAGCCGCGCCGAGCCTCACCTGCCAGCTGCGCCGGGGAGTGGCAGCAAGCGCACGCTGCCGCCAGCGCCGCCGCCGCCGCTGCGCGGCGCTGTGGTCGACGTGCCGCCGGCCATGCGGCCGCTGTTCAGTGGCGGCAGCGGCGGCCGCCTGCTGCAGCGCCTGCTGCGGCAGGCGGTGGCTGAGCTGCCGACCGCGCTGGCGCTGGGCAGGCCGCACAGCGGCAGCGAGACGCCACCCGTGAACGACGGTCAGAAGCCGTGGCAGACTTTAGTCGTTGGCGCCGACATTGACTTCGGCACGGTTCCAGTCTCGTGCCTGACAGCAGAGCAGCTAGGAGAAGCAGCAGCAGTGGCGGCTGGGGGGCTGCCCCGGGAGGCGGATGGCAGTGGCCGGATCAGCAGCGGCTTGGGGGCAGCAGCAGCGGCGGGGAGCCTGCTTGACTTGCTGCACCTTGCCTCGAGCCCCCAGCAGCAGCCGGCGGGTAGCGCAGCAGGAGGCAGCCAGGCACACAGCAGCAGCACGCCCCTAGGAGACAGTGCTGCAGCACCGGAAGGACCCGTGTTGCATTTCCGGCAGCTAGTGATTGAGAACTGCAGCTCCGGAGATGAGTTGTGGCTTCTGGGTGGAGTGGCGGCGCCTGTCTTCCCACACACCTTGGCTGCCGTGGACGACGCGCGGCTTTTCTGGCTGGACGGTAGGTTGCCTCTGTGGGAGCTGAGAGTGGCTTGCTTGGCAGAAACCCACAGGATGAACTTGATCGCTTGATGAGACCCGAGCTGGCGTGCTGGCTCTGCTGTGTGACTCCTCTTGCACGCTAAGCACGGTAAGCCACTTAGCAAGGTCCTTCTTCCGCTTCACCACACCGCAGGCCACCAGGCGGTGCGGCTGGCGCCCTCTCAGCAGCACACCATCTCTCTGGCCCTGTCTTCAGCCGACTGTGCCGCCCGGCGGCAGGAGAAGGGCATTCTGCAGCAGCTGCTACTGCTGGTGTTTGCGGTCGCGCCGCACACCCGCACAGCCGCAGCGCTGGGCAGCCTGGCAGGGGTGGCCATGGCTGACTGCCCTGTAGAGTGGGCTGCAGCAGATGGGGCTGGGGAGCTGGCAGCGGCAGGCAGTGTCACAGCGGCAGCCGCAGGGGGCTCAGCAGCAGCGGCGGCGGCAGCAGCAGCGGCGGCGGCTGTGGCGGCGGCGGCGGCGCAAGCCGCCCCAAAGGCAGCTGCGGCTGCCTTTCGGCTGTTTGTTGTGGCGCGGCGGGTGACTGTGGCACTTGTGGACCGACCGTCTGAGCTGGCCTTCTTGATGAGTGCGGACGCCAAGCCATTCATCTCAGGTGGGTGCTGGCGCATGCTGCAACAGTGCACTGGTGTTGCAAGCGGTGCGGTTGGCAGCGCAGTGGTTATGCAGACAGCACCACCCATCTCTGGGCATCCACTGCTCGTGCCGCTGCCCCTGCGCACACAGTGGATTGCCCTGAAATCTAGGCAGCAGGGCTCCTGCTGCCTACCTCCGGCTTGTTAGGCCTGCACAACTCAATTTTCGCTTGTATGCTGCAAATGATACCCACCGCAGAGCGCCTGCGCCAGCTCTTCTCTGCAGCACCCAGCCACTCGCTGCATTCAGCCAGCCGCTCAGCCCACCGCCTGCTGCTTACTGGGGAGCACAGCCCAGAAGCCGCCGGGAAGCTGCTGCTGTCGCATGCGCACTCGCAGCAGGGCAGGGCGCTGGCGGGTGCCTACACGTTGCATGGAGTGCCGGACTCGCCGGCCGCACCGCGGCTGCAGCGACTCAGGCGCCTATTGGTGCTGGAGGAAGCGGCATTGGAGCAGGACGTCACACGGTGGGTCCGGTGCTAGCTTTTTGTGCAATTTGGCTGCAGCGCCTCAGGCAGCCGCTGGCCGCTGGTGTTGGCTGGATGTGGCGCGGTGGGTATGATCCTTTGGCTCGCCCGCAGCCTCGTTCGCTTTGCCTTGCAGACCCAAGGTTTGTCTTGCCGTGTTTCACACTGCTTTGCTTGCACTCCTTAACTGTGCCTCACTGCTTGGCTGCTGCACTGCCACACTGCGCAGGTTTGACCAGTTCAACGTGCGGCTCCGCCTCGCCGTGTTTGACAGCCGCACCGCCACGCGCTGCCGCCTGCTCTCCCTGGCACCTTCGCCTGCCGGCGGCGACCGGCAGCAGCCGACCAGCATCACCTATCGCGGGTCCGCGGTGGCGCTGCTGCAGCCGGGCGGCATCGCACCGGCAGGCAAGCTGTTTCGGAAAGCTATGCACGCTTTGGCCATGCAAGCTGACGCTAGTAAGCACTCAGGGTAGCTGCATTGCCTGCCGCCTCAAGCGCATTTGGCACCGTTGCTCACCCCACTCCCTATGCACCCACTGCAGGCACCATTGTCTATGCACTGGCGGTCCTAGATGTGCCCGGCATGCCGGAAGGGAGGCCCGCCCTCCTGCTGGGCGACACCGGTTAGGCCAAAATCCTGGCGCCATAGCGTAGGGGGCGCCAATGCTCATGCTTGCACCGGCTGGCACCCCTGCTGCAACCGGCCTGACCTCCTGTCCGCCCTCTTGCTGTAGTGTATATCCGTACTGCGCACCAGCCAGAGCGAGAGGTAGCAGCACAAGTGGCGGCCACCGACGGCAGCACCGCCTTCCTGCTGCTGCCAGCCGAGTTTTGGAAGCAGCCGGATGTTGCGCCGCTGGTGAGCGGCTGCTGCTGCTGCTGCTGCTGCTGCCATGCGGCTACAGCTGCCCTGCGCCCCTTGCCGCCTACCTGCTGCTGCGGTGCGTCACTTACTGAGTGCGTTGGTCTGCCAGGCGTGACACCAAAGGCCTGCTATGGTCCTCCGCAGGTGCCCGACCTGGCTGCTGCCACCGCTGCCCTTCCAGAGCCCACTCATTTTGATGGCCTGGTGCATGTGCGGTTCAGCTTTGATCGAGGCGCCACGCGCCGCATGCAGCAGGCAATCGAGGCTGTGGCCCAGCAGCAGCTGACAGCCGAGTCCTGCTGGCTGCCGCCTGAGGAGTGGGAAGCTGCTGATGCGTCTGCGGCTGATGGCAGGAAAGGTGGTGCGGCGGCTGGCGGCGGCAATGCAGCAGATGGCATGGCAGGCGCAGGCAGTATCGCAGATGGTGCCAGCAGCAGCATCAGCGAGGCAGTCCTGCGGCGGTTCAGGCGGCTGCAGCCGGAGGCCGATGATGTGGCAGCCGCAGCAGCGGGCATACAGGAGCGCGGGCGGCAGCGGCTGAATGGCGAGCAGCGCACCGCGGTGGCAGCGGTGGTCTGTGGAGCGGGGCGGGCCTACCCCTATGCACTGTTTGGCCCGCCAGGCAAGTGCGGGGCTTGTTTGGCGGCAGGGAAACCGCGGTCTGGGCTGGGGATGTTGTAAGTGGTGGCATGCAGCTGAGGCCTGAAGTTTAGTAGTGCTGCCGGCAGACTGCATTTCAAGCTCCAAAACATCTCAATTGAAGCACTATGATGCATCTGCAGGCACGAAGACGGTGTCCCTGGTTTCATGCAACACGCTCCACTGTCTGTGGTCTAAAACCCCTTTGCCTCTGCAGGCACGGGCAAGACGGTGACCCTGGTGGAGTGCGCCCTGCAGCTGCTGCAGGCCTACCCACACGCCCGCCTGCTGCTCTGCGCCCCGCTGGTGCGCGATGGGTCCATGCTGCCTTCCTTGATCAAGCGAGATTTTTGTGGTGGTATCAATGCTCCGTCTGCAGACCCGCACAGTGTTGCTGCACTGCGCCGTTGCATGCCTGCAGCGGTTGCTGCCGTTCTTTGCCTTGATGATCATGCCGCTAACCACAGGCCCGATTCTCCTGCTGCCTCCCTGTGCAGAACTACAGTGCTGACCTGCTGTGCAGTGCCCTGGCCGCCGCCGGGCTGGGCAGCGCAGATATGCTGCGCTTGAATGACCCCCGCCGCCCGCCCTTCACGGTGGGTGCATTGCTCTCTGTGTGTTTGCTTTGTTCCATGCAAAACCAAAACCATGCTGCGCCTGAAAGACCCCCGCCTCCCGCCCTTCACGGTGCGCACTTTTGAAATGCTTCGCATGGCGACATTCTTGGTCCTTGTGGCTTGTGGGCTCAACATCCCCGCCGCCCGCCCTATACACCCATACGTTCATATCCATTCATATTTTGAGCGCCGTCTTGCTCCCCGCAGGTCAAGGAGGACGTGCTGCCCTTCAGCACCTACGACGGATCTACAACCTTACCCACGCATGCATCTGCTGGGTGTGCACTGCATTATTCCCGCAGGTCAAAGAGGACGTGCTGCCCTTCAGCACCTACGACGAAGGCACCCGCATGTTTGCCATCGATCCCGAGCTGTGCCGCAGCCGGAGGGTGGTGGTGGCCACGTGCGGTGCCGCAGGTGGGGCATTCAGAGCCTTTTGCTTGGAGCCTTTGTATCTTTGCGTGCACACATGAGGCGGCTGCATGCTAAGAGGGCGGGTGGTGGTGGCCCTGTGCGGTGCCGCAGGTGGGGCTGCTGGATGCGGGGATCTGGGAACGGATGGACTGTCAAGTAGGATGGGAACTGCAGTGGCAGTGGCACATACATGTACCCACGGAGGCATGCTGGCCCCATATCGACTTTCACCTTGCTCCTTGCCATCCATTGGCGCGAGCACCCTCTTTTTTTGCGACTCTACCTTCTGCTGCTGTGCAGGCTTGCTGCAGGAGGGCCCGTTTGAGTCAGCCCCCTGCCGCTTCACCCATGTGCTGATCGATGAAGCAGGGCAGGCAAGCTGTGGCTAGCTTACTTGCCAGGGATGCATTGGTGTGTCCAGTTTGCTCGCCAGCTGTTTGAGGGGGCGGGGATAACAAGCTGTGCAGTAGCCGCCCGCCGGGTCTGCTGGACCGCATTGCTGCAACACAAGGCGCACTCATTACTGCACTGTATTTGCAACAAAATGATGCGCTGCATTGCTGAAGCGATCACTTTTCCAACTGCATTTGCACATGCAGGCGCTGCCACCAGAGGCGCTGATCCCGCTGGCCCTGCTGGCCCCTGCTGCACCCGCTGTGCCCGCTGCTCCCGCTGCGCCCGCTGTGCGGCCCCAAGCTGCCCTTTCGGACCCGGGCTGGGGCGCCGTGCTGTGTGGCGACCCTCGCCAGCTGGGGCCCATTGTGCGCTCGCCGGTACGTGTTCAGAGGATTGGTGTCACGTGTTGAGAGGGTTTGTCCGCCTGTTAAGAGGACTGAGGGCATGCGAAGGGCTCTGGGGGGGGGGGGAGGACAGGAACTGCGGGCACGCCGGGCCGGGATTGCGCAGGCATGCACCATCAGCCTGCATCAACTTCCCTCCCTGCCTTTCCTTGCACTGTGCTTTGCAGGTGTCGGCCGCTCATGGCCTGGCGACCAGCCTGCTGGAGACGTGCATTGCTTTCCACACCGCTGTGGCGCACGAAGTGCTGAAGGCGGTGAGTTCATTCTCAGTTTGGAGCTTGCTAGGGTGCAGCCCAAGCTGCTAGTTTGCTCGTTGATGTTGCGCCGCATGCAATGGATGCGTCTAGAGAGAGATCCTACCCTTCCTTTTAAGCCCACTTTATCGCAGGGCCGTGTGCCGACCACCTCCATGCTGGTGCGCAACTACCGCTCGCACCGGAGGCTGCTGGACCTGCCCTCCAAGCTGTTCTACCAGGTATGTCCCTACAAAAAAGCTGTTTTGATTGATGAAAGCAATGCCTGGGTCCTGTATGTGGCTGCCTGCCTCACAGCTTCGCACGCCCGCAAGGGCGGCTCTGGTTTTCCGCACAGAGCTGCACTTGGCATGTTAGCAACACCAGTTGGCTCAGCTCTCCTGCCTTGTTAATGCCGACCGCAGGGCAGCCTGGTGGCCGCAGCAGACCCTCGGTCAGGTGCATGCCAGTTGCTGAGTAAAGGTTGCCGGGCCAGGGGCACATGTTCACAGCGCAGCAGCCAAACAAGTTTGCCCGACATGCCGAGGTGCGGAGGTCGGCAGCTGGTGCAGCTGCATGCTCTGCACAGCAAACGCCTGCGCACTTTCCCTTCCAAAACAATTGCCCGCATCCTCTCCTCACCGCAGTGCTGCCGCCGCGGTGGCGCGAGCTGCAAGCTGAAGAGGGGGAGGAGACAGATGGCAGCCCCGGCAGCCCCGGCAGCAGCAGCGAGGGTGGCAACCGAGTTGGCGTGGCAGAGGGTGCAGATGCAACAATCTCTGCTGAGAGTGAGGCCGCCAGCTCAGAGCAGTTGCCCGCGTGGGCAGACGGAGTGGAGGCTGGCAGCGGCAGCAGTGAAGAGGAGGGCAGCGGCGGCGGCTTCAATGGCCAGCGCATGGCCAGCCTGCTGTTCTATGGAGTGAGGGGTCAGCAGCAGCGGGAGGGCGATGCGCCCAGCTACTTCAACGCCCTGGAGGTGCGCAGCTGCTGCTTGGCTGGGGCTAGCGCTGGTTTTTGGTTGCGCACGTGTTGGGTGCCAGAGCCATGCTATTTTAACATGACACACTTGCCGTGCCATCTCCCCGCAATGCAGGCCAGCACAGTTGTAGAGCTATTAGTCGGGCTGCTCAGTGCTGGGGCGGGGGTGCGGGCCGACGACATTGGAGTGATGGCCACCTACCGCAAGCAGGCAAGCTCTGTTTAGTGCACCGTGACGGTGCCCCTGTGAACCAAAAGCGTTGCTGCCAATCACGGGGCCAGCCGGGTGCATGCTGCATCATGTGCTCACTTAAATTCTCCAGACCGCCTCTCGTCGCTTCGTTGTCCGGGTAATTGACCACACGGCGCCACACCCTACAGTTGATTTTGTAACACTTTCCATGCCGCAGGTGCAGAAGATCCGGCTGCTGCTGCTGCTGCGCCAGCAAATACTGGTTGTATCCTCGTAATGTGCTTAGCCAGAGTTGTGTCTGCCGAAATACTTTTGCAGGTCCAGAAGGTCTGGCTGCTGCTGTAGTGCCAGCGGGGGCTGGTTGCATCCTTGTAATGTGCTCAACCAGAGTTGTGGCTGCTGACTGCCATGCCACAGGTGCAGAAGATCCGGCTGCTGCTGCGCCAGCGGGGGCTGGGCGCCATTCGGGTCGGCACAGTGGACGACTACCAGGGGCAGGTGAGCTGGTTATCAATGAATTGGATGATTGGCAGGGGAAAGCAAGACCAGGCCCCAACCGGGCGCCATCCGGGTGGGCACAGTGGACGACTACCAGGGGCAGGTGGGCCAGGGGCTGCTGCTAGTTCAGCCAAGGGTGGTGACGGGGATGGAAATTAAATACCCACTGGGTGTCATCCGGGGAGGCACAGGGGAAGTGCCACCTTTGCGATGCGTGGTCTGTTTACCATATCACCTGCTTTGCATGATTGCACCAAGCGCGGCCGAGTGGTTTGGGTGGCATGGCGGCGGTCGTCTACCAGCGGGCCACTCGTTTAACCTGTCCTGCCTGCTCGCCATTCACCAGCAGCAAACCAGCCTCAAACAATGCAGGAGGAGCGTATCATCTTCATCTCCAACGTGCTGCGCCGGCCAGGATCCTCGGCTGCTCTGGCCTGCCTGCTCACCCTCAACCAGTCAAAACTTGGCCTCGAACAATGCAGGAGGAGCGCATCATTTTCATCTCCACCGTGCTCAGCCGCCCAGAGTCGCTGCCGCCTGTCCGCCCAGTCGGCGCTGATGGCGGGCCAGCGGGCGGCGATGTGCACCTAGGCTTCTGGTGAGCTTGTCTAGTATGGTTACATTTAATCAGCCATCAATCAGCGCTGTGTCAAGCTGCTGCTGTCATGCTGAAAGCCTGGGGCTGCATGCATGTGTCCTCACCAAACTCTATTCAAGCGTTTGGGTCGCGCCGCCCACCTGTCTGCCTGCAGGCGCAACCCCAAGCGCTTCAATGTGGCCGTGACCCGCGCCAAGGGTGAGCCTGCAATGACAAACCCTGCATTGCACAGGCTGTGCCAATTCAAGCTGATGCGCTTCTGTGCAGCGCAGCAGCAACGGCTGATGCTGGGGCCCTGGGCCGCTTTGTCTAGCTAGCTAGAGCATGCTGCCACCACAGCCAGCACCTCGTGGCTCCGTACATGTATGCGAGCTGGCAACCGTGCGATGCAGCAGTTGCAGGCGCTGCAGCTGCACCACCAGAGGCACCTCACGCAAACCCACCTTACCCTGCCCTACCCCCTGAGCGCAGCGCTGCTTGTGGTGGTGGGCCAGCCGGCAGTGCTGCTGGAAGACGCCAGCTGGCGAGAGCTGCTGCGGTGAGCATGCTGTGCTATGCTGTGCTGCGCTGGGCTGCCCCGTGCAGTCTGCTTGCTGCTGCTGGCGCACCAACTTGCCCTGGCTGCTGCCGCCCCGCAGCTGCGGATTCTCCCAGGTCGCCCGCTTGCCTCCTGCCTGCCAGAACCGTGCAACGGCCAATGCTGCGCTTTTCACCTGCCCCTTCCCCGCAGCTACTGCTTCTCCCAAGGCGCCTACCGCGGCGCGGGCGTCGATGCCATCCGCCAGCGGTTCCACATCGACGTGGGTGCTGCCGCCGGAGCGCTGCCCAAGCTGCCTCCGGACGGCGCGGCAGGTGGGTGCCAGCAGTGATTGCAGCTGGTTCGTTGCACTGTTTGGCTGCTGGTTTGATGCAGTGAAGCTGCAGTTGTTGGAATGCAACATAAAAGCGGCAGCGGCAACTGAACTGCAGGTGCAGGCGAAGGTGCGGAGGAGCAGGATGGCGAGTTGCAGCGCGCAATCTGTCACTCCGTATCTGCCTTTACGCGCTTGCTGCATTGCTGTTCCGATTTGCTTTCACTGCAGGGGAGAGCATTAGCGCAGAGGAGCAGGATGAGGAGCTGCAGCGCGCGATTGGCCAGCTGGCTGAGCTGGCGCTGCTGGGTGCTGGGCGCGCCGCGGAGACCTACCCTGAAACCCTCGAGGCAAGCATATCGAGTTGCTATGCGCGTACGCACATGTGCTTTGCGATGCACTGCTGCATGAGGGCTTGTCGCACTAATGCGTGGTTCAACAGTTGGCATCTGTGGGGTGGCCCATCGTAACACATTCGTGTGTCTTCGCTCTGCCTGCTGCTGCAGGAGATGTACGCCGCCTCGCTGGATGAGGCGCCTTTCCGGGTGCTGCTCTGAGCGCCAATCAGCTACAACTCCAGCTGCAAACGCCTCTTGGTCCTGCTGTGAGCGCCCCCAAACCTGCGGCAGGCGGCAGCCAGCCAGCCAGGACAGTGGGCGCTGCGATGCGCGCTGCACAGCTCACGTGGCGCACAAAAATGCCACGCATACTGCAATCAGGCGAGGCGACTCGTTGCAATTTTCACGTTTATGTTCTTTCAGTTGTTCAGCACTGCTGTGCCACATGATTCTGGGGCCCGCTAGTGCACCGCCCGGCCGCGGGCACCAGGGAAGCGGGACCTCGCGTTCTTTCTGTCCTGACCTCTTTTGATCGCAGCGCTTTTGGCCGGTTTTGCGCTGCTGTAAAGTGCCTTCTGCTGAACAACGCAGCAAAGCACAACAGGACGTGCACGCCAGCTGCTCCTGTGTCAGTTGCGGCTCATTTACAGAGCATTGGTACACAAGGTTAGCTACACTGTGCAACAGCAGGGGTAGCGAGGCTCTGCCATTCCCGGCTGCCGCTCCCGCCGCTCACACTCCCGTCAGCTCAACTGCCCCCGCCTCAGCAGTCTGGGTCGAGCTGCCCTTCTCCAGGTCTGAGCTGCCGGCACCGGGCAGGCAGACGACTGCTGCGTGCACCGGCGCAGTCGCTGTGGCAGCAGCAGTGGTGCCGGTTCCGGCGGGCGCGGTGAGGTGCACAGCGGTGGGGCGGTATGGCGAGGGGGGGGCGTTTCTCTCGTGCGGCCCTGGGCAGCCCTCCTTGAAGCGCTGCCAGCAGCCGAGCGGGATAAGGATGCCCCACGCAACGCAGCTGATGATAAGGATGATCTTCTGGGTTTTGCTCATGTGCTCTAGCGGGTACGCAATGTAGTCATCTGCCCACTGCGGCAGCCAGGGCAGAGCGGGAGGCGAGCACATTAGGCGGGTCAGGCAGGGGTGACGCGAGCACACAGCGCAGATTGCACGCCGACAGTTCTGCTGCGTCACGTCACTTGAAAAATTCATGCCGCTGTATGGACAGCAGCTTGCAAGTGGGTAGTGCAGGCTACATCTGCCATCCTTGACATGCCCGCGCATCGCCAGCTCAGCACCCACCTGCCCAAACTCCGTGACATTCAGGTGCGCGTCATGATCCAAGTCGAAACCCTCGAAGGTGCGGTTGCACACGTCTAGGTCGATGCAAAAGAAGTTCTGAGTGTTCAACCAGTGTTCATGCTCCTGCGGTGGTGAGACGGAGCAGGGAGATGGGCGGGCGGTCGCAGGGTTGACCTTTGCACTCTCGACTCTTGCTGCCGGCTGTTCCAGCAGTCATACCACTCGCGACAGTGGCATGGCGGCCGCACCATGAAAGACACCAGGTTGTTGCCGATGACGTCCGCTTGGTCGAACCATGCCAGCACCTCGTCAAGGCTAGCCGCCGTGCCGTTGCGGTTGTCATATGCATCCCTGAACGAGGGCGTTGGCTCCGCGGCTGTAGGCGGGGCCGTCTGTGGGAACTTGTGGGAGGGCGGTGGATTGGTTAAGGGTGAGCAGCCAGGAGGCGCTGTTGCGTTGGCACGTGCAGGTGCGGTGGCAGGCGGCAGGCGGCAGCGGCGGCGGCGGCGGCGGCCGCCGCACCTGCAGCAGGCGGCGGTTGCGCAGCGCCGCGGACGGCTGGCTGGGCCGCGAACTCTCCTGGGGCTCGCAAGGCACTGAGGCGCCCGCTCCGAGGCCGGGCGCCGCACAAACCACCAGCACAAGGAGGAGGACTAGGCCCCACTTGCTTGAGCCCCACTAGCATGGCTGGGGACAGGGAGAGAGGGAAGAAGAAGAAGAAGAAGATGACGCGCGTGGGTGACTCAGGGGGAGGAGGCGCATGGGCTGGGCGGCATGCAACTTGTGCATGCCCCGGCACCCATGCGCCCCTCCCCACAGCTGTCATTTAACCCGGATCGTGAGGCCCAGCTGCTGAGTTCTCTCGCTGGATGTGCGCTCGGGCCTTTCTGAATTTAATATCGTACTGCAGGGCGTTCAGCGCCACTTTGCGCACTGCGCTCCCCGCCGCCTGCGGCGTAACGCCGCAGGCCGCCAGAGAAGCTGCTGCTGTGTTTAAGACAAGGCCTGAGTGGGTGATAACCACTGGGTAATAGTGCACAGTCCAGCCGCAGTCCACTGGTTGGTTCAACGCATGTTGGTGCAGCTTGCCCACCGGCCGCCCCAGTCTGGTTAAAGCCTCGTAAGCGCCGCTGTCAGATGTGTGGGTGCCCTCAATACAGATGATGGTCTTTTGCTCGGCGGTCAGGGGTGCTAGGTTAGGAACAGTGCTGGGGTGGAGAGAGGGAACAGTGCTGAGGTGGCAGTGCTGGATGGACATGAGAGCGAACGGGAATGATATGTATGGAAAATGTCAGTTGGGGAGCACATGCCGAAATGGGGCAGCTGCAGCTAAGAGAGGTCAAAGTAACAATACTGTCAGGCCAGGTTTTTGTCAATCTACTGCAGCGGGGTGAGGCACACCTTCTTCCAGTGTGGGTTGAGGCAGTGCTTGCACTGCCCGCAGGGCTTGGACTGCCCTGCACGCTTTGCCGCAGCTGCAGCCTTCTGTGCAGCAGACCACTTGCGCACACCTGCGATGGACGAGCCGGCAAGAAAGAGGTGGGGGTGGTGGCCAGCAAGTCTTGGACGGAAGCGCTCGGGCATGCGCCGCCAATTGGGAACCCCAGCGCCTGGGCAACCAAGACAACAGTTATTACAGCGAAACACAATGGGAGGTCAGCGATTCAGGCTGATAAGCTCAGCCAGCTAGAAGGTGGCAAGTTGCCACCACCAACAGGCCCGGGTCTACCAACCGCACCGGGAAGGTGGAGATCTCAGTAACCGGGCTGATGGTGATGAACGGCTGCTGCTGTGCTGCCAGGATGCCCTGGGGGCCGATGCACATGAAATTGTCCGGCATCTGC
>VFQQ010002883.1_pt1 | contig 18071 bp, 15 predicted proteins | sample 3512341 | NCBI WGS metagenome assembly VFQQ01 (sample SAMN10412373, study PRJNA504923) | tailings metagenome | isolation source: Relicate 2 Philex TSF1 revegetated site | place: Philippines: Tuba, Benguet | collected 2017-08-29 | reverse complement strand
ACCACTTGCGGATGCCGGCGATCTGCGAGCCTTCGCTGGGCTGGGCGCCGATGATATGCACGCCGGCCCGCTGCTCGCGCAGATAGCGCCCCACGCCCATGATGGTGCCGGTGGTGCCCATGGCACTCACGAAATGCGTGAGCCGCCCGCCGGTGTCGCGCCAGATCTCGGGCCCGGTAGTCTGGTAGTGTGCGCGCGGGTTGTCGGGGTTGGCGAACTGATCGAGCACCCGACCCTCCCCACGCGCCTGCATCTGCATGGCGAGATCGCGCGCGTACTCCATGCCACCTGCCGATGCCGGTGTGAGAATGAGTTCGGCGCCATACGCCCGCATGGATGCGCGTCGCTCGGCGCTCAGATTGTCGGGCATGATGAGGGTCATGCGATAGCCGGTCATGGCCGCGATCATGGCCATGGCAATGCCGGTATTGCCGCTGGTGGCTTCGATGAGCCGGTCGCCGGGCTGAATTTCACCGCGTGATTCGGCGCCGCGGATCATGGACAGCACAGGCCGGTCCTTGACGGACCCCCCTGGGTTGTTGCCTTCGAGCTTGCCGAGCAGCACGGTGCCACGGCCCACTGCATGGGCGGCAGGGAGACGTTGCAGTTGCACCAGCGGCGTGTTGCCGATGGTCCGGTCGATGGTGGCGTAGGACGTCATGTGCTGTGGCAACGAGCAAGAGATCGAACAGGAGAGCCGTGAATGCGCCGTATGCATGATAGTCCAATGGCGGGTCCCGGCGTTCGGCGGCATCTTGCAGTGCTGCCGGTTGTCCGCCTTCCCTCCCGACGGAGACATTCGCCTGATGATGCCCCGGTCCATCCGCCTTGCCGCGCTCGTGACGATGAACGCGCTCACCACCACCGCAGTTCTCGGCGCCCAGGCCGCGTCCGCAGGCAAGGCGGCGCGGCCTGCGTCGTCTGTTGCCGCGCTGCGGGTGCCTGAGGCCGATGCGCTGCTGCCCTGGTCCGAGCAGATCGCCGTGCGCGAAGGCTGGCTGGCCAAGCGTCATGCCATGTTGCTACCCATGATGCGCCGGCACGGCCTTGCCATGTGGATCGTGGTGAACGAGGAGTTCCACGACGACCCCGTGGTGCACGCCGTGGCGCCGCCGCGGCCCTATACCGGCAACCGCGACATCTTCGTGTTCATCGACGCCGGCGAGCAGGGGCTGCGCAAGTTTGCCATCACCGGCTATACCGAGGAAAATCTCGCGCGCTTCTTTGACGCGCCGTTCACGGAGCCAAGGCCGCCGGCCGCGACGCTGCGTGATCTGTATGCGCAGTACCAGCCGGCCACCATTGGCCTTGGCATTCGCGGCACGCGCGGTCAGACCCGCACGCTGGGTTATGACGCCTATCGCTTTCTGGCCGAGACTCTGGGGCCCGAGGCGGAGAAGCGCTTTGTGAGTGCGGCGGAGCTGGTGCAGGAGTATCTCGACACGCGTCTGCCTGAGGAAATGCCGCACTATACCACGGCCGTGCAGGTCACCGAAGCCATCGTGAAGCGGGCGCTGTCCAATGCGGTCATCACGCCGGGCGTCACCACCGTGGGTGATGTGCGGCGTGCGCTGTTTGACATGCTGTGGGCGGCCGGTGTGCGCACCTGGTTCCAGCCTGACTTGCGTGTGCAGCGGGCCACCGGCGACGTGGCCACGTCGCGCGGTTTTCTGGCCGTGGCACCCGAGAGCACGGTGATTCAGCGCGGCGATGTGGTGCACATCGACTTTGGTATCAGCTACATGGGCTTCGACACCGACTGGCAGAAGATGGCCTATGTGCTCAAGCCCGGCGAGCGCGATGTGCCTGCGGGGCTCAAGCAGGCGATGGCCAACTCCAATACGCTGCAGGATGCGCTGATGCGCCGGCATGCGCGGCCGGGACTGACTGGTGGCATGGTGTTCAACAACACGATGGCCGAGATGAAGGAGCGCGGCATCGAAGCCATGATCTATTCGCATCCCATCGGCAATCAGGGACACGGTCTCGGAACGTCCATTGATTTCCGCAGTGGCCTGCGCAGTGACACGACGGCCCAGAACTCGCGGCTTCGACTGGGCTCCTATATGTCCATCGAGCTCAATACGGCCACGGCGGTGCCGGAGTGGAACGGTAAGAAAGTATTCGTGATGTTCGAGGACGACGCCCACCTGACCGAGGACGGGTATCGCTTCTTCCGTCCCCGTCAGGAGCAGTTCTACATCATCCGCTGATGTGGCCGCGCGGTGCGCGCCTTACAGCGCGCGCACCGCAGCCGTCACGCGTCGTTCCATGTCATCGAGTGCTGCGCGGTCCAGCCACTTGCCGCGCATCATGATGCCCTGAATGCGGCGTGCGTTGCTGATGTTCTCCAGCGGATTGGCGTCGAGCAGCACGAGATCGGCCTGCTTGCCCAAGGCTATGGTTCCCGTTTCTGCGCCGCGCCCCAGATAGGCGGCTGGTGTGCGGGTGGCCGCCAACAGCGCCTGATAGGGCGTGAGGCCGGCCTGGACGAGGGCCTCGAGTTCGCGGTGCAGACCGAAACCCGGGACCATGAAGAACTGCGGCCCGTCGCTGCCGGCCAGGAGCGGAACGCCGTGGGCCTGCAGTCGTCGCACCATCATGTCACGCACGGCCAAGTACCGCTCGCGCGCTGATGTGGGCAGCGGCTGCTGCAACTGATTGCTCCGCTGCAGGGTCCACTGGTCGAGCGCCTGACGCGGCGTGAACATGGTGTCGGGTCGCGCTCGCAGGCTCTCGGCTGTTTCGGTGCCGGCAAAGATGCGGAAGAGCGCGAGCGTGGGTCCATGGTGAATGCCACGCTGCGCCATGCGACGCGCGAGGGCATCAACACGCGCGCTGTCCACCTGCGCCAGCACTGCCTCGTCGAAGACGAACTGACCCGGTGGCACGGCCGTGCCCGGGGGGACGGTGGCGGCGATCATGCCGTCGAGATGCTCGATCTGCTGGCCGGCCTCAATGGCGCGTTCGATGCCGAACTCCGGCGTGACGTGGCCGGCCAGCGGCAGCTTGACGGCCCGCGTGGCCTCCACGAGTGCAGCGTAGGGTTCGGGCGACGTCCACATGCCATGGGTCTTGATGACGTCTGCGCCAAGCGATGCCATTTGATTCACGAGTCCCGTGACCGCCTCCGGTGAAGACGCCGACTGACCATTGATGGACTGCCCGGTGATGAAGAGCTGCGGGCCCAGCAACTGCCCACTGTTCACGCGACGCTTCACCTCGAAGCCCGACGGTGGCGCCGCCAGCGCACGCACGGTGGTCACACCAAAGGTGAGGTACACCGTGAGTTGCCGCTGCACGGCATCCATGTTCTCACCCGTGCCCTGCGCGAGGTGGGCGTGCATGTCGTGCAGGCCGGGTATGAGGTACTTGCCACGCGCGTCGATGCGTGTGGCACCCGCGGGCACCTTGATCTGCGTACGGGAGCCAATGGCCTCAATGCGACCGTCGCGTATGAGCACCACGCGGTCGCGGTCAATGGCGTCGCGCTCCATGCTCACCACGTGCACACCATCGAACGCGATGGCGGTGGGTTGGCCTGCTCGCGCCGAGGATGAATCCGCTGTGAGCGATGCGACGGCGAGGCTGAGCAGCGGGAGAAGGGGCGGGAAAGACGGCAACATGCGAGCTCACGAGTGACGGTGGGGAGTGGCGCCAACCCGGCCGGCGCAGTGTGGATTCTACGCGCTGCGTCGTGCTTCTGCGAAAGTCTGTGAGTGCAGGTTTGCGCGCTTGTGCACATATTCCGCCGACCTGCATTGTCAGTCCCGTTCCCATGCGCCCCGTCCCACCGATCACATGATTCATCCCGACACCCATCAGTACGCCGCCGCACTCGCCGCCGGCGATCGCGCCACCTGCGAGCGTCTCGCGACCGTTATTGATCGGGTATTGCCCGAGGCGGAGAATCGCATCTGGCACGCGCATCCGGTGTGGTTTCTCGACGGCAATCCCATTGTGGGCTTCAGCAAGCTCAAGTCCTGTGTGCGTCTGCTCTTCTGGAGTGGACAGTCGTTCAGCACGCCGGGGCTCAAGCCCGAGGGCACGTTCAAGGCCGCTGAAGCGCGATACACGGCAGTGGAGCAGGTGGATGAACCCTTGCTCGAACGCTGGATTGCCGAGTCGCGTGATGTGCAGTGGGACTACAAGCAACTCGTCAAGCGCAAGGGACGTCTCGAACGGCTCAAGTAGCGCGTTGCGTTACTCCGCGGGCAGCGGCGTGGGCCAGGTCAGCAGCATGCCGGCCCGCTGCAGGTCGCGCTGAAAGGTGGCGGTGTATGCAGCGTTGGCGTGAATGGCCGCAGGCAGGCGCCGCGCCGATATTGCATGTGCTGCGAGATGTCCCACGGCCTCCCCGACATTCCACTCGATGGGGTGCAAGCGATAGCAGCCGTTGGTGAGGTGCGTGACACCAATGTTCTTGCAGGCCGGCAGCAGGTTGCGCAGTCGAACAGGAATGAGTGCGCCGAGGGGGATCTGAAAGGGTACGGTTTCTCCGTAGCCACCGCTGTCACCTCGGGTGGTGCGGTGCAGGTCCATGGCATAGTGGCCTATGCCCACGCTGTCGGCAAACGCCGTGGTCTCGGTGCCCGGCGCCAGCAGCGAACGCAAAACATCCTGTTCGCGCACGATACGCCGCGTGAGCAGACGCCGGCTTTCGCGAATGTACGGCGTCATGGCCAGACCACTGTCGGTACCCACGATATCCGGGCGCAGCTTCAAGCCCGGCCACCCGGTGCCACCATCAGGTCGCGGAGCTTCGGTCTGCAGCCAGTACAACAGACTGCGTGACAGTGCGCCCGCCGCCTGCACATGCGCGGCGGCTTCGCGTTCGGAAACACCCACCAAGGGACCGTGGTGATAGTCGTTCTGCCACCAGTTGACGAGGGTGATGTCGCCAACGTGGGTACCCGGCGTGAAGAGCGTATGGTCAACAATGCGCCGATAGGACCAGTAGCCGCTGCGCTTGTCCGGGTCAAATCCGATGCGCTGGTTGGCAGGTTCGTCAAAACCAAGCAGAGGCCATGCGGTACCATTCACGTCCACGGTTTCGCTGCGCCAGCGGGCATAGTCCGCTGGCCGCTCGACAACGTGCTGCTCGCCGGGTCGGTACTCCATGGCGAATACCACGGTGAAACTCTGCTGATTGTCCGGCTGGGCCTCATCCAGCGCATGCGGTTCGCCGGTCATGGCGCGTGACTCGGCTCCCATGACCAGCTCGGCCCCGCACAACGCACTCAACTCACCACATTCCGTAGCGTCCACGATGTACGGTGCATCGAGCATGAGCTCGCTGCCATCTGTCTGACGCACCCGCACGGCGCGCACGACGTCCCGCTCGACGTCGGCGTCTACGGGACGGGTGTGGTGCAGCAGGCGCAACTGCCCCGTTGCGATGTGGGGCGCGAGCTGTGCCTCGAGCGCGGCAAGCCAGACGCGTGGTTCGGCGCAGACGCGGGACACCCAGCCATTGCCAGGATTGAGACGCGGGTTGTCGCGGGCCCGGTCCAGCAAGCGCGGATCGGCGCGGTAGTGATCGCGCACGGCGCTGCGCAACTGGCGGTAGCTTCGCGTGCCGCCAATGGTTTCGATCCACTTGTTCTCGTCCGGCGGCACAGCCTGCGCGGTGAACTGGCCGCCAATCCACGCGGATTCTTCGGTCATGATGACACGCAGGCCACGCGAGCAGGCTGCCAGTGCCGCGGCACAGCCACCCGTGCCGCCACCGATGATGACCAGATCAGCGCGAAGCTGGTCTGCGCGCAGTGGACGCCATGGCATCGCCTGCGCCTTTCGCAGCGCCGCGGCAAGTGGCGAAACGGCCAGGGTGGTCAGCGTGAGATGCCGAAGCATGTCGCGGCGGGAAGTCATGCAGAGAGTCTAGCGCTCGGCGGGCGAGATTGCGCGTCACGAGGCCAGCTTGGCAGTTGGCGCGCCCGGGCCGTGCGCTGCAGCTTTCCGCTGTCCCCCATTCACTCACCGCGCCCCATGTCTTCGCCACCGTCACCACGCGAGCCGGATGACCTGCCACCTTTTGTGGCGTTTGCGTCACGGCACAGTGCTGTCATTTTCTTTCTGCTGCTGCTGGCCGTGGCCGGTTTCGAGGGCGTGGCACTATTCGCAGCCAAGCGACGGGATGCGCGAAATTCGGCGGCCGCGCCTGCTCAGACTGCTGATGCGGTGTACCACAATGCGCGGGTGTGGACGGGCGACAGTGTGCAGCCTGCAGCCGAGGCGCTGGTGGTGCGTGAGGGGCGGTTGCTGTATGTCGGCTCATCGGACAGCGCCGCGCGCTATGCGGGGCCGAACACCGTGGTGCTGGACCTCGAGGGTCGGCGCGTGGTGCCGGGCTTCATCGATGCGCATTGGCATCTGTCCACGACCAGCAGCGCCGACCTGATCGGCGCGGGCAGCGTGGCAGAGATTGCGTCACGTCTTGCCGCGTGGGCCACGGGGCGGGCGAACGACAGTTGGATTCTGGGACGAGGATGGACGGCCACCGACTTTCCAGATCGCCAGCCACATCGCCGTCATCTGGATGTGGTGTATCCCGACCGTCCGGTGCTGCTCACCGATCGGGATGGGCATCAGGTGGTGGTGAACAGCGCGGCGTTGCGTCTGGCCGGCGTCACGCGCACAACGCCTGATCCAAGCGGCGGCCGCATCGTGCGTGACGCCGATGGCCAAGCCACGGGCGTGCTGCAGGAGTCGGCAGCGGCTCTCGTTCGCCGATTGGTGCCGCCGCCGACACGTGCTGATATCGCGCGTCGCATCGATGAGCTCTCGCGCGACGCGGCGGCGTTGGGCATCACGATGGTGCAGGAGATGTCGGGGCGGGCGCCGCGTGGTGAGGTGTTCGACGCGCTGCGCGAGGCGGCGGAGGCGGACACGCTGCGCCTGCGCTGGTATGTCTCCGTTCCGTTCACACCGGATGTCACCGATTCTGTACTGCAGCGCCATGTGGCATTGGCCGATTCGTTGCGTGGGCCCTGGCTGCGTTTCTGGGTGGCCAAGGGCATGCTGGACGGCACGGTGGATGCGCGCACGGCGGCCATGCTTTCGCCGTATGTGGGCACAGCGGATCGCGGTTTGCCTTTCATGACCGATGCGGCGCTGCGCCGCGGCGTGCAACGCTACGACTCGGCGGGTTTGCAGGTGGCGCTGCATGCCATTGGTGATCGCGCCATCCGTCAGGCACTCGATGCCTTCGAGGCGGCGCGGCGCACCAATGGTGTGCGCGACACGCGCCATCGTATTGAACACGTTGAGGTGCCGGATCCGCGCGATGTGCCGCGGTTCCGCACGCTCGGCGTCGTGGCCAGCACGCAGGCGCTGTTTGCTACGCCCGATGTCACCACGCTGCAGAACTATGCGCCGCTGCTTGGCCCTGAGCGTGCGGCGCGTTCCAATCACTTCAAGCAGTTTGACGACGCCGGTGTGGTGCAGGCCTTTGGCAGTGACCATCCGGTGTTTCCCATGCAGGTCATGCGCGGCATTCACGTGGCGGTGAATCGCACGACGGTTGAGGGTACGCCACGCGGCGGGTGGTATCCGGATGGGCGCATCACACTGGAGGCGGCATTACGGCACTTCACGCGGGACGCGGCCTACGCGGCGTTTCTCGACGGGCAGGTTGGGATACTGCGGACTGCTATGCTCGCCGACTTTGTGGTGCTGGACCGGGATCCGTTTGCCATGCCGACGGATTCCCTGTTTACGGTGCAGGTGGAGCGGACGGTGGTGGGTGGGCGGACCAGCTACCTGCGAGGTGCCACGGTCGGTGCGTCGCCCGCTGAACGTCCAACGCGTCCCAGGTGAGTGTGTCCAAAGGCGTCCGGATACTTGAGTCCATACCCGAGCGCGCGGTCGAAGCCGATGTGCGCCAACCAGATGGTGGCCGCGCTGACCAGTGGTGGCTGATGTGACCACAGTCCAAGACCGAGGATGATGGCGGGCAACCACTCGGTGTGCGCGAGGTTGTAGGCGAGGGCGCCAACACGTGCCGACTTGAGATAGCCGAGCATGGCGAGGTCGGGGAGCAGGAATGCGGCGGCAAAGGCGGCCCAGCCCCAAGCGGCGTTTGACCAGGTGGGCAGCCAGGAATAGGTGGCCACGGCCGCCACCAGCAATGCGAGTCCTTCGAGTCGCAGGTGGCGGACAGTCCAGCGCGTGTCGACGGGTGTCAGGGCGGGGGAAGCGTTCGGGTCGATCATCAAAGTCTCCTGAAGATGTACACTGTACATATTGCACTGGTTTGTCGGTTCGTCAAGATGTACATTGTACATTATGCCATATCCATCAAAGATTTCCGTGGAACAGGTCGCCGAGGCGGCAACGAGCCTGGCACGCGAGGCTGGGCTGTCGGCGGTGGGTGTTCGGTCGGTCGCAGAACGATTGGGGGTTAGACCGACAGCCTTGTACCGATACTGCTCTGATGGTGACGGTTTAATGGCGCTAATTGCAGAGCGCGCGGCCTCTGAACTTGCAGACAAGGCCAAGGCTGCTGTGGCCTCTGCCGAGCACGGTGCACAGGGTGCCGCCGGAGCTTTGCGGGCGCTGGCGTCAGCGTATGCTGACTTCTCGGCGGCAGAACCGGGTCTCTACGCTGCGCTGACCACGGACACCAGCGGCTCGACCTGGGCCGCCCAGCCTGGGGTTGAGCGCAAGGCGTTGTGGAATCTGCTTCTCCAGGTGGTTGGTCGTCTCACGAACAACCCGGACGACACGGGGGCGGCGGTGGCGGCCTGGAGTTTCCTGCACGGTTTTGCCTCACTGCGAGCGGCGGGCATGTTCGGCAGCAGTGGGCCGAGGGACGGGTTCGAGCGCGGATTGGCAGCGCTGATTGCTGGCCTGGCGCCGCTTCAGTCGCGACAACATGCCAATGCGAATCGCACCACCTGATCGTTCAGCTGCGGATGAAAGGCCGCGCGATCGAAGCCCGGCGGATCGATGGCAGGCGCGAAGCCGTGCACGGCCATCTGCGGCGGGAATGGCGTCTGAAAGCTGAAGTGGCCGGCATTGGCCACCGGGATCTCCTGGAGCTGCGTCACTGCAAGGCCGCCGCGCAGAATCTCCGTGTGCCATGACGGTGTCACGCGGTCCTCCTCACCGCGAAACAGCAGCACGGGGGCAGTCACACCGTCCAGCCGAGCTGGTGGCATGAACCAGCCCGAGGCGGGTGCCAGCAGCACGAGGCCCGCCACACCATCCAACTTCGCCACATCTAGCAGTGAAGGTGGGTTGCCTGGACTGTCATACGGCGTGTTGACCGGCCGCCCGCCAGCGGCTGCAAGCGCCGTATAGGCGCCGATGGAGTGGCCGAAGAGCACACGACGCGTGCGGTCTGCATGCGGCGACAGCAACACGTCCCGGTGCAGCGCGGCCACGGCATCGCACAGCTGCTGCGGGCGGACCCGCAAGAGCTCCACTGTCCCGGTAAGCGACGCATCGCTGCGGCTGTTGCCTACGTGCTCGGGCAGCAGCACCACAAACCCGGCCTGCGCGAGCGCCAGTGCTGTGCCGCGATGTGTGAGTGGTGAGCCGGTGTTGCCATGACTGATAAGCGCCACCGGCCTCGAGCCTGCACCACTCGGCGCGACAGGGGCATCCATCGCCACCGTCATGGTGTACGGACCGAACTGCTGTTCGCTTGCCTCGGCTGGAGTTGGATACAGCGCGAGCAGTGGCAACGCCGGACCTCCGCTCTGCGTGTCAAGCCAGCGGGCGCCAACCTGCGCCAGGTCAGACGTCATGTGGCGGCTTCTCCTCGATCGGCAGGTGAATGTCTGTCACCACCAGATGCTCCGGTACATCGGGAAAGAGACGGACTCGTCGCAACAGCAACGGAGTGCGGCCTGGGATGACTGCATGCGCAGGACACCAAGTGTGCATGAGGAAGGTGACGGCCGCGGCGATCTGCGTGTCCGGCCCTTCGAGCCGAAGACGCGCGTGTCGCCCGCCGCCAATCATGAGCGGCGCGATGCCAACCGCCCAATCATTCGCACGATGAAAGACCGTCCAGTCCGGCCGACTTCGAAAGGCACTGGGCGACACACCCAGTACGCGCTTGAAGGCCCGCGTGAAGGCCTCATGGCTGTCGTAGCCGCTCTGCAGTGCAATGGCCGCAATCGGTTCACCATGACGAAACGCCAATTGCATGGCCGCACGGCGCAGTCTGAGGCGACGCGCCACGTCCATGATGCTCAGGCCAAGCACCTGCCGCGATGCGCGAATCAACCGGAAGGGTGAGACTTCGAGCGTCGTGGCGAGCGCGTGAAGCGTGAGCGGCGTGTCCTCCTGGTGACGCCGGATTTGCCGTAGTGCCGATCGCACCAACATCGGGCTGCTTCGGCTGTGCGTGGTGCGAGAGGGTCGCATGCTGAAGAAATAGCCGAGCTCCCGTCGTCCCGCTTGATTGGAATTGCAGCCATCGAAAGTCCTGCGGCGGTTGACGGCGCCAAATGCACTGGTGCAGAATCGAAGCATCGCGGGCGTTCCCGCCGCCGCGGAATCCCACCCCTGCCTGACTTTCGCCCGAGGGAGCCATGACGTTCCTGCACGTCAACCTCATGTGGGCTATCGTGCTCTTCGGTGTCCTGCTGTGGACCACAGCCTGCGTGGCGCTCAATGCGGCGCTGCGCCGCGGCATGGGACTGATGGGGCTGGCGCTGAGCTACGGGGTGCTGGTATGGATGCTGGTGGACCTGCCGTGGCGCGAGGCCGTGGTGACCTGGGGCGTGTTCGCGGCGTTTGGCGGCGTGCTGACGGTGTTGTATGAGCTGTAGGCGCGCCGGAAGTACGCTGGCACGGGCCGCGCGCGGCGCAGACTGGTGCGCCTCGAGGGTATTGTGCTGTGGCCGTCCATGGTGCCCGATGCCGTAGGCCTGATGCTCAACGATGCCGGTATCATTCCGGCCGACGAGCGGAGTGAGACGCACGAAGAGGACACGCGGCGCATCACGGCGGAGATGGCCACGCCAACACCGGTCAACTCCGAGGCCATTCGCCGATGACGTGGAGTACACTGCTCATTGTCGTGGTTGTGTCAGGTGCCAGTGCGGCGATCGTCGCCATGTTCGTGCGCCAGCGGCGCCGGACGCTGCGCAAACGCATGGCGCAGTCTGTTGAGTTTGACGCCGAGTCGAAGGCCGTCATCGATAAGGCTCGCGACGTGGCGCAGCGCTACGGCCAGCCGTACATCGCGCCAGAACATCTCCTGCTGGCACTCATCGAAGCGCCGGAAAGCAAGGGGCTGCTCCAGCGTTTGCATGGCAATCTTGAGGTGACTGCGTTGAAATCGCAGCTGCTGGTGGCGCTGCCGCCGGCGTCAGGTGCACCGACAGATACGGTGCCGCTCTCGTTGCTGCCCACGTACACTTCGCGCGCTGCGCAGGTGTTGCGTCTGGCCGTTGACTCCGCACTCGCGGAGTTTCCTCGCGATGCGACGCCGCAGGATCTGCTGCGCGGGCTGATGCGCGAGGGCCGTAGTCCGGCGGCGCGGTTGCTCCGCGCGAACGGCATTACGACTGATTCGGCATAGAGATCCTCAGCGCGTTGGTGCCCGATGCTCTCCACTTGCCCGGCGCCATGCCGTACCAGCGCTTGAACGCGCGAAAGAATGGGGCTGGCTCGCTATAGCCCAGCAGAACAGCGACCTGCGTGGCTGTGAGATGCGGATCGCCGAGTAGGCCCGCCGCGCGCTCGCGTCGCAACGTGTCCAGCACCTCCGCAAAGCGTGTGCCGTCGCTGTTCAGGCGGCGCTGCAGTGTGCGCGTCGAAACCGACAGGGCGGCCGCCACGTCACGTTGGGTGGGCTCGCCGTGAGCGAGAACACGCTCGATCTCGTACCGAACACGATCCACCCAACGCACGGGCGCTGCTGCGGACGCTGGCAGTGCCTGATGCAGCTGGGCTACCCGATGTGTGAGATAGGCAAACAGTGGCGCATCCTGTTGCGCCAGTGGGAGACTGAGCACATGGGGGTCGTACACCATCACCAGCTGTGTGGCATCCCACTGCACGGGGCAGGCAAACCACTGCTCCACATTCTCACGCTCGGCGCTTGATGGTCGCCCAAAGGGGAATGCCACCAGCCGCAGAGGGAGGGGCTGGCCCACCAAACCCTGGAGCATGCGATGCAGCGAGGCCGCATACGCAAACACCGATTCGGTCAGCAGTGCAAACGGAATGGGGATGTGCTTGCGGAACACCATCCAGACATCGCGATCGTGTCGTTCGATGGCATGCTCGGCTACGAACTGCGGATGAATGAGCGCTCGGAATCGGTCAAGCCACTGTAACGCCTGCCCGACCGTGTCTCCATGACGTATGGCGAACCCCAGTGCGCCGAGGGCCTGCACACCGAGTTGCTGGCCAATGGCCAACCCCGCGCCCGGTGTGTTCAGCGCCCTCCAGAGCGCAATGTCCCAGACGATGGGTACTTGAGCATCCGGGTCGGCCAGGTCGTCGAGTGCAAACCCCGCCCGACCTGCGAGGGTGCGCGCATCATGACCCAGAGACCCGGCCGCTTCAATTACCGAGGCGAGAACGGTGGCGAGGATGGTGCCGGACACGACCGGCTTTCCATCGGGCCCTGACGTCGGTGTGGTGTTGGCCGGAGCTGAGGTGAAACGCATGTCCGCATGATCTCGCCTCAAGGAATGGCCGGCAAGGTCATGTCATTGGCGTCCTCGGTCACGGCGTGTCGAGACGCCCCTGTGCATTCTCCGGTCCACACTTCATGACGAGGAACCAGGCCATGCAGGTGCAGGGCATGCAGATAGTGGTGGCAGGTGCAGCGACAGCGGGCGCGGCAACGGCGCTGTTGCTGGCGCGCGCAGGCGCCACGGTACAGGTGGTGGACCGCGTGTCGCAGGTCCGGCCGGTTGGTGCCGGTATTGCGCTGGCCAGCAATGGGCAGGCGGTGCTCGAGCGCCTGCAGCTCAACGCTCTCCTGGAGCAGGCGACACGCGTGGCGGGGGCGCGCATTGTGGACGCCAGCGGACGAACGCTGCTGGCCCCACCGCCTGGAGTCGATGTGCGCATCGTGACCCGCGCGGCGCTGCAGGCCGCACTGCAGGAGGCCATGCAGAACACGCCGGGCCTCACGCTCGCGCTTGATGCGACGGTCGAGGAGGCCACACCTGATGGTCGCGTGACCGTGCGTCACGGCGCAAGCGGACAACGCGAGGTCATGGAGGCAGACCTTGTAGTTGACGCCGACGGTGTACACTCGCGAGTGCGGGAACATGGCAAGTTCGGTGCGTCAGTGCGACGTTCCGGGATTCACTATGTTCGGGCGCTGTCGCCGGCCGCGCCATCAGACGCGCTGGAGGCATGGACGGCCGCTGGCATCTTCGGCATGCTGCCGCTGCAGCGCGGCAGTTACCTCTACGCCAGCTGCGGTACGCCGGAGTTGGAGCGTGCGATCAAGGCGGCAGACCTCGATGCCTTTCGCACGGCTTGGCAGCGCGCCTTTGCGCCGAGTGTCGCAGTGCTTGACCCGCTGCAACGGTTTGACGAACTGCTGGTGCACGAAGTGATTCGTGTATCGTGCCGGCAGTGGCATGACGGTCGGCTGGTGCTGATTGGCGACGCGGCCCATGCCATGGCGCCCAATCTCGGTCAGGGAGGCAACAGTGCGCTGGTGGATGCGGTGGTGTTGGTCGAGTGTCTGCGTGCCGCGTCAAACCTGAACGACGCACTGGCGCAGTACACGGCGCGCCGGAGGCCGGCCGTTGAACGAGTGGCCGACACCTCGGCCCGACTCGGGCAGATCAGCGAATGGACACAGCCCATGATGCGCTGGATGCGGGACCGCTTGCTGATGCCGTTGGCGAGTCGGAGCGATTCGTCCCGCATGCTGCGGGACATGCTGCAGGAAGATCCGGCCTGGCTGCGGGGGCGGTAGATTCTCCGGTCCCCTACCAGACCCGGCGGTCGCGCGGTCTGGTCACCCGTCCTGCCCGTGTCCGAGATCTGGTCATGTCTGCTGTTCGCCGCGCCGCTGCGTTGCTGTCGTGGTTTGTCGCGCCTTCGCTCTTGACGGCACAAGCCGCCCCCGCGGCTTCTCCAGGCACACGCAAACCGCTCACGCTGAGTGATTACACGCTTTGGCGCAGCATCGATGCGGCGTCGCTGTCGGCAGACGGTCGTTGGGTGGCGTACGGCACGCGGCTCACCAACGTGCTCCCGGCCGATGCGAAGCCCGTTGTGCGCATCCGTGAGGTGACGAGCGGCGCGGAGACCGAGGTGTTGCATGCCTCGCAGCCAACGTTCACGCCAGACGGACGGTGGCTGGCCTATCTCGTGGAACCGCCACCACCATCGCGTGGGGCGCGGAGCAACGACAGCAGCAGTGCCGGTACCGGCAATCAGCCACCGGTGGCTCCACCCACTACTCCACCGCCGGCCAGCGCACCGGCAACTGGCGCCGCTCCGACACCCAGCCGCAGCGCACCACCGCGACGATGGGAGTTGCGCGAGCTGGCCACTGGTACGGTACGCAGTTGGCAGGATATTCAGTCGGTCACCTTCTCGCCGAATGGTACGCACGTCCTGCTGCGTCGTCGCGCAGCGGGCGCGGCAAACGGCGGTGCTGCTGCGGCCAGTGCAGGTGGCGGTTCGGTAAGCGCTGCAGGCGCGGCTGCTGCCGCGCGAGCCACCGATGTGCTGCTGCACGAACTCGCCACCGGACGCACCACGTTTCTTGGGTCGGTGGCCGAGGCCTTGTTCAACAAGACCGGATCCTTGCTTGCCTATACCGTGGACGCACCAGTCCGCGACGGCAACGGTCTCTTTGTCGTGGACCTTGCCAGCAATTCCGTTCGCGTGCTGGACAACGATTCGCTGCGCTACGCGCGCCTGACCTGGAATGACAATGGTACCGGGCTCGCCGTGCTCAAGGGACGCGAGGTCGAGCGCATGCGGGAGCGCGACAACCGGCTGCTGGTGCTGCCGGATGTGTCAGCTGATCGGCGGGTGCAGTTGGAGAGCAAGGCGGTCACGCCGGGCTTCATGATCAGCGAGCGCTCGCCGCTGTCGTTCAGCGACGACGGCGCCCGTGTGTACTTCGGGCTCATTCCACAATCGCCCGCACCGGACACCGCTCGGCGGCGCAGCACCGACTCCATTGCCGACGTGGACATCTGGCGTACCACCGACGAGCGCATTCAGTCGGCGCAGATGATCCAGGCCGAGCAGGATCGCAACCGCACTTTCCGCCAAGCCTTCGATGTGGCGGCCGGCCGGTTCGTGCAGTTGTCCGACAGCACGCTGCGAGACATCGAGCTGCCTGTGTACGGCGTGTATGCCATCGGACGTGACCAACGCGCGTACCAGTCCGACTATGAAGCGGCTTCGGCGGACATCTATCGCGTGGACACGCGCACAGGCCAGCGTACGCTCCTTCTGCGCAAGCAGGTCCTCGGCCGCCACATCGCAGGTTTCTCACCCGATGGTCGGTACTTCCTGTACTGGCGCAACGCGCGCTGGAACGCCTGGGACCTAGCCGCGGGCAGCAGTCGTGTGCTGGGCCCCAACGCGCCGAGCTTCCTTGACATGCAGGAGGATAGACCAGGGCCACGTCCGCCCTACGGTATTGCCGGCTACACGCGCGACTCGAGCGCCGTGGTGGTGCACCACCGGTTCGACGAATGGTTGTTGCCACTTGATGGCAGCGCGGCGCGCAATCTCACCAACGGCCAGGGTACGCGCGATCAGGTGGTGTATCGCTGGATTCGCACCATACCGGTCGACTCAAGTGCCACGCGCGGCGCCCGTGCGCTGCGCGAGATCGACCTGACGCAGCCGGTGACGTTCTCGATGTTCGGGGAATACACCAAGAAGAGTGGCATCGCCCGTCTCAATGGCGGCACACTCACCCCGCTGGTCTGGGCCGACGCGCAGTTCAGCACTCCACAGCGTGCGCAGTCCGCTGAGCTGTATCTGTTCACGCGACAGAGCTATCAGGAGTTTCCCGATCTGCTGGTGGCCGATGCCAGTCTGGTCAATGCGCGCAAGGTGTCGGACGTGAATCCGCAGCAGGCGCAGTATCAGTGGGGACGGCGTCTGCTGTTCGACTACGTCACGCGCCGTGGCGACAAGCTGCAGGGGCTCATTACGCTGCCTGAGGACTATCAGCCCGGTCAGCGTCGACCCACGCTGGTCACGTTTTACGAGAAGAACTCGCAGGGCCTGCATCGCTATCCCATGCCGAGCTACATCACCGGCATGGGCGCCATTCCGGCGGAGGCTACGTCACGTGGCTACGTCACCATGGTGCCCGACATCGCGTTCCATGGTGGCTCGTCGCACAGTGACATGCTGGATGCCGTGGAGGCGGCCACGAAGAAGCTTATCGAGTTGGGGTATGCCGATCCCAAGCGCATTGGCGTGCATGGGCACAGCTACGGCGGCGAAGGCGCGGCCTTCATTGGCACGCGCTCCAGGATGTTTGCCGCCGTGGGCATGGGCGCCGGCGTGACGGATCTGTTCTCCGATTTCAGTCAGAGCTGGGGCTGGACGTATCAGGTGCAGGGCGGCAGTGGAGAGAACGGGAACGGTTACTATCTGAGCGGGCAGGGTCGTTGGGGCTTCTCGCCCTGGGACAAGCCTGAGGTGTATCGTTTCGAGTCGGCCCTCACGCATGTGCCCAATGTCTCGTCGCCCTTTCTCATCATGCATGGTACGGCCGACCCGACGGTGAGCTTTACGGAGGGCATGAACTTCTACAACGCGCTGCGCTACAACCGGAAGGAGGCCGTGATGCTGGCCTATCCGGGTGAGGGCCATGGGCTGCGCGGACTGGCCAATCGCCGTGATCTGACGTCGCGGTACTTCGATTTCTTCGATCATCATCTCAAGGGCGCACCGGCACCCAAGTGGATGACGGACGGTGTGCCGTTCATCCTCAAGGACCGTCCGGCCGCTGCGGCGCCGGTCATTCGGCCGTGATGCGGAACACGAGCGAACGGGAGCGCATGCGCTCGGGCGCCGTGTACAATGCGCGCGATCCGGAGCTGCTGGCGCTCGCGCATCGCGCGCGGGCGCTGTGTGCCCAGTATGCGGGGCTTCCGTCTACCGATGCCGAGGGGCGCCGCGACGTACTGCGCGCGCTGCTCGGCGCGGTGGGCGAGGGTGTGTGGATTGAGCCACCGTTCTTCTGCGACTACGGCGCGCACATTCACATCGGTGCGGACAGCTTCCTGAATGTGCACTGTGTGCTGCTCGATTCGGCCGACATTCGTATCGGCAGCAATACGCTGCTTGGCCCCGGCGTGCAGTTGCTTACCGCCACACATCCACTGTCGGCCGGCGAGCGCATCGCGCCCAAGGCCGAACGGGCGGCGGGTCAGCCGGCGTATCGCACCCAGGCGCGGCCCATCACCATCGGTGACAACGTGTGGCTTGGCGCCAATGTGGTGGTACTGCCCGGCGTGACCATTGGCGACAACGTCACGGTGGGCGCGGGAAGCGTGGTTACGCGCGACATTCCGTCCGGCGTGCTGGCGCTGGGGCAACCCTGCCGTGTTGTCCGCGATCTCCCCTGACTTCTCGTCGCATGTCTTCGTGTGTCCTCCGCCTGGTCGTCACCGCCACCATCATCGGGCTGTTGACAAGCCGTCCCGCCGCTGCACAGTCCGCCCTGCAGGCAGACACGCTCGTGGTGGCGTCGTACAACATCCGCCATGGCCGCGGGATGGATGGCGTGGTGGACCTGGCGCGCACCGGCCGTGCGATTGGCGCATTGCGCGCCGACGTGGTCGCTCTGCAGGAGGTGGACAGACTGGTGACACGATCGGGGCGGATTGACGAGCCGTCCGTACTCGGCGCGCAGCTTGGCATGTCGCACGCCTTCGGTGCGTTCATGCCCTACCAGGGTGGCGAGTATGGTCTGGCGATCCTTTCGCGTTTCCCGATCAGGCGCCAACAGGCGTTACGTCTGCCTGACGGCAATGAACCCCGTGTCGCGCTGCTCGCTGAGCTGGAGCTGCCATCGAATCGTCGGGTGCTAGTGGTGAACGTGCACTTCGACTGGGTGGCCAACGACTCGCTGCGATATCGGCAGG
>VFQQ010002882.1_pt1 | contig 18072 bp, 17 predicted proteins | sample 3512341 | NCBI WGS metagenome assembly VFQQ01 (sample SAMN10412373, study PRJNA504923) | tailings metagenome | isolation source: Relicate 2 Philex TSF1 revegetated site | place: Philippines: Tuba, Benguet | collected 2017-08-29 | reverse complement strand
CCAAGGCAGTGCAGGACAGCGTTGCCGAAGGCATCATTCCCGCAGCCGAAGCCGATGATGTGTTCATCTGTGTCGGCGTGTTCATTCATTGGGAAGCCAATGATGACGCCAAGATCCAGGAATACAATTACAAGGCGACCAAGGAAGCCATTCAGCGCGCCATCGCAGGCACGCCGACGGCCGCCGAAGCGACAGCCCAGCGGGACAAGGTCAAGCACCCGTTCGGCGCCTAGACAAGAGACAGCCCCGCACAGGAAAAACCCTCTGCAGAGCCGGATGGTCTGTTGCGCCGGCTGAAAAAGCTCTTGGGATTTTGATCTCCCATCCGAAGGATTTTGCGATCCTTCGGATGATGATTTGTGCTGTGAGCCTGCAAGTCGCGGGAAGCGTTTGTGTGGGCTGCGAACAAGCCAGCCTAATCGGATAGCGCTTCGATCTGCGGCGGTGTCAGCGAACCGTCGTGAAGCGACGTCGCGATCAAGGCGGCGGCAATGCCAAGCGCGGACAATTCACGCAAATCCGTTTCATTGCGCACGCCGCCGGCGGCAATCACCATGCGCTTTCCAGCCTTCGCCTTGATTTCCTTCAGGCGTGCGAAATCGGGGCCGGAAGCAGCACCGACCTTGGCCAGCGTCATGACGATCACCCTTTGCGGCCAGATTTCCGGATTTTCGAGCATGGCCTTCGGCCCGCGAAAGCCGTCGGCGAAAAAATCGAGCGACAATATGAGATCGGGATGGTTCCAAAAGCGCCTGAGCAAGCCATCGTCGGCCTGAGACTCCGAGCCCATCACAGGAGAAAGCGACCGCGTGCCGAGCGCGGTGGCGAACGCGGCCTCGCTCGCCAGCCCGGCGTCCACCCACAACTCGGGCGGCTGCGACATTCCTCTCAGCCGCGACAGCGCATCGTCATTCGGGGCGCGGCCCTCGATAGCGTCGAGATCGGCGATGTAGAAGGTCGAAAACGGATGCAAACCCCGCAGACCCTCGGCGACTGCCACCGCCTCGGCGCTGGCGCTCAGCGGCGTGACGATCGCCCTGTAGCGGTCCCGCCTGCCCTGTTCGGCGCGGACGACCTGCCCGCCTTTCAGGTCGAGAACGGGGATGATACGCATGCGGCACTGTCCAGTTGAATCAATCCATGAAAGCCCGAAGCGTGACAAAAGAAAAGAACATCACCGTCGGCTGCGACATCGGCGGCGCGCATCTGAAAGTCGCGCGGGCGCAAGACGGCCGCATCGTCGAGGCGCTGACGCTGGCGACACCCATCTGGCTCGGCCTCGACCGCCTCACCACGGCGATCCGCGAGGCTTTGCCGCTGTTTGAAGGCAGCCGCCGCAATGCCTTCACCATGACCGGCGAACTTTCGGACATTTTCCCATCGCGCGAGGCGGGCATTTCCACGCTGCTCCAGATGATCTCCGAACATTTTCCCGGCGAGACAGCGATCTATGCCGGACGCTCCGGCTTCGTGGCACCGGAACGGGCGCTAGGCTTGGCAATGGATGTTGCTTCGGCCAACTGGCATGCGAGCGCTGCCCTCGTCGCGAAACTCACCGGCGATGCGCTGTTCGTCGATATGGGTTCGACGACCACGGACATCATCGTCACGCAAGGCGGCTCCCTTGCCAATGAAGGCTATACCGACGCCGAAAGAATGCTCGCCGGCGAACTGGTCTATACGGGTTTTACTCGCAGCGCCTTGATCGGCGTAGCTTCCAGCGCGCCGGTGCGCGGCCGGATGACGCCGCTGATGAACGAATATTTCGCCTCCATCGCCGACGCGCATCGCATTCTCGGCGTGCTCGATGAAGCCGACGACAAGCAGCCTGCCGCCGACGGCCAGGCAAAAACGGTCGACGGTTCGATTGCCCGCATCGCCCGCATGGTCGGGCGCGACACGTCCGACCTCACCGCGCCGGAATGGCGCGAACTCGCCGGCTGGTTCAGCGAGCAGCAGCTTCGTACGGTCCATGACGCGGCTTTTCGAGTTGCTGGAAAACTTGCCGCTAACAGGCAAGCGCCAGTAGTCGGCGCCGGCATCGGGCGGTGGCAATTGAAGCGGCTGGCCGAGCGGCTCGGGCGCCCCTTCATCGACTTTGCCGACCTCATTCCCGCGACGGATGAAAGCCGCAACGAGGCAAGCAGCGCAGCCCCGGCCGCCGCACTGGCGCTTCTGGCGTAGAGCTTTCCAGACAAGGCGGAATCGCCCCTCATCCGCCTGCCGGCACCTTCTCCCCGTGAACGGGGAGAACGAGAAGCGTCAACGTTGCGGCCAGCCTTCTTCTCCCCGTCACTTTACGGGGAGAAGGTGCCGGCAGGCGGATGAGGGGCAGCGCTGACTTCGCCGATTAACGGGAGCAGAGCGATCGAGCACAAACAGAGAATCCAACGAAATCCAAGAAACAACAACCAGTTGAAGCCGCCCTCGGATTCAAAATATCAGCGCTCTGCCGGAAGAACCGCTTCCGGTCGCGCATGCACATCCTCGCCCTTGGCATCCGCGCGCGTGAAGTGATCGCCGACGCGCTCCATCAGCCAGCCCCAGGCTTCCTTTTCCTCGGGGCCGGCAGTCTTGTCGATGGAGATCGTCAGATAGGCGATTTCCGCCTCGATCTTGTCACGCGAGAGCATGCCGAGCCGGCTGACCAGGATCGCCAGTTCCAGCACCGCAGCCTTGGCCCGATTGAAACCGGTGAAAGGCGCATGGGTTTCTTCCGAGACGACCCGGCAAAAGTGGCGCGGACGCACGCCATCGTCATCGACGCGGGCCACCTCCAGCACGGAATGCGCCAGCGCCGCTTCAAGTCGCGGAACGGCAAACCCCTTCACGCCAACGGTCTGCCAGTCCTTGCGGCCGGTCAGGCAGCCGGCAAAGATGCGCGCATCGTCCGTGTAGTTGGCGATGGCGAAGGGAACCTGCGCCAGATTGTCGAGCGTGGTCGAAGGCCGGAACGGCGCGATGATCCAGCCGTCCTTCTCGGCGATGATGCCGATCGGCGCGATGTGAACCTTGCCGCGTTTGTCGGCCGTGGTGATGATCGTTTCGCGAATGTAAGGCATCACGAACCCTCTTTCTTCGCCCGCAGCGTATGGCCCGCCTCCGCAAGGCGGGTCCGATCGGTTTCCGGCGCGGGCGCGGCAACGCCCCAGGCCAGCGGTTCGTCCTGCGCATAGCGCTTGCCGAGCCGCCAGGCGATTTCGGCCTTCATCAGTTCGGCGCCGAGATAGAAGGCATGCGCGCCGTCCTTCTCAACGCCCAGACCGGAAAACAGTTCAAACGCATCGGTCGCCACCGCGTGGCCCTTGCTGTTGAAGATGTGAATGCCGTCCTCCGCCGTCATGATGCGGAAATTGGCGTCGCGCACCGTACCGGCAAGGGCGTCTATGTCCTCTATGGTCGCCGCATAGGGCTTGCGGTCATGAACCTGCAGCAGGCCGGGATGATAGCTGCGCGGCAGCGCGCCGTCGTTGCGGGCGGCATAAAGGATGCGGCGGGCGATGTCGTGTTCCTCCACCGTGCGCACCGTATGCGGGCTGACATGCACCGTCAGAACGTTGCGCACTGAAAGCTCCGAACACAGCCCTGCCAGCAGCGCCGTGACGCCCGAACTGTCGGCGTCGGTCAGTTCAGTGAGATTGCCGGTGCCCATCAAAAGCTCGATCTCGGGCCAGCGCTGTCGCGCCTCGATGAAGCGGCCGACCGACTGTGCAAAGCCAAAGTGGATCGGATCGAGAACCGGATCGGCGATGAAGGCGATGCCGGCCTTCTGTGCTGCCTCGATGGCACGCCCAAGCGAATCCAGATCGCCCGGCACCGACGGGATCAACACGGGGGTCACGGGAAAATCGAACGCCAGCGGCAGCGTGTGTTCGGTCAGGCTGAGTAGGAAGTCTGCCCCTGCCTGAGCCCCGATCTTCAGCTCCTCAAAGCTGGCCGAATCGACGCTAACCGAAAAGCCTTCCGCTTTCAGCGCGCGCACCGCCTCGCCCAGCAACGGAAACGGCGTTTCCGGCAGGCAGCCGATGTCGACGACATCCGCACCTGCCGTCCGAAGCACTTTTGCGCGCGCCAATAACCCGGCAACCGACAGCATCGGCGCATCCACGATCTCGGCGAAGATCCGCATGTCGTGTCGCGAAAGGTCCGGCGGTTCGCCGGCGCGTCCGAGAAAGGCCGGCAGGTCGGCGATCTCGTCCGGGCCGCGCACGAACGGCACATTGAAATGCGCCGACAGCCGTTCAAGTTCGCCGCGATAGCGCCCCGGCAGGATGACGCGGCTTGTGCCTTCCGGCAGGGTCAGCCTCCGCTTGATGATCTCCTCGGTCATCAGGGCGGCGACCTTGACGCCGATGTCGACGATCTCCCACTCGAACTCCGTCTCACCCAGACCGGCCAGCAGCTTTTCCAGCCGCGACCGGGCGAGATGGCCGGTGAGGAAAACGAGCCGCTCAGCCATGGCGTTCGAGTTCGGTCCGGCGCGCTGCCACCGCCGCCTGAAGATCGGCCAATGACTCGACCACCTTCGTGCGCTCGAAGCTTTTCAGCCGCTCGGTATGTTCCAGGTCGATCGGCCGCGGATAGACCTTAACCATGCCGTCCGGCGCCATGGTCTCAAGCTCTGGCGCGGTGTCGCAGGCAAAGACGATCGACGGCACGCGGCATTTGCCGGCCTGCGCGAAGACGTTGGTGGCGATGGTGTCGGAAATGCCGAGCACGCATTTGGCGACCGTGTTGGAGGTTGCCGGCGCGATCACCACCGTATGGTAGACGCCGTGATAGAAGCCGCCGACCGGCACCGAGCTCGATGTTTTATCGTGCAGCACGCGCATCGTGTCGGGAAAGTCGAGCTTGAGCTTGTACATGCGCAGCACTTCGTTGGCCGCCTTGGTGACGAAAATATCGCAATGCTCCAGCTCGTGGATCAGGGCAAAGCTCTCGGTGAAGAAATGGCCGGAACCGGTCAGCACCCAGGCCCAGCGCGGCGTATGCAGCTTGACCATGACTATGCGGCTCCCAGCGTCAGCATTTCCGCGCCGATCCTGAAACCCGGTATCGCGCCTGCCGCGAAACGTTCCCTGGCGGTTGCCAGCGCGTCAGGTCCGGCCAGGAAAAAATCCGTTCCCGGTTTCAGCATCGCCGGCAGAAGCGGATCGACGATGCCGTCGGCAACCAGATTCAAAATCTGAGAATTCCCGTCGAAAGCATTGGTTTGCTTGATCAACAGCAGCACCTGAGCGCCGATCCTGCCCGCCAACCATGCCGCGAGCGAATCCGAGGTCATGTCCCAGGATTGCGGAATCTCGGTCTCCGACAGGCAGATTTGCGAAGGCAGCCAGAGCGGGATTTCTCGCCGCTCCAGCGCCGCTTCGATCTCTTCGAAGGACCGCGCCGGCACCAACCGGTCGTGCATCTCCGCGATCGCCAGCCCCATCTGGTCCATGGCGAGGATCGCCATGGAATGGGCGGTCTGGTCGGAAAACCGCATCTGCTTCTGCGCGTTGCGAACCTGATCCGCGAACGGGCCGCCGCCCGGCACCAAGATCAACGGCATGCGCGCCGCCGCAAGGGCGAAAACCCATTCCCGCATTTCGGCATGATAGGCCGTGCTGCCGCCAAGCTTGACGACAGTCCGCTTCATGAAGAAGCGCCTTTCTTGCCCTGCCCGAGCAAGCCGCCATGGGTTGGCGCGGCCGGGTGCAGGGACGATGTCTGTTCCCTGGCGCGCTTGCGCTCGATCTCGACGCCGACGCCGCCGGGTCCGAGTTCCAGCTTCTCCACCCGCACGACGACGCGCATCACGCGCGGATCGTCCAGCACCAGCGCCGCCACCTGCTCGGCCAGCGCCTCGCTCAACTGGACATGGCCGCGCGCGACGATGGTGCGGATGCCGTCCATGATGATGTCGTAGGAGAACACGTGGCGCATGTCTTCCGGCGCATTGGTCACGCGCAGCACATCGGCGGTCACGTTGAAGCAAACCTTCTGCGTATGCCCATGCTCGAAGCTGTAGGCGCCGATCTGCACCGGCACGACGAAATCGCGCACGAATATCTTGTCGGTTCCAAGCGTCGGATCGGCAGCCCCCGGTGAGTAGCCGCGCGCCGCCAGCAGACGATAGTCGACGCTCGACGCGCTGCCCGCCGGCCGTTCCTCGGGGATGAGCGCGCGTATCTGCCTGACCGCTTCGAGGTCGATTGCAGCGGTTCGCCGCGACTGGTCACAAAGCGCGCCGCGAAAGCCGAGGAAATCCGGGCCGAACGGCAGCAGGCGGGGAATGTCGGGCGTTTCTAGCGATCCTGCCAGCCCCACCGTCAGCCCCTCAGCCTTGCAGCGATCGACGAAGCCTGGAATGCGTTCCGGCGGCATGTGGTCAAGCAATCGTCCGCCAGCCTTGTCGGCCGTGTCGAGCATCGCGCCGTGAAAGCCGTGCTTTGCCAGCACCGGCAAAAGGTCGAGGTCCGGCTTCAGGTCCGCAAACAGCACCGCGATCAGTTTCGTCCGCTTGGCCAGCGCCGCGAGCGCCTCCGCGCAAGCCGCCGCATCGCCGGCAGGGAAGAAGCCGATCTTGACATAATCGACGCCGGCGCCTGCAATTTCCTCTGCCTTGGCGCGGATCGTTTCCGGCACCATCGGCAGGTCTCCGCACACCGCGCTGACGGGCCGGCGGCCTGCCACGGCCGCAACGGTCTGGCGCACGATTTCGGTGGCGACCGCCCCGAGCGCTCCGGCCTTCGGGTCCTTCAGATCGATGATATCGGCACCGCCCGCAAGCGCGATCTCCGCCTCGTCCACCCCGTTCACGCTCGCCAGCATTTTAGTCATTGGTCAGATCCTCAAGGCGCGCAACAGGCATGCCAGAATAGCGATAATCCATGCAGGGCACGAGCCGCAAATCGCCGCGTCTTGTTCTATTGGCCACCTTGCCAAAACCGGCGATCGGGCCAACATCCAAAGCTGCCCGAAAAAGTAGACTTACGGGGTTTGATAAATTTTTCTCGTGGGTTAAGCTCATCGCGGCACCGTATTTCTGCATCTCCCGGTTTAGATCGGGCGACGGCGTATGCAAGAAGAACGAGTATCTATGAAGAGCATGGTGCCAAACACTCTCGCGGTCTTCATCGCCCTTTTTTTGGCAAGCGTCAACGCTGGCCCTGCTGCCTCTCAGGAGGCCGCGCCCGCACCGAAGGCTCAGGCGGCAAAGCCGGAAAAGCAGCTTATCGAGATCAAAATCGGCTATCTGCGCGCCTATGAGCCGCAGCTTGCGCTGTCGGTCCTCGACATCGCGCCACGCGACGAAGGCGTTGCCGGCGCAGATGTCGCGATCAACGACAACAACACGACCGGCTCCTTCCTCGGCCAGAAATTCGTCCTCGACGTCACCGAAGTGAAGCCGGACGCCGATGTCGTAGCCGTCTTCAACGAGATGGTCGCCAAAGGCGATCGCTATCTGCTTGCCGATATTTCGGCTCAGCAACTGCTCTCCATCGCCGATATCGCGCGCGATCACGGTGTTTTGATCTTCAATGTCGGATCGACCGACGACGTGCTTCGCGAAGAGGAATGCCGCGTCAACGTCTTCCACACCGCGCCGACGCGAACCATGCTGGCCGACGGGCTGGCGCAGTACCTGATCTGGAAGCAATGGCCCAAATGGGCGCTGATCTATGGCTCGCACGAGAAGGACAAGCTCTTCGCCGAAGCGCTTCGCCGCGCCGCAACCCGCTTCGGCGGCCAGATCGTCGCCGAAAAAGAATTCAAGGACACCGGCACCGCACGCCGGACCGATTCCGGCGTCGTGCAGATCCAGCGGCAGATGCCTGTCTTCACACAGGACCTGCCCGATCACGACGTGCTGCTGGTGGCCGACGAGAGCGAAGTGTTCGGCAGTTATGTTCCCTTCCGCACCTGGATTCCCCGTCCTGTGGCCGGCACTGCGGGGCTGATCCCGTCGGGCTGGCATCCGGCCAGCGAGCAGTGGGGCGGCTCTCAGATCCAGAACCGCTTTGCCAAATATGCCGGCCGGCGCATGCTGTCGAAGGACATGGCCGCCTGGACGGCCGCACGCATTCTCGGCGATGCCGCGACCCGCACGCAAGGCGCGGACCCCGCCAAGATCGAGGCCTTCATCCGCGCCGACGATTTTTCCATCGCCGCCTTCAAGGGCCAGAAGCTGACCTTCCGCAAATGGAACTGGCAGCTGCGCCAGCCGATTTTCCTCGGCGACGCAAAATCCGTCGTCACGACCTCGCCGCAGGAAGGTTTCCTGCATCAGGTTTCCGAGCTCGACACGCTCGGCGTCGACCAGCCGGAGACCAAATGCCACTTTAAATAGAATAAACTGCAAGTCGGGAGGAGTTCTGAATGGGAAGACGATTGGCAATGCTGGCCGCGACCTTGGCCGCCGGTTTCGCGGCCTCGCCGGCCTGGGCCTATATGGTCTATGTCTCCAACGAGAAGGACAACACGATGAGCGTCGTCGATTCGACGACGATGGAAGTGGTCAAGACGGTGAAGGTCGGCCAGCGGCCGCGCGGCATCACCATCTCCCATGACGGCAAGTTCGTCTATCTTTGCGCCAGCGACGACGATACCATCGAGGTCATCGACACGGCAACGCTCGAGATCGTCGACACGCTGCCTTCCGGTCCCGATCCGGAACTGTTCGTGCTGTCGCCCGACGGCAAGAAGCTCTACGTCGCCAATGAGGACGACAACCTCGTCACCGTCATCGACCTCGCCACCAAGAAGGTGCTGGCCGAAGTGCCGGTTGGCGTCGAGCCGGAAGGCATGGGCGTCAGCCCGGACGGCAAGGTCATGGTCAACACGTCGGAAACGACGAACATGGCGCATTTCATCGACACCGAGAGCCACGAGATCGTCAACAACGTGCTGGTCGATTCCCGCCCGCGCTTTGCCGAGTTCAAGCCGGACGGCTCCGAGGTCTGGGTCAGCGCCGAGATCGGCGGCACGGTGTCCGTCATCGACAATGCCAGCCGCGAGGTGACGCACAAGATTACCTTCGAAATCCCCGGCCTGCGCGCCGAATCGATCCAGCCGGTCGGCATCAGGATCAGCGCCGACGGCAAGAAGGCCTATGTCGCACTCGGGCCGGCAAACCGCGTCGCGGTGGTCAACGCCGAGACCTACGAGGTCGAGAAATACGTGCTGGTGGGCCAGCGCGTCTGGCAACTCGCCTTCACGCCCGACCAGAAGACCATCATCAGCACCAATGGCATATCGAACGACATCACCTTCATCGATGTCGCGACCGGCGAGCCGGTGCAGTCGGTCACAGTCGGTGCGCTGCCTTGGGGGGTGGTCGTTTCACCGAACTGAAGTTTCGCAGGCAACAAAAGGAGGAGAGAAGTAATGAGGAAATACCGCACGATCGCTTTTGCGGCACTGATGGGAGCGGCATTGTCCGCATCGCACGGCTGGGCACAGGACGCCGACGACGATGACGAAAAGCCGGCTGCTGCCACCACCACCACGGAGCCGGCGAGCGGCGCCAAGGAGCAGGTCACGCGCGCCAGCAAGGATGTGCCGGAATTGATCCTCGGCACCAAGGAGGACCAGTTCACCGCCAACCAGAAGGACTTCGAGCTGATCGCGGGCCAGGGCTATCGCTGGAAGATTTCGGCTGCGGGCGGCCTGGAATACAAGTTCGTGACCGACCTGTTCCGCAATGTCTGGATGAACCAGATCGTCATCAACGACCTCGAGGTCCACATGAACGGCGCGCCGGCCTGGCTGGAATATGACGCCGACGGCACGATCCAGGTGCAGTTCACCACCGTTCGGCCCGGCAACTACACATGGTCCGTTCCCGATCTCGCCGACAAGGGCCTGAAAGGCACGATCACCATCAAATAGTCCGATGGAGCGTGACAGACTTGCGGGCTATCCTGTGAGGCAGGGAAGGAGAAATCCGGCTTGCAGCACGTGAAGACCAATGGCGATGGCAGCGTGGCGGCTCTCGATGTCGCCGCGCTCAGCTATTCCTATGGCTCGAAACGCGCCCTGTCGGACGTCTCCTTCTCGATCGCGCCTGCAAGCTTTACCGTGCTGCTCGGCCTCAACGGCGCCGGCAAGACGACGCTGTTTTCGCTTATCAGCCACCTCTACAACACGCGCAACGGCGCGATCCGCATCTTCGGCCACGACATCGACCGCGCCTCGGGCGAGGCGTTGCGGCGGCTCGGCATCGTTTTTCAGGCGCGCACGCTGGACCTCGATCTCAGCGTCTACCAGAACCTGTCCTACCACGCCTCGCTTCACGGTATCGGCACACGCGATGCCCGCCAGCGCATCGACGCGCTGCTCAAATCCGTCGAACTGAGCGACCGCCTGCACGACAAGGCCCGCAGCCTTTCCGGCGGCCAGATGCGGCGCGTCGAGATTGCGCGCGCGCTGCTGCATCGCCCTTCCCTGCTGCTGCTCGACGAAGCCACCGTCGGCCTCGACATCCAGTCGCGTGCCAGCATCCTCGCCACCATAAGGAGACTGGTGGTGACCGAAGGCATCGGCGTGCTGTGGGCCACGCACCTCATCGACGAGGTCGACGACGGCGATCATGTCGTCGTCCTGCGCGAAGGCAACCTCGTCGCCAAAGGCAGCGTCACTGACGTGGTGAAATCGACCGGCAAGCAGACGATCCGCGAGGCGTTTTCACAACTAAGCGGGCTTGACGCGCGCAGGCAAGCGGGAGCGCAGCCATGAGCACGACCCTGCCGAGAAATGCTACCGCCACCGGCATCGTGCCCGTGCGCTCGAAACCCTATCGCCTGGTCAATTATCTGATCTGCCTGAAGGGCATCCTGCTCCGCGAGGGCCTGCGCTTCATCCACCAGCGCGAGCGCTTCATCTCGTCGCTGGTGCGGCCGCTGCTGTGGCTGTTCATTTTCGCCGCCGGTTTCCGGCAGGTGCTCGGCGTCTCGATCATCCCGCCCTACAAGACCTATGTGCTCTACGAGGTCTACATCACGCCCGGCCTGTGCGGCATGATCCTGCTGTTCAGCGGCATGCAGTCCTCGCTGTCGATGGTTTACGACCGCGAGATGGGCAACATGCGCACGCTGCTGGTCAGCCCCTTCCCGCGCTGGTTCCTGCTGGTGTCGAAGCTGCTTGCCGGCGTCGCGGTTTCCATCGCGCAGGTCTATGCGTTTCTCGTCGTTGCCTGGTTCTGGGGCGTGAAGGCGCCGCCCATCGGCTATATCATGGTGCTGCCGGCGCTGTTCCTGTCCGGGCTGATGCTGTGCGCGCTCGGCATGCTGCTGTCTTCGATGATCAGGCAGCTCGAAAACTTCGCCGGCATCATGAATTTCGTGATCTTCCCGGCCTATTTCGCCTCGCCGGCACTCTATCCGCTGTGGCGCATTCAGGAATCGAGCCCGCTGCTCTACAAGATCTGCCTCGCCAACCCCTTCACCTATGCCGTCGAACTGGTGCGCTTTGCCTTCTACGGCCAGATCGACTGGCTCTCGCTGGCGGTGGTCGTCGGCTGCACGCTGCTGTTCCTTGGCGGAGCGATCATCGCCTACGACCCATCGCGCGGTCTCATGAACCGCAAACAGGATACGGGAGGAAATGCCTGATGAGACGAACCGGACCTGTTCGCTGCCTGACGGCCATTCTACTGGCTGCCGGCTTTTCCAGTTCAGCGCTTGCCGCCGCCAACAACGATCCCGACTGGCCCTGCATTCAGCGCAAGGTGCCGGAACTCTCGCTCGGCCAGATCTGGAACGGGCCGGAACTGCCCGAGGCGGCCAAGGACTGGTCGAAGGACGCCGATATCTCGGAGCGGGTCGAGGAACTGGCGGCCCGCCGCGTCCCCATTGCCGATGCACAGAATGAGATCAAGGAGTTCGCCGCCACCTTGCCGCCGGAAAAGCTGCAGCCGCAATTGACCATGCTGGTTCAGGGGCTGTTCGACCACATGAACGCAGAGCGCTCACATGTCATTTCCGGCATCGCCCGCTACGCGCACAGGCAGTTGGAGATGGCGACCGAGTTGCGAAAAGAATCTTCCGACGTCGATGCGTTGCGCAACAAGCCCGATGCCGACCAGAACGAGGTGACCAGGCGCACCGACCAGTTGACCTGGCAGACGCGGGTGTTCGAGGAACGCGTGCAATCGCTGACCTATGTCTGCGAAGTACCGACAATCATCGAGCAGCGGCTCTACCAACTTGCCAAGACGGTGGCGGAAACCCTTCCCAAGAACTGATTCAGCGTAGAGACCGTTTAGAAATTCGCTCTGGCGAGTCATATGGTGGTGGTTTCGAGAACCGTAGCGCAGCGGACATTGGTCCGTGAGCAACGGAAGCGCAGAAAACGCCATCAGATGGCCGCCAGAGTAGAATTTCCAAACGGTCTCTAGCCGCGCTTCACTTCCGGGTCGGGATAGAGCTTTCCGAACAGCGGCAGATACATCGCGCCCTTGCGCATCAGAAAATCGTGGAATGTAGCCATGGCCGGCGAGATCGCGTGGTCGGTCCGCATGACGGCAAACCATTGCCGGCGGATCGGCATGCCGGCGACATCGAGAATGACGAGCCGCCCCGCCTCTACCTCGAAGGCTATCGTGTGCGCGGAAATGAAGGCGATGCCCAGCCCCGCCATCACCGCCTGCTTGATCGTCTCGTTGGAATCCATCTCGATGCCGAGATCGTCGAGCCGGCCGGGCAGTTCGCTGAGGAAAATCTCCAGCGAAATGCGCGTGCCGGAGCCTTTCTCCCGGATCAGGAAGTTTTCGCGCGCGATGCGCTCTTTCGAAATGTCGCGCGCCTTCGCCAGCGGATGCTCCGGCGGCGCGATGATCACCAGCGGGTGGTCGCCGAAGGCAGAGGCGCGCACCGGCACATCCTTCGCCGGCCGCCCCATCAGTGCGATATCGACCTCGTGGTTCTTCAGGCTGGCAATCGTCTCGGCCCGGTTGCCGATGGCAAGCCGCATTTCGATATCGGGATAGTTCTTCATGAAGGCCGCCATCAGCCGCGGCGCGAAATATTTGGCCGTCGAAACCACGCCGAGCCTGAGGCTGCCGGTGCGCACGCCCTTGATCGCGTCGATCTGGTCTTCCAGGAGCCGCATCCGCTCCTCGATCGCCTGCGCCGTGTCGACAAAGGCCAACCCTGCGGCAGTCGGACGCATACCCTCATTGGTGCGATCGAAGAGCTGGAGGCCAAGCTCCTCCTCGACCTGCCGCAACTGGATGGTGACCGCCGGTGGCGAAAGCCCTAACACCTTGGCAGCATTGATGATTTTGCCGTGGGATACGATGGCTTCGACGGCCCGAAACTGCTTGAGGGTCAGGTTGCGCATATAGCATAGTAAGAGATTTTTACTGACTAGGTAAAGTTATTAAATTTTACTTATCTCCGTCGCTTTGCTCTCATCTTCCTGTGCCTGACCACTCCAACCGGACCAGGCGGAGGAGACGACGATGACTGTGGCAACGCTCGATGCGGTTCTGAATTCCTATGTCGGCAAGGAACAGGACAGCCTGCGCATGGCGGTTGCCGCTACGGTTCATCAGCTGACGCAAGCTGCGGTCAAGGTTCGCCACACCATCAATCAGGGCGTGCTCGGCAAGGCCTTCGCCGGAACCCGCGGCGGCTTCAACGCCGACGGCGACGCCCAGAAGGATCTCGACGTTTTTGCCGACGATATCTTCCTCGACGCCATGCGCCATGCGCCCGTCGCCTTCTACGCTTCCGAAGAGCTGGAACAGCCGGTCCTGCTCAACAAGGATGCGCCGATCGCCATCGCCATCGACCCGCTCGACGGCTCGTCCAACATCGACACCAACGTTTCCATCGGCACCATTTTCTCGCTCCTCCCTGCAACTGGCGCGCCGGACGGCAACCCGGCCGCCGTTTTTTTGCAGCCGGGCGAAAAGCAGATCGGCGCCGGCTTCTTCATCTATGGGCCGCAGCTGGCGCTCGTCCTGTCGCTAGGCAGCGGCACTCACGTCTTCGTCCAGTCGACGCGCCTCGGCACCTTCGTCCAGGCTTACGAAAGCCGCATCGTGCCGACCCGCGCGCACGAATTCGCCATCAACGCCGCCAACTACCGCCACTGGGACGAGGCTGTCCGGCTCTATGTCGACGACTGCCTGAAGGGCAGCGAAGGTCCGCGCGAACGCGACTTCAACATGCGCTGGATCGCCTCGCTGGTCGCCGATTGCTACCGCATCCTGATGCGCGGCGGCGTCTTCCTTTACCCCGGCGACAAGCGCCGCGGCTACGGACAGGGCCGGCTGCGTCTCGTCTATGAGGCAAACCCCATCGCCTACCTGATCGAACAGGCAGGCGGCGCTGCCACCGACACGATCGGCCGCATCCTCGAAATCGAACCGAACAGCCTGCACCAGCGCGTGCCGGTGGTTTTCGGCTCGGCCAAGGAGGTGGCGCGCATCACCCGCTACCACACCGACCCGTCGAGCATCGGCGAACGCTCGCCGCTGTTCGGCAATCGCGGCCTGTTTCGCGCCTGATCGGGAGAATTCAGCATGTCGGCCAAGCACCCGATCATTTCCATCACCGGCTCTTCAGGTGCGGGCACGACTTCGGTCAAGCGCATCTTCGAACAGATTTTCCGGCGCGAGAACATCGACGCCGCCTTCATCGAGGGCGACGCTTTCCACCGCCATGACCGCGCCGCGATGAAGGCAAAGGTCGCCGAGGAGGAGAAGAAGGGCAATCCCAACTTCACGCACTTCAACGCCGAGGCCAACGAACTTGAAATCCTGCAATCGGTTTTCGAGGAATATGGCCGCCGGGGTTCGGGCAAGACCCGCACCTATGTCCATGACGAAGAGGAAGCCAAGCTCTATGGCCAGCCCCCCGGCACCTTCACGCCATGGCGGAATTTCGAACCGAGCAAGCTGCTGTTCTACGAAGGGCTGCATGGCTGCGCCGTCACCGACAAGGTCGATCTGGCCAAGTTCGCGGACCTCAAGATCGGCGTCGTGCCGGTCATCAATCTCGAATGGATCCAGAAGATCCACCGCGACCGCTCCACGCGCGGCTATTCCACCGAAGCCGTCATGGACGTGATCCTGCGGCGCATGCCGGACTATGTCCGCTACATCACGCCGCAATTCACGCTGACAGACATCAACTTCCAGCGCGTGCCGATCGTCGACACGTCGAACCCGTTCATCGCGCGCTGGATACCGACACCGGACGAGTCGATGCTGGTCATCCGCTTCGCCAGGCCGCGCGGCATCGACTTCCCCTATCTGCTGTCGATGATCCACGACAGCTTCATGTCGCGGGCAAACTCGATCGTCGTGCCGGGCAACAAGCTCGACCTCGCCATGCAACTGATCCTGACCCCGCTGATCCTGCAACTGATCGAACGCCAGAACCGGATGTCTTGAGGACAATCATGTTTATCTTCGCTTGGCTTCTCACCCCCACCCCTAACCCCTCCCCACAAGGGGGAGGGGAACGCCGCCGCCGCAACCCTTTGCAAACCCTCCAGCGATGGACGCTGGCGATGCTCGCCCGGGCCTTGGAATCCCCCTCCCCCTTGTGGGGAGGGGTTAGGGGTGGGGGTGAGCGCCTGTGCCCTTGCCGTGTTTCGAGGAGGAGGCCATGAACAGCCAGACCGCCATCAGGACTGCCCCCGAAACCGCCGTTTCCGAGCGCGACATGGCCAACGCCATCCGCGCGCTGGCGATGGACGCCGTGCAGAAGGCCAATTCCGGCCACCCCGGCATGCCGATGGGCATGGCCGATGTCGCGACCGTGCTCTTCAACCGCTTCATCGCCATCGATCCATCCAGGCCCGGCTGGCCGGACCGCGACCGTTTCGTGCTGTCGGCCGGACATGGCTCGATGCTGCAATATGCGCTGCACTACCTGCTCGGCTATGAAGACATGCCGATCGAGCAGTTGCAGAGCTTCCGCCAGCTCGGCAGCCGCACCGCCGGTCACCCTGAATATGGCCATGCGCTCGGCATCGAGACGACCACCGGCCCGCTCGGCCAGGGCATCTCCACTGCCGTCGGCATGGCGCTGGCCGAGCGCATGCTGGCTGCCCGCCATAGCGACGATCTCGTCGACCACCATACCTATGTCATTGCCGGCGACGGCTGCCTGCAGGAAGGCATCAGCCACGAGGCGATCGACCTCGCAGGGCACTTGAAGCTCGACCGGCTGATCGTCTTCTGGGACGATAATTCGATCTCGATCGACGGCCCGACCTCGCTCTCCACATCGATGAACCAGCCGGCGCGGTTCGAGGCGGCGGGATGGCATGTCCAGTCGATAGACGGTCACGATGCCGAGGCGATTGCCGAGGCGATCGAGAATGCCCGCCAGTCCGACCGCCCCTCGCTGATCGCCTGCAAGACCCTGATCGGCAAGGGCGCGCCCAATCTGCAGGGCTCGGAAAAGACCCATGGTGCGCCACTGGGTGACGCCGAGATCGCCGCCACGCGCGAGAATATCGGCTGGGCCTCTGCGCCTTTCGAAGTGCCGGAAGACATTCTCGACGCCTGGCGCGAAATTGCCGAGCGCGGACAGGTTGCGAGCAAGGCGTGGGAACAGCGGCTTGCCGCCTCCCCTCACCGCGAGGCTTTTGAGGCTGCGATCGCCGGCGACCTGCCCAACGCCGTCTTCAAAGCGCTCAACGCCTTCCGCAAGGAGCACGTCGAGAAGGCCACGAAGGTCGCCACCCGCAAGGCATCCGAAATGGCGCTCGGCGCGATCAACGCTGTGACCGACCTGACCGTCGGCGGATCGGCCGACCTTACCCACTCCAACCTGACCATCACCAAGGGCATGAACCGCTTAGCACCTGGCGACTTTGCCGGCAGCTATGTCCACTACGGCATCCGCGAGCACGGCATGGCCGCGGCCATGAACGGCATCGCGCTGCATGGCGGCTTCGTGCCTTACGGCGGCACGTTCCTCTGCTTTGCCGATTATGCGCGCGGCGCAATGCGGCTTTCGGCGCTGATGGGCCAGCGCGTCATCTATGTGATGACGCATGATTCCATCGGGCTCGGCGAAGACGGCCCGACGCATCAGCCGGTCGAGCATCTGGCGATGCTGCGCGCCACGCCAAACCTCAACCTCTTCCGCCCCGCCGATATCGTCGAGACGGCGGAATGCTGGGAACTGGCGTTGAAGACGAAGGGCCGGCCGAGCGTGCTGGTGCTGTCGCGCCAGAACCTGCCGATGCTGCGCCAGGCGCATAGCGATGAGAACAGTGCTGCCCGCGGCGCCTATGTGCTGCGCGAGACGGACGGGCCCCGCGCGGTCACGCTGATCGCCACCGGCTCGGAAGTCGAGATCGCCGTCGCCACCGCTGAAAAGCTGCAGGCCGAGCATGGCCTCGCCGCTGCCGTCGTTTCGATGCCCTGCTGGGAGCTCTTCGAGGAACAGGACGCGGATTATCGCAAGTCGGTTCTCGGCTCTGCCCCGCGCGTTGCTGTCGAAGCCGCTGCCCGGCTCGGCTGGGACCGCTGGATCGGCGACAACGGCGCCTTCGTCGGCATGACCGGCTTCGGCGCCAGCGCCCCGGCACCTGATCTCTACCGGCATTTCAACATCACGCCCGAAGCGGTCGCCGATGCGGCCCGGCGGCTCATCGTCTGAACGGGAGGAAGAATTGGCAGTTCGCGTCGCAATCAACGGATTTGGCCGGATCGGCCGCAACATCCTGCGTGCCATCATAGAATCCGAAAGGACCGATATCGTGGTGGTCGCGGTGAACGATCTCGGCCCGGTCGAGACCAACGCCCATTTGCTGCGCTACGACTCCGTCCATGGCCGTTTCCCCGGCACCGTCACGGTCAAGGGCGACACGATCGAGGTCGATGACCTGCCGCCGATCAAGGTCACGGCCATCCGCAACCCGGCCGAACTGCCGCACGCCGAACTCGGCGTCGACATCGCGCTCGAATGCACCGGTATCTTCACCTCCAGGGAGAAGGCTTCGGCGCATCTTACAGCCGGCGCTAGGCGCGTGCTGGTTTCCGCGCCCGCCGACGGCGCCGATCTCACGGTCGTCTACGGCGTCAATGACGACAAGATCACCAGGGATCACATCGTC
>VFQQ010002881.1_pt1 | contig 18079 bp, 32 predicted proteins | sample 3512341 | NCBI WGS metagenome assembly VFQQ01 (sample SAMN10412373, study PRJNA504923) | tailings metagenome | isolation source: Relicate 2 Philex TSF1 revegetated site | place: Philippines: Tuba, Benguet | collected 2017-08-29 | reverse complement strand
CCAGATTTTGACGCCCGTCTCAAAGCGGCCCGAGGGCGTGAGCATGACAAAGGCGGGCGGCTTGAAGGGGTACTCTGCCGGCATGAGGATGCGGCCGTGGTAGATGCCGCCCTGCAGCAAGAGCAAAGACTGGAGGTTGGATGCAGCATGGCGAGCGGCAGGGGGCGCAGGCACCCGGCGGTGGGGGGCCTGAGCGCCCGCTGGCGCTCTGCCCGCATCGTGACGGCTTGTACACACGATGCAGGGCAGGGTGTGCTGGCAAGGCAGGCGTGGGAGGCTCCAAACCCCAAGTGCCCGCACACGGCCCAGTGCACCTCGAATTCCGAGTCCCAGGCGCCACGGATGACGAAATGCCACTCGAAAATGTCCTCCTGCAGCGCGTGGGGGCAGCGGTGAGTCCAGGGAGCGCAAGTCCGGGCGCTGGGGCTCGGGCGGGGCCCGGCACCCGCTCCGGCCAGCCTGAAATCATGCAGCAGGGATGCACAGCCTGCACCCGGGGCCAGAGCCGGCCGGCCGCACCTCTATGGCTTCCGCGAGGATGTCGGGGCTGTCTTCCTTCTCCATCTCCCGCAGCTCCTGCATGATCCGCTTGACCGCGGGATTGCGCATCGCCCACTTGCCGCTCATGGCTGCCGGTGCCGCGTGGGGGCGGGCCGAGTTTTGCCTGGCCGCTGGGGCGCGTCTACACACGTAATGAGGTGAGATTACAGTAGTGTGTGCACTATACAAGGCTTGAAATGCGCTGGGAGGGGGCGTGGCTGTTGCTACCAGGCGCCGGCGCCGCTGCGCTGCGGAGCCAGCGTTTGCATGGAAGGAGGGCGAGCAGGACGGCCGCCGGCAGTGCCTCTGTTGCTGTCACAGCCATGTTGGAGGGCTTCCAAGGCGCTGACAGCAGCGAGGGCTGGGACGGTGAGCTCCACGGCGCTGGCAGGCTGGGCGCACGGCCGACAGGCGCTGCCGACAGACTGCCCAGCCTCCGCCGCCGCCGCGGTGGTGCCGCTGCTGCCTGGTGAACACTTGAGCAGAAGCACCGCTGCCCGCTCCCCGCCAGACGACCATCAGGCTCCCCACCCAGCCCGCCCTGCAGGGCCGGACTCGCCCGACCCCCTGCTGCTTGCGGAGATGAGGGCGGAGAGCCGGGCGGTGGCAGAAATGATGCCCGTGTCGCTGGATGAGGTGCGGCTGGTGAGGGGAATCGTATTTGACGGCTTGCTTAGCCTGGCAACTTGCTGAAGGCGGTTCTACATGCCAGAGCAAAGTGTGGGATGCCCAGGTCGCTGGATGAGGTGCGGCAGGCAGCAGAAAGCCATTGACGACCTGCTCAGGCTGGCAACTCAGCTCGATGAAGGCGGTTGTGCATGCCAGCGCACTGTTTGGGACGACAGGTGCTGCCTGAGTGCTCGGACCCCTGCTGCTGCATTCTGCTGAAGCACTGCATTCTGCTGAGGCCTCGGCAGTCGAGTGAACCAAACCATTGCAGGTGCTGGCCGAGGTGTTCCTGACCTACCAAGCCAGAAGCCCTGAGGAGCTGGCCGCCCTGATGCACCGGCGCTACAGGCGAGCTGGGGACTGCCCAGGCCAGCTGGGGAGGTGCTGGTTCGTGATGTGGCGCTGCAGTCTGCAATGCAAGCAAGGATGAGGCCTGTTGGCCTGCCCGTGGCTCCGGTGCTCTGCACTACGGTGCCGCACGGCAGTGCACTGCTTGCAGCCCGTTTGCATCGCCCAAGTACCGGCTCCCCTGCTCACACAGCCACAGCTGCTACCTTCACCCTTCATTACCCTGCAGCCCAGGAGCGACGTTCATCGACCCCACGGTGCATGCCAAGTCGCGCTGGGAGGCGGCCCTTGCCTTCTTTTACCCAATACAGCACCTGTTCAGCCGCGTGCATGTCAGCGGCATCAGCGCACCGCAGCTGGAGCTGGTGCCGCAGCGGCAGGGGCCATCGCTGCTGCAGGTGAGGGCAGCCAGGAAGGGGCAGTGGGATTGCAGACGGGAGCCGTGTGCCTGCAGTGCTGGCGCATGCCCTGGTCCCTGCCTGTTAAACCCGCTGCTCTGCGCCATCGCTGCAATCTACAACCCTACATTTCACAGGTGACGGTGCAGTCGCGCCAGTGCTACCAGTTCTCGCGGAATAACCACATCAGCCAGCAGGCGAGTGAGCAGCTCTGGGCAGGGCCTCTGTTGACATGAGCGGTACCGTGTTGGCAAGCTCATATACCGTGCTGCCATCTGCCAATGGAGCCACCTTGCCCTAGCCGGGGCCCTTGCACCCATTGCAGTTGCCTAATCACTTGCCTGCTGCCCACTCTGCAGATCTTTCCCGAACAATCGTGCCGTGAGGCCACCACCACGCTGCTGGTGGACCCACGGACAGGGCAGGTGCTGCGGCATGAAGACTACTGGTGGGCTATCTGATGCATATGCTTTTGTTCTCCTTGAAAGGCTTCTAGGGACGTGCGGGGCAGGTGCTGCGTCGTGAAGACTACTGGTGCGGACCACTGAGTTGGGCAGGCCGGTGGGCCTTAGCCCTGGTCTGCAGCCGTGGGTGCATGTATTGTTGATCAAGCGCTGCGGCATGAGGCCTACTGATGAGTTTGCAAAACGGAGAACGCTGTGCACAAGTGCTGCCACAGTTGCGCGCGGCTATGCACTGGTGTGCCACCCGCGAACAAGGCTTTAAGGCTCCCTTCTCCCTCCAAATTGGCCCGCCCCTGTCCCCACGCCTCCCCTGCAGGCAGCACCACCCGCCGGTGCGCCTGCCCATGGCCTGGCGCCGCCTCAACTGCCTGTGCGTGACCGCGGTGCACCGCCTGCTGGGCTGGGGACGGGAGCTGCGGGATGCAGAAGCCCGCACCGACCAACGGCTGGAGCAGTGAGGAGTGGATGCATCAGTGAGGGGCAGCAGCATGGGTGGCGGGATCGCTGACTAAGGGGCGGCAGGACGACAGAGCATTTTGCAGCCAGAACACCTACCATGGGGCATGGCGCGGGCAGCCAGGTTGCGCAGCTGCTCTGACCCTGCTTCCTTTTGACCTGACTGAGTGACCAGCTGTCATGCGTTCTGAGATCAATTTGCAAGTGGCTGTTACTGAGTGGAAACTGAGGGTGACTGGCAGTGCAGGGCACAAACGGCCAGCAACAAAACAATGGGCGCAGGCAATGTACCTGCGACAAACGCCAAGCGAAATGCATGCAGTGCCGGGCTCTACCGCCATTGCGTTGAATCATATCGGCTGCCGGGGTTGGCGCGGCCCGCTGCGCTGAGCTGCGCTGAGCAAGGCTGCCACATGCAGCTGTGTCGGACTGGGCACAGAGCCGCTGGCTGGTGTTGCTAGCCGGCCCCGGCTGCAGTGCGGACCTGCCGGCTGGCTGCAGCTGTAGGGCATGCGTAGCTGCCAACCCATGTACCCAACAGCAGGTGGTGCATGCCTAGAGCAGGTGGTGCATGCCGCGGATGAGCATTTCGCGCAGCTGCCACCGGGGCGGGTGGTACGCGCCGTCCGCGCCCACAAAGCCCTGCTTCTCCTGCTGCAGCGCCCTGCAGGCAGGAGAGGAGAGTCGGGCGGGGAACAGCGATCAATGCGTTGGCTGATTTTGAAGCTGAGGTTTGGTGCACTCCTTGCTTACCCTGCGCCTCGCAGGCCAGCATACTGATAAGCTGGCTGGATAGCACCGCTCACTAGCAGCACCAGAAGACCCCAGCAGGCGAGCATGTTGCAAATTTCAGCAGCACTCACCAGAAGTAGTAGACGCGGTGCACTTCATCACCGACGAACCACCCCCCAGGTATTATCTCAATCACAAACAGATTCAGCAGCACTCACCAGAAGTAGTAGACGCGGTGCACCTCATCAGGCTTGCCATCCACAACGTTGCCAAACGTGTCGCGCGTGCAGTTGATCTGCTGGCACGTGAACTGCGCAGTGGGAGGAGGGCGGGGAAGGGTCGTCAGGAAATAGGCAGCCGCCAGCGTGCACAGGCGGTCTGATGCATGGCAGCGATGCAGCCGCAACCTCAGTCTCGGCGCTGGACTGTGTCAGCGGTACCGATGCTGAGCAGGATGAGCAGATTTCAGCCGCATATTTTTCACAAGTCGCCCACCTGCACCACCACAATCGGCTCCTCCTCCAGGAACTTCACGTCCACCAGCTCCACCTCGCTCGTGTCCAGGATGGTGGGGTCAGGCACATGGCCCTGCAGTGTGTTCAGAGAGAGGGATCAGGTTAACTCATGAGCTGGCCTGTCCAGGATGGTGGGGTCGGGCACGTGGCCCTGCGGCAAGAGGCATGGCATTCAATCGGCAATCTGCTCTGACACAGGCACGCAAGGTCGGTCGCGCTGGTGTTCAGCATGGCGAGGCTAGCTCAGCTCCCGTGTACGTGGTCTCCCATGCAAATGGAAGAGTGCAGCAGTAGATGCTTTGCTCGGCAAGACCAATGGCAAGCCGCACGCTGGCTTCTGGTTTCACTCAAACAAACCGCTCCCCACCTGCTGCTTCTGCACACGCACGATGCACCCCGTACATTCCCTGCCTGCTGATCTCCCAGCAACTACAACCCGCCCCCCACCTGCTGCTTCTGCACGCGCATGCTGAGACCAATAAACTGTTTCCCACATCAGATGCTGCAAGCTCGTAACACCACTCCCACCTGCTGCTTCTGCACGCGCATGATGCCGGTGAGGCGCTCAATCATCTCGGGCGAGCAGTGCTCCTTGATCAGCTCCTCGTCGCTCTCCAGGTAGGCCTGTATTGGGCAAACGAAAGGGATACTCGTTACAACGAGCAGGGGGATCAACAGCAGAAGGGCACAGGGTGGGGCATTACTCCTTGGCCAGCTCGTTGTCACTCTCAAGATAGGCCTGCAGCACACCATTAGAACTGAATTAGAATACACTACAGGTATGGTTGAGGAAATGCAGTGCTCCTTGGCCAGCTCCTTGTCGCTCTCAAGGTAGGCCTGTGTTGAATCAGAGGCAGGGAAACAAAGGAGCGGCACTGACTGTTTGAGGCACAGCTTCGCTGATGCATCCCTGCCCCGCGGCTGATAATAACTGATGGGCACCGCAGTACCGCTCACCTGAAGCATGCGCACGCCATGCTTCAGGTTGCGCAAAAGGTGACCACAGCTACAGTTTGAAGGAGCTCCCCAGGAAGAAAACGCACCTTGATCAGCGTGCGCACGTCGTGCTTCAGGTTGCGCAAAAAGGTGACCATGTCGAAGGCGGGGTCGCGGGACCGGATCTCGCGCAGTGCACGCGCCTGGGGCAGATAGGAAGACAGGACGGGGACGAAGCAGTTGGCAGCAGCAAGCGGCAAAACAGCGTGATCTTGCGCAGCGCCCGGAAGGCGGTGAACGGGATGCAGTGGTGAGAAGCAGTTGGCGGATGCAAGAGCAAAGCCGTAGTAGTGCAGCTGCAGCGGCACCAGCCTGAGGACAGCTACTTCAGCAGCCTGGGGCACATACAGTAAGCGCCCTTCTGCATCCCCATGCGCTCGCACCTGCTCGCTCTCGCTCTGCAGGCTGTCCATGGCATCCTGCAGCGGAGCAGGCAGGGAGAAAAGCGTGCTCAGCGTGCGCAGCACGCATGACGCAGACCGGTCCCCCCAGCAGGCGGCGCATGACGCAGGCAGATGGCAGCAGCGGCAGCGGCAGGGGAGCAGCCACAACATCGGCAGCAGCACCACCAGTGCCCATAGTGGCAGCAGCAGAACACAGCAGAACCTCCAGTTGCAAAGCAGCGCCAGCCTCTACCTGGATGCGGTGCACCAGCGGCGAGTCGCTCGTCTCCCACCGCTCCCGAATGCTCTCGGCTGCCTCGCGGCCCTGCAGTTGCACAGCGGGAGCCGGAAGAGGGTTGGGCTGTGGTTTGCGTGCATACCACACGCATAGTGCGCAGCGCAGCTTGCATGGTGCCTGTGCAATGCTGACTGCCCGGGTTTGCTCAGCCAGCTGCCGTTTACCTAGCTATGCACACGCCCTGGCCACGCACTGCCATCCCGGGCGATCCAGCTGCAAGTCAGCAGCAGGCAGGAGGATGCGGCGCCAGCACAGCAGCCGCTCAAGAGCATTCACACACCTTGCTAACGCCAGGGATGGCCCCCAGGTTGATGCCGCGCATGCGGGCAAAGAAGGGGTGGCTGCCCAGCTGCAGTGGGACGCAGGTGAGGGACCACAGCCAGGGTGTTAAGTTGTGGGCAAGCTTGATTGCATGTGAATGAAGGCAGATGCTGGCAGGGCCGGAGCAGCTGTGCACAGCCCGGCCATGGGCAGACTCAAACCAGACTTGACTTACTGACTCGACGTACAATCCCACGCTGCATCTGCTTGCACAAAAGCACGCAGCCCGACAGCAGCAGCATGCAACCTGCCCATCTGCCCGGGCTACGTTCAGGAATTCAAGCCTCCTACCTTGTCCCGCATCTCTTCGTACTGCCGCTGCCACGCGCTCTGCTGCTGCTGAGTGATCGCCAGCGCATCAGTGGAGGCTGTCTGCACGTTGCCCGCCTTGGCCACCGAGCCACGCAGCGCGCTCGAAGTCGGCTCCTCGCTCTGTGAACAGCAAGCAGACAGACGTTCAGCAGTTGATCAGGCAACGGCGTATGGACACTAACGAAGCAACAGCCCTGGCACTGTTCTCGTTTGCACCACGTCACAAAACCAGGTGTGCTAAAGCCACCCAGCGGGCTTGCGGCAAGCACACACCGGCTGGACAGCGTCTCTGTGCCTGAATAGTGTGCTGGCGTCAGCATGCGGTCTGACCAATGAACAGCAGGTAGCCTATCATTTGATCAGCATCACAGCAGCACCCACCTTCATGACTTTGACAATCTCCTCCACCGCCGCCGCCGCGAAGCCCTTGAGCCGCTGCTGCACGCCCGCCTTGCCCTCCTGCTGCTGCTTGGCGCCCTCCCCGGCAGCCTCGCCCTGCTGCTGCTCCTGCTGCTCCTGCTGCTGCTGGCCGGCGGCGCCTGCCGCAGGCCCGGCCTCGCCGCCCGCCGCCGCCGCCTGCTGCTCCGCGCCGCCGTCTGCGCCCGCCGCCTTGCCCTGCTTTTTCAGCTCCTCAGCGGTTGCCTTTGCCAGCTCCTGCGCCTGCTGCATCTTCTCTCCCAGCGTCGAGGTGGCAGCTGCTGCCTGCTCCTTCAGCTGCTGCAGCCGGGCGGCTGTGTCGCCGCCAGCCGACTTCAAAGCCTCATCGGCCGCCGACTTGCTCCTACAGAGAGCAGGCATGGAGGGTAGCCAGCGGTGGTGCATTGGCGATAGCGGCTGCAGCTGCTTGCTCACGACTCGCTTCAATGGTCATGGTATGATGAATGAATGCACCTGCATCAACCCATGCATCGCAGACAGCCGGTCCGCGGGGCGGAAGGCACCGGGCAGGCAGCGGCGGCAGGCGGCGGCGGCGGCGCCCCGCCCCAACCCCAACCCTTTCCCCGCCCTCACTTGTCCACGGCTTCCTTGGCCTTCTTGGACAGCTTGTCCAGCAGGCTGTAGCTGCGCGCCTGCTGCTGCGCGGCCAGGCCTGCGGCCCGGGCCACCTGCGGGCAGTGGGTGGGGGCGGGGCGCTGGGTGACGCGCTGCTGAGCGACCGGGCAGATCTCTGGGCAGCAAACCTCACCCGCTGGGACGCTGGCCGCCACATGTGGTCGCCCGGGGTGTGAGTGGAAACGCGCACTGCGGGGCCTGCGGGCTGCAGCACGTTGGGCAATGCCTGGGCAGCGCGGTGGATCAGCCGATGGGCACGGGGGCCGCCCCTTAGGCCATCACATTTCTGGGCGGGCACCTGGCCTGCACGACGTCGCGATCCTGGGCGCCCCCGCTCGAGATCAGCTTCACTAGATTGCTGTGCAAGGGGGTGGGCATGGCGGCGCTGCAGCGAGCGCTCGCCCGACTTGGCACCAGGGCTTTGGGCGCCAGGGGCTTGGCCTCGGCGCCCGATGCCACCAAGGACAACCTGGAGGTGAGTGTCGGATCGCCCCGACATGCCCAGGCGGCTCAGGCACAGCCGCCGCCAGCGTCGGCGGCGCCGCTGCCGCCACCCGCCGCCGTCGCTTCCTGCACGCGACCCCTGCCGCAGGTGTGGAAGGCTCGGGCCAGCAAGGAGGCCAAGGGGGCCGACCCCTGGGAGGCCTTCAGCTCCACCAACACCGACGTGAGGCTGCAGCGCAGAGTGCTGCCGCTGCTCAACGCCGCTGCCGTTCAAACCATGCTGCAGCCATGCAGCAGTCGGTTGCTGGTTGCCGTGTGCCTTCTGCCCCCGCATGCTTGCACCGCCCCCTCCGCCTGCTCCCGGACATAATAACGTAGCCGCTGTGCGTTTGTATATTTCCCACAGGGCATCCCAATCATGCCGGTGTACAGCGGGCTGGACGTGGCGGAGCAGCAGCCGCCTGTGGGGGCCGAGTTTCCAGGCGTCTACCCCTACACCAGGTGCGGGGCTGGAGCTGTCATTCTTCTATGCAGAAAAACTTTTTCAATGCCCAGATGAATCGGCGTTGTGTACAGCAGCCGCCCGTGGGGGCAGGTCCGTGAGCCGGGCTGACCGGCTGCTGCAGCTGCACTATGCCGCCGCTGCGCACTGCCCTACCACGCTGCACTGCCACACACCGCAGGGGCCCCTATGCCAGCATGTACACCGGCCGGCCGTGGACCATCCGCCAGTATGCCGGCTTCTCCACTGCTGAGGAGTCGAACGCCTTCTACCGGGTGGGTGCTGCTGCTGCTGCCGCTGCTATGCTGAAGCTCATTCTTTAGCTCGCACCTGACGCTCTGAAGCTGGAGATGTTGCCTTCCGCTGCCTTGCTGCCCGCAGAAAGGCCTGGCGGCTGGGCAGCAGGGTGTCAGCATTGCGTTCGACCTGCCCACGCACCGAGGGTGGGGCGCTGAGCGAGCCACTGCTGCCATGGAGTGCTACATGCTACATGCGATGCGCTGCGTGCCAGGACCCATGTGCTGCTCTGGCTGCTATAGGCCCTTACTGCCTTGCCGCTGGTGCAGATTTGCTTGCCAGCTTGCCAGCTGCTGAGACATGCCCGCTCCCGCTCTCCTGATGTGTGCAGCTACGACAGCGACCATCCGCGTGTGAAGGGCGATGTGGGCATGGCGGGCGTGGCTGTGGACTCTGTTGAAGACATGAAGGAAAATGTTGCTTTGTATATTGCTGGTCTGTTATATACCTCTCTCTCTGGGCATGGCTGTGTGGCTGTGGACTCCGTTGAAGACATGAAGGCAAGCGCTTGGTGAAGATCGTTTGTGTGGGCGTTCCATGCATCCAGTGGGCAGCATTCAGTGGGCACTGCGGGTGTGGCTGTCGACTCGGTTGGACACATGAAGGCAGGGGTGCATCGGTGTTTTCAAGGTCTCCGTGGCGGTTGTTCTGGGTGTGGCATGCTGGGTGTGGCAAGTTGACTCGGTTGCAGACACGACGGCAGACAGCATGCAGCCCTGCCACCATGCCCACGTCTGCCTTCGCTCCGGTTTGACGGCCCTCCACTTACTGCAGGAGCCTGCCTCCCATGCAACCTACGCTCAGTTCCAACACCAATTCTCACCCTTCACATGCACCACTGCAGATTCTGTTTGACGGCATCCCGCTGGATCGGATGAGCGTCTCCATGACGATGAATGGAGCGGTGCTGCCGGTGAGCATGCCTGCTCGGGTATCTAGCTTGCCTCATCTCATGAGCCTGCCCGCTTGGCTTACAAGCTTGTGTTGCTGGCTTGTGGCCCTTGTTTGTGGCGAACTGCTGGCCAGAAAGAGCACAGAAGCATGTCCATACTTGCAGGTGCTGGCCATGGTCATTGTGGCTGGGGAGGACCAAACATGCTGTTTGTCAAAAGCTTCATTTGTTCACATTGCTGCACAGGTGCTGGCCATGTTCATTGTGGCTGCGGAGGAGCAGGGCGTGGCGGGGGAGAAGCTGCAGGGCACCATCCAGAACGACATCCTCAAGGCAAGAGTAATTAAATGTTTGTAAAGCAAGCAGGTTGTGGCGTTTTCAGGGGCCCAAGAAGCTGCAGGGCACCATCCAGAATGATATCCTCAAGGCACGCTGGGCTCGTTGGTTGATCCATTGCTGTTTCGTGGTTTCGGCATGGTTTGGACAGCACTGGCGTTTGAAGGATGCAGTGCAGTGCGCGTCACGTGTTTCTGACAACCCATTTATTCCAAGTCAGGGCTACGAATTTTGCGCCTTCCTGTCCCAACGAGTTTGTGCAGGAGTTCATGGTGCGCAACACCCACTTCACTCCACTTCATGATTGCCAGCTTTCTATCAGTGATGTGATGTTGCTCCTCCAACCAACCAGAATGTGTGCAGGAGTTCATGGTCCGCCGACATTGGCAACAGACTTGGATCCACTCCGCTGTGGTCAGCTTGTTTGTTGTTACTTTTCCCCCACTAATGGTGTGCAGGAGTTCATGGTGCGCAACACCTACATCTACCCGCCCCACCCCTCCATGCGCATCATCGGTGGGCGCCTGACCTGGACGTTTGATGAATCATGGTTGTTGATGTGATGGCTGCTGCTGACGTGGGAGGCAGTACCTGCCTGGTTGGGGAGCAGGTGGCTTGAGCAACAGCAGCCGAGGGGCCCCATGGCACCGCCTGCTTATGGTTACAGGCAGCCTGCTCTGCACTCCATCCCACTGATTCCCTCCACTTTGCAGGCGACAGCTTTGCCTACTGTTCGCACCGCAATGTCGACGAGCAGCTTGCTTTGCTTTGTCAACGAACAGCCTGCTCTGCCTTTGCTATCCCTCGTGCCTGCAGGCGACATCTTTGCCTACTGCTCGCACCGCCTGCCGCGCTTCCACCCCATCAGCATCAGTGGGTACCACATGCAGGCAGGCAGGGTGGCTTGCCTGGTCTGTTGAATGCATGCATGGCAGCATGCAGGCAAGGGGGCGGTCTGACTGGTCTGCTAAACGCACAGCTGCAGTACCAGCATGCGGCTGCCGCCTGCATGTCGCGCAATCTACCCTTGGCATGGCAGGGTGCACATTGCACGGCATTGCGTGCCTGCCGCGTGCCTATTGGGCCGGTCTGCCACTGCTCATGCGCCTCTCATTGACGCACATGGTCCTTCTCGCAGGAGGCGGGTGCCACCCCAGCGCTAGAGCTGGCCTTCACCCTGGCAGATGGGCTGGAGTACATCCGGTGCGAACAGCTGGGTCTGATGTGGACATGTCTGCTTTGGCGCTAGCCTGCACCGCCTGCTGCTGCACATGACTGCTGCACCGCCTGCTGCTGCACATGACTGCTGCACCGCATGCTGCGGCACTCAGCCATGGCCTGCAGCAGGATGTTCCACCCTCCACCGGCCACCTCGCTGCCCTCATGTTCGCAGGTGTGCGGGACGGCCCGCTTCTTTGCAGCGCTGACCGTCCCAGTGTGGCCACAGCTGCAGGCGGTTTATTGAAGGTGCCCATATTGCTGCCCATTGGATGCAGGTGTGCGGAGCAGGCGGGCCTGAGTGTCGACCAGGTGGCCCCCCGCCTCTCCTTCTTCTTTGCCGTGGGCATGAACTTCTTCCAGGAGGTGCGCCCGATTGAATCTTGTGTTCAACCATTCCTGTCTGGTTCACAACGTTGTGCCAATACTGTGGGCATGAACTTCTTCCAGGAGGTGGGGTGTGGACAGACAGGGCAGGGAGCTGGTTATTTGGCACAGGCAGGGCAGGGGGCACGGTGTGGGACAGACAGGGTGGGCAGGCGCGGCGATGGCATCTGCAGATGGCACCGCTCCATGCTGGGCTGCGTGCGGCGCGTCGCTTGTTCACACAGCCTGCCAAAAGCAGCCCAGTTCCAACCTGTGTGTGCATTCACCAACCCACTTCCTCACTTTGCTGCTGCAGATCGCCAAGCTGCGGGCGGCGCGCCGCCTGTGGGCGCGCCTCGTGAAAGACAAGTTCAGCCCCAAGGACGAGAAGTCGCTGGTGCTGCGCACCCACTGCCAGGTCAGCTGCTGATGCTGCTGTGTACTTCTCCTGCTGATGCTGCTCTGAGCATTGTGGGCATGTGAAGCTCCTGGTGTGTGCACTGCTGCATCTCCGACTCCGCAGCACCCCTCCATTTTTTCACTTGCCGCAGACCAGCGGGTACAGCCTGACCGCACAGGAGCCGTACAACAACATCATCCGCACAACAGTCGAGGTGAGTTGTTGTCAGGCTGCCTGCCTGCTGCTGTTCCCCCGCCTTCCTCTGTGTGCAAGTCACGGCAGTAAAGGGTGACTGTACTGCTACGCACGCACAATTGCTGGTTGGGCTGGTTGGCTGCCGCTGCCCTTCGCAGCCTGCTCATCCACCCAGCTGGTGTAGCAACTGCTGGCCGTTGCTGTGCCGCTAACCTGCCGCATCTCAACTGCACTCATGCTACGAGCTGCAGGCCATGGCGGCTGTGCTGGGCGGCACGCAGTCGCTGCACACCAACTCGTTTGACGAGGTGGGCTGGGCTGGCTTGCAGTTGGTTGTCTGTGCGCTCGGCGGGCATGCGCTGCTGCGGGAGGGACTGCTTGCCAGCTTTGTGGACGAATTGGGCCAGGATGAATGGGGCCGGCGTGCAATCTGGTGCCTGCCCATTCCCAATTCCGGGATCAATTTTCAGAAGGGCCTCCGCTTGCGACCCTGGCGCAGGCCATTGCCCTGCCCACCGACTTCTCCGCCAGGCTGGCCAGTTTTGCTGGCTTACATTCATGGATTGCTTTGTATCAATTACACATACAACTTCTTCTGCATTTGCAGGCCATCGCACTGCCCACCGACTTCAGCGCCAAGCTGGCGCGCAACACGCAGCTGATCCTGGCCGAGGAGACGGGCATCACGCGGGTGGGCGGTTGTGGTGACTGGTTAGTTGTTCTTAATGTGCGCTCTGGTGTGCAGCTGGTGCAGTGCAGGTAAAGGCAGTGCTGAACAACACAGTTTACTTCTACAAACGCACTGTGCGTGGCACCGGTTTGCAGCAGCTCAATCAGGCCCTGCAGTCACTGCCCTTCTCAGGTGGCAGACCCGCTGGGCGGCTCCTTCTACATCGAGGCGCTGACTTCCGCCATGGAGGAGCAGGCTGAGCGGGTGATTCAGGAGGTGGAGCACCTGGGGGGCATGACCGAGGCCATCATCTCAGGTATGTGGAGGACTTGATGCAAGCTTAGATGTTACGTCAAGCAACTGAAGTTAGTAGAGGCATCACTGAGGCCATCATCTCAGGTGGGGGTTGGATGGATGAGTGGGGGCAGGGCCTTTGGTTGTGAGGAACGTGCAGAGCAAAGCAGGGCAGTTATGAACAGCACTCCAGCCGCGTTGGCCAGCTTGCAACTGCCTACCAGTATGGGAGGATTCCACTTCAGCTGCCTCAGTTGCTCCGCAATCACTAACCACCGCAGGCCTGCCCAAGCTTAAGATTGAGGAGTGCGCGGCGCGGCAGCAGGCACACATAGACAGCGGCAAGCAGGTGGGGAAGCGCTGGCTGCCTGCGGCCATTGCTCAGGAAGGCAGCGCCGGACGGAGGGGAACGAACTGGCCCTGCCCAGACAGGCAGGTGGGGCTAGCCAGGCGCCCTGTTGCACCGGTGTTTGCTGACTGTTTCGCCTGCCTCGTGTGTGCCTTTCCCTCTGGTTCCATGGCAGGTCATTGTTGGCGTGAACAAGTACGCTCAACACGACGACACGCAGCATGCAGCACACGAGGTGGGTACCGGCAGGCACAGAGCAGGTGCCGGCTTGCCACGCTGCTTGTGGCGCAGCTGTTCCAACCCTTGCCGTGGCGGTTTGTGTGACGCCGACCAACCTGCCAGCAGCTCCACTTGCAAATGGCGCTTGCGCAACCCTGGTCCTGCACCAATGCTTGCTCCCTGCAGGTGGATGTGCGCAAGATTGACAACACCGCAGTGCTCGCCAAGCAGCTAGAGCGCCTGCAGGCAAGCACTGCGAACAGGGAGCAGCTCTGAATGTTACTCCCTGGCATCACTACATCCTGCGGCTGAATGCATTGGGTATTTTGATGCCCTGCCAAATGGCCACCATGCGGGTCATCACCAAAAGTTGCTGCCTGGTCGCCTGCTCTTTACGAAAAACCACCAAGGTCCCTCTTCCCCAGCCAGCAGCGGCCAGCCAGCAGCAGCCAGCAGCAGCGCCAGCCCTGCTAGCTGGGCTAGGCGTGTGGGCCAAGCTCGGTCGTACCCGCACATGACCACACCTCTCCTGCCCCTTCCTGCCTGCCCTGCAGCGCGTGCGGGCCAGCCGCGACCAAGCAGCAGTGGATGGTGTGCTAGCCAGACTAGAAGCAGCAGCTCACAGCGGCAAGCGGGACCAAAACCTGCTGGAACTTGCAGTAGAGGCGGCGCGGCTGAGGTGCGCTGTGCTGTGCTGTGCTGTGCTGTGCTGTGGGCTTCTGATCCCTGCCTGCAATGGGGGCTTTATTGGGAAGGGTGCGCATTCACAGGTGCACCGTGCTGCGCACTCGTTTGCTGCCTTTCTGTGCAGCTGGTTTTGGGCAGTCATTCCTCCACTGCTATGGCCACAGCAATGCATGTCCTTATATCAACTCCCTGTCCGCCCTCACCCGCCTGCGCACGGCTGCAGGGCCACGGTTGGGGAGATCACGCACGCGCTAGAGAAGGCCTGGGGCCGGTACGAGGCTGGAGGTGCGCTTCCCAGCACTCCAGCATCAGTGTTTGCCGCCCCTGCCTTGCTTGGCTGTTCCATATGGCTGCGCTCTACATGCCATGCGGAGAATCGCATGCCGAGAACCAGCAAAAGGGGCAGGCTTCAGGCCTGATGGTGTTGGCAGCAAAGCCATGCCGACTGCTGCTTGTGATCAACAGGTCATGCCCACCATTCCCCCTGCCTGTGTGTCCTGCAGGCAGCATGGCAACCGGCATTTACAACAAAGCGCTCGGCACGTCAGCAAATGTAAGCAATGGCGCTTCAACTGAACCCTGCTCTCTTGCCACCTAGCTGTCCTGCACTGTGGGGTTGCGCGGCAGTGCGGGGCGCGGGCAAGCAGTGGGGGGAGGGCCGGCTGGCAGCTTGCAGGCAGGCAGGCGCTGCAGGGAAGATGCAGGGCAGACGCGGTTGGCCCCTCACTCTGCTTGCCCGCTGAAACAAGTCCCTGCTGCAACTGCAAGCTCCAACTGACACCCTGCTTGTTTGCCTGGCGTGTGTTTGCAGGCGGAGCTGCACGCGGTAGAGCGGGCAGTGGCCCGATTTGAGGATGTGGCGGGGCGGCGGCCGCGCATCCTCATCGCCAAGATGGGCCAGGACGGGCACGACCGCGGCGCCAAAGTCATGGCAACCGGGTGGGGATTCCGATCGTTTTCTCATCGACTGAATATGAACTGAAGGGTGGTTTGGCAGGCATGAGATGCTGCAGGATGGGCACGACCGCGGCGCCAAAGTCATGGCCACCGGGTGAGGATTCCGATCGTTTTCTCATCGACTGAATATGAACTGAAGGGTGGTTTGGCAGGCATGAGATGCTGCAGGATGGGCACGACCGCGGCGCCAAAGTCATGGCAACCGGGTGAGGACTCTGGCTGCCCCGTGTTTGGTGCATGGGCAGTGTGATGGGGCGGAGTTGATGGGCCAGTGCGGACACTCCTGTTGCGCCAAAGGCCCCGGCAGTTGGTCGACAGCTGGCTGGGGCAAGGGTTGGGTGTCAAGCGGAATGAAAGGTGCAAGCTGGCTTGAAGTTACTGCCACAAACAGCTGCCTGGCTGTGCCCCCACTTCTCACTGTGCAACACTCGCTGCTCTGCCCCAGGCTGTTCGGCCTGGGGGTTTGGTGTCGACACTGCAGTGGGTCGTGCCCCGCGTCTTGCACTACATCAACCCCACTGCTGCCCCCACCCAGGCTGGCGGACCTGGGCTGTGCTGTGGACATCGGCCCGCTGTCCGAAGCCCCAGATGACCCTCAAGTTGTGCACCTCACGCTCTGCCACCCTCTCTGTTCTGCCCCATCCCCCAGGCTGGCGGACCTGGGCTTCGATGTCGACATTGGCCCGCTCTTCATGACGCCGCGCGAGGTGGCGCAGCATGCCGTGGATGCAGGTGAGGCTCTGCTGCTGCTGCTGCTGCTGCTGCTGCTGCTGCTGCTGCTGCTGCTGCTGCCGCCACGATTAGGAGGGCAGCAGTGTGGCCAAGTGGTAGCAGGCATGCAGCTACCAGTGGCGGTCAAGCCTGGGCACCCGGATGCATGCCGTCCTCTCCGCCTGTGCCCCAACAGATCTGTTCGCTCGCTTCACACGTGCATTTCGTGAGCACAGCTGGATCAAACTCTGCCTGTTCACTGCCTGGCCTGCTCCGTCTTCGACCATGGCTGCATCTCCCAAACCCTTCACGTTCAGATGTGCGCATTGTGGGGTGTCCAGCCAGGCGGCGGGCGTCCGCCTTGATCACTTCTAACCCCCCTAACCAGATTGCCCCATGCATCCTGCACCCCTCCTGACTTCCAGACTTGCACGTTGTGGGTGTGTCCAGCCAGGCAGCGGGTGTGCCCCTCAGCTCAGCCGCTTCTCATTGCAGTTTCTACACGTCAAATTCCATTGATCCCTCACACACAGACGTGCACGTCGTGGGTGTGTCCAGCCAGGCGGCAGGCCACGGCACGCTGGTGCCGGAGCTGCTGCGGGAGCTCAAGGCGGCGGGCATGGAGCACGTGCTCGTTGTGTGCGGCGGCATCATTCCCAAGCAGGTGCGCGGTTTTCGGGAACAGCAAGGGTCGATCAAAGTAATTAGGGTTGGGTAAAGGCATCGAGCATGTTGCTTGCTGGTGTGGGCGGCATCGTCCCCAAGCAGGTGCGCTGCGCTTGATGTGCTGGCTGGTAGCGCATGCATGCATCAGTGCGCGTGGAGCACGTGCTGATCGTCTGCGGCGGCAGAATCCCCCAAGCAGGTGCGCTGCGCTGTGCTGCTTGTTTGGGTGCTGCAGCAAGTAATGCCCATGCGGCAGCGGTCTGCAGCAGCAGCAGCAGCTGCAGTCCCAGAAGCACTCCTGCCTCTCTGAGCAGCTCCTCCCTTACCCCGCCTCCTCCTGGTCCTGTCCTGCCCCGCAGGACCACGCTGCGCTGCTGGACGCTGGGGTGGCCGCGTTCTATGGCCCCGGCACGCGCGTGCCTGCTGCCGCGCTGGACATGCTCAGCATGCTGCTGGAGGAGCCTGAGCTGGCACAGATCGGCTGAGGCAGCGCCTGAGCTGGCGCAGATCGGCCGAGGCAGCGCCTGAGCTGGCGCAGATCGGCCGAGGCAGCGCCTGAGCTGGTGCAGATCGGCCGAGGCAGCGCCAGGCGACGGCGCTCACTTGCAAAGCGGGCTGGCTGGCATGCTCGGCACGCTGCTGGAGGAGCCTGAGCTGGCTCAATCGGCCGAGGGGAGTTGCTGCTTCCTGGCTCGCTGGCATGGCAACTTGGCGCCAGTTGGGCGCTTTTGATTTGTAGTTCGCAGCTGTCCATTGGGTGCCCGTCGCCTGCTGTTTTGCGGTTGCATGCTTGACAGCCTGTTGCGGGGGGCACCAGGCCCCGTGTATGTACTTCCTTACTGACCTATTCATTGCAGATGTGGGCCCACAGCCCGCTTGTACCACACCCTGTCTCACATGGGCCGCCGCTTTCACTGTCTCACATGGGCCGCCGCTTTCATTCCATATTCGTGTGTATGTGCTCGCAGTATGCAAACGCATGTAAACTTGTCCAGCCCTCCAGCCGCGGGCATGCTACCGAGTTGCTGCTGCTGCTGGCTGGCCAGAGAATGTCCTGCGGGCAGGGCACAGGGGAACCCTGCTCCTTGCCTTTTGGCAAATTGCCTGTGGTCCGTCGTGGCAGTTTCTGGTCGTGCTGGCGAGGAGGAGTGCGGCGCCAACGAACAATCGTGCTGAAATTGGGCCGGGTCACCTGCCTTGCTGGTTCTGCAGACAGTCAAAGTCCAAATGGCAGTTGAATATGAGATAGAGAAGTTCAAAAAATCGCGGACTGACTGACTGACTGAGGTTACAGAGGCTGGGCCTGGTCCACAGGCATGCTGGCAAAAAATCGCGGACTGTCTGTCTGTGCTTACAGAGGCGATGCCCGTTAACGGGCTGGGGACACATTG
>VFQQ010002880.1_pt1 | contig 18084 bp, 15 predicted proteins | sample 3512341 | NCBI WGS metagenome assembly VFQQ01 (sample SAMN10412373, study PRJNA504923) | tailings metagenome | isolation source: Relicate 2 Philex TSF1 revegetated site | place: Philippines: Tuba, Benguet | collected 2017-08-29 | reverse complement strand
CACTGCCTATAGCTGCGCCCGCACGTTCGGCTTTGATGCGTTTGTTGGCGTTGAGGTCGCTCAGATCGGGTCTATGGCTTTCCCGCGTGTGAATGACCGTCATGCCTATCTGCCTCGCCGCCGCAAGCACAGCCTCCGCATTGCCGATTCCCCGACGCACGTGCGAGAGGTCTTCACCCATGCTGGCGAAGTAGCCCCGCGAGTCCAAAAAGTCCCGCTGCATGTCGATGCACATGAGCACGGTATCCTTTGGCGACCATCTCCCGCTCAATGGCCAAGCGTAAGGGCGCGAAGCCACTAGGGATGACCACGGGCTCATTGTGCGGCGCCCTCGAGCCACGTTACCGGGAACCGCAGCTTGATGTTGCTTGGATTGCCCAGTCTCTCACCGTTACCGAGTTCAATTCCTATAGCGTCAGCGTCCTTCACGCCCTGCCCGAGCAGACCGTGAGCAAATGAAAACTGCCGCATCGAATCCAAGGTTGCCTTGTAGGCCGGATCGGTCACCAACTTCGCCGCACGATCGTGCGTAAAGAAATCGATGGTCTTGAGCTGCTCTTCCACGCCTTGACGGTCGGTGGCGAGGCCAGCCGCCATGTAGGCCATGATGTCGTTGTGCTTGGGGTGGCTCGGCGCGAGCATCGCCGTAACCTCATACCACGCCCCGGCGATGGCCTGACCAAACGCCGGGTCCTTTGCGAGCGTATCGGTGCGCGCAATCAGAACATCCACGATCTCGCCGGGGATGGCCGACGAATCGAAGAGAAGATGCGTGTCAGGGTATTGCTTGAGGATCTGGGAAAGCTGCGGCTTCCAGGTGACGACCACTTCTGTATCCGCCGACTCAAAGGCTGCGCCGATGTCCGCGTCGGAGGTATTGATTAGCGACACGTCCCGCTCGGTCAGCCCCGCCCGGCTGAGTGCGCGCATCAGCAGATAGTGGGAGCCCGACAGCTCGATTAGGTTGATCTTCTTCCCCTTCAGATCCTTGAGATCGCCACCCTTCCCGCGCACGATGATCCCGTCGGACCCGGCCGAGGTGCTAAGAGGCAGCACGGCCGATGTGTCTACGCCTGCGCTGGCCGGTATGGTCAAGGCATCCAGCGACATCGCAATAACGGCGTCAAATCCGCCAGATGTGAATTGGTTCTGCGCTTCGACATAGTCATTGAGCTGGACCGCCGTCAGCTCGACGCCATATTTGTCGCCCCACTTCTTCAAGATCCCCGCATCCTGCGCATAACCAAGCGGCATCGATCCTGCGTAAATCGTCCAGGCGATCCGATAGCTGTTCTTGGCGAAAGACGCCGACGGAACGGCTGCAATGACGATGGCACTGACGATGATCAGCGCGCGATAGACGTGCGTAGTTCGCATCATGGCGGCCCTGCTGCTGGTTTGAACTTGCGTGCTGAGCAAGGCGTAGCAGGCGGGCTCCAGCCTAGAATGACGAAAGCGACAGGTGAACGTGAACAAAAATCATGAACCTGCGCTGCCGAGGGCTTTGAGGAACGAGGCAATCGCGGGGCGGAGTGCGCCCGCAGGCTTCAAGTATGCAATCTCAATGAGGGATTGGTTGGATATTGCGTCCGGCAGGACAGCGAGGAGGTCGCCCTTCCGCACCCAGGTGCGCGCAAAATGCTCCGGCACAAAACCCACCCGCGTTCCGGACAAAATGAGAAAGAGGACCGCCTCGATATTCGAAGTGTGGCACACTTGATCTTCCGACTTCAGGGCCAGCCAGCCGAGTTCCCGCTGGTTCAGGAATTTGCGCGATACGAAATATTGGTCATTGAGCAGTTTTAGGATTGTGGCCGTGTCATCACCCGCCAGCAGCCGCTCGCCGAGGGGCGATTGGCGCGCGCAATAGAGGTGGTCCGTTTCCCGGTAAAGCGGCCGGTACTCAAGGTAGTCACTCTTGTCCTCGAAGATGCTGATCGCAACATCCAGCCGCTTGTCGAGAAGTTGCCGTTCGAGGTCCGCCGGCAGCAAGACCTGCAGGTTCACGAGATGTCTGTCCGCTCCGAACTCCGCCAACGCGGCCCTGAGAGGACAGCTCTCATCGGTGATGATGTTGTCGATGATCCCGACATTCAGCCATCCCGCACCTGCCCCGCTCAGGGTTGCAACTTTCTGCTCCAACCCTCGCAACGAAACGAAGAGCTTGACCCCTTCGTCATAGATCTCTTGCCCTTCCGCGGTGAGGCTGAACCCCTGCCGGCCCCGTTCGCAAAGACGCAACTGAAGGCGCTCTTCCAGTTGGGTCAGCGCTTTGCTGATGGTCGATGCATCTTTGTTGAGGACGGATTGAGCATTCGAGATGCCGTTGGCATCAACCACCGCCAGGAAGATCTTGAGTAGCTTTACGTCAGACGGATCAATCTTCATCGGAACAATCAACGTCGAGTGGCCAACCGCAACAGCTTAGGCCACCCCCGTCCAACCAAGCCAATGGGCGAATGAGCACAGGCTTTGCCATGCCGGTCGTTTCGGCTCGTAATGCCTCGCCGTGGCAAAACTGTATTTCACCCTCGCGCCGAACCCTACTAACCGCGCGCCAAACGATATCTCTACCTCAGCGGCTGCCAGCCCGGATGATCGAAGCGTATGGCGTAGAGGCTCAAGGCTTCGTCGATGGCGACGATGCCGTCGATCGGCGTCAGGTTTGGCTCGGCCCTCGCGACGGCAGCCGCCCCCTTCGAGATCTCACTCGTAAGCTGGGCAATCTCCGTCTTGGCGGCGCCCGTCAGCGACGTCCCGCTCTGGAGACGTTCCACCGCTGCCTTGATGCGCGAGTGGAAAACACGCGCGTCTGCCGGCGGCATACGCCGGTGCGTGACGAGCGTGTGGGCGTTGAGCGTCAAATCGCGGATCGCCTTCATCTCGACGCGCACGACGTCATCCGTCGCAAGCTTTGCCTCCTCGGCCTGGGCGCCAAAGTTGAAGAGGAGAGACAAGAACACGAAGAAGAGCGCCCGCCTACTCATCACTTGCCCACATTCTCCCGCAACACCGCGCGCCAGCCGATGTCGCTGCGACAGAAGCCGCCGGGCCAATCGATCTTCGCGATCGCCTGATACGCGCGCTCCTGCGCCTCGCCGACAGTCGCGCCCAGCGCCGTGACGTTCAGAACGCGTCCGCCATCGGCAAGCAGCCGATCTCCGTCGCGCCGCGTTCCGGCATGAAAGATCTGCACGCCAGCAAGACCACGCGCCACGTCGAGACCACGGATCTCCGTGCCTTTCTCCGGCGTGCCGGGATAACCCTTCGCCGCCAGTACCACCGTCAACGCCGCATCGTCGCGCCAGGTGACGTTGGCACGGTCGAGCGTGCCATCGGCCGTCGCCAGCATCGCCGCCAGCAAATCCGATGTCAGGCGCATCATCAGAACCTGCGTCTCAGGATCGCCGAAGCGGACGTTGTACTCGATGAGCTTCGGCCCATCCTTCGTGATCATGAGGCCCGCGAACAGCACACCCTTGAACGGCGTCCCGCGCGCCGCCATCGCCGCAACCGTCGGACGGATGATTTCGTCCATCGTGCGCGCGACGAGGTCAGGCGTCATCACAGGCGCCGGAGAATAGGCCCCCATGCCACCCGTGTTCGGTCCCGTGTCGTCGTCACCAACGCGCTTGTGATCCTGCGCCGTCGCCAGAGCAAGCGCTGTTGTGCCGTCGCAAAGCGCAAAGAAGCTCGCCTCCTCGCCGTCAAGAAACTCCTCGATGACGACTTCCGCACCCGCGTCCCCGAACGCACCCGCGAAGCAGGCATCGATAGCGGCCTCGGCTTCGGCACGCGTGACCGCAACCACCACACCCTTGCCCGCCGCAAGCCCGTCCGCCTTGACGACGATCGGCACCGGTTGTGCGGCGAGATACGCCTTGGCCGACGCGGCATCCTTGAAGCGCCCATAGGCGCCCGTCGGAATGTTGGCCTCCCGGCAGAGATCCTTCGTGAAGCCCTTCGAGCCTTCGAGCTGGCTCGCAGCCTGCGACGGCCCGAAGTGCTTGACGCCTGCAGCGGCGAGCGCATCGCTCAAACCGCCCACAAGCGGCGCCTCCGGTCCGATGACGACGAACGCGATGGCATTGTCGGTGACGAACTGCAGCACCGCCGCATGATCGGCCACGTTGAGCGATACGCACTCGGCAAGCTCGGCGATACCGGCGTTCCCCGGAGAGGCATAGAGCTTGGTCAGCAGCGGGCTCGCGGAGAGAGCCCAGGCCAGCGCATGCTCGCGCCCGCCGCCGCCGATCAGAAGAACGTTCATGTTGTCAAAGCCCTAGCGGTGGATTGTATATCGACCAAGCGGATTGTTTTTCGCACACCGTGTATCATCTATCGCTCGTGAAACAAGCAAGGACCGATTCTTTGGCCAGCCCCCCGTCTCCCGCCGGAAATGTCGCAGAATTCACCGTCTCCGAGCTCTCGAATGCCGTGAAGCGCGCGCTCGAAGAGGGATTCGGCCATGTACGCCTGCGCGGCGAGGTCTCGGGCTATCGCGGTCCCCATGCCTCCGGCCACTGCTATTTCTCGCTCAAGGACGACAAGGCCAAGATTGACGCCGTGATCTGGCGCGGCAGTTGGAACCGCCTGCGGATCAAGCCTGAAGAAGGCATGGAGGTCATCGCCACCGGCAAGATCTCCTCGTTTCCCGGCTCTTCGAAATACCAGATTGTCATCGAAGCCTTGGAGCCCGCCGGCCTCGGCGCGCTCATGGCGCAACTCGAGGAACGCAAGCGCCGCTTCGCCGCCGAAGGTCTGTTCGCCGAAGAGCGCAAGCGTCCCCTGCCCTTCCTTCCCAAGGTCGTCGGCATTGTGACGAGCCCGACCGGCGCCGTCATCCGCGACATGCTGCACGGCTTCCAGGAACGCTTTCCGACGCGCGTCATCGTCTGGCCGGTTCGTGTGCAGGGCGACGGCAGCGCGGCCGAAGTGGCGAACGCCATTCGCGGCTTCAACGCCATCGCGCCGGGCGGCCCGATCCCGCGCCCGGACGTCCTCATCGTCGCGCGCGGCGGCGGTAGCCTGGAGGACCTCTGGGGCTTCAACGATGAGGCCGTTGTTCGAGCAGTCGCTGCAAGCACCATTCCCGTCATCTCTGCAGTCGGCCACGAGACCGACTGGACCTTGATCGATCTCGTCGCCGACGCGCGCGCGCCGACGCCGACCAAAGCCGCCGAATGGGCCGTTCCCAAGCACTCTGACCTGCTGCAGGAAACCGGCAAGCTGGGCCTCCGCCTCGGCGTGGCCGTGCGCCGCCTACTCGAAGCACTGCGGCGCGATCTGCGCTCAGCAGCGCGCGGCTTGCCCCGCGCAGAAGATCTGGCCGCCCTTCCGCGCCAGCGTCTCGACAGCATCGCCCATCGCCTGGACGGGGCCTTGCGCACGCGCGTTCAGCGTTGCCACACGCGCTTCTTTCAGGTGGCCGGTCGCCTGCCGAACCGGCGCTCCCTCGTCGTCCATCATCGCCAGCGCATCGACGCGACTGCAATGCGTCTCGGCCGCGCCCTCTCGTCCAACACGCAAGCCCATCACACGCGTCACGTCCGCATCACCTCGCGTCTCCACCCGCGACTATTGGAGAACCGCCTGGCACGCGCAGCCGACCGTTTGGACGGCCTCGAACGCCGCGCCCGCGAATGCCTGGGCAAGACCGCATCCGTACGCCGCGCGCGCCTGCAACACGCGGCTGGCCGCCTGCGGCCCGCGCCGATCCGCCTTCGCGTCGAACGATGCGGCGAACGCCTCGAAACCCTCGAACGCCGCATCGGACGCGCCTTCGCCGGACAGATCGCGCAACGCCGCCACGTCCTGGACGGACAAGCAAAGCTTTTGGGGTCGCTCGGCTACCACAGCGTGCTGGCGCGCGGATTTGCCCTGGTGCGCAATTCCGACGGCGCAACGGTTCGCTCCGCTCAAACCGTCAGCATCGGTCAGGGCCTGGACATCGAGTTTGCCGACGGCCGTATCCAGGCCGAGGCAAAGGGAAAATCCGAGCCAGTCAGAAAAGGGCCAGCCGGGAAGCCTTCCCAACCGAAGGCCGCGCCGCCTTCGGTCAAACGCACGGTTAAGGACCAGGGCTCGCTTTTCTGATAACAATTTCACGCGGCCGTGCCTTGACGCCGCCCCGCCAAACAGCGATGTGAACGGGGCGGACTTTCGGACAGCCACCTATTCCGGCTCCTGACCCGTCCGCTTTGCAGATCAGAGGTTTTATGAACCGCTTCGACAAGCTGTTTGGCATTCGGGGCGAAGCCCAGGTGCGCTACTTAGACGGCGAGTTCCAGGTGCTCGCGCCGGGCGACTTCGTGCGCTGCGCCGTGACAGGCCAGAAGATCGACCTCGCGGATCTCCGCTACTGGAGCGTCGAGCTTCAGGAGGCCTATGCGACGGCCGAAATCTCCCTCAACCGCTACCTCGAAGCCGTCCGCAAGCGGGACCGCTCGGCCTGATAGGCTCAGCTTCGCGGCGTGACCTTGAGCACGCCATCGATCAGCGCGTGCAGACGCACGAGATCCCGCTCCTCGAATTTCACCGCGATCGGCACCGTCCGCGAGAGCGCCGCGAGCTCCGCGCGCACGCCGGAAGTGCCCGCAAGGCGCGCGTAGTCCTTTTCCGTCGTAACCAGCATTGCGCCCATCGCCTGCGCCTCCGAGATCAGAGCAGCCGCCTCGCGGTCCGTGAACGCATGATGATCGGCAAACGCGCGCGTCTCGAGCGAACGCGGCCCGAACCCTTCAAGCATCCCGAAGAATCGTCCGGGATTGGCGATACCGGCGTAGGCCAGCACCGGGCGGTCTGTGAGCCAGCCCACATCACCAGCGGGCTCCACCGAACCGCGGAGCACAGGCCCCTGAAATTTCTTCTTGAGATCCTCGAAGATGGAGCGGTCACCCACCGCTGTATCGGCCCCCATGACGACGATACAGTCGACGAGGCCGAGCTGAAACGCGAGCCGCGCTCTAAGCGGCCCCGCCGGAATGACACGCCCGTTGCCGAAGCCCCGCCGCGCATCCACGACGGCGATGGAGAGATCCTTCGCCAGCGTTGGGTTTTGTAGTCCGTCATCCATGATGATGACATGCGCGTCGCCGGCGGCTTCAATTGCGGCACAACCGGCCTTGCGATCGCGCGAGATCATGACGCGCGCGCTAGAGCCGCCGGAACCTCGCGCCATAAGGAGCGGCTCGTCGCCAACCTGGTGAGCCCCGTGTTGCTCAGGATCAACCCAAACGGGTCCCGCAAGCGAACCGCCATACCCGCGCGAAAGGCAGACCGCTGAAATCTGCCGCTCCGCCAGCGTCCCGATCAAAAAACGCGAGAGCGGCGTCTTGCCGGTACCTCCGGCGGTAAAATTTCCAACGCAGATGACGGGCAGCGCCGAGCGATAGGGCGTGGCGTTGTTGAACCGCCGCTCGACGGCCGCGCCGTAGATGCCGCCGACTGGGCTAAGCAGACGTTCGGCTAGGTGCGTGCGTTCGCTTCCGCCGGCATACCACCAGCCGGGCTCATCAAGAGGCACGACGCACTCGCGAGGTTTCCGGCAGCATCTCGATCAGAGCCGAAACCGTCCTCTCGAGCGCACCGGCAAGCGAGTGAAGCGCGGCAGCCGCGCCCGTGCGCATCTTTTGAAGCTCGCCCTCTTTCGTCTGGAGCTGCACCACGGCTTCGGCAAGCTCCTCAGCAGACTTTACTTCAAGCGCCCCCTTGTGGCGCAGCAAGGCGCGATAGAAGTCGCTGAAGTTGCTCCAGTGCGGCCCCGTCAGCACCACCGCATGGTGCCCGATGGCCTCGACGGGATTCTGCCCGCCGTGCGGGATCAGCGAACCGCCGATGAACGCCACCTCCGTCAGCGCGTACAGCGTACCCAGCTCGCCGATCGTATCGGCGATGTAAACGTCGGTCCCCGCACTCGGCAGCTCTCCCGCCGAGCGGATAGAAACCGCCAGACCTTTCGAGCGCAGCATTTCCGCGATTGCCTTTCCGCGTCTTGGATGGCGCGGCGCGATGATGGTGCAAAAGCCCGGCAGCTTGGCCGCAAGAATGCGGTGCGCGTCGGCTATGACGGCTTCCTCGGGATCGTGCGTGCTGGCCGCCACGAAGATCGGACGCCCGTTCAAGGCCTGACGCAACCGGTCGAGTTCCACCGCGTCGACCACCGGCGGCGGGGCATCGATCTTGAGATTGCCGACGGGCTCCACGCGCGGAGCACCCAGTCGGCCGATGGCGCGAGCCAGAACATCGTTCTGCGCAAGAATGAGATCGAAGCGGGAAAACAGCGGCTGAGAAACGCCTTTAAGCCGCTTCCAGCGCCGCGCGCTACGCGCAGACATCCGCGCATTGACGAGCGCGAGCGGAATGTCCCGCCGAGAAGCTTCCATGATGAGGTTGGGCCAGATCTCGCTTTCCACAAAAACTGCGAGATCCGGTTGCCAGTGATCGAGAAACGCGCGCACGTACTCGGGCACATCGAGCACGATGAACTGATGAAAGGCGCGAGACGGAAGGCGGCGCCGCGCCAGCGCGGCCGACGTGAGCGTCCCCGTCGTCAGAAGGATGGAGATGTCCGGCCGCTCCGCGAGCATGCGATCGATCACCGGCATAACCGCATTGGCCTCGCCGACGCTCGCCGCATGCATCCACACAAGCAGCCCATCGGGCCGCGGCAAGCTGGCTTTGCCGTAGCGTTCACCGCGCCGCGAGGGATCTTCTTTGCCTTGCCGGCCGCGCACCGCCAGCAACAGCGGCGCGACAAACCCGAATAGCCGCGTTCCGGCCCGATATCCCTTGAGAGAGAGGCCCTCCGGAGCAGGCCCCTTGGATCCCTCGCCCGCCACCGGAGGCGTAACCCGTTTGATGTCGGCCCCGACGAGCGCATAAGCGCGCTCCGTTACGCGATTGAGCTCCGCCTCCACGGTTTTCCGATGCCGCTCCAAGGCCTCGATGTCGGCATCCGCCGGAACCCAGATCGGCTCGCCCATCACGTATGCCATCTTGGAGAACGGCAGATTGATCGTCATCCGGCTCCATGTCGGCAACGCAATGAACCGGGACGTGGCGACCGCGAACGGGACGATCGGGCGCTCGGAAAATTTGGCGAGCGTGACAATGCCTGTTCCGGACTTTCGGGCCGGCCCCGGCGGGATATCCGCCGTCATCGAGAACGTGCTGCCCCCTTTCAGGAGCTTGGTCGCCGTTCTCAGCGCGTAGACGCCGCCCTTGTCCTTCTTGCGCTCATTCGCTCCGGCCCCTTGCACGACATCGATGTCGAACTCGCCGAGCAGAGCACGGATGGCTGTCGCATCCTTGTGACGTGCCGCGATGGCCGAAACTTTGAAGGCGCCCTGATGCAGCGTCGGCATGAGCACGAACTGGCCGTGCCACATGGCAAAAATGTAGGGGTGTAGTTGACTGGCGCGCTCCCGCGTATCGGGCGGATCGTAGACAGCCGTCGAGGTCGAGCGCACAAAGCGCGTGTAACGAGCCCCCAGAAGCCCCACGAAGCGGCCAATCTTCGACTCTTGCTTTGGCGATTGTGCCATCGATCAGGCTCTTTCGCCTCTCCGTGCTCGAGCCGCAAGCGTGCCGGCGCCTATTTCGGCCAATTTCCTATCGGGAATGCACCATCAAAGCAACCGTCTGCCCCCGGCGTCAATTAGGGGTTCGACAGATCCAGCCAGATAGTGCTACGCACCCCCGGAAGCAGCCCGTTTTTTCGGGTCGTTGGCGGCTTCACTGCCCGAAACACGGGCAGATCGGCGGGAACTCCAGGACCAGATGTCATCTCTCGCGAAACGGGCAAGGCGTGCGCTTCGCCGCTCGGCGTGGGCGGGAGTGCGAGCCGTGACCACGAGACTTCCGGCTCCGGTTGTCAAGCGCGCCGAACCCTACGCACGCTACATGGACATGCTGCTTCTCGACCATCTTTTTGTCAGGCTCGTGTTTCCCAACCGCCACCGCCTGTCGAAGGAAGCATGGCGGGCCGCCCAGCCCCTGCCCCACCAAGTCCACGACTTTCCGCGTCGCGGAATTCGCACCGTCGTCAACCTGCGGGGGCAGCTCGACTCCTCCACCTACGCCTACGAGCAGGCAGCCTGTAAGGAAGCGGGCCTCAAGCTGGTCGACTTCAGGATCCGCTCGCGCGCGGCGCCAACGCGCGCCGAGCTTCTGGCCGCACGGGACCTGTTTGCGAACGTCGAATACCCGATGCTCATGCACTGCAAGTCCGGCGCCGACCGTGTAGGCCTGATGAGCGCGCTTTATCTCTACACACGCCAGGGCGTGCCGATCGAGAAGGCCCGCCACCAGCTGTCGCTGCGATACGGACACATCCGTCAGGCCGACACCGGCGTTCTCGATCATGTGTTCGACGCCTACTTGGACGACGCGGCAAAAACGCCGATCGAGTTCTACGAGTGGGTGGCCACCGCCTACGACCCGAAAGAGATCTCCAAACGGGTGCACTCGCGCGGCTGGGCGAACCGCATCGTCGATAAGATCTTCCGCCGCGAATAGGCCGTTCAGTTCAACGGCAAGCCGAGCGGCGGCGTATCCTCGTCGACATCGGACAGGAGCTGGGCGCGCACCAGGCGGGCATACGCTCCGCCCCGCGCGATGAGATCACTGTGCGTGCCGGTCTCGACGATAGTCCCTGCTTCCATTACGCAGATAAGGTCGGCGTTCTGAACCGTCGAAAGCCGGTGCGCGATGACGATCGTAGTCCGGTTGCGCGTGAACTCTGCCAGAGCCTGCTGCACCAAGCGCTCCGAATGCGTATCCAGCGCACTTGTCGCCTCGTCGAGCAGAAGGATCGATGCATTCTTGAGGATCGCAGCCGCAAGAGCGAGGCGCTGACGCTGACCGCCCGACAGCCTGACGCCCCGGTCACCGATCACTGTCGCGTAGCCCTGGGGCTGGCTCAGAATGAACTCGTGGGCCGCCGCCGCCTTCGCCGCCGCCACGATCTCCTCGTCCGTCGCATCGAGCTTTCCGAGCGCAATGTTTGTACGGATCGTGTCGTCGAACAGGGTGACGTCCTGGCTCACAAGGGCAATCGACGAGCGGAGCGATGCCAGCGTAACCTCGCGGATGTCCTGGCCGTCGATGCGAATAGCGCCGCCCGTCACGTCGAACAGGCGCGGCACGAGGTTCACGATTGTCGATTTGCCTGCTCCGGACCGGCCGACCAGGGCCACGGTATGCCCGCCTTCGACGTCCAGGTTGAAATCGATGATGGCGGGAATGGACTCGTCGCCATAGTGAAAAGCGACATGATCGAAGTTGATCGAGCCGCGCGCGATTTGAAGCGGCTTGGCGCCCGGGAGATCCTTGTTCGTGGGCTTCTCATCGAGAATTCCGTAAATGCTCTCGATGGCGGCCAAGCCCTCCTGCACGCGCGCCATCAGGCCGCCGACGGCTCGTAGCGGCTGCCCGGCCATGAGTAGGGCTGCCGTCAGCCCCATGAAGTCGCCGACCGTGGACGCGCCGCTCGAAATGCGCCAGTAAGCAACCCAGATCACGCCGGCGACCGCGGCGCCACCCAAGCCTTCGAGCAGCGACTCGAGACGTGCCTTGACGGCCACGCCCTTGAGACGATGGCGAAACACCTCTTCAAAGCTGCGGTTCACGCGCTCCGAGGCATAGTCCTCGAGACGGAAAGTCTTGATCAGCCGCGTCGCGCCGAGGTGCTCAGCCAACAGCGAGGTCATTCCGCCGAGCTCGGCCTGCGTTCGCGTCGAGTTCCGCCGCACGCGCCGCGCAATGGTGGCGATCGGCACAACCGCAAACGGATAGACGCCGAGCACGACCAGAGAAATCAGCCAATCGAGATAGAACATCGAGCCCACGAGCGCGACGACCGAGAGGCTATCGCGCATGACCGAGTTCATCGAGGCGAGCGACGCCTGCTGGATGAACTGGATGTCGTTGGTGAGCTTCGACATCAGCCGGCCGGGCGTATCGCGCGTCAGTCGCGCGTAGTCGGCGTTGATCAAATGCCGGAAGGTCACGCTCTGCATGTCGGCGGTGAGCCGCAGCACGATGCGCTGCGTGGAGACCGTCTGCAGATAAAGCAGCACGCTCCGGGCAAGCGTAATCGCTATGATGGCCGCGAGCACCCACGGCAGCCACGAGACATCCCCGTCGAGCAGGTTGTCGAACGAGAACTTGATGACCATAGGATAGGCGCCGGTCGCGGCGGCCAGCCCTCCGGTCAGAAGGAGCGCCGTCAGCAGCTCACGCCACCGCGGACGCACCCAGTCGGCGAGGAAGCGGCTCAGAAGCTGGCGCGACTGCGCGTCGAGCGCCCGCGTATCCTTCTTGCGTCGGGCACGCGGCTCTTCCGGAAGCGGTGTGTTGTGCGCAGTCGCCATCGTCTGCGGGATCCCGATCTAACGGATTGAGGCCAAACCAGCTCTCAATCGAACGCCTTAGGCTTCCACTTTCGAGCCGGCCAGCGGCTCGAGCAGACGATGCATGTGCACGATGAAATACCGCATCGACGCATTGTCGACGGATTTCTGGGACGCGGCTTTCCAGGCGACCAACGCTTCGGCGTAGTTCGGAAAGATCCCCACGATATCGAGCCCGTGCAGGTCGCGGAATTCGATTCCGTCGAGATCGCGAAGCTCGCACCAGAACACCAAATGCAGGAGCTGCTTGGGGGCTGTTTCACGATCGCTCATGCCTAGGGATCCTCCGACGCTGCCGCACTCCCCCGCGGAGCCGGACCAGCCTATTTCCTGCCCGATCCTCTGGCCCGGTTCAAGGCCGCCTAACCTTACGATTTGCCGCAACCTTTTCCCGCCTGGTGCCGAAAATCGAAGGCACTTCCCCCTCAAATTCGGCAAATTTCCAGAAAAGATCTACGCTATCACCGCTTATTAAGCAGACTTTTTAAGGGGATCTCCAACTTACCGTGCCACGATTTGGGTATGGCCGCGTAAGACGGCAGCTCGGAAGTCCACAGGGTACACAAGGTATCGGCGCGGCTGGGGGAACCCGCGCGCCGAGCGCCTTTTTGGCGTTCTGGCACCGCAGCCGCGACCTGTCACGCGCCCTCAAAGCAAGGCCCAAGGCGCCATCAGCACCAAGACCGCGACAACCCACAACGCAATCGCCTCGAAATGGGGATCCGTCACCACTGCCTCCCCTGAAAGAGGGCCTGACGAAACACGGCTCGAATCTACCGAGCGTCGCCTTCGTTTCAAAGCCCGTTTGCGACCCCACCCACATATTTGCCCAAATGTGGCACGAGCGAGCCGGGGGCGCTCGCCTGCTCAAGTGACCGGCATCGGGTGACGCGCCGCTAGGCACAATCCGCCCGAGGAACGGCGTTGCCGCCAGCGGGCGGCTTCGGTAGCGTTGGGCGGAACACAGCCAACAAGAGCCGACAGCCCTGATGAGCGAAAACCCCTACTCCATCGGCCTCGACAAGAACCCGGCGAACTATCAGCCCCTGAGCCCCATCGGCCTATTCGAACGAGCAGCCAAGGTCTATCCGCACCACACCGCCATCATCCATGGCACCCAGCGCACGGACTACGCGACGTTCTACGCTCGAGCGCGGCGGCTCGCGTCTGCCCTCGTCGACCGCGGGGTCAAGCCAGGCGACACCGTCACCGTGATGTTGTCCAACACGCCTGCGATGTTGGAAGCGCACTACGCCGTACCGATGACGGGCGCAGTGCTCCATTGCCTCAACACGCGTCTGGATGCACCGATCGTCGCCTTTCAGCTCGATCACGCAAACAGCAAGCTTCTGATCTCGGATCGCGAGTTCTCCCCGCTCATGAAGGAGGCGCTCGAGCTCGCGAAAGTGCGCCCCTTGATCATCGATTACAATGATGCGGAGTTTCCCGATCTCGGTCCGCCGCTTTCGGATCTCGACTACGAAACCGTCGTTGCTGCCGGCGATCCGGAGTTTGTCTGGCGCATGCCGGACGACGAGTGGGATGCGATCAGCCTCAACTACACGTCGGGCACCACCGGAAACCCGAAGGGCGTCGTCTATCATCATCGCGGCGCGGCACTCATGTGCTACGCGAACGCCATTGCCACCGGCATGGGCCGGCACCCGGTGTATCTGTGGACGCTCCCTATGTTCCACTGCAACGGCTGGTGCTTCCCCTGGACGCTCTCACTCGTCGCAGGCACGCATGTCTGCCTTCGCTGGGTTCGCGCCAAGGCCATGTACGACGCCATCGTTGACCACAAGGTGACGAACCTCTCCGGCGCCCCGATCGTGATGTCGACGCTCCTCAACGCCAAAGACGATGAGCGCCGTGAAATCACGCACCGCGTAGCCTTCAACCACGCCGCGGCTCCTCCGCCCGAAAGCGTGATGGCCCGCATGAACGAGGCGGGCTTCGCGCTCACGCACCTCTACGGCCTGACGGAAACCTACGGCCCCGCGACACTGAACGAATGGCAAAGCGCGTGGGACGACCTACCGAAGCCCGAGAAGGATGCGCGGCGCGCCCGCCAAGGCGTGCGCTACCCCGCGCTCGAGGGGCTCACGGTGATGGACCCGCAAACCATGGAGCAGGTTCCTGCCGATGGCGAAACCATCGGCGAGGTCATGTTCCGCGGAAACATCGTCATGAAGGGCTACCTCAAGAACCCCGAGGCGACGGCCGAAGCGTTCGAAGGCGGCTGGTTCCACTCGGGCGATCTCGGCGTGCTCCACCCGGACGGCTACATCCAGCTCAAGGATCGCTCCAAGGACATCATCATCTCGGGCGGCGAGAACATCTCCTCGATCGAGGTCGAGGACGTTCTTTACAAGCACCCCTCCGTCGCCGTTTGCGCGGTGGTGGCAAAACCAGATGAGAGATGGGGCGAAACACCCTGCGCCTTTGTCGAATTGAAACCTGGAACCAGCGCCACCCAGGACGAGATGATCACCTGGTGCCGCGAACGCCTTGCACATTTCAAAGCGCCGAGGCACGTGGTCTTCACGGACGTACCGAAGACTTCGACCGGCAAGGTGCAGAAATTCAAGCTGCGTGAAATGGCCAAGCAGGCGTGATGCGGCTCGCGTGCAACCAAAGCACTCCGAACTAAATCGGAGCGATAGCTGAAAACACAGCCTTGAGCCCGCTTCCAACGAGCTTCAGCAAGATGGCGAATGGCTTGGGGGCACCGGGAGTGCTGCGATGACAGCTGCAGGCCAGCTGCACTCGCAGCCCCCGCGGATGGCGTCAGTGCCGAGTCGCGGACTCAAGCCTGACGATTTCGTCCTTCAGCTTTAGTTTTTCTTGTTTGAGGCGGCGGATCGCTACGTCGTCCGATCCTGGCCTTAACGTCTCCTCTTCAATCCGACGCTCGAGTTGCCGGTGCTTCTCTGAGAGTTCCTGAAGATGAGCCGATAGCGCCATCCTGACCTCCTTTTCAGAGTTGAAGACGAAGCATTGTTACAGAAATGCCACTCAATGTCCATTCCGTTAGGCATTATACACAAACGGCAGATTAAGCCCCTTTTCCGGATTAACCGTTTGCTAAGCATCGGTTTGGGCAGGGATTTTGTTCTCCGGCTGTCGCGTCCGGCTTGCGCGGCGCGGAAAATGAGAGGATAGTCCCGCCGGCCCAGGACGCGTGCATTTACCTTATGCACCGCGGCAGGCCGTATTTTGAACGAGCAGCGACATGCAGCGTCACAACGACAGGGACCTTCGGGAGGAGTTGGTTAAACTCCGCTCCGAACACCGCCTGCTGGATGACGAAATTCTTGCGCTCGAATCGAACGGCACAGCCGATCAGCTGCTGATACGCCGGCTGAAAAAAAGGAAGCTCGCCCTCAAGGACCAGATCATCAAGATCGAGGACCAGCTTCTGCCCGACATTATCGCCTGATTGCGATTGTCGAAGACCGGCATCATATCGAAGCCTCTGCTGTGACGCCGGGTCGATGAAACTGGCGCAACCAGTCTGCGTTTTCACATGCGAAGACGCACATGCATGTCCCTCTCACTCGCGTTGCGCCGAATGCCTGCTGCCGGAATAGACCAGTGGCTATATCCCACCGAACGCGGCCTCTATTGCGAGCCTGCCGGTGTCTACATCGATCCTGCGCGTCCGGTCGATCGCGCGATCATCACCCACGGCCATAGCGACCACGCGCGCGCAGGCCACGGCGCAGTTCTGGCGACCGCCGAGACGATCGAGATCATGAAGACCCGCTTGGGTCCCGACGCGGCAGGCCGCTTCGACGAGGCAGCGCTCGGAACGGCACGCGTAGTCGGTGGCGTTTCCGTCCGTCTCGTCCCTGCTGGACACATTCTGGGATCGGCACAGATCGTGCTCGAGTGGAAGGGCCAACGCGCGGTCGTCTCCGGTGACTACAAGCGCGCGAGCGACCCGACGTGCGCGCCGTTCGAGCCGATTGCGTGCGACGTGTTTGTCACCGAAGCCACCTTCGCCCTTCCGGTTTTCCGTCACGAGCCCGCAATGCGCGAGGTGTCTCGTCTCCTTGCCTCAATCCATCGCAATCCCGATCGTGCCCATCTCGTCGGCGCGTATGGGCTCGGCAAATGCCAGCGGGTAATTCGTCTCGCGCGGGACGCGGGTTACGAGGCGCCGGTCTACCTCCACGGCGCGATGGTCGCGCTCACCGAGCTTTACCAGCGCCTCGGCGTCGACCTGGGCGACATCCGCCCCGTGCCCGATGTAAAGCCGGCGGAGCTCGCCGGTGCGCTTATCTTGTGTCCGCCGTCCGCCGTCTCGGATCGCTGGTTGCGCCGCTTCCCCGATCCGGTGACGGCGTTCGCGTCCGGCTGGATGCGCATCAAAGGACGCGTGCGCCAGAGCGGAGTCGAGCTGCCCCTCGTGATTTCGGATCACGCCGACTGGCCCGAGCTGATCGAGACCGTACTCGAAACCGGCGCCGAGGATATTTGGGTGACGCACGGACGCGACGACGCCCTCGTCTATGAGCTCGGCCGCCGCGGACTCAAGGCGCGTGCACTCGCGCTCGTCGGCTTCGAGGATGAGGGAGAATAGCACGTGGAGCCGTTCGCCCTCCTGCTCGACACCCTGACCACGACACCCTCGCGAAAAGGCAAGCTGTCGCTTCTCACCGACTATTTCCGCTCAGCGCCCGACCCCGACCGTGGTTTCGCGCTTGCAGCCCTGACTGACGGCCTCTTTCCCCGTCTCCCTCTGCGGCGCAGCCTCACGACGCTTCTCGAGACCCGCGTAGATCCTGTGCTTTACGCGCTTTCCCGCGATTATGTGGGCGATACAGCTGAGACGGTTGCGCTCATGTGGCCGGAGCCCGCGGAGCGCGCCCCCGCTCCCCGCCTCTCCGAAACCGTCGCAGCGCTGGCAACGGCGGAGCCGACCGAGATAGCCGCAACGCTTGGCAACCTGCTTGATCGTCTCGATGCGCGCGGCCGCTGGGCTTTGCTCAAGCTCGTCGGCGGCGCTCCACGCGTCGGCGTCTCCGCGCGTCTCGCCAAAACCGCCCTCGCCGAGATGAGCGGGCACGATGTGGGTGAGATCGAGGAGATCTGGCACGCAATCGCACCGCCTTACACAAATCTGTTCCAGTGGCTCGAAGGTACGGGGCCGCGCCCCGATGCCGCCGGAAAACCCGTTTTTCGACCGCTCATGCTCGCGCACGCCATCGAGGATCAGGACTGGACGAGCTTCACGGCTGAGGACTTCGCCGCCGAATGGAAATGGGACGGCATCCGCGTGCAGATCGCAGCGCACGGCGAACATGTTCGGATCTTCTCCCGCACGGGCGATGACATCTCGCGCACCTTCCCCGACATCGTTGCTGCATTCGAAGGACTGGACGTTCTGCTCGACGGCGAGCTGCTTGTCGCCCGTCGCGGCATCGTCGCACCGTTCAACGATCTCCAGCAGCGCCTCAACCGCAAAGCCGTTACGGGGAGGATGCTGAAAGATCATCCCGCCCATGTGCGCCTCTACGACATCCTGATCGATGGCAACGAGGACCTGCGCGAGCTGAGCTTCCGGGAACGGCGCGAACGTCTCGAAGCCTGGTACGGAAACAAGCGGCCTCCGCTCTCCGACGTGAGCCCGCTCGTTCCGTTCGCGACACGCGAAGATCTCGAC
>VFQQ010002879.1_pt1 | contig 18089 bp, 16 predicted proteins | sample 3512341 | NCBI WGS metagenome assembly VFQQ01 (sample SAMN10412373, study PRJNA504923) | tailings metagenome | isolation source: Relicate 2 Philex TSF1 revegetated site | place: Philippines: Tuba, Benguet | collected 2017-08-29 | reverse complement strand
CGTGATAACCCTGCCCCTCGACAAAGCCTTTCAGCCGCGCGAGCTGGCGGTCGATGCGGTCACCCTTGACCAGCCGCATGTCGAGCCGCGCCTCAGCCTCGGTCGGGATGACGTTGGCGGCGCGGGCATCGGTCGCGCCCGCACGCAGCCCGGTGATCTCGATCCCCGGTAGCAGCACCAGTTCGCCGTGCAGCTTTCCGCCGCCCTGCGTCCGGGCGATGCCCAGGCTCTGCCGCGTCGCGTCCATCGACGGTGCCTTGGCAATTTCCGCCAGTTCGGCGGCGCTGGCGGGAACCGCGTCGTCATAGAATCCGGGGATCAGGATGCGCCCGTCGGCGTCCTTCAAGCTGCCGAGCAGCGCCGCGAGCTGCAGCGCCGGGTTCGGCGCCCAATTGCCATAATTGCCCGCGTGCAGTGGCCGGTTCGCCCCATAAACGGTAATGCCGACGTCAACCACCCCGCGCACCCCCAGCACCATCGCCCGATAGCCCGCGGTATGCCGCGGTCCGTCGACCATGACCCACAGGTCGCTCTCCAGTTTGTCGCTATGCGCGTGCAGGATCGCGCGAAGGTTCGGCGATCCCTTTTCCTCCTCGCCCTCGAAAAAGAATTTCACGTTCACGCCCAGCCGCGCGGCGGTTCCGGCGGGGTCGCGAAAGGCATTGAGCGCGACCATCACCCCCGCCTTGTCGTCGGCCGCGCTGCGCGCCGCCAGCCGCCAACCGGCAGGAAAGCGTGCCTCTGGCGTCCAGGGACCAAGGACGGTGCCGCCCTGTTCGATCGGGCGCGAAATGGCGACCGGGCGGAACGGCGACAACCCCGGCGCCCAGCGTTCGGGAACGACGGGCTGGCCATCATAATGGGCGTAAAAGACGATCGTTTTGGTTGCGCCCGGCGTCTTCACCTCACCGAACACCGCGGGCGGCGCTTTTCGGTCGGGATCGTATAGCAGTTCGGACGCAATGCCCCGCCGCTGCATCATTGCCTGGACGAAACGCGCGTTGGCGAGCGCATCGGCGGGGTTGGCGGCGTCGTTGGGCAGTGACAGGAAGGCGATATATTCCTCCAGCACCGCAGGATCGAGCATCGTCGGTTGCGCCGCGGCGGGCGTGGCGGCTGTCGAGACAGCCAAGCCCGCCAGGCCAACCGCAAGCGCTTTCCATCGTTTCGACAACCGCCGCATAATCCTCTCCTCCTCACCCGAACTTGTGACAGCTTTTGCAACCGACCGCACTGCTGTCCACCATGGCCGATGACCCCCTGCATCGACCGCCCCCTTGGCAAAGCCGGCGCATCTGACTTAGGGAGTTCGCCATGCCCGACAGCGCCCAGCCCTATGACGTCATCATCATCGGCGGCGGCGTGAACGGCGCCGGGGTCGCGCGCGACGCCGCGGGGCGCGGGGCGCGGGTGTTGCTGATCGAAGCGGGCGATCTGGCGCAGGGCACATCGTCGGCGTCGACCAAGCTGATCCACGGCGGACTGCGCTATCTGGAGCATTATGAATTTGGGCTGGTGCGCGAGGCGCTGAAAGAGCGCGAGACCTTGTGGGGCATCGCACCACACATCATCTGGCCGCTGCGCTTTGTGTTGCCACACCGGCCGGGGCTGCGTCCGCGCTGGCTGCTCCGGCTCGGGCTGTTCCTCTATGACCATATCGGCGGGCGCAAGAAACTGCCCGCGACGCGCTCGATCGACCTCAGGCGCCATGTGGCGGGCGAGCCCTTGCAACCGCAATATACGCATGGCTTTGAATATTCGGACGGCTGGGTCGACGATGCGCGGCTGGTGGTGCTCAACGCGCGCGACGCCGCCGCGCATGGCGCGAAGGTGCGCACCCGCACCCGCGCCGACATGCTGCGCTGCGAGGACGGCCTGTGGGTGGTTGAGGCGAGCTGCGCCAACGGGCATAACTATCGGTTTACCGGGCGTAGCGTCGTCAACGCGGCGGGACCGGCGGTGCTTGATTTGCTGAAGCGCGCCGATGCCGAGCCCGATCATGCGATGCGGCTGGTGCGCGGGTCGCATATCGTGGTGCGGCGGTTGTTCCGGCACGATTATGCCTATTTCTTCCAGCTGCCCGACGGGCGGATCTTTTTCGCCATCCCTTATGAGCGCGATTTCACCCTGATCGGTACGACCGACGTCGATCATGACGGCCCGGCGAGCGAGGCGCGGGCGAGCGACGAGGAAATCGCCTATCTGTGCGAAGGCGCCAGCCTCTATTTCCGCGAGCCGATCACTCCCGCCGATGTCGTCTGGACCTATTCGGGGGTGCGGCCGCTGGTCGAGGACGGGTCGGGGCGGCCCGAAGCGGCGACGCGCGGTTACCGAATCGACCTCGACATGGAAGAAGGCGCGCCGCTGCTCACCATCTATGGCGGCAAGATCACCAGCTATCGCCATGTGGCCGAGGCCGCAGTCGACGAACTCGCGGGTCATGTGCCCGCGTTGGCGGGGAAGCGATGGACCGGCAAAGCGGCGCTGCCCGGCGGTGATTTTCCGACGAGCGGCGCCGCGACACTCAAGGCCGAAATCAAGCTCGCCCATCCCTTTCTGACCACCGCGACGGTCGATCGCATCGTCAAGGCCTATGGCACCGACGCGCGCCGCTGGCTGGGCGACGCCGACAGCTGGGACGCACTGGGCGGCGAAATCGCGCACGGGCTGAGTGTGGCCGAAGCGGCGTGGCTGCTCGATCACGAATGGGCGCAGACGAGCGAGGACATCCTGTGGCGGCGCAGCAAGCTGGGGCTGCTTTTCAGCGCCGAGGATGTGGCGAAGCTGGAGACATGGCTGGATGAAAAACCCCGCGCTCTTGAAGCGTGAGGGCTTGAGGGGAAACACCGCTTTCCCTGTATCATCATCCCGGCGAAGGGTGGTCAGAGGCACGTGACGCTGAACATGATCTCATCGTCTCGTTCTGACGCACCGGCGAGATCCCGGTCTTCGCCGGGATGACGATTCCATCAGAAATCGCTCAATCCACACCAATCTGAGCCGCCAGCTTGGCGCGGCGGACTTTCCATGTTTCGGCGAGCACCGGCACATCGCGGAGCGCGCGAAGGTCGACCGGGCGGTCCTTCGCCTCGCCGCCGATGAGCAAGCCGAACAGCGATGCGAGCGGCCATTCGGGCCAGGGCCGATCGACCAGCTCCAGACCATCGCCCGCGCGCACCGCTCCCGCTTCGAGCACGCGGCAATACCAGCCAGACCGCCGCGTCTTCACCACCGCGGCCATCACCCCCTTGGCGGCGAAACGATGGTCGAGTTTCCAGCACGGCTGGCGCGCCTGGCTGACCTCGACCAGCGCGCTGCCGAGGCGAAAGCGGTCGCCGAGGCAGACGTTCGTTTCGTCGAGCCCGGTCGTCGAGATGTTCTCGCCAAACGCACCCGGCGCATCGAGCAACGCGTGGTTATTTAGCTGGCCGCGCCACCAGTCATAATGGTCGGCGGGGTAATGGTGGATCGCCTTGTCGATCCCGCCATGGACGGTGCGGTCGGCCTGCTCGTCGCCGGCGAGCCCTGTGGCATCGATCGCGACGCTGTCCGCCACCGGCCGCTTGTCGATCGCGCTGCGCTCGTCGCCGCGAAAGGGGCGGGCTTTGCCCAGCAGGACGGCGAGAATTTCGGTCGACATCGCCCGGCTTGATAACCGGTCCGGCGCGAATGGCAATCGGCGCGGCATGGCGGCGATGGCGCGCCCGGCAGGATTCGAACCTGCGACCACCCGCTTAGAAGGCGGGTGCTCTATCCAGCTGAGCTACGGGCGCGCGGCGCTGGTACGCGGGGCGGCGAATAGCGCGGTTTGCGCGGGCTGCAAAGCGCGTTAAGCAGCGAGCCGATGACCGAATCCTCCGCCCCGACCGCCAAGCCGCAACCCGTCAGCGCGTCGGCGGTCCGCCATTTCCGCTATTACGACCTGGTGATGGCCGCTTTCGTGGCGGTGTTGCTGCTGTCGAACATCATCGGTGCGTCGAAGCTGTCGACCGTCGGCACGCTGACCTTTGGCGCCGGCATCCTGTTCTTTCCGGTCAGCTATGTCATCGGCGACGTGCTGACCGAGGTGTACGGCTATGCCCGCGCGCGACGGGTGATCTGGACCGGCTTCGGCGCGCTGATCTTCATGGCGGTGATGAGCTGGGTCGTGCTGGCAATGCCGCCCGCGCAGGACTGGTGGTGCAGCGGAACCGAGAGCCTGACGCTGAAATCGGGCGAAACGGGCGGCAGCGGCGCGGTCTGCCAGGCCACGTACGACAGCGTGTTCGGCAGCGCATGGCGGATCGTGCTGGCGTCGATTGCCGCCTTTTGGGCGGGCGAGTTTGTGAACAGCTATGTTCTCGCCCGCATGAAAGTCGCGACGGCGGGCCGCTTTCTGTGGATGCGCACGGTCGGATCGACGATCGTCGGCCAAGGCATCGACAGCCTGATCTTTTATCCGATCGCCTTTCTGGGCATTTGGGAAACCGAGCAGGTGTTTCTGGTGATGGCGACGAACTGGGCGCTGAAGGTCGCATGGGAGGCGGCGCTGACCCCCGCAACCTACGTCGTGGTCGGCGCGTTGAAACGCCGCGAGGGTGTCGATGTATTCGACGAAGGCACCGATTTTACGCCATTCGCTGCCAAGGTTTGAAGTTGCAGGACACTATTCCCCAAATGTTTCACGCCGCGAAAATCTGGCTGGTCGACCTGACCGGCGTCAGCCGCGACGCGCTGCACATCTATGTCGCGATCGCGCTGTTCCTGTGCGTGCGCATAATGTGGCGCGGGCCGTGGGGATCGGTCGCGGCGGTGGTCATGGTGCTGGCCGCAGCGCTGACCGGCGAATGGCTCGACCATCAGATGGAGCTGCTGCAGGGCGGCGTGTGCGACCCGGCGGAACATTGGCACGACCTGCGCAATACGATGGCGGCGCCGCTGGTGCTGGCGCTCGCGCTGCCGTGGCTGCGGCCGCGCCGGAGCAAGACGGTCGCGGTCGAACCGTTAGGCGAGGACGCCGAACGCCGCCTCGAACAGGCGTAACCCGTCGGTGCCGCCGTGCGCGCGGTCGATCGCGCGTTCGGGGTGCGGCATCATGCCGAGCACATTGCCCGCATCGTTCAGGACGCCCGCAATGTCGCGCGCTGACCCGTTGACGCGGTCGGCGTAGCGGAACGCGACGCGCCCTTCGCCCTCGATCCGGTCGAGCGTTTCGGGGTCGGCGAAATAATTGCCGTCGTGATGCGCCACCGGGATGTGGATTTCCTCGCCCGCGCCATAGCCCGCGGTAAACAGCGACTGGCTGTTCTCGACCTTCAGCGGCACGGTGCGGCAAACGAAATTGAGGCCCGCGTTGCGCATCAGCGCGCCGGGCAGCAACTGCGCCTCGGTCAGTACCTGGAAACCGTTGCAGATGCCGAGCACGGGGACCCCGCGCGCCGCCGCGTCGCCGACCGCCCGCAGAATCGGCGAGCGCGCCGCCATCGCGCCCGAGCGGAGATAATCGCCATAGGAAAAGCCGCCGGGCAACGCGATGAAGTCGGTGCCGTCCGGCAGCTCGCTCTCGCGGTGCCACACCATCGCGGGGGCCTTGCCGGTGACGGTTTCCAGCGCGACCGCCATGTCGCGGTCGCAGTTCGAGCCGGGAAAGACGATGACGGCGGTCTTCATGGGCTTCGCTCCCCTTACGGACGTTCGATGCGGTAGTTTTCGATCACCGTATTCGCGAGCAGCTTGGCACACATCGCGTCGAGATCGGCATCGCTCGTCCCGTCGGCGACGTCGAGTTCGATGAAACGCCCCGCACGCACGTCGGCAACGCCGCCGAAACCCAACCCCTCGAGAGCATGGTGTATCGCCTTGCCCTGCGGATCGAGCACCCCCGGTTTGAGCGTCACATAGACATTCACTTTCATGGGGCGGACCTTTGCGTGGGAGGGCGTGAAGATGCGCGCGCCTATGCCCGCGAATCACTTCGCGGGCAAGGGTAGGCGGGCCGAAAAATGCGCGTTCTCGGATTGCGAACCAGTCGCATCTTTCCTGTTGCGAATCTGTCGCACTAGCTCTACATCACCATTGTTGAGAAGGATTCGCACATGGTCGTCTGTGTCTGCAACGCAATAAGGGAAAGCCAGCTGCGCGATGTCGCGCGGACCGGCCAGTTGCGCTGCGCCAAGGCTGCCTATGCGCAATTGGGTCGCAAACCCAAGTGCGGACAATGTCTGCCTTTCGCTCGCAATATCATCAGCGACGCCACCGCAGCCGCCTGATTTTTTCCCGGATTTCCGCCATTTTCACCCTTGGCCTGACCGGGTCCGGGGCGGTATAATGCTGTCATTCCATTGGTTAAGAGACATGACAGGATTGAAACAATGAAGGGCGACGAAAAGGTCATCGATTTCCTCAACGAGGCGCTGAAGAACGAACTGACCGCGATCAACCAGTACTGGCTGCATTACCGGATGCTCGACAATTGGGGCGTCGCGAAGCTGGCGCATTTCGAGCGCGAGGAATCGATCGACGAAATGAAACACGCCGACAAGCTGGCCGACCGCATCCTGTTCCTGGGCGGGCTGCCCAATTTCCAGATGCTCGGACGCCTGCGCGTCGGCGAAACGGTCGAAGAGATTCTGAAAGCCGACCTGGCGCTGGAGGAAGAGGCGATCCCGCTGCTGAAAGATGCGATCGCGCATTCGGAAAGCGTGCGCGACTATGTCAGCCGCGACCTGTTCGCGGACATCCTCGAAAGCGAGGAGCATCATGTCGACGAGCTGGAAAAACAGTTCGAGATGATCGAACGGATGGGCATCGCCAATTATATCCAGCTGCAGTCGAAACCCGCCGGGGACGATTGATTTGAATCCGTCATCCCGGCGAAGGCTGGGATGACGAGGCAGGAAATTAAGTTTTTTCAGGGGCGCTTTCGGGCGCCTCTTTTTTTTGCTTGAACTTGCGACTAATTCGCAATAGCAAGGTCGGGCAGTCCCCTCCTGCCGGTCGCCGCAACCGCGGTGACCGGCATCTTTTTCAAAAATGGAGCCCGAGGATTGCAACGGCCGGGAGAGAATAGCGCGATGCACAGCAGCAGCTTGATCCGGCATCTGACGCAGCAACCGCTGATCCGCGACCTGTCGGTCGAGGCGGCGCAGGCGGTGCTGGCGCTGCGCTATTGCATCGTCTGTCGCCGCAGCGGCCGCGATCCGATGCCCGAGCTCGAGCGGCGCTGGGGCAACATCCTGGCGGCGCGGCGCTTCCGGCTGGTCGTAGAGGCGATCGGCCACAGCTGGCCCGACCCGTTCGCGGTCGCCCCGCCCTGTTGTCCGCAGGCGAGTTTCGACGAGACGCTGCTGGCCAATATGGTGACCGCCGCGGCGCACGGCAACCGCGTCCATTTCGACGTGCTGACCGCCGAGATGCTGGGCAGCGACGCGCGCGAGATGATCTTCGTCGCCCTGGAGAATTTCGTTCAGGCACGGGCGCCGCGGCGGGCTTAGCCGAGCTTGGCTTTTGGCCAAGATCGACAAAAAATTCACCCCAGCCACTCCACCCACGCGCCATGCGCGTGGGCGTGCGCCAGTTTCACCGGCGCGCCGCCGCCCGGCCAATGGCGCACCACCAGCTCGTGATGATGCACTGTCCGGTTGGCCTCTAGCGCGATCCACGCCAGCGGACGCTCGGCAGTGGCGCGCGCGCCCGCAGCCTCCATCGCGGCCGCGACCCGCGCCTGCTGGTCGGCGGGGACATATTGCCAGACGATCGAGTGCATCAGCACGCGGGTGGTGCCGTCGGCCTGCGGGCGCGCCAGTTCGGTTTCGACGAAGTCGGCGGCGTTGGCGCGGACTAGGTCCGGGGGCGCTGCGGTGGCCGCGGCGATCGCCGCCGCCATGCGCTGGAAGCGGACATGATGTTCGGGCCAGATATAGGCTTTCAGCCGCAGCGCCTGCGCCGGATCGGTCAGGTCGACCGGCGCGACGTCGCAGCCTTTAAGACCCGCAAATCCGATCGCGTGTTGCGGCGGATGATTGCCGCGCCAGTCGGGGGTGAAGGCCATTGCGCCGGGCCGAGGGCCGACATGTACCCCGCCGAGGTCATAATGATAGCGGTCGATCATCAGGTTGATCCCCGCGCTCGACCCGATTTCCAGGCAATCGAAGCGCGGCGGTAATCCCTTGTCGGCCAGCCACAGCATCGCGGCGATGAAGTTGGACGAGCGGCCCGCCTCGTTCGTCTGCGGCGGGCCGTCGAGCCACGGAAGCAGCGCAGTTTCGTGCCGAGCGATGACTCCGGCGACGATCGCGGCATCGTTGATGTCCTCGGCATCGGCATAGATCGGCGCCAGCTCGTGCGCGGTTCCGGCGAGGTGCAGCGCGTGCAGCCCGCCCGCGGCGCGCAGCGGCAGCGCATCGGCGAGCGGCGCGCCTTTCCAGTCGGCGATGCGGCGGGCAAAGTCGCTGGCGGGCTCGTCGAGCAATGCGCCGAGCGCCGCCACGATCCGCGCGGTCACCGGAGCGCCGTTGGCGCGGCAATAGGCGACTTGGTTGGCGAAGGCGGTGCGCACTGCGGCGGGTCCGGTATCGCCGAGTTCAATCGACTCGTAACGCTCGCTCATTGCCCTTTTTCCTGTCGCCGCCTATGTGCGCGACGCTTATGCCCGAACCGATCATCTTTGCCATCCCCAAGGGACGCATCCTCGACGAGGCGCTGCCGCTACTGGCGCGCGTCGGGATCGAGCCGGCGGCGGATTTTTTTGACAAGAAAAGCCGCGCGCTGGTGTTCGCGACGAACCAGCCGCACATTTCGCTGATCCGCGTACGCGCGTTCGACGTCGCGACGTTCGTGGCGCATGGCGCGGCGCAGCTGGGCATCGTCGGGTCCGATGTGGTCGACGAGTTCGATTACAGCGAGCTTTATGCGCCGGTCGACCTCGGCATCGGTCACTGCCGGCTGTCGCTGGCCGGGCCGGAGGGCAGCGCGCCGCCGGGGCCGGGCGAAAGCCATATCCGCGTCGCGACCAAATACCCCGCGACGACGCGGCGCTGGTTCGCGGCGCAGGGCATTCAAGCCGAGTGCATCAAGCTGAACGGTGCGATGGAGATTGCGCCGAAGCTGGGGCTGGCCTCGCACATCGTCGACCTTGTTTCGACGGGTCGGACGCTGGTCGAAAATGCGCTCGCCGAACAGAAAATCATCAGCGACGTGTCGGCGCGGCTGATCGTCAACCGCGCCGCGTTCAAGCTGCGTTCGGCCGAAGTGCCGGCACTGGTCGAGCGGTTCCGGCAGGCGGTGGGCGATGCGGCGGCTTGACGCCTCGGCACGCGGCTTTAGGGCCGAATTCGACGCGCTGGTCAACGACCGGCGCGAGAGCGATTCGGACGTTTCCGCCGATGTCGCGGCGATCATCGCGCGGGTGAAGGCCGAGGGCGACGCAGCGCTCGCACACTATACCACCAACTTTGACAAGTTCGACCTCGATGCGAGCGGGTGGAGCATCTCCAAGGATGACTGCGCCACGGCTTATGACGCGCTGGCGCCCGATCTGCGCGACGCGCTCAACCTCGCCGCCGATCGCATCCGTGCCTATCACGCCGCGCAGCTGCCCGAAGACCGCGATTATCGCGACGGCACCGGCGCCCGGCTCGGCGCGCGCTGGAATGCGGTCGATGCGGCGGGGGTCTATGTCCCCGGCGGTCGCGCCGCCTATCCCTCGTCGGTGCTGATGAACATCCTGCCCGCGAAGGTCGCGGGGGTCGGGCGCATCGTGATGATGACCCCGACGCCGGGCGGTGAAGTCAATCCCGTGGTGATGGCGGCGGCGCATATCGGCGGAGTCGACGAAATCTGGCGGATCGGAGGGGCGCAGGCGGTCGCGGCGCTGGCCTATGGTACCGACAAGGTCGCGCCGGTCGACGTCGTTACCGGCCCCGGCAACGCGTGGGTCGCCGAGGCGAAGCGGCAGGTCTATGGCGTCGTCGGTATCGATATGGTTGCGGGGCCGAGCGAGATCGTCGTCGTTGCCGACAACCGCAACTCGCCGCACGTCATCGCCGCAGACCTGCTCAGCCAAGCCGAGCACGACCCGACGAGCCAGTCGATCCTGTTCACCAACGATGCGGACTTTGCCGATGCCGTTGCAGCGGCGGTGGCGCAGATCATCCCGACGCTGGGCACCGCGGCGACGATGCAGGCAAGCTGGGCCGACAACGGCGCGGTGATCGTTGTGCCGACGCTCGTCGATGCGATCCCGCTGTGCGACCGGCTCGCGCCCGAACATCTCGAACTCGCGGTCGATCCCGCCGAAGCCGATGCGCTGTTCGCCCAGGTGCGCCACGCGGGCTCGGTCTTTCTCGGCCGCCAGACCCCCGAAGCGATCGGCGATTATGTCGCGGGTCCGAACCATGTCCTCCCCACGGGACGCCGCGCGCGCTTTTCGAGCGGGCTGTCGGTCACCGACTTCATGAAGCGCACCAGCTTTCTCGCGCTCGATGAAGCCAGCCTTGCCGCGATCGGCCCCGCCGCCGTCGCGCTTGCGGGCGCCGAGGGCCTTCCCGCCCATGCGCTCAGCGTCCAGAACAGATTGAAACGTCCATGAACAAACGCACCCAATCCCGCTCCGCCGCCCGGCTTGCCGCCGTCCAGGCCCTCTATCAGCACGAAATGGAAGCAACGCCGGTCGCCCAGCTGATCCATGAATTTCACCAGCACCGCATCGGCGCGATCATCGAGGACGCTGAATATGCGGGCGCCGACGTTCCTTTTTTCGACGACATCGTAAAGGGCGTGCTGGCGCGCGCCGACGAGATCGACGCCGCGATCGTCGCGCGGCTGGCGAGCGGCTGGACGATGGACCGGCTCGATCGGACGATGAAGGCGATCCTGCGCGCGGGCGCCTATGAACTGATTGCACGGAGCGATGTGCCGGTCGGCGCGGTGGTCAGCGAATATGTCGATGTCGCGAAGGCGTTTTTCGACGGCCGCGAAGCGGGGTTTGCCAATGGCCTGCTCGACGCAATCGGCAAGGATGTGCGCAAAAACGCCTAGAAACCGTTCGTGTCGAGCGAAGTCGAGACACGCCGAAGCCCAGCGCGTTCCAAGCGCGTCTCGACTTCGCTCGACACGAACGGAATTAGGGCACATTGTTTTGGGCGAGAGGGTGTCGCATGTCCGAAACCGATTTCATCACCCGCCTGCGCACCATTGCGACCGACCCCGCCGCGCGCGGGCTCGCCGATGACGCCGCCGAATGGGAGGGGCTGGTCCTCACCCACGACATGATCGTCGAGGGCATCCACTTCCTTCCCGACGACACGCCGCAGGATGTCGCGTGGAAGCTTGTCGCGGTGAACCTGTCGGATCTCGCCGCAAAAGGCGCGGCGCCAGTCGGAGTGCTCGTCGGCTACAGCCTGGGTGACGACGCGTGGGACGCGGCATTTGTCGACGGGCTCGATCTGGCGCTGCGCCGCTTTGGCGTCATCCTGCTCGGCGGTGACACGGTGCGCGCCCCTGCCGGAGCGCCGCGCAGTTTCGGCCTGACCGCGATCGGCCGGGCGCCGCCGGGCGGGGCGCCATCGCGAGGCGGGGCGCGGCCGGGCGACCAGCTGTGGGTGACCGGGACGATCGGTAACGCCGGGCTGGGGCTGGCGATGCGGCTGGGGCAGGTCGAGCCGAATGAAACCTGCCTCGCCGCCTACCGCCGCCCGCAACCGCTCACGACCTTTGGGCAGGCGATCGTGCCGCATGTCCACGCGATGATGGATGTTTCCGACGGTTTGCTGATCGATGCAGAGCGCATGGCGGGTGCCAGCGGGTGCGAATTGCTCGTCCGGCTGGAGACGGTGCCGCTGTCGGCGGCGCTGCTCGCGGTGCGGCCCGACGTGCTCGACACGCGGCTGGCGGCGGCGAGCGCGGGTGACGATTACCAGCTGCTGTTTGCCGCCGACCCGGGCGAAGGCGAGGCGATCCGCGAAATTGCCGCGGGACTGGACGTTGCCGTGACTGCGGTCGGTCATGCGGGGGTCGGGGCCGGGCTGGTGCTGACGCATCACGCGCGGCGCATGGCCCTGCCCGATCGACTGGGTTTTACGCATTGAGGCAGAAGCGTTACAAAAGTGCCGAATAACCGGGCTTGCCCTTGGCTTTCTTTCTTCCCATAACGCGGCGGTCAATTTGGGGCGGTCGCATCAGGGGAGAGGGCGAACCGGCATCGAAAAGTCGGACGCTCGACGATTTACTCTGCGGTTGCCCTTCTCAATGGGAAGGAAGAGACACGCATGAATCCGGTTTTGATCGCGATAGCGTGCGGCCTGTTGGCCGTGCTCTATGGCTTCGTTACCTCCCGGCAGGTGCTCGGCGCCTCGGCCGGTAACGAAAAGATGCAGGAAATCGCCGGCGCGATCCAGGAAGGCGCCAAGGCCTATCTGGGCCGCCAATATCGGACGATCGCGATCGTCGGCGTCGTCGTCGCCATTCTGGTCGGGCTGTTTCTCGGCCCGATCTCGGCAACCGGCTTTGTGATCGGGGCGGTGCTGTCGGGCGTCGCGGGCTATATCGGCATGAACATTTCGGTGAAAGCCAATGTCCGTACCGCCGCAGCGGCGCAGACGGGCCTTCAGGCCGGTCTGACCATGGCGTTCCGCGCCGGCGCGATCACCGGGATGCTGGTGGCCGGCCTGGCCCTGCTCGCGATCTCGGTCTTCTTCTGGTATCTGATCGGCCCCGGCGGGTTTACCGTCGGCGGTGAAGACCGCACCGTGGTCGACGCGCTCGTCGCGCTCGCCTTTGGCGCTTCGCTGATCTCGATCTTCGCGCGTCTTGGTGGTGGCATCTTCACCAAGGCCGCCGACGTCGGCGCCGACCTGGTCGGCAAGGTCGAGGCAGGGATTCCCGAGGATGATCCGCGCAACCCCGCGGTGATCGCGGACAATGTCGGCGACAATGTCGGCGACTGTGCGGGCATGGCGGCCGACCTGTTCGAAACCTATGTCGTGACCGTCGGCGCCACGATGGTGCTGATCGCGCTGCTGCTGAAGGGCGCGGGCGATATGCTGCTCCCGCTGATGACGCTGCCGCTGCTGATGGGCGGGGTGTGCATCATCACGTCGATCATCGGCACCTATTTCGTGCGTCTCGGCAGCGGGACCAACGTCATGGGCGCGATGTACAAGGGTTTCCTCGTCACCGCGATCCTGTCGATCCCGGCGATCTGGTTCTCGACCCAATATGCGCTGGGCGACATGAATGCAGAGATTGCGGGCACGGGCTTCAACGGCCGCGCGCTTTTCTATTGTTCGCTGCTCGGACTCGTCATCACCGGGCTGATCATCTGGATCACCGAATATTACACCGGCACCAACTACCGCCCGGTGCGCAGCATCGCCAAGGCGTCGGAAACGGGCCATGGCACCAATGTGATCCAGGGGCTGGCCATCAGCCTCGAATCGACTGCACTGCCGACGTTGGTGATCTGCGCCGGCATCATCATCGCCTATCTGCTTGCGGGCATCGTCGGCATCGCCTTTGCCGCCACCGCGATGCTGGCGCTTGCGGGCATGGTCGTCGCGCTCGACGCTTATGGCCCGGTGACCGACAATGCCGGCGGGATTGCCGAAATGGCGGGGCTGGATGACAGCGTGCGCGAGAAGACCGACCTGCTCGACGCTGTGGGCAATACGACCAAGGCGGTGACCAAGGGTTATGCGATCGGTTCGGCGGGCCTCGCGGCATTGGTGCTGTTCGGCACTTATACCGCCGACATCACCGAATATTCGTCGGTGCTGGGGCTGACCGAGCCGCTGACCTTCTCGCTGTCGTCGCCCTATGTCATCGTCGGGCTGCTGCTCGGTGCGCTGTTGCCCTATCTGTTCGGGGCAATGGGCATGACGGCCGTGGGCCGCGCGGCGGGTGAGGTCGTCAAGGATGTTCGCGACCAGTTCAAGAACAATCCGGGCATCATGACCTATGAGAGCAAGCCCGACTATGCGCGCACGGTCGACCTGGTGACGAAGGCGGCGATCAAGGAAATGATCATTCCGTCGCTGCTGCCGGTGCTCGCGCCGATCGTCGTCTATTTTGTCATCCGGTCGGTGGCGGGGCAAGCCGCAGCACTCGAAGCGCTCGGCGCGCTGTTGCTCGGTGTGATCGTCGGCGGACTGTTCGTCGCCATCTCGATGACCTCGGGCGGCGGCGCGTGGGACAATGCCAAGAAATATATCGAAGACGGCAACCACGGCGGCAAGGGCAGCGAGGCCCATAAGGCCGCGGTAACCGGCGACACCGTCGGCGATCCGTACAAGGATACTGCGGGTCCGGCGGTCAACCCGATGATCAAGATCACCAATATCGTGGCGATCCTGCTCCTCGCAGCGCTAGCGCACGGCGCGGCCTAAGCGGCGCGGCCTTTGCGGCGAAAATTAAACCCCGCCGGAGCGATCCGGCGGGGCTTTTTTGTTGGACTCGGAATATCTGCGGAGGGGGCGATAGACTTCGCCCCGAACGTCGGGAGACGACGGCGCCATCTGCCAGCGGGCTGGCTTATCGAATAACCACCAAGGCGCTTTCCTCTTTGAAATCGGTCACCGGCGTCCTCCCTATTTCCCCGCCTTGTCGCTCACCGCCTTGATCACCAGCGCCTTGTCGTCGACCAGATAACGGCGCGCCAGCGTCTGCAAGTCGGCGGGGGTGGCGGCTTCGACTTCGGCGATGCCGTTGCGGCTGCGGTCGAGGCGGTCGGCCTGGCTCGTCGCTTCGGCGACATAGTTCAGCCAATAGGTGTTCTCGCGGCGCGACTTGGTCATCGCCTCGACCAGTGGCCGCCGCGCGCGGTCGAGCAGGTCGGCATCGACGGGGGCGTCGCGCAACTCCCTGGCGATCGCGAAGATCGCGGCGCGCGTCGTCGCCAGATCCTTGTAATCGATGTTGCTGGCTGCGAACAAATGGCCGTAACCCGGGAATTCGTCCGACAGGCTGGCGGCGGCGCCGGGGCTGTAGCTTTCACCAAGCCGTTCGCGCAGTTCCTCGGTCAGCTTGAGCTGCATCACCCGCACCAGCAGGTTGAGCCGCATCGCCTCTGCCAGATCGCTGTCGTCGCGCGCGGGCCAATAGACGCGCAGTTCGGCCTGCTCGGCCGGTCCCTTGTGGATCAGTGTCCGTTCGCTGCGGTCCCTGGCATATTCGCGGATACGCGCGTCGGCGCGCGGGTCGAACGCGGCGCGGCGTTCGGGCAGCGCGCCAAAGGTCGCGGCGATGGCGTCGATCGCCGCCTGTTCGTCAATGTCGCCAACGACGCCGATCTCGATCGCGCCGTTGGCAAAGCTGTCGGCGATCGCCGGTTTCAATTGTTCCCAGTCGAGCGTCAGCAGCTTGGCGAGCGGCGGTGTCTGCGCGCGCGGATCGTCATTGGCGAGGATGCCGCCCGCATCGCGGCCGATCACCGCCGCGGGAGTGGCGTCGTTCGCGGCATATTGCTGTGGCAGGACGCGGCGGATGAGCGCCAGCCCGTCGGGGCGGAAGCCGGGGTGGGTGAGATAGGCCGCCATCAGCTTGGCCTGCAGCGCAAAATCCTCGGGCGAGGTGAGCGCCGTGCCTCCGAAAGCATCGGTCATATTGCCGAAGCTGGGGCTGACCGTCCGGCCCGCAAGGATCGAGCGCAGGTCATCGAGGCTGTGCGCCTGAAGCCCGCCCAGCATCAGCGATCCCGCCAGCGACACTTTGGTCGGGTCGTCGCGCGTCGCGAGCAGATTGCCGCCGTCGACGCGCAGCGACAGCATCACCCGGTCCTTCTGGAAATCGGTCTTCTTGATGTTGAGCATCACATTATTGGCAAAGCGAACGCGCCGGATGCCGAGATCCTCGATCCGGTCGTCGGCAATGATCGTGCCCGGCGTGCCGAAATTGTCATAGGCGAAGGCGGCATTCGCCGCCTCGGCCGGCGGCGCGACCGCGACCTCGGTCGAGGCGCGGAGCGCGGCGAGGATCGCGTCGGTGCCGCCCTCGATCGGCTTTTTCGCCGACACACGGGCCAACGGCGCGCTGAAGCCCTCCATCCGCTTGCGAAATACCGCGCTTACCGTAGCGGCGTCGAGCGACGGCGCGACCGCTTCGAACAGCGCTTGCGACGTTTCGGGGCGAACGAACACGAAATCACCCTTGGCGGCATTGACCAGCGCGTCGGCGAGCGCCTCGCTCCGCCGCGTCGCGACCCCGGCGACCGCATTGCGCAGCGCGGTGCGGCGGGTCGCCAGCTGTTCATCGACTTCGGCCTGGGTAAAGCCATGTTCGATCGCGCGGCGTTGTTCCTGTTCGAGCAGCGCCAGCGCCTCGGTCCACGCACCTTCCTTGGCCACGGCGCCTGCCGTGACCTGCTCGAATATCTTCCAGCCCGTTGCCTTGCCGAAATAGGCGGACAGGATGGGCGAATCCTCGTCGAGCGCAAGTTTCGCGAGGCGGCGGCTGACGATCGCATCACCGATGTCCTCGGCCAGCGTGCGGGCGCGTTTGGCCTTGGTATCGGCTTCTTCCTGCCAGGGTTTCAGTGCACTGACCGTCACCATATCCTGAATGGCGGGATCGACGAAGTCGTCGGCCGCCGCGGCGCGGTTGAAATCGACCGTGCCGATGTCGGGATCGGCACCGGCCGGGCCGCGCCCCTGCCAGTCGGCAAAGCGCGCCTTGATCTTGGCCTCGACCGCCGCGGGGTCGAAATCGCCGACCATGACCAGTGTCGCGCGCTCGGGGCGGTAATAGCGCTCGTACAGGTCGCGCAGCCGCGCGGCAGGGGCGGTACGGATCACCTCTTCGGTCCCGACCGGGATGCGGCTCGCGACCTTCATCCCCTGCATCTGGAAATCGAGTTGGTCGATGACATTGCGCAGTTGATAGGTGTCGCGCGCGCGGCGTTCGGACAGGATGATCCCGCGTTCGCGATCGACCGCGGCGGGATCGATCGTCAGCTCGCTGGCGGTTTCGCGCATCAGCATCAGCCCGGTGTCGATCAGGTCGTCCGACGCATTGGGCAGGTCCAGTTTGTAGATCGTCTCGTCGAAGCCGGTCGAAGCGTTGGTGTCGGCGCCGAACGCCAGTCCCTTGCGTTCGAGCAGCTTGATCATCTCGCCCTCTGGCACATTGGTCGATCCGTTGAATGCCATATGTTCGAGGAAATGGGCGAGGCCGCGCTGGTCGTCGGCTTCGGCGAAGCTGCCGACGTCGAAACGCATCCGCAGCACGACGCTGTCCTTGGGCGTGCTGTTTTGCAGCAGCGCATATTTCATGCCGTTGGGCAGGACGCCAAAAACGATGTTCGAGTCGACCGGAACATCGCTGGCAGCGAAATTCCATGCCCTTGCCGCCTCGCTCTGCGGATTGACCGCCGCTGTTGCGGTCGTGGTCGATGCGTCGCGGGCGTAGGCCGGTGCAGCGATGACGGCGAGAAGGACAAGCGGCGAAAGCGCGGTCGAAGCGCGCCGGACAAAAGAGCTGGTCATACGGCGGGTTTGGCCACCGCCGTGCCTGCGGTCAAGAACGGGTTCGCCGGGTCAGCCTGTGCCTTCGACCGGCGACATGGCCGACCGAGGGCGGCCGCGCGCTCAGCTGCCCTTTTTCTTGCGGTGGCTTTCCAGGTCGAGCACGGCATTGTCGCCGCCTTCGGGCAGCAGGCCCAGCCGGCGCGCGACTTCCTGATAGGCTTCGACCTCGCCGCCGAGGTCGCGGCGGAAGCGGTCCTTGTCGAGCTTTTCGTTCGTCGTCATGTCCCACAGGCGGCAGCCGTCGGGGCTGATCTCGTCGGCGAGAATGATCCGGCTGAAATCGCCGTCGTACAGCCGCCCGAACTCGAGCTTGAAGTCGACCAGGCGGATGCCGACCGCAGCGAACATGCCCGACATGAAGTCGTTGATGCGGATCGCCATGTCCTGGATGTCGTGCAATTCTTCCTGGCTGCACCAGTTGAAGCAGGCGATATGCTCCTCGGCCACCAGCGGATCGCCGAGCGCATCGTCCTTGTAGCAATATTCGATCAGGGTGCGGGGCAGCTGCGTTCCCTCCTCGATCCCCAGCCGCTTCGACAGCGTGCCCGCGGCGACGTTGCGCACGATCACCTCGATCGGCACGATCTCGACCTG
>VFQQ010002878.1_pt1 | contig 18089 bp, 18 predicted proteins | sample 3512341 | NCBI WGS metagenome assembly VFQQ01 (sample SAMN10412373, study PRJNA504923) | tailings metagenome | isolation source: Relicate 2 Philex TSF1 revegetated site | place: Philippines: Tuba, Benguet | collected 2017-08-29 | reverse complement strand
GATTGTCGTTCAGGTCAAGTGCGTAAACGTTGTTAGGGAATGCTGTATGAACATACATCATGTTACCGATAACAACTGGGGAACCTTCGTGACCACGGTTCACACCGGTTGCGAATGTCCAAGCACCCTTCAGGTTCTTGACGTTACCCTTGTTGATTTGGTTCAGTTGGCTGTAACCTTGGTTGTTGTGCTGGCCGCGTGGATGCACCCAGTTGTTTTTGTCCTTCATTGCGGCTTCTTGATCAGCTGCAGCGGATGCGACCATTGGCATAGCCATTGATGCACCAACTACCAGACCCAGAGCCAGCTTGATTTTGCTCATCTCCATTTGTAGATCTCCATAGTTGTTAATACTAAGGGTTAACTGCAAGCTGAATACTTGACGCGCTACTTTCCATTTTTGACTGGAATTAATAGCAGTTTTGCATTCAACTTTGGCTGCACGGTTATGCAGTGAAAGCCATATTAGAACTTTCCAAAACGATTTGCAATACTCTATTTACAATTTATTTACAATTTCTCCAAATTCTATCGCCGCATAAAAATACAGCTGTTCAGCAGCATGATAGAATTGTTGAAATAATCTTTATAAATCAATGAAAAGCACCCCATCAAGATGTCAGATAACATGATTAACAATTTGTATCCAGAGATCACGCCACATCGATCAGGCCATTTAAATGTTTCCGATATGCACCAGATGTACTATGAAGTGTGTGGAAATCCTGAAGGCAGGCCTGTTGTGTTTCTACATGGCGGACCAGGCAGTGGGTGCAATCCGAATCAGCGCCGTTTCTTTGATCCCGCCTTTTACAGAATCGTACTACTAGATCAGCGCGGTTGCGGCCGGAGCTTGCCATTGGGTGAGGTGCAGGACAATACGACAGATGCACTGGTGAACGACATTGATGCTTTACGTGTCCATCTAGGTATAGACCGCTGGTTGGTATTTGGCGGCTCCTGGGGCAGCACCTTGGCACTTAGTTACGCAATCAGATTTCCGCAACGTGTCACCGGGCTCATTTTACGTGGAATTTTTTTGAGTCGGCCTGAAGAGCTCCAGTGGTTTCTGGGCGATGCAGCCCATTTTTTTCCCGAGGCTTGGCAGATGCTACTGGATGGATTGCCTGAAGAAGAGCGAGATAACATACTGCAGGCTTACGCAAAACGCATTTTTTCAGAGGATAGCAATATCAATCTGCCAGCAGCTTGCCGCTGGAATGACTACGAAAGCAGCATCATGAGTTTGCGCCCACCTGCAAACACAAATACCGCACCAGTCGATGCAGAAGTACAGATCGCACGTGCACGCGTGCAGATTCATTACATATTGCATGGCTGTTTTGTGAGTGACAGAGACATGCTGGCTGAAGCCGCAAAATTGGCAGCAATCCCGACTTGGATTGTGCAAGGCCGTTACGACATGGTCTGCCCACCGAAAACAGCGTGGCAACTTAAACGAGCCATGCCCCTTGCACACTTTGAAATCGTGCCCGATGCCGGTCATTCGGCGATGGAGCCTGGGACATGTCAGGCATTACTATCTGCAACAGAGGCGTTCAAGCGCATCAGGCTATCAAGTTCAGCACCAGCAAATTAAGCACTGATTTACAAATTTATGGCATTCAAATTCAAGCATGTAAAACTTCTGGGCAACCATCCAGCGATTGCAAGGCCAAGAGAGGCTTATGCCCGGCACCGCTACAGCACGCCACTCTTTATATTGCGTGAGACCTTCAATGGGTTCAGGACGCACAACGGTCTGAGTATGTCGGCATCACTCTCCTTTTATGCACTGTTTGCATTAATCCCGATGGCGCTACTGATTTTCTTCCTGCTGAGCCATTTGGTGGTGTCTTCAGATTATGCCATTGTGAAGCTTGCCATTATTACCAGCAATCTGATGCCGAAGTTCAGTAACAGCATTATGTTGGAAGTGTATAACGTGGCTCAGCATAAAGCGGTTTGGGGTGCCTTCGGTTTGTTTGCGCTGTTCTGGGTGGTAACCCCGCTTGCTGGCGCATTGAGGTCTGCGTTTTACACCATCGCCTCCATGGTCGAAACGCCCTCTTTCATCCATAGAAAAATCAAGGATTCAGCCGCCGTGCTCGGCATACTGCTGATTTTCTTTTTGTTTACCTTTAGTGGTCTGGTGCTTGAAAAGCTGGTGGAATTCATCAAGCCGCATGCCACCTACGCTGACATGATCAACACCGGTGGTTCACTGGTCTTGACTGCATTATGCATTGCCGGATTTTACCGATTCTTCTTTCCTGCGCGTGTTGCCTTTGGGCAGATTCTGTTTGGCGCTGTCGTGATTACCCTGTTGTGGCTTTCTATGCGACCTGCGTTTGCCTTGTTCATGTCGGTGAATGAATCCTACGGCAGCATGTTTGGCGGCATGAAAAACATGTTCATCTCAATTGCATGGCTGTATTACACCTTTGCAGTCTTTATTATTGGCACAGAACTGATCAGCACTTTAAGAAAAAAGGATGTATTGCTCTTGCGTGGGCTTTTTGCAGGCTTGCCCAAGGATAAAGACAATTATCTGCGTCAGTTGATGTTACGTTATGGCAAATCCTTCAAACAGGGTTCACACATTTTCCGCAAGGGCGAAGAAGGGCACGATTTGTATTATCTGGTATCCGGCAACATTGAGATGCATTCGGATAATGGATTGATCCGCGAGCTGGAGGCGGGTGATTATTTCGGAGAAATGGCCCTACTGACCGACACACCACGGATTGTGGATGCATTAGTGGTGTCTGAAACAGCCGAAGTGATCATCATCAGTGCTGACAAGGTAGAAACACTCCTGACTGGCGACCCCAAGGTGGCGATGAGTTTCCTGAAACAAATGGCAACCAGGTTGCAATACACGCATCAACATCCAGCCAGAACTACTTCCGGCTAAACCAAAGCTTCATCACCAACACTGCACCTGCTAATAATAAGGTCAGACTGTTGGCGATGATAACCGGCCAGGCGTCGATCATCCAACCATAGACCAACCACAAAGCCACACCGGCCGTAAATAACAGATACATGCCAAGCGAAATATCATGGGCAGACCTGCTGCGCCAGACTTTATAAACCTGTGGGACGAAAGCGATGGTGGTCAAGCTGGCGGCAATAAAGCCTATCACACTCGGATGCATATTCATGTCAGCGGCCAAAAGGCTGCATTATCTTGCAGAATGCAAACGCTGTGAATCCGAGCGATATGTCAGACAATCAAAACTGATTTAAACACAATCACAATAAGCTTCGATACGCTGCACAAAAGCTTCTCTTTCCAACACAATTGCTTGTGACAGATTACTCGCACTGGCTTCTGAATTCAGTAGATCTTGCGAATTCACCTGATCCTGATCAGGAATAAAGCCTACTGGATTGGGATGAAAGGGTGAGTAAAGATTTGCTGCTTGTTGCAATAACATGGTACTACGCTCCTTTTGGGATAAACACTAATGTGCTGATGGGTAATCAGCGCCTGTATGACTCATCTTTTATAAAATGATTCACAGGCTGCATTCTAAATTTTCAATATGACGTTATCGCGACAACAGACTGATGCCGCTTGATCGTCGTCTCGGTAGACCCGGTTCAGTTTGGTTTAAGCTTGCGCGCCTATAGTGGGGCTTGTCTATAAAACAAGCAGGAGAACACCATGCGCAAACGCTTACTCTGGATTCCCACAGCCGCCCTGATTGGTTTTAGCTTTCTGATCAGCGGCCAGGTACTGGCAGGCGACGATATTCGCGACCCACAGCAAATGAAGGCGATTGCCGCATCTGAAGGCCTGATCTCGCTTGAAGAAGCCAAACAAAAAGCGCTGGCTGCAAAGCCCGGCACCATTGTTGAGGCCGAGCTGGATCGTCGCAAATGGCCTGCAGGTTGGGACTACGAATTTGAAATCATCGATGCCAATGGCGTTGAATGGGAAATCGACATCGATGCCAAAACCGGCGAAGTTCGTAAATTAAAGATTGATTAACCTTAAATCGGTTAATTCATTTCGACACAGGGCTCATAACGAGCCCTTTTCTGTGCATATTTCTTTTTTAGGACTTTAGTTGAACATGCAATATCAACTCGGCCGTGTTTGGTCTTTTTTGTTTAATTTTATTGGTTTGCCATTGTTTGTCATGGCAATCGGCATCATCAGCTTGTACTACTTCAAAGCTGAGGCATTGGTCTGGCATTGGCTGGCTAGCCATACTCCTTTATCTGCCCAGGCATCTGAGGCCGGGCTGGGATTGAATGATTATGAAGTCATGATTGAGGCTAAAAGGGTGGAAGGGGTTGGCGATGATCTATCAGGCATCACGTACAACCATGAAACCAACACTCTTTTCTCTGTGCTAAATGGTGATCCCCTGATTGTTGAGCTGGATCTCGAGGGTAATCTTCTTCGCCAGATCACGGTGCAAGGCGTAGTGGATATGGAGGACATTACGCATATTGAGGGCAATAAATTTGTGGTGGTGGATGAGTTTGATCAACGCGTCATTCTGCTTGAAATTGATAAATCAACTACAGAATTAGATGCCATGAATGCACCTCAAATCGGCATTAATATTGACGGGGGAAATAACAAAAATATTGAGGGTGTGATTTGGGATGCAATGAACAAGCGCCTACTGGTTTCAAAAGAAAAAAACCCCATGCGAATATATGAAATTCGTGGGTTTATTGACAGCTTTGAAAATGACACTGATAAAAAAAGCAAAATCAATATTCACGAGCTACCTGCTCCAAAAATGAAAACACTTGCAATGCGCGATCTTTCGGCAATTACAGTCGACAAAAAAACAGGCCATCTTCTTTTACTGAGCGATGAGTCTCGTCTAGCGGCGGAATATGATGCTGCAGGCAATCTGCTGAGCACGCTGAGCCTGTGGCCAGGTTTCCATGGCTTGAAAAAGCCAGCTAAACAGGCGGAAGGGATTGCGATTGGTAAAAACCGTGAGGTTTATGTTGTCAGTGAGCCAGACCTGTTTTACGTGTTCAAGCCAAAAACCTTTATGCATGGATATCACTGAATAGGATTGCACGCATAAGTCGCGTCGTGGCATGCTTTTATTAAAAATGATGCTTCACATAATAAGCAAGGGGAGGCTGCGATGGACGCGCTTAGCGAGCTGCTTGGCAGTAGCAATTTCATGCCACATGGACATTGCTACTATTGGAAACCGGAAATCCTTTGGTCACTGGTCACCTCAAATCTGCTGATCGCACTCGCGTACTACTCCATTCCGCTCGCACTGATCTATTTTGTGCGCCATCGTAAAGATCTTCAGTTCAATTGGATATTTGTCATGTTCTCCGCATTCATTTTTGCTTGCGGGACAACCCATCTGATTGATATCTGGACGATATGGACCCCAGTCTATTGGCTGGATATCTGGGCACGATTTACCACGGCTGCCGTATCCATTCTAACTGCCATCATGCTTTGGCGTTTAATGCCTCAAGCGCTGAGCATACCAAGCACACAAGATTTACGCGACAGTGTAGAACAACTACAGAACGAGGTACGTGAGCGCGAGGCAGCCGAACATGCTTTGCAAATGCTCAAGGAGTCATTGGAAATTCGCGTGCAGGAACGCACAGCGGAGCTGCTTGAGATTAACCGGCAACTGGAACAGGAAATTGAAAGACGCAGGCAGGTGGAACACGCCCTGATTGCAGAAAAACAACGTGCGATGGTAACACTGGAATCCATTGGGGACGGAGTGATCACCACGGATACCAAAGCAAAAGTCAGCTACTTAAACCCGATTGCAGAGCGGATGACGGGCTGGAGCAATGCCGAAGCGCAGGGCAAACCCTTGATTGAGGTGTTCAGAATCGTCAATGAAAGCACGCGCAAGATGGTGCCGAATCCGGTTGAAATGGTGATTGCGCATGGTGAAACCCATGGCCTGGCCAACCATACTGTTTTGTTGGGCAAGCATGGAGAAGAATATGCCATTGAAGATTCAGCGGCGCCCATCAAAGGACCTGATGGCGAAGTCTTTGGTGTGGTGATGGTGTTCCATGATGTCAGTGAAGCAAGAAAAATGGCCACACGGATGACCTATCTTGCTGAACATGACTTCCTCACCGGATTGCCCAATCGCCTCTTGATCAACGACCGCCTGCAGCAGGCACTCACCTATGCCAAACGCGATCAAGGCTATGTCGCTCTGATGTTTCTGGATCTGGATCTGGATCGGTTCAAGAATATCAACGATACCTTGGGCCACGAGACAGGAGATAAATTATTGAAGCAGGTGGCCGAGAGGCTACAGAATTGTCTACGTTCCAGCGATACTATCAGTCGCCAGGGCGGCGATGAATTCATGATATTGCTGCCTGAAATTTCAGACCATTTTGCTCCCGCTGAAGTGGCAGACAAGTTGCTCACCATTTCTGACGAGCCATTCATCATTGATGCGCATGAATTGAGAGTCACGATCAGTATCGGGATAGCTGTGTTTCCGGATGATGGCGATAGTGTTGAAACCTTGACCAAATGTGCGGATGCGGCGATGTACCATGCAAAATCGCTGGGCCGGAATAATTATCAGTTTTTCACGCAAGCGATGAACGAGTGGGTCAAGCAACTCACCGAGCTTGAAGCCCATCTACGCAAAGCGATCCGGCTAAATGAATTCAAGCTGCATTATCAACCTAAATTTGATATTCAAACTGGATACATAGTCGGGGCGGAAGCCTTGATCCGGTGGGAGCATCCGCAATGGGGTCTAGTCTCACCAGACCGTTTTATTACGATTGCGGAAGAGACTGGATTGATTCGCGAAATTGGTTTCTGGGTGCTGAAGGAAGCCTGCCGTCAATATCGTGCATGGCGTGATACCGGCATTGGCCCACTCAAGATGTGCGTCAATGTCTCCGCAGTACAGCTCAGGCAAAAGAGTTTCTTGTTGCAACTCACTGAAATCCTGATGTCCACCGGCATGGATCCCGAGTATTTGGAACTTGAAGTCACCGAGAGTGTTGCGATTGAGGGTGAGGAAGAAGTTATTAGTTTGCTTAAATCCCTCAGAAAAATGGGGGTGGGATTAGCGATTGATGATTTCGGTACTGGCTTCTCAAGTCTTTCATATTTGAAGCGACTGCCAGTGGACACTATCAAAATTGATCGAAGTTTTGTGCGTGATATTCAGACCGACCCTGATGACGCCACCATTATTACCGCAATTATTCGCATGTCGCAGGGCTTAAAGCTGAATGTAGTGGCTGAGGGTGTGGAGAATGAGACTCAGCTGGCGTTTTTACGTGAGGAAGGTTGCAACCAGTATCAAGGCTTTTTGATTAGTGAGCCTCTAGATGCCGATAGCTTTGCCCAATTTTTCGGTAAAAACGAAAAATAATCAGGCAGGCACATTCTCTGGCTTGCCAGCCAGCATACATATCTGATGAAATTGCTCAGCATCGAGCGAGCAACGGCCAATCAGCCCGCCATCAATATCCGGCATCGCAAAGATTTCAGCTGCATTGTCAGGGTTGACACTGCCGCCGTATAAAATGCGCGCATTCTCGGCAAACTCAGCATCTCGCCGGGCAATCAAGTCACGCATCAGCATGTGCATCTGTTGCGCTTGCTCAGGCGTGGCATTAAGGCCAGTGCCAATTGCCCAAACGGGTTCATAGGCAAAGACTGCATTGAGTCTGATGGCTTCTGCCAGCCAGTTCCCTTCCAGCGCATCAAGCGCGGCGTGCATCTGACGCGTCACTATCGTCTCTGCCATGCCAGCCTGCTTTTCCGCATCAGTTTCACCCACACAAAATATCGGCGTTATACCGGCGTTAAGCAACTGCATGAAACGGTTGGCGGCACTCTTGTAACTTTCATGACTGAGTGCCCGGCGCTCCGAGTGTCCGATAATGGCATAGCGACACTGAAAATCTCTCACCATCATCGCTGAAATAGAGCCGGTATACGCACCCTCCTCAAACTGACTGACATTCTGCGCACCCCAGGCAATCGAAGTACCAGCCAGCATCATCTGCGCCTGAAAAAGATAGGTAAACGGTAGACAAACGGCAACATCTACCTGCTTAAGGTGATTGAACATGGGCACCATTCTGGTCAACAGGGCCTGGTTTTTCACCAAATTCCCGTGCATTTTCCAGTTGCCGATCACCAGCGGGCGTCTCATCATGAACCTGACTCGAAGTTCATCGAATCACCGCCTTCAACTCGCCTCGGGCGTAACGTGCTGTCATAGCGTCCAATGACATCGGCTTAAGCAATGAGGCCTTGCCCGCACTGCCAAATGCTTCAAACCGATCTTTGACCATCTGACATGCAGCCTGCGTTGCCACCTTGAAAAATGCACGTGGATCAAACTCTCCCGGACTTTCATGCATTTTCTTGCGCATGGCGGCGGTCATGGCGAGCCGTATATCCGTATCAATATTCACCTTGCGCACGCCATGACGAATGCCCTCAACGATTTCTGCCACTGGCACCCCATAGGTTTCCTTGATTTCGCCACCGTGCTCCCGGATCATCTCCAGCCATTCCTGCCCAACACTGGATGAGCCATGCATGACCAGATGGGTGTTGGGAATCCGCTCGTGTATGGCACGAATACGGTCTATTGCCAGAATATCGCCCGTGGGTGGCCGAGTAAATTTGTATGCCCCATGACTGGTACCGATGGCAATTGCCAACGCGTCCACCTGGGTGGCTTGAACAAAAGCTGCCGCTTCATCTGGATCCGTCAGCAACTGGGAATGGTCCAGCACGCCTACCGCCCCACCGCCATCTTCCTCACCCGCCATACCGGTTTCCAGAGAACCGAGACACCCGATTTCGCCTTCGACTGACACGCCAACCGCATGCGCCATCTCCACGACCTGGCGAGTGACGCGCACGTTATAGTCGTAGCTTGCAGGCGTCTTCATGTCTTCCTGCAAAGATCCATCCATCATGACGCTGGAAAATCCGGAGCGGATGGCCTGAATACAGATCGCTGGCGATGCACCGTGATCCTGATGCATGCACACCGGAATATGCGGATATTGCTCTATAGCCGCTTCAACCAGTTTGCGCAGAAAGACCTCTCCTGCATATTTACGCGCACCGGCAGAGGCCTGCAGAATCACCGGACTGTCGAGCGCATCGGCCGCCTGCATGATGGCCTGCATTTGTTCCATGTTGTTCACGTTGAATGCTGGCAAGCCATATTGGTGTTCTGCCGCGTGATCCAATAATTGTCTGAGTGAGATCAGTGCCATGTTGTCATCCTGATATTCAATCTTTTCTGCGCATCACTCGCGCGAGATGCACGGTTCAGCATGCAGCACCTCCAACACACTACGCACATCGTTAATCTTGCGGTCTGCACCTGTCAGCCTGATATCTCGACCACCATTGTAGCCATAAGGCACCACCCAGCAGCGCACTCCGGCGGCACGCGCTGTTGCTACATCAACCTCTGAGTCACCAACAAACAAACTGGTTTCTGCATCAGCCCTCAAGGTGCGCATGCAATGTTGAAGAACGGTTGGGTCCGGTTTACGTACTGGCAGCGTATCGCCGCTGATCACGAGGTCAAACAGCCGATCCATCCCATGACATTGCAAAACCCGCTGTGTAAACAACGATTCCTTGTTGGTGACTACGGCCTGTTTGACCCCCCTTTCACGCACCTGCATCAACGTTTCCATCACAAAAGGGTATAGTTGGCCGCTTGTACCTACTGTTTGCTGGTAGTACCGGTTGAAAGCTTTCATCACCGCTTCCCAGTCAGCACCGGTTTCAATTTTCTCGGCAGCTTGTTGCATCAGCCTGACCGTGCCATGGCCAATCCATGCACGCACTTCTGTCATGCTGACCGGCTGCGCACCATATGACTCCAAGGTCAGATTCACTGCACTAGCGATTTCACTCGCCGTATCAATCAAGGTGCCGTCCAGATCATACATGATCAGTTGCACGTTAATGCCTCATATTCATCAAACGTTGAATCATCGGGGTAAAAATCAGCTGCATGGCCAGCCCCATCTTGCCGCCTGGCACGACCAGCGTATTGGGCCGCGTCATCATGGAATCATGCAACATGTTCAACAGATAGGGGAAATCAATCCCCTTGGGGTTGGCAAAGCGAATCACCACCATGCTTTCATCGGCGCTTGGAATATCCTTGGCGATGAAAGGATTGGAAGTATCCACCGTCGGCACGCGCTGGAAATTGACATGCGTACGTGAGAACTGCGGACAGATATGATGAATGTAATCTGGCATCCGTCTCAGCACGATATCAACCACCGCCTCGGCTGAGTAACCTCGCATTTTCTGATCCCGGCGCATTTTCTGTATCCACTCCAGATTGATGATCGGAACCACGCCTACCAGCAGGTCTACATGGCTGGCGACATCTGCCTCCTGCCCGACATAACCGCCATGTAAGCCTTCATAAAATAGGACATCGGCTTCAGGGTCGCTATCCCACCAAGGCGTCAATGTTCCGGCAGATTGCTGATAAGGCATGCCTTCTGCATCTGTATGAATATATTTACGTACCTTGCAACGTCCGGTTTCACCAAACTGCCGGAAGGTTTCCGCAAGCTCTGGCAACAGATTAGCCGATGGGCTGAAGTGACTGAAGTAGCTACCGGGAATCTTGTTGTATTTTTCCAGTTCTGCGTCCATCTCCTTGCGCTCATAACGGTGCATGGAATCGCCCTCGATGACTTGTGCCTTGATACCATCGCGCCGAAAGATATGTTGAAAACTGTTCATTACCGATGTCGTCCCAGCGCCGGATGAGCCGGTGATCGCAATCACAGGGTATTTTCTAGACATATGCCCTCCCTAGATATAGAAGGATCGATCACGAAACAACGGTAAGGTCTCACTTTCATCATGGCCTGAGTCATATTCTCGGTGATAACGCTCAATCCGCTGAATCTCCTGACTTGAGCCCATGGCAATCGGAATGCGTTGATGCAATGCCTCCGGTGCAATCTCCAATATTCGCTTACGACAGGTGGACGCAAGACCACCTGCCTGCTCAACCAGCATACCCATTGGGTTAGCCTCGTACATCAGCCGTAATCGGCCTGCCTTGCTGGCATCCTTGTGATCACGCGGATACAAATAGACGCCACCCCGCATCAGAATGCGATGGATATCGGCCACCATACTGGCCACCCAACGCATATTGAAATCCTTGCAGCGTAAATCACTAGCGCCAGCACGACACTCACTGATATATCGCTTGATCGGCGGCTCCCAGAAACGCTCGTTACTGGCGTTGATGGCAAATTCAGCCGTATCTTCTGGAATCTGGATGTGTGGATGAGTCAGAAAAAAGGCCTGCTGTGCTGGGTCCAATGTAAATCCGTGCGTTCCCTTGCCAACGGTCAGCACCAGCATCGTGGCAGGCCCATAAATGGCATAGCCAGCTGCCAGTTGTTGCTTGCCAGGACGCAAGTAGTCGGTCAGGGTCGCTGCTCTGCCACTGGGTGCGGCAATTACCGAAAATATCGACCCGATTGAGACATTCACTGCCACATTGGATGAGCCATCCAGCGGGTCAAAAATCACCAGAAAAGGAGCAGCATCCGATGCATCCTGCAGCAAAATGGCATCATCCATCTCTTCTGAAGCCGCACCCTGCACCAGACCACTGTCACGTAAGCGTGCAAGAAACAACTCGTTACTCAGCACATCGAGCTGCATTTGGGTTTCACCCTGCACGTTCTGACTTTCCAGTTTGCCGGTAATATCCGCCAGTGCGCCCAGTGCAATCATGCGTGACAAGCTATGCACAGTATCGGCAATCACACCTAGCAAGGACGCTAAAGCAGGTGGGGTGGCCTGCGCCGGGCTTGCAAGAAATTCCTCCAATCTGATTCTCGTCATGTTCGCCTACTTTCCATTCCTGTTGTTATTGTGCTCAAGTCTTAAAAACCCGTGATGCCCGAATGTCAGCTTCTGTAATGGTAGACAATGCCGCTGCTGTTGGTTGTGCTGTGCCACTTGCGGCAGCCTCGAATACCCGGTTGGCATGTCGCAGCCGGGCGCGATCCAGCGCATTGCGGATTGACCTTGCATTGGCAAAATGCGGTTGCTGCTGGCGGCGCCCAATATACTCAGTCATGGCCGTTTCCGCTGCCGAATCAAACTGGTAATGCATGGATGTCACCATTTTATTGGCAATCTCCATCAGCTCATCCCCGCTGTAATCCGGGAAATCAATATGATGCGCAATACGTGACGACATGCCAGGATTTGACTGAAAAAAATTAGCCATGCGATCTTTATAGCCAGCCAAAATCACCACCAGATCATCACGATTGTTTTCCATCACCTGCAGCAAAATTTCAATCGCTTCCTGTCCGTAGTCGCGTTCATTTTCCGGGCGATATAAATAATAAGCCTCATCAATAAACAATACGCCACCCATGGCCTTTTTCAGAATCTCCTTGGTCTTGGGCGCCGTATGTCCAATGTACTGACCGACAAGATCATCCCGCGTCACACTGACCACATGCCCCTTTCTCACATAGCCCAATCGATGCAGCATGTCGGCCATCCGCAAGGCCACGGTGGTTTTGCCCGTGCCTGGATTACCAGTAAAACACATATGCAGACTGGGCGCTGCAGACTCAATCCCCAGCATATCCCGTGCCCGCGATACCACCAGAAATGCAGCAATTTCCCGAATACGCTGCTTCACAGGGGCAAGGCCAACGAGTTCTTGATCCAATCGCTCAAGCACTTCATGGATATTGGCCTCTTGCAGAATGGCCTGTAAATCCACTGCCTGATTTTGCGTATCGGACATGGAACTAGTCGCGCTGGCCATACCGTATCGCATTGTCGGTGGCATAGGGCCGGGTGGTGTAGCGGATAGTCCGCCCTGTAGACTCTTGTCTGACAAGTCCAAATCCAGGCTCCGATGCAGGTCTATCCACCATAAAGCTCATCACGGTCGACTCTACACTGCGCGTATTATCAAAGGCATTCACCTTGATATAAGTATTGGGGCATGCCTTGCGACAAGCCTGCAACTCGTAGAGCACCGCCGCCCCATCCTTGATTTCGAACATCGGCAGGCCCCACATGTTCCAGTACACATTGCGAGGATGCGGATCATCCGTCCATTCAATAGCAACCGCCCAGCCATTGCTAATGGCGTAATCAACCTGCAGACGGATTTCATCATCTGTCAGTGGTGGCAAAAAAGAAAACTGGCCTTGGGTAATATGCATGTTTTTCTCCTTGATGAGCGCTGACTTACATGGCCGCCGTTGCGGTCGTCACAAAATCGGGCGTATCTGTCGATGTGTAATTGAATGAGACATCCTTCCAGGTTTCCAGCGCCTGCTCCAATGGTTTACACCATTTGGCCGCAGCACGCAGAATATCCGGCCCTTCATTCAGAATATCGCGCCCTTCATTGCGTGCCTTCACCATGACTTCAATGCCCACTCGGTTAGCCGTGGCACCTGCCTGAATGCCGGCAGGGTGGCCAATGGTACCCCCACCGAACTGCAACACCACATCATCGCCAAACAAGTGCAGCAGCTGGTGCATTTGTCCCGCATGTATGCCACCAGAAGCCACCGGCATAACCTTCTTCATATCCGCCCAGTCCTGATCAAAAAACAGGCCTCGCGAAAAATCCTGCCGGGTAAAAGCATCGCGGCAGACGTTGTAATACCCCTGTACCGTCATCGGATCACCTTCCAACTTGCCCACTGCGGTACCCGCATGCAAGTGATCCACCCCTGCCAGACGCAACCATTTGGCCATCACACGAAATGACACCCCATGATTTTTCTGCCGGGTATAGGTGCCATGTCCTGCACGGTGCATGTGCAGTATCATGTCATTTTTGCGCGCCCAGTTGCTGATGGATTGAATGGCCGTCCAGCCAATAATCAAGTCCACCATGATGATGTTGGATCCCAGCTCCTTGGCAAATGCTGCACGCTCATACATGTCTTCCATCGTGGCAGCAGTGATATTGAGGTAATGCCCTTTGACTTCACCTGAGTTGGCCTGTGCGCGGTTCACGGCCTCCATACAAAAAAGAAAACGGTCCCGCCAGTGCATGAATGGTTGACTGTTGATGTTCTCATCATCCTTGGTGAAATCCAGTCCACCGGTCAAGCCTTCATACACCACGCGGCCATAATTCTTGCCCGACAATCCCAACTTGGGCTTCATGGTTGCGCCCAGCAGAGGTCGCCCATATTTATCCAGTCGTTCGCGCTCAACAATAATGCCGGTAGGGGGGCCTTTGAAGGTTTTGACATACGCCACCGGAATACGGATGTCTTCCAGCCGCGCAGCTTTCAAGGGCTTGAAGCTGAACACATTGCCAATCAGAGAGGCCGTGACATTGGCAATAGAGCCTTCTTCAAACAGAATAATGTCATAGGCAATATAGGCAAAATACTGCGCTTCCTTATCTGTACCTTCACCTGTGCCCGGCACATTATCAATACGGTACGCCTTGGCCTGATAATCTTCATGAGCAGTCAGCATATCGGTCCAGACCACGGTCCAGGTAGCTGTCGAGGATTCCCCTGCAACGGCTGCAGCAGCTTCCACCGGATCAACACCGGCTTGCGGCGTTATCCGAAACACACAGATAAAGTCGGTATCTTTGGGCGCATAATCCGGACGCCAGTACCCCATCTGCTTATATTTCAGCACACCGCCCTTATAGCGCTCCTTGATATCGGTAATTCTGCCTTCAGCCTGCATCATGTTCATCTCGTCCTCCGTCTGGTCCGGCTGCGTTTTAATTAATGATGAAAATACCGTGATGCCACTTTAAACCTGCAAATTGTTAAGGTAAATTAACTAATAATTTACTTTTTATTAAGTTTTACTTATGAAAAATCTTACGCTGCGTCAGGTCCGCATTTTTGTCTGTGCGGTGAAACATATGAATTTCAGCAAAGCGGCTGAAGAACTGCATATCACTGCGCCAGCGGTCTCGCTGCAAATCAAGGAGATGGAAGAGGATATTGGCGTCAGCCTGTTTTTACGTGAAGGCCGCCGCATTGAACTGACATCGGCAGGTGAGTATTTTTTGCTCTATGCAAGACGGATGTTGAGTCTGCTGAAAGAAGCCACCGACACTATGGAAAGACTCAAGGGACGAGATGCGCGAGTATTAAGTATTGGACTGGTCAGTACCGCCAAGTATTTCGTGCCCAAAATGCTGGCACAATTCAAACGGGAATACCCCAACGCACAAATCCGCATTGAAGTCCGTAACAGGCAACAACTGGTTGAACTGTTAAGAGAAGGCGAAATCGATGTCGCCATCATGGGTCGTCCACCCAGAGAAATCGACACGCGCGTTGAAGCATTTGCCAAACACCCGCATGTTTTTATCGCAAGTCCAGAGCACCCATTGGCAGGAAAGCATAACCTATCGCCAAAATTACTGAATCAATTTGAGCTGATCTCACGAGAGCCCGGTTCAGGCACGCGCCATATTATGGAAACCTACTTGGCCGAACACAACCTCAGCCCGGTCGTCACCATGGAAATGTCGAGCAATGAGAGCATCAAACAAGCCATTATGGCCAACCTTGGCATTTCTTTTGTCTCACTCCATACCATCGGTCTGGAGCATGAAAGTGCCCAAATTGCCATTCTTGATTTACAAGACACGCCCATCATCCGCAATTGGCATGTGGTGGCTCTGAGCAAACGCAACCTCTCTCAAACAGCAGAAGCTTTTCGTTACTTCATGCTGGAAAAAGGCGGCGAATTGCTCAACGACATGTTCGCCAGCACGCTGGCAAAACTCCAGCATCACTGAGGGCCAAAATGCTCTCATGCGCGACGCTTCAGTTCCACCAAATCGCCCGCGTCATCATTGGCTGCAAATGGATGCCGTGCCAGAGGCTCGCGTGCAACCACTTCTTCAGGTAATGGCAACTCACTAACCGCACGCTTTAATGCCAGCTTGGTCGCAGCATAGTTCCAGTCCTGAATCTTGCGATCATCCTCGGCCTGCCAATGAATAAAGACTCCCACGCAAATAAACACATCATTAGCCTGATCCAGCGGAATCACGCCTTCCTTGACACTATCTGCCACGGCACGTGCGACACCATACTGTGCTGGGCCAAACATCTGAACCGCCTGTTTGGCATGTTTGATATCCACCTTATTGAACATCACAGTAGCTGGCTTGACCATCAGATTAGGCGCCAACACTGCCAGCAGGCCATTTACGCCCCGCTTTTGATTGGTCAGCGTGTTGCAAAATGCAGCTTCTGCTGGTGTACCGCGCGGGCCGATAATCAGGTCAATGTGGGCCACTTCATTGCCCTCGCCAACCAGTGCTTCACCCACCAGCACTTTATTGATTTGGATCGTATTCATGATAAACCCCTCATACGTTTGCCATCGGCAAGCGATTGAAAGGTCAATTTGGATATCGGTAGCTGCACCTGAAACTTTGAGGAGACAAACAGCAACTATCGATAAGATTCAATTGCTTGCGTTCGGCAACTCCCCACCTAGATGGACAATTCTCTGGGTCGCAAGTTCTGGATTTTGAAACCTGATATCCAGCATACCCATCAGATTCAGGAAGGCTGCAAATCAGGCCCGACCTCACCAGAGGCAATATGCAGTGTTTGTGTTGGGTACGCAATTTCTGCCCCATGCGTTGCAATAATATCTGCAATCTTCAACAACACATCCTCACGGATCTCATGATACTTGACCCACACCGTAGTACGGGCAAAGGCATACACCATAAAATCCAATGACGATGCGCTAAACTGGTTGAAATTCACAATCAGCGTTTGTGTTTCATCAATTTCGGGATGATCAATCAGCATTTGCTTCACATCACGCACAATCGGCGCCATGGCCTTGATATCGTCATACCGAATCCCGATGGTCAGACTCAATCTACGGTGACTCATACGTGAAGGATTTTCCACTACAATGGTAGTAAATAAGGCATTGGGCACGTAAATCGGGTTTTTATTGAAGCGCCTGATGCGCGTATGGCGCCAGCTAATCATTTCAACCGTCCCCTCAATATCCTTTTCTGGAGAACGTATCCAGTCGCCCACATCAAATGGTCGATCCAGATAAATGGTCAACCCTCCAAAGAAATTGGCCAGCAAATCCTTGGCGGCGAAACCGACTGCAAACCCACCTATACCCCCTGCGGCTAACAAGCCTGCAATACTGAACCCCATGGTTTGCATGATGACCAGCACGGTGGTCAGCACCACCGTCAATTTCCCAAGTTTTGACAGCGCATCAACTGTGGTGTGGTCCACCTCCTCACCATTGCGTTTTCTTACCGCCAAATAATTCTCGCTAGCTTCATTAATCAAGCGCAGAAAAAACCAGGCCACACACAACATAATGCCAATGTCCCGCAGCATGGGCACAAAAGTAAAAAACTCATCGTGCATCTCTGCCCGCACAATAGAGGCTGCAAACGCAATCCCCACTACCCAGATTGCCATTGGCAATGGTTTTAGCGCAGCATGCAGCAGGGTGTTATCCCAGTAGCTGGTGGTAGTGAGTGCTACCTTCAATAGCCGATGCAACAGGTAAGAGGCAACAAAGTGCAGCGTGACAGTCACCACAATGGTCATCAGCACCTTGGGTAGCCAAGGCTCAGCCAGAAATGCAAGGCCTAATTGTTCTGCTATCTCTCTCAACGTCATCTCTCCTCAACCTTTAATCGCTGATTTAGCGGCGCTACCTCTTGAAATGCTTCTGCCACTGCAGCAAGATTTTCTGTAAGGGGCTGTAGTAGATTAGCACTAAATATCAGCCCACTCCTTTAGTGTTTTCAGTTGTTGTTTCGGTGTTCCGTAGTTAAATCTGAACTCACATTCCTTGAGGAATAGCGGGAACGATTCTTTCGGGATCCCATTGTATTTTCTTAGCACGCGCTTGGCCTGATTCCAAAAGTTCTCAATGCCATTGATGTGGTTCTTGCCCTTGGCAAACAAAGCCGAGTGATTGATGCGTTCATGATAGAAATCACTCACATCTAATGCATTGTAGCTTCGATAGCAATCCGTATACACAATGCTGTCTGGCGCTATCT
>VFQQ010002876.1_pt1 | contig 18095 bp, 14 predicted proteins | sample 3512341 | NCBI WGS metagenome assembly VFQQ01 (sample SAMN10412373, study PRJNA504923) | tailings metagenome | isolation source: Relicate 2 Philex TSF1 revegetated site | place: Philippines: Tuba, Benguet | collected 2017-08-29 | reverse complement strand
AGCACCCGCAGAACCCACGTCAAAAACGCGGAGGCCGAGCATGATCAGCGAACAACAACTCATTCAGCGCATGCGTTGCCTCAAGGCCGATGTTCTTCGTCGCTGGATCGAACTCGGGCTTGTTCAACCGCAACAAACCGCGAGCGGCCTCGAGTTCGACGATATCGACGAGGCACGCATCGCCCTCGTCTGTGATCTCCACTACAAAATGGGACTCGAGCACGAGAGCCTGCCGGTGATCCTGTCTCTCGTGGATCAGCTCCATCGCACGCGGCATTCCTTGCGGGCTCTGACGACCGCGGTTTCCGAACAGCCCGATGAGGTCAGGATTGCGCTTACGACACGCACGCGCGTGGTTCTCGGCCGCGATCCTGCGGCCAAGCCTAAATGAAAACGGCCGCGCAGGGCAAGCTGCGCGGCCGTTTGCTTCCAAACACTTCAAATTTGAATATGCGCGCGTCGTCCTTCGATGACCGTATTCACGCGTTGGCGCCAAGCTCCTTGACCACGTCCGCGAGTTGGTCAAGACCCGAACCCACGCCCTGCTCGAAGCCACGGCTCATATGAGAATTCTTCATCGCCACGGTGTCGAACAGCGTGTGCATGGTGAGTGTCGTCTTGCCGTCCTTTTCGTCCAGCGTCCACGTTACGATCATGCGGCCCGCTCCGGGCGTCAAGAAGCCGTTGTCATAGACGATCTTCTTGTTCGGGACGATTTCGAGATACTCGCCGCCGAAGGGTGTGTTCTGACGTCCGGACGGTCCCGTCATTGCGAAGCGAAAGCGGCCGCCAACTCGAAAGTCCATCTCGCACAGGGTCAGGGGCCAGCCTTTGGGGCCAAACCACTTCATCACATGCTCGCGCGTGCTCATCGCCTCGAACAAGAGCCGCGCCGGCGCATTGAATACGCGCGTGATGACGACTTCACGCTCGGCCACGGACTCACTTCCTCTTTTTTCGCTGGCTCGCATTTCGTGCCTCCTTACGTTTCAAATTCTGCACGTACGCATCGAGGTGATCGAGGCTTTCGGCCCAGAAGCGGCGGTAGTCACCTAGCCATTCATCTGCCCTCTCAAGAGGCGCCGCGTTGAGCCGGACGGGCCGCGTCTGAGCCTCGCGGGCGCGCGAAACGAGGCCTGCGCCTTCGAGAACCTTCAGATGCTTCGAAATGGTGGGCTGACTCAATTTGAACGGCGCGACGAGCTCATTCACCGTCGCCTCGCCTTGGGCGAGCCTGGCGAGAATTGCGCGGCGGGTCGGATCTGCAAGCGCCGAGAAAACGAGATCTAGTCGTTCAACGTGCTGTGGCATCTTATATTGCCTATTGGCTATATTCGTATTTGGCTATACATGGACTCCACAAGGCCCGTCAAGGGTGCCTGACACAGCGCGAACGAGCTATGCACATAGGTCATGGACTGCGACGCCTTGCGCATTGATGATGACGCCGTGCTGGCCGGTAATGCCACGATCGAGGGAAAGCTGAGGTGGCATGACACTGGAAGTGCTTCGCGCGCGTAGCTGCGGCAAAGCCAGGACAACCGACATCCTTCTCGTGCACGGCATCTTTGTCGGCGCGTGGGTGTGGGAGGAGACGTTCATGCCGTATCTGGCGAACGCCGGGTACACCGTGCATGCGTTGAGCCTGAGCGGCCACGGCGAGAGCTGCGGACACGAACGCATCAACACGCTCACCCTCGCCGACTATTCCTCCGATGTGATCGAGGCCGCATCGCGCATCGGCCGTCCGGTCGTGGCCGTTGGGCATTCGATGGGCGGCGCGGTCGTGCAGGATGCGATCCGGAGAGGAACTCGCTTTGCGGGTGCAGCCCTGCTCGCTTCCGTTCCACCCGGCGGATTGATGGCCGCCAACTTTTCCATGATGTGGTCACAGCCACGGCTCTGGCGCGCACTTTCGCTCATGTTCAGCACCGGCCTCGGCGGGATCGACATGGATGTTTTGCGAGATGGGTTGTTTTCGAACCGCGTCGATGCCGCGAGCTTTGCGGATTTCACCGCGCGCGGAGGCCGAGAGAGCTCCCTCGTGGGATTCGAGCTTCAAGGCATGCGGCCGTTCGCGCCAATGCCGTGGCAGGCACCGCCAATGCTTGTCATGGGCGGCACCGAAGACCGGCTCATTCGCAAGGAAGATCTTTGGGCGACGGCCGCTTGGTACGGCGTGCAGGCGAATTTCCTGCCGGGGCTTTCGCATTCGCTCATGCTTGACCCCGATTGGCAACTCGCGGCCGATTGCCTTTTGCAGTGGCTCGAAACGGTGGAGTCCCAAGAGGGTGACGGCGCGCACATGCCGCCGGCCGGTGCAAGCATGGATACATCCGTTCTCTGACGCGCGAGTATTCGTTCCGGCTTAGAAAACGCATCTTGCGTTGGAGCACGCCACGCCCCCTAAGTAGCGCCGCCAAATTCTGGGCTCAGCATTGAACTGAAAGGATCACACACGATGGACATCTGGTTCCGCGCCGGCGAGGCGACGGTTTTGGCGCGCGAGGGGCAGGTCACCGATGCCATGCCCGAAGTCGTCATCGGCTCCGTCAAAGGCCCGGTCGGGACGGCCTTCGCCTCCATGATGGGACAGTCCGTCGGCCACACGCGCTTCTTCGTCATACGCGACCTCAACCAGATGGTGCGGCCGGCGACGATGATGACGTCCAAGGTCACCATCTCGAGCGCGGCCTACGTCGACCTCTTCGGCGGCGTGGTGCAGGCGGCGATCGGCGACGCGATCGTGGACTGCCTCAAGGAGAAGATCATCCCGGCCGAAATCGCGAACGAGGTCTGCATGATCATCACCGTGTGGCTCGATCCGCGCTGCCCCGACGATCCGAACCTCGACAAGAAGGACCTTTACCGCACGAACTACGAGGCAACGAAGATCGCCATCGGCCGTGCGCTCAAGGGTGAGCCGACAGTCGAAGAGCTGATCGCGAACCGCGACAAGGTCCGCCACTACGCCCTCGAAGGCGTGCTGGACTAGAGTCCATCGAACGGGCTGGTGCGCTTCGCGGCGGATCAGCCCGTTTCTTTCGTCAGAACGCGCGAGACGGCATCGCGCCATCCGGCCCATTTGCGCGCCCGCGTTGCGTCGTCCATCTGCGGCGTGAAGCGGTGATCGAGGCGCCACGTTTCGGCGAAGCCGCCGGGATCCGGACAGACGCCGGCTCGGTGCCCCGCGAGAAAAGCTGCACCGAGCGCCGTGGTTTCCATCACCACCGGACGATCGACGGGGGCGCCGAGGATGTCGGCCAGGAACTGCATCGTGACTTCGCTGGCGGTCATGCCGCCGTCGACGCGCAGCACTGTATTGCAGGCGCCGGGCCAGTCGGCGTGCATGGCTTCGAGCATATCGCGCGTTTGATAGCCCACCGCTTCGAGCGCCGCCTGCGCAATTTCGGCAGGGCCTGAGTTGCGTGTCAGACCCAGGAGTGCGCCACGCGCCTCGGCATCCCAATAGGGCGCGCCGAGACCAACGAATGCCGGCACAAGGTAGACCTGCTCCCCTGTGTCTGCCTTTTGTGCGAGCGCATTCACCTCGGACGCTTTGCCGACGAGATGCAGGCCGTCGCGCAGCCATTGCACCGCAGCGCCCGCGATGAAGATCGCGCCTTCAAGCGCATAGGTGCGCTGGCCGTCGAGCTGATAGGCAATAGTGGTGAGAAGCCTATGGCGAGAGCGGATCGGCTCAGGCCCCGTATTGAGCAGCGCGAAACATCCGGTGCCGTAGGTGGACTTCATCATGCCGGGCGCGAAGCAACCCTGCCCGATGGTCGCCGCCTGCTGGTCGCCCGCGACGCCGAGGATGCGGATCGCGCCGCCGAACAAATCGGGGAGCGTTTCCCCGAAGTCGGCGGCGCAGTCGTGGACCTCGGGTAGCATGGCGGTCGGAACATTCAGGAGCGAGGCCAGCTCGCCGTCCCAATGGCAACCCCTGATATCGAACAGCAGCGTGCGGGAGGCGTTCGTGGCGTCGGTTGCGTGGGTGCGGCCGCCCGTCAGGCGCCAGAGCAAGAAGGCATCGACGGTTCCAAAGGCAAGCCGTCCCGCTTCGGCAGCCGCCCGCGCGCCCTCGACGTTGTCGAGCAGCCAGCCGATCTTGGTACCGGAGAAATAGGGATCGAGGATGAGGCCGGTCTTCTCGGCAACGGCCTCCTCGTGTCCGGCCGCGTGCAAAGCCGCGCAGGCGTCGGCCGTGCGGCGATCCTGCCAGACGATGGCGTTGTGGATCGGCTTGCCGCTCGCGCGATCCCAGACGACCGTCGTCTCGCGCTGGTTGGTAATGCCGATGCCGGCCACATCCTTGGCGGCGACATTGGCTTTCACCATCGCCTCGCGCACGGTCGCGACGACGGCCGTCCAGATGTCCTCGGGGTCGTGTTCGACCCATCCGGGTGCCGGATAGATCTGCCTGAGCTCTTGCTGCGCGACGGCGATGAGATTGAGCGCGGCGTCGAAGACGATCGCACGCGTCGAAGTGGTGCCCTGATCGATCGCAATGAGATGGGTCATCGCGCAGGCCCGCTCCGGCTAAATGTCGAGATCCTTCGCGAAGGCAGCGCGGTCCTGGATGAAGCGGAAGCGGGCTTCGGGCTTCGAGCCCATCAGCGCATTGACTGCGTCGCCGATCTCTGTGCGGTCCCCGTCGCCGATCTCGACCTTGAGCAGCAGCCGCTTTTTGGGATCCATTGTGGTTTCTTTGAGCTGCTGAGCATTCATCTCGCCCAGGCCTTTGAAGCGGCTGATCTCGACCTTAGCGTTCGATGCAAACTCGCTCTTCAGAAGCTGGTCTCTCTGCGCTTCGGTCGTCGCGTAGAACGACTTGGCGCCGTGCGTCAGCTTGTAGAGCGGCGGCACGGCCAGATAGAGGTGCCCGTTCTCGATCAGCTCCGGCATCTCCTGATAGAAGAACGTGATCAGGAGCGAGGCGATGTGCGCGCCGTCCACGTCGGCGTCCGTCATGACGATCACGCGCTCGTAACGCAGGTCATCGTCGCGATACTTGGCGCCGGTGCCGACGCCCAGCGCCTGAATGAGATCGGCGAGCAACTGGTTCTGCGACAGCTTCGCGGACGAAGCGTTGGCCACGTTCAGGATCTTGCCGCGCAGCGGAAGGATGGCCTGAGTCTCGCGGTCACGCGCGCTCTTGGCGGAGCCGCCGGCCGAGTCGCCCTCGACGATGAAGATTTCGGTGCCGGCAGCCTGCTGGATCGAGCAGTCGGCGAGCTTGCCCGGAAGGCGCAGCTTGCGCGTCGCGGACTGGCGTCCGACTTCCTTCTCGCGCTTGCGCTTGAGGCGTTCTTCCGCCTGGTCGATGGACCATTCGAGGAGGCGTGTGGCCTGCTGCGGGCTGTCGGTCAACCAGTGGTCGAACGCGTCCTTTACAGCGGACTCGACGATACGGGTCGCTTCCTGCGTCGCCAGCTTGTCCTTGGTCTGGCCCTGGAATTCCGGCTCGCGAATGAAGACGGAGAGCATGGCCGCCGCCGTACCCATGACGTCATCGGCCGTGATCTGCGCCGCCTTGCGGTTGCCGACGCGCTCGCCGAATTCGCGCAGGCTCTTGGAAAGTGCCGAGCGGAAACCGTTCTCGTGCGTGCCGCCCTCGCCGGTCGGGATCGTATTGCAGTAGGAGCGGCAGAAGCCGTCGGCATCGCCCACCCACGCCACGGCCCACTCGACCGAGCCGTGCTTGCCTTCGCGCTCGATGTTGCCGGCGAAGATGTCCTTGGTGACGAGCGTCTGGCCGGTGATCTCGGAGGCGAGATAGTCCTTGAGACCGCCCGGGAAATGGAACACGGCTTCCGGCAGCGTGTCGTCCTTGATCAGCTCCGGCGCGCAGCTCCAGCGGATCTCGACGCCGCCGAACAGATAGGCCTTCGAGCGCGCCATCTTGAACAGGCGGGCCGGTTTGAAGTGCGCGCCCTTGCCGAAGATCGTCTCGTCGGGGTGGAAGCGCACCTTGGTGCCGCGCCGGTTCATCACGGGGCCAAGCTTCTCGAGCTTGCCCTGCGGGATGCCGCGCGAGAACGTCATGCGATAGAGCTGCTGGGCGCGCGCGACCTCGACCTCGCAGGTGTCGGAGAGCGCGTTGACGACGGACACACCGACGCCGTGGAGACCGCCCGAGGTGTTGTACGCCTTGCCGTCGAACTTACCGCCGGAGTGCAGCGTGCACATGATGACTTCGAGCGCGCTCTTGTTCTTGAACTTCGGGTGCGGGTCGATCGGGATGCCGCGGCCGTTGTCGGTGACCGACAAAAAGCCGTCCGCATCGAGACGCACATCGATCCATGTCGCGTGACCGGCGACGGCCTCGTCCATCGAGTTGTCGATGACTTCCGCGAAGAGGTGATGCAGCGCCTTCTCGTCCGTGCCGCCGATGTACATGCCGGGGCGGCGGCGGACGGGCTCGAGGCCCTCCAGCACTTCGATATCCGCGGCGGTGTAGTTTTCGGACGCGTCCGCCTTGCGGGCTCGGGTGGTCTTGTCGGTCATGCTACTCGTAAGGCTCGAGAATAGATCACGGATCGATTGGGCCATGCGCCGTCACCCCTTGCCTCTCTCGAAGGCGTGGCCCGGCGGCTGGACGCGGGACGGACACGAGCGCAGAGCCCGAATCTACGATGGTTATCGTTCGTGGCGACACGTGGCACGGAGCGCTGTGGATTGGCAAGGCCAGGGTGCCAAGCCGCCACAGTTGAACGCATTTTCCGGCGGCTTGTCCGCCCGGACATGCGCTGAAACGCCGCCCAGGCCCACATTATCTGATCCGCGCGGTGCCGGCTCTGGTATCAGCCTAATTCATAATGTTAGCCCCCTCCCGAATAAGAAGGGCACTCAAAGAATGAATATTCAAGAAGGTGCACCGAGGCCTCGCGCCAAAGGGCTGCGAAGTCTCGCCAACCAGCCGCTGTTCCTCATGCTGCTGCCGGGTCTGTTCTGGGCCGGGAATTCCATCGTCGCACGCAGCGTTGCGGGCGAGGTGCCGCCGGTTGGGCTCGCCTTCTGGCGCTGGACCTTGGCCGCCCTTCTCATTCTGCCGCTGGCCTGGGGGCATCTGAGACGCGATCTGGCCATCATGGTGCGGAGCTGGCCCATCATGCTGGTTCTCTCGGCTCTCGGCATCAGCGCATTCAATACGTTCCTTTATTTCGGCGCGCAGACGACGACGGCCATCAACCTCGTCATGCTGCAGACCCTGATGCCGGTACTGGTGGTGATCGGGACGTTTCTCATCTTTCGCGAGACGGTGACGCCGCGGCAGGGGGTGGGGATCATCGCGTCGCTGGCGGGGGCGCTGACGCTGATCTCGCATGGCGATCCGGCGGTTCTCGCGCATCTCGATTTCAAAACCGGCGACCTCTGGATGCTAGCGGCCGTCGTCAGCTATGCGGCCTACACCGTGCTTTTGCGACTGCGCCCAGCAGTCCACGGGTTCAGCTTTGCGTTTGCCACTTTCGCAGTGGGCGCGACGCTTCTACTGCCGTTCTATCTCGCGGAAACGCATGGGGGATGGCCCATGCCGTTGACGCTGCATGCGGCGTTGGCCGTGGGGTACGTGTCGGTGCTTGCGTCGATCCTTGCGTACCTCGCCTTCAACCGCATCGTCGAGCTGGTCGGCGCCAATACGGCGGGTCTCGCCGTGCATCTCGTCCCGGTGTTCGGGACGATCCTGGCGGTGCTGTTACTGGGCGAGAGCCTTCATGCCTACCATGGCTTCGGCGTTGCACTCATCGCTACGGGAATCTGGCTCGCGACACGTCGACCTCCAACTAGAGCTTTTGCCGTAGCCGATCCCAATAGTAGCATCGATTGCATGTCAGACGAATTTGCCCGCAAGAGTTTTGACGAAGCCGCGTCGAGGATTGATGGGGGATCTCCAAGTCCGATTGAGCTCCGGAATCTATTGTTGGCGGCAGTCTTGGTGCAGCAATGCGATTCACCTCTCCCCTCGCCAACGCAAAACGCCGTTAGAGAAATCACGGGCACTCGGCATCGCACTTATGCTTCGGCAGCACAGGGCTTGTTTGACGATAACTTCAGTCATTCCGGAAATTATTGGCGCGCCTTCTTAGTAGCAGGCTTGTCGAACAAGCTTATCAACGACATGTATAGAGCATCGTTCGAATCCCGGATAAAGGTGAGTTGGTTTAGACGTTTGTTCTCGACCAGCTAGCATCCGACATTGTCGATCAGGCGGGTCTTGCCGAGCCAAGCGGCGGCAAGGACGCGGCCGGGGCGGCCGGAGCCCGGTTCGAAGGGTGCGAGCGTCTCCGCGTCCCGGATTTGGATGTAATCTATTTTCGTGAACCCGGCGGACAGGAGTGCCTCTGCGGCATCCCGCGGATCGCGGCCGCGCGCCACATCCAAAATCACCTTGTAGAGCATCGGCGCAATGTAGCGTTCATCCGCTGTGAGATACGCGTTGCGCGAGGAGAGCGCGAGACCGTCGTCCTCGCGGACGGTCGGTATGCCGCGGACCGTCACCGGCAACGCGAGGTCACGAACCATCTGCCGGATCACGGCTAGCTGCTGGAAATCCTTCTCGCCGAACAGCGCGAGGTCGGGTGTCACGGCCGATACGAGCTTGCAGACGACCGTCGCCACGCCGCCGAAGTGGTGCGGACGGAATGCCCCTTCGAGCGGCAAGGCGGCGCCTTCGACAACGATGCGCGTGGCGAAGCCCTCAGGGTACATCTCAGAGACCGTCGGGGCCCACACGAGATGGGCGCCCGCCCCTGCCAGCTTGGCCAGGTCGCCCGCCTCGTCGCGTGGATAGCGCGCGAGATCCTCGTGCGGGGCAAACTGCGTTGGATTGACGAAGATCGAGACGACAGCGCGATCGGCCAGCGCAAGGGCTGCTCCGACAAGTGCGATGTGTCCGGCGTGGAGGGCGCCCATCGTCGGCACGAGCGCCACGCTTTGCCCGGCAGCTCGCCAGCCGGCAATCTCCTGACGCAGCTCTGCAATCGTTCGGACCGTGTTCACGCGCCCATCCTCCCTTAATCGTCCGCGATGTTACCGACGGCCGCGGGAGGTGACGCCTGGACAGGCCCGGCGTCAAGAACTTGCCAGCGTTATAACCAGGCCCCCAAGACGATTGCGTGCGGCTGCCGGATCACTCCGTCGACGGGGTCTCCGGAAGCGGTGGAGGCGGCATGGCAATGCTCTCCGGCACGCGCTCCGCCGAGCGGTTCAGCCCCGCCAGCGGATCATCGGTCCGGCGGGACTTGCCTTCAAAGAAAGCGCCCTGCTCGATGGCCATCGTCTGGTGATAGATATCGCCCTCGACGTGGCTCGATCCCTGGAGCAGAACCCTGCGCCCGCGAACCGTGCCGAGCAGATGGCCACGGATGACGCATTCCTCGGCGATGACGCCACCCGTAACACGGGCGCGCTCGCCGATGACGATGTGCGTGCCATAGATGTCGCCCTGCACCTCGCCCTCGATCTGGACTTCGCCCTTGGAGGTGAGATTGCCGTGAATGACCAAATCCGGGCCAATCACGGAGGTGATCGACGAACCGCCAGACCGGAACTGCGCGACACCGGGCCTCGGCCCGAGGGTCGAGGACGGAGCAAGTTGCGGCGGCGAAGCTGGGTTGAGATTTTGCATTTGGGGCTGGGACCTGGTGCTATCGGTTTCCGGCTTCCGGAATTGGGGCAGCATCCGTGTAAAACTCCGCGTTTACGCTCAACGTTGCGCGAAATCTGGTCGCCTTTTCGGCTTTTGTGACGTGAATTCGCTTAGCCAGCCCCCGATCGGCGTGCAACACGGCAGCGTCCGCTCGGCATCCTTCCCCGAGACTTCTGCTAGCACGTTTCCAACCGTGGGTCATTACTTCTCGCACGACGGTTGCCATCACGTCCACCGACTCGCGGGTTGATTGTCCCCAGGAATTTTGCCCGGCATTTGCTCATTTTGCTGATTTATTTTCGAGCGCCGCCAGCACCTCGGCCGCGTGGCCCTTGGCCGTCACTTTGCGCCAGATGCGCTTGATCTTGCCTTTGGGCGAAATGAGGAACGTCGCGCGCTCCACTCCCATGAACTTTCGGCCGTACATCGACTTTTCGACCCACACCCCGTAGGCAACGGCCGTGGTCTTCTCCTGGTCTGAGGCGAGCCGAAGGTCCAATTCGTACTTGCATTTGAAATTGTGATGGCGCCTCGGACTGTCGGGCGAAATGCCGATGACAATGGCGCCTGCTCGCTCAAAGTCTCGGTTAAGAGCGCTGAACTCCTGAGCTTCGAGCGTGCAAGCCTCCGTGTCGTCCTTCGGATAAAAGTAAACGACCACGAATTGGCCGCGAAACGCCTTCAACGCGATGCTTTCGCCGCCATCCGACGGGAGATCGAAATCCGGCGCCATATCGCCTTCGGCCAGCATGCCCCGTGCCTTTCTTTTGTCGCTTTTGGTGAGCCGCATCCCGGGTTCGGGGGCGGTGGGGCCCAGGCGTAACAAGGTCAGGTTCTTTCGTGCGAAACCGGCGCGTGTCAGGGTTCGCGCTCTCGCCTTGTTTGCATGGTTTCACCGTCCGGGTCCAGGCTCGCGGGGCCTTGGTTTTCGATCAAGTGTCGAAGCCGGACGCGTCGCAAACCGCCACATGTATTCGCGCTTGATAAGCCGGTAGGGAGACCGCAAAACGTCGAGCGATACACCCCGGCGAAGCCGGGCGATACGCCATATGCCTCACCGAGCAACCGGTGTCTTTTTCCAATCTCGTCGGCCGGAGAACGTTTGGGGATGACGACGCACCGCTCCGGCAATCCATGGCCTCGGACAGGCCCGCCGCCCAGGCTGCCTGGCGATCCTCCCTACACGGCTGGACGGCGGCCGCAGAAGCCTCCTCAAAAAGCCTCGCGCCCCCGCTTTCACAGAGTGGCGCACGTCTTGACGCTGGTACTCGCACCGGTGGTGCTGCTTTCGCTCGCGGCTGCCATCATCATCTACGTGCGACTGTTGCACGGTCCGGTTTCGCTCAAGTCGTTCGCCAGTAACATCGAGGCCAGCATCAATGCCGATCTCGACGGGTTCACCGCCGACCTCGACGATGCGGTCATTACGCTCGCGGACGACTATCGAGTCGAGCTCCGATTAATCAACCTGCGGGTGAGCGATCCGGATGGCGATCTGGTCGCGTCCGCGCCAACGGCGTCCGTCGAACTCGACAAATCAGCGCTTTGGCGCCTCTCCGCTGCGCCCGAGCGCGTCTTTCTCATCGAGCCGCGTCTGGCGGTGACTTATACCGAAGCCCAAGGGTTCGCGCTCAGCATCTCCGACACGGCTGCCGCCGAGCCTGCCCCCAGCAGCGACACCCCGAAACCGCCTGCTCCTGTTCCGGCGCCAATGCCGAGCGCAAAGGCACCGGCCGACAGCGCACCGCTTCCTCCGTCGTTCCACCGCATCGACGTTGCCCGGATCTTCGCGGAGAGCAGCGCGCGTGTCCGGCGGGGCGGCGCCAGCGCGCGGATCCGCGAAATCGGCGTGCGCAATGCCACGGTCTCGGTCGCCTACGGCGGGCAGACGAGCGACATCAACGTCACAGAGGCATCGGTCGATCTCGAGCATCTGAAGCGGCGCAGCGTGGTCTCCGGATCAGCCACGATCGCATCGGACAAAGGACCGTGGTCGATCGCGTTCCGCACGGAAGAGTCGGACCGGCGCAACATGCTCAAGGTTACGACCACCGTGCACGACTTCGTGCCGAGCACGCTCGCGAAGATCTCGCCGGCACTGGGGCTGCTCGGCGTATTCGACACTCCGATGACGGGGCAGCTGGCACTCGATCTTACGAGCGCGGGCGACCTCAAGACAGCCAATCTGGCGCTGGACCTCGCGCGCGGCTTTGTCCGGCTGCCTTCCCTTTCCGACACTCCGCTTCTCCTCGATGGCGGGCGCCTTGCCGCCGTTTACGACGCGGATGCGCAGCACCTGACGATTTCGCCGTCGACGCTCGACTGGGGTGGCAGCCGCATCACGGTGGAAGGCGCGTTGTCGAGCGATCCAGCTGCGGAAGGGGAGCCGCAATGGCATTTTGGGTTGAAATCGACCGAGGGCGTGCTTTCGGCCGAAGAATTTGGCGTGGCGCCGATACCGATCGAGAGCTTCACGGCCTCCGGACGCATCATTCCGGGAGAAGGGCTGGTCCAGCTCGCCGATTTCTCCCTCAAGGCCGGCGGCGGAGAAGTGCGCGTCAATGGCGAGATCATCACGGGCCAGGGCGACCCCAGCACACGCGTCGAAGCGTCGGTTACTCCCATGCCGCTGGCGACGCTCAAGGCCATGTGGCCGCGTGCTGCGGCTCCGGCGGCGCGGACTTGGGTCGGAACTCAGGTCAGCAATGCCAATCTCCGATCCGCCTCGCTGAAGCTGCTGTCGGGACGCTTCCTCGACACCGATCGCGGGACGGACGGCACTGCGGCGACCACAGGCAACGAGCGTCTCTCGGCCAGCATCGAGATCACGGACCTCAAGATGCATCCTCTGCCGAAGAGCCTGCCCATTCAGGCTCCGCGCGCGTTGATCCGGCTCGAGAACAGCTCGCTCGAAGTGACGGTGCCGGAAGCCGCGATCATCGCCAGCGAGACGCGGCAGCTTCCCTTGAAGGAAGGCCGCCTCACGATCGTGGACGTGCGGCACGAGGCCCCCATCGCGGAGCTGGCGCTGAAATCGCAGGCTTCTCTCGCCGCATTGATCGACACGCTCAATCACAGCGAGCTGCACTTGACGGGTCAGGGCCCCCTGCCCATCGATGGCGTCGACGGGAAAGTCGACGGAGAGATCAAGATCTCGATGCCGCTCATCAGCGGCTCGCATGTCGTCAAGGCGGAAGGCAAGGCGCGGATCACGGATCTCAAGGGCAAGAGCAAGGAGCACAAGCTCGACCTGCAGGGCGGCACGATCGACATCAACGTTTCCGACATCGGCGTCATCGCCAAGGGCGATATGATCGTCAACGGCGTGCTGACCCGGGTGCAGTTGCACCGCATCCTGGATGCGCCTCCCGAGATGCAGCCGCCGATCCGGATTTCGGCCACTCTCGATAATTCCGACCGCACGCAACTCGGGCTCGATATCAATCACATGGTGCAGGGCGCCATGGGAGTCGAGGTGACGTTTGCGCAGAAGCTCGAGGCTCCGCCCGCCATTCACCTGCGGGCGGATCTCACCAACGCCGAGCTGCTGTTTCCCGATCTCGCGTGGCGGAAAGCGCCAGGCCGCATCGCCTCGCTCGAGTTCGACATCGAAAATCAGACGCCAGGCCTAATCGACCTTAAAAACTTCCGGCTGGTCGGTGACACGATTGCCGTCGACGGTTGGCTCAAAGTCGACGACACGCGTGAGGTGAGCGAATTCTACTTCCCGAACTTCTCCATCAACGTCGTGTCGCGGCTCGAGGTCAAAGGCAAGATCAACGCCGACAAAGTTTGGAACATCTCAGCGAAGGGGTCGACGTTCGATGCCAGGGACCTGTTCACCTCGCTGCTTGCTCTCGGCAACACGACGGATACCAAGATCAAGCCTCTGCATCCGTCGGCGGGCGTGGACATCACGGCTGAAATCGACACCGTGATCGGCCACGGCGACGTCTCGCTCAGAAACTACAAGATGAAGACCTCCGAGCGCAGCGACCGGCTCGTATCGCACGACGGGCGCGGTACACTCGACGGCGGAAAGCCGCTTGCCGTTCTGTTGAAGCCGGATGGTCCGCGCAAGCTTTACGCGGAGTCGGCAGACGCCGGACAGGCGTTCAAGCTGTCGGGGTTCTACCCGAACATGCAAGGCGGGCGCGCCAAGCTCGAGGTCGATCTCGAAGGACGGGGCGCGGCCGAAAAGAGCGGCGTTCTCTGGGTCGAGGATTTCCGTGTGCTCGGCGACCCGATCATCTCGGAAGTGTATTCGAGCGCAGAGACGAGCGGCCCGGGTGACACCTCACAGCCCAAGCGCAAGAAGCAAGTCGAGCGCGAAGCGTTCGACTTCCAGCGCATGAAGGTGCCGTTCTCCATCGGGCACGGGCAGTTCGTCCTGGACGATTCCTACATCCGCGGCCCTCTCCTCGGCGCGTCGATCCGCGGCAAGGTTGACTACAACAACAAGCGCCTCAGCCTCGGCGGTACGTATGTTCCGCTTCAGGGCATCAACGCCGCGGTTTGCGACATCCCGCTCGTCGGGCCGCTCGTTGCGGGTTTCGACTGCCAGGGTGTATTCGGCATCACGTACGCGATCCAGGGACCGATGGCTCAGCCTCAGGTGCTCGTGAACCCGCTGTCGATGTTCACGCCGGGCATCCTGCGCGGCATCATGGAGATGACGACCACCAATCCGCAGGTGCAGCCGTTGCGCGAGCAGCAGCGGGCACCCGCCGAGCAGCGCGTACGCTCATCGAGCTCGTCAGCCGCCGACGGCGATGGTTCGAGCGCGGTCGACGGCTGGTCGTCTGAGACGACGCCGGCCGGCAAAAAGAAATAAGTCGATCCGAAGCCCGCAGCAGCGGCGCTTAAACCGGCTTCAGAAGCACGTGCTTCTTCTTGCCGAGCGAGAGCTTGATCACGCCCTCCGGCGTGAGATCGGCTTCCGACAGCTTCGCCTTTTCGTCGGTCACGACCTTGTCGTTGACCTTGAGGCCGCCGCCCTTGATCTGGCGGCGCGCTTCGCTCGTCGATGCGACGAGGCCCGCTTCGACGAACAGGCTCAACAGGCCGAGCGTGTCCTTCAAGCCGGCGGCGCTGATCTCGACAGTTGGGAGGCCGGCGGCCGTGGCGCCCTGCTCGAACGTTTCCTTGGCGGTCTGCGCGGCGGCTTCGGCCTTTTCCCGGCCGTGCACGAGCGCAGTCGCCTCGGTGGCGAGCACCTTCTTGGCTTCGTTGATCTCGGCGCCGCCCAGCGCGGCGAGCTTTGCGATCTCGTCCAGCGGCAGGGTCGTGAAGAGCTTGAGGAAGCGGCCGACGTCGGCGTCCTCGGTGTTGCGCCAGAACTGCCAGTAATCATACGCGGAGAGTTGCGCCTCGTTGAGCCAGACGGCGCCAGCGGCGGTCTTGCCCATCTTGGCGCCCGAAGCCGTCGTCAGCAGATTGCAGGTCAGCGCGTAAAGCTGGTGCGGCACGCCCATGCGCCGACCGAGATCGATGCCGGTGACGATGTTGCCCCACTGGTCGGAGCCGCCCATCTGCAGGTTGCAGCCGTAGCGGCGCGCGAGCTCGGCGTAGTCGTAGGCCTGCAGCAGCATGTAGTTGAACTCGATGAACGAGAGCTCCTGCTCGCGATCGAGGCGCAGCTTGACAGAATCCATGGACATCATGCGGTTGACGGACATGTGACGGCCGACGTCGCGCAGGAATTCGATGTAGTTGAGCTTGGCGAGCCACTCGGCATTGTCGAGCATCAGGGCATCGGCCTTGCCGCCGCCGAAGGCGAGAAACTTCGAAAACACCGTCTTGATCTGGTTCTTGTTGTCTTCGATCGTTTCGAGCGTCAGGATCTTGCGCGTCTCGTCGCGGCCGGACGGATCACCGACGCGCGTGGTGCCGCCCCCCATCAGCGCGATCGGCTTGCCGGCGCCGGTCTTCTGCAGCCAGTGCAGCATCATGATCGAAAGCAGATGCCCGACGTGCAGCGATGGCGCCGTGCAGTCATAGCCGACGTAAGCCACCACCTTGCCGTCCTTGGCCAAGGCGTCCAAACCTTGCGGATCCGAGGACTGGTGAATGAAGCCGCGTTCGGTCAGAATGTTGAGAAAATCGGATCGGAAATTCGTCATGATGGGCTGCGAGGACCTTTCTCGCCCTCGGCGCCTTTGGGGCGCGGGGCCTTTGTTTCGGCAGGAACATGCATGAGGAGGGGCAGGTGAGCAAGCGACAGGGCGACACTTGGCGCGCTTTGGGCCTCATGAGCGGGACTTCGCTCGACGGTATCGACGTGGCGGTCATCGAAACCGACGGGGAGCGGGTCCTGCGGCGCGGCTTTGCCGCGACCTATCCCTATTCCGAGGCGTTCCGCGAAAAGTTGCATGCCGGATTGGCCGAAGCGACCACATTGCGAACCCGCACCGAACGGCCGGGGCGGCTGATGCTGCTCGAGCAATACCTGACGGAACTGCATGCCGAGGCCATCGGCCATTATTGCGCGGATCACGAGATCGAGCCCGACAGCATCGATCTGATCGGGTTTCATGGGCAGACGGTTCTGCATCGGCCCGAGGCGAAACTTACCGTGCAGCTGGGGGACGGTCCCCTACTCTCGCGGCTCGCCGGGCGGCCGGTGGTTTACGATCTTCGCGCGGCCGATGTCGCCGCCGGTGGACAAGGCGCTCCGCTGGCCCCGGCCTATCATCGCGCGCTTGCGGCCGAGATCGCCGAGCGGCCTCTTGTCGTGCTCAACCTAGGGGGTGTGGCCAACGTGACATGGATCGGCGCGGACGGGACACTGCTCGCGTTCGACACGGGCCCGGCTTCGGCCATGATCGACGATTGGATCAAGAAGACGCTTGGAAAGCCTTACGATGCCGACGGCGCGCTTGCGGCCTCGGGCACCGTTCACGCCGACATCGTCGCCCGGTGGCTGAACCATCCCTACTTCAAAGCGCCGCCGCCGAAGTCTCTCGACCGGAATGCGTTCGACATCGCCGCCATTGCGCATCTTTCGCCCGAGGACGGCGCGGCCACGCTGACCGCTTTCTCCGCGGCAGCGGCGGGTGCAGCGCTCGAGCACTTTCCCGAAAAGCCGACGCTGTGGGTTGCGTCCGGCGGCGGGCGGCGGAACGCCACCCTGATGACCATGATCGCGAACCGCGTGGGGGCGGCCGTGCGTCCGGCGGAGGCGTTCGAGATCGACGGCGATGGCGTCGAGGCCGAGGCGTGGGCCTTCCTCGCCGTGCGCTCGCGGCTCGGCTTGCCGATTACGTATCCGGGCACGACGGGTGTTGCTCATCCGCTGACTGGAGGCGTGGTCGCTGAGGCAGGCTAGGTCGTGTACGCATAACCCGCGCGGGACGTGACAGGCGTGCTCTGCTCCATGCGCCAAAGCGACACTCGACGGCCGTCGACTGAGGTCGCCTGAGGGCCACGTGCCAAATCCCCGCGCGGCGGGCTTCAGTTTGCCAGATCAATGAAGTCGAAACATAGCCACGCCGCTATGTGGACCTGATCCTCCGGGGCGCCACACGCCCATATAAATCAAGACTTCCGCGCCCTTCAACTTACTAATATCCTTATCCTCCGCAGTCTCCTGAAAGCGATCGAGTATTGTCAACAAATGTGATCCGTCTGGTGACACCGATATATAATGATGCTTTTCGATGGGCACGCAGCCTATCGTTTTCGAACCCTTTATGACTTCTTTGCATAAGCTCGCGGGTCGACCCTCGTTGCCCTTTTTAATTATCAGCGCCTGGGAACGCGCCAATAAAGCTATTGGCGTTCCCATTATCGGCAGCGCTTCAAGGTAATTGCGGTTGGCGCTGCTCAACAAATACAATATCAGACCCCCTGATGATTGATTATTCTGAAGTTCGCGACTAACAGGCTCGTTGGTTACGTATCCGATATCATCAGGCGATACTCGCAATTCGACAAAGTTACGATCTGGCGTGCGCGGTGCGGGGTCTTTATCGAGAATGACATAGTTCAATTGTTTCTTACTCTGAAGGTCAATTTCGACAAGGTATCTGTGAGGGCCGGGAATAGTCCGCCAATGGTTCAGATCCAATGCTCGACCAGGTTTGGTGAGCGGATCGGCGGTGGGCACATGAGCAGCAGAATAGTAGGTGGCCGCGCCAGTGGAAACGTTAAGCGAGAACAGGCCGTCCGCCTCGTATGCCCGCTTGCTGTTCTCGGGAGAGACGAGTTCGACTTGTTCCAAAATTTGGAGATCGGGAACGCTGAGTTTCAGTATTGTCGCAAATCTAACCTCGTCCGCCCCCTCGCAGCTGACCCAAATAAAACGGCCGTCCCGTGAAAATGCAGGCACATTTTTCATCGCCTTGCAATTGGGAGGGACTTGGCCAGCATCGGGTCTGAGACGAGCCGAGACGCGGTCGAACTTCGGAGAGGAAACGAGATGCAATCCGGTCGAACTTAGAAT
>VFQQ010002875.1_pt1 | contig 18109 bp, 28 predicted proteins | sample 3512341 | NCBI WGS metagenome assembly VFQQ01 (sample SAMN10412373, study PRJNA504923) | tailings metagenome | isolation source: Relicate 2 Philex TSF1 revegetated site | place: Philippines: Tuba, Benguet | collected 2017-08-29 | reverse complement strand
CACATGCAGCGCCTACCCGTATAGAAGTAGACTGCTTCAGGGCCGGCCAGCATCAGCTCCCCCTTGCAGCTCACGGCGCTGCAGCCCGGTGCTGCGCCGCATTCGTCATCCAGCAGCCGCCGCCCGGTGCGGGCGTCAAACGCAGCCAGGCGGGCGGCCCCCACAGCGAATATATGCAGCCCTGGAGCAGCGGCAGCCTCGCCGCGGCGGCTGGCGGGGGCAGCGCTGCTGCTACTGCCTGCCTCAGCTCCAGCTGCTGCCGAGGGCAGCGACACAAAGTGCAGGGCGGTGATGCCGCTGCCGCTGCCCGCTGGGCTGCCCGCTGGGCTGCCTGCTGCGCTGCCCGCTGTGCCCCCGCTGCCGCTGCCGCCGGCGTCTCTCAGCTGGGCTGCAGGCACGGGTGCCGTCACCTTGCTTTTGGGCACATCTGCCCTCAGCAGGTGCACTGCTCCATTTGATAGGCCTAGCGCCACAGCCACCGCCGGCCACTCCTCGCAGTGTAGCGCCACGGCTGTGAGGCTGCCCTCTCCTGCTCCACTGCCAGCTGCTGAGGCAGCTTTGGAAGGTGCGGAGGGCAGCAGGCGGGCGGGCGAGGCAAGGATGGCAGGGGCGGCGCCCGGGCGCAAGCCCTCCACAGCCCAGCCCTGCAGCCAGGGCGGAGCGGACGGTCGGGAGCTGACTGGGAGATGCTTGCCGAGGCAGAGGGCTGGGCAAACAAGGCACCGTGATGCTGGAAAATGAGACAATGTGCGGCAGCTGAGATGCAGGGCGGTGGGCGCTGCCGGTGCGCAGAAGAAAGTGGATAAGAGGCAGCCACCCAGCAGCAAACATGCACGATGCTTAGCGCCGCACCTTGATGTGCAGGTTGCGCAGGCCTTCGCCGTCCGACCCAACAGTCACCAGCTTGCCCTGCAGGCAAAAGTACCAAATGGTTGGCACAAATCGGTTTGGACAGCTGCACCCGTGCAGAGCTGGCTAGGCAACAGACCAGTTTTGCCAGGGCATGAAGCAGAGCGGCGGCACAGCATGGCACCCGCAGCCTGCCCGCGTCCCACGCCTTCCCAGCACCCACCTTGCACCAGGCCAGGCCGTGCACCGCGCCGTGGTGCGCCTGGAAGGAGGCCCTCAGGCTGAGGTCTCCCGCATCCAGGCACAGCACTGTGCCATCCGCACAGCCCAGCCACGTGCAGCCGCCGCCGACGGCTGAGCAGGCCACGTGGCTGGGGGCGGGCGGCGCGGCGCGCGCCTCCGCCGAAAAGAAAGAGTGCAGGCGGCGGAAGCCCGCCTGCGCCGCCATGGCCGGCGGGACGGGGCCGGGACGGCCGCCGGCTGCAGGGTCGGAATACAGGAGGGGCGACGTTGGCGGCGGCAGCGGCGGCAGGCGGCGGGGTTCCCTCTCTGTGCCGATCGCGCCCCTGGGCGCTGCAGCCGGCCAACCTACGATCTGATCGGCCGACGCCAAGAGCTGGACGTCTCAAACGCGCAGGAGGCAAGCACAGAGCTTGGTGCCGGCGACTGATGCACGTGTGCGGGGCTGACGCCTTCTGATCGCTTGATCAACTGATCAGGAGTGCGGTACATGGCCTCAGAAGACCTGGGGCGTCTGTTCATTGGACATCCAACTCAGCATTCTCGCCGAGCAGCAAAACCGGGCCGACATCGCTGCAGAACGCACTGCATGTCCTGCACATTGCATCGAACGGGTCTCGACAGCCATCGCCCGCCCGCTGCTCAGCAGGGCTCTTGCCCCACCTTGCTGCTCCAGTTGCGCTGGATGCCGATGCCAGCCATGCGCCCCAAGTAGTCCAGCATGGAGCTGCAGCGAGCCAGTGGCGGATGCGCCGCTGGCAATGGCGGCGCCGCCACTGCCGATGCCGCCGCCGCTGGCGCCGATGCCGCCGCTGCCTCCGATCCGCCGGCGCCAGCCAGTGAGGCCTCTGCCCGATGGCAGGGCGCTCCACATCAGGTTGTACTGGCCATCGAATTCATGTCGGATGCACAGAGCAAGGTGGGTGGCACTGGTCGGGCTGGCCAGGGCGTTTTGGCCTCGACATGCGCCAGCCGCCGCTGATGTCAACAAGTGCGGCATTGAACGATGCAGTGCAGCGCTATGCAACACCCCCTGCCTCATCCCCTTTGCTCAATACACGCAGGCGTTGCTGTACTTGTTCCGTGCGCTGCTGCTGGCCGCCACCGGCATGCTTATTTGGGAGACCGTGGAGAAGTTCACCGTCGCCAGCGAGGCAAGCAGGCTGTTTGTTTTCCTCCAAAAAGCAACAGCATCAAGTAGCAGCGCGCTTTGAAGCAGTGCCGCATTGCTCGATCCTGCCACTGCTGCTGCCAGTGCTGCTGTCGCCGCCGCCGCCGCTGCTGCTGGCATTGCCGCCACCACCGCCGCCGCCGCCGCCGCTGCTGCTGCTGCTGTCGCTGCCGCTCACGCACGTTTGCGCATGGGCCCCTGCGTGCGCAGGTTTTTACGCGGCAGGACGTTCTAATGGTCTCCAACGTGTGTGTTTCCTGCGTCTGCCTGGTGCTCACACTTGGCACCGCCGCCCTGCTGGCCTGGCGCGTGCACCAAGGTGCGTATGTTGTTGCTGAACAGCTGGGCTGGCGAGACAGCTGGTGCTGGTGGTGGATGCTACCGTTCCGGTGCCTAGTTTCAGGAGGTTTGCCGTTGGCTGGTTGAGGGCCAGGGGAATCTGCTGCAGCTGCCAGCTGGTATGGAAGTGCAACAGCTGTGGCCTACGTGGCGTCAAACCCATCCTGCCCTGCCTGCTGCCCACGCCTTCCCACCGCTCCAGCCGCCTCTGTGCCCCTGCTGCAGTGAACCGCGCGGGGCGGCTCTGGGCCAAGCGGCGGCTGCGCACGGTGGCGCTGTTTGCGCTCGAGCTGGGCGTGCAGACAGCCAACCTGGTGAGGCCGGAGAACTTGAGAGCTGTCACTTGGCTGATTGCGGGCCTGCGGCCTGGCGGCCTGAGCGCTAGCTGGCCGGTGCCTGCCCCTCATTTTACCAGTGGGCCACGCACTGCCACCCTCCTGGGGTTTGCAGGGCTTCTACCTCGTCCCCAACGCGTACGTGCTGGCCCACCCCTGCTCCTGTGTTAAGCTTAATGCTTGCATCTCCTATGACTTCCGTAGGGCTTTTACCTCGCCCCCAACGCGTACGTGCTGGCCCACCCCTGCTCCTGGTTCACCATCCCCGTCCACGTGTTCACCATGCTCCGCTGGACCTGCCTCAACACAGTGAGCATGTAGCAGTGCATACCGCCCTGTGCATTGTCCACAGTTGCTGTGCGTTTGTTACTGCCTGCAGCATCACATCACTTGCTGTGCTGCACAGCCCTGCCTTCCTAGCCCTATGACCAGCTCGCGTTCTGCTGTGCCTGAAAATCCCTCTCACCTCCGCCTTCCCCCAACAAACAGCTGGCGTGCCTGTTTGTGGTGTCAGCACACAACCCGCTGCCTGCCCAGTACCAGGGCCCCGTGCTGATGCATGCGGTCATGACTGGCACGGTGCAGCCGCTGGCGGCCGTGGCGCAGCAGGTCGGCAAGGGAGTGGCGACAGCCACTGCGGCGGGGGTGCAGCAGGTGGGGCAGCTGCCTCCAGTGAAGGCGGCGGGGCAGCTGGCGCAGCGCGTCGGCAAGGCAGCAGCCACTGGGGCGCAGCAAGTGGGCAAAGGCCTGGCAGCCGTGCCGGGGGTGCAGCAGGTGCAGCGCATGGCGAGCAACCTGGGGCGGGAGGCAGCCGGCTTTGCTGCTGCGGGGCTGGCTGCGGCAGGGATGCCCCGCATGGCCCGCAGCCGCAGTGCCCCGACTGGCTCCGAGCGCAGGGGCAGCGGCAGCCTAAGCGCAGCGGCCACAGCGGCGGTGGCAGCGGCAGAAGAACAGGAAAAAAAGGCGGTGGCAGCAGCCGACTTGGAAGCTGCGCTGAAAAGTGTGGCGGTAGGCGGCGAGGACGACTCTTCGGCAGCGGCGGCGGCGGCACCCACACCAGTTGAGGATGTGGACCAGCCCTTGGATGCCGCCTGCCTGAAGGCTGTGCTAGAAGAGCTGGCCGATGGTTCGCAGGCAGCAGGGGCTGCTTATGGCGCTTCCCTAGCAGCAGCAGCAGCAGGCGATGGCGCATCCCCAGAAGCAGCAGCGCAGCAGCAGCACAAGGTCCTTGCGGAGGAGCGGTCGCAGGCCGAGCAGCTGGTGGCGGCTGTGGTGGAGCAGGAGGAGGAGATGGTTGCTGACCTGGGACTGGAGAGCCACTGGGGCAAGGTGGGTACTGTAGTATTTGCAGTGCACGCACTGCTATGACTTGGTTGATATAAAGGAGGAGATGGTGGCCGACCTGGGACTGGAGAGCCACTGGGGCAAGGTAAGTTTGATCATCTGATCATGCGTGCATTGTGCCCGTGCCCCAGTTGGTGTCAGAATGAGATGCTGCAGGCCTGGGCTGCCGACATGTACGCAACAGGCTGCGCTTCCAGGCTGCTTGGCGCTCACCGGCCGGAAAGGCCCCCGCCCCGCCTGCCCCGCTGCCCGCAGGCCGTCCTGCTCTGGGCGCCGTGCCAAATCATCCTCGTCTTCTACTTCCTTTTTATCTTTGGCGTCTTTGACGGTGGGCAGGCTTGGCTGGGCGGAGAAGCACATGGGTAAACTTTTGCATGGAGGAGCGAGCGGAAGCGCATGTGCGATGGGCATGGACAGGAAGGCGCCGCCTCATGCCATGAACTGTATGCCTGGCCGTGGCGGTCACGTGGCGGTTGGAGCAGCTGGCTCGTGTGGCATGGTTGGCCTGCGACAAGTGTGACGAACGTCCGTTTCCTGGGTGAGCCCCTGCAGCACACGATGGACCGTGCGGCAGCATCTCAGACACGCGCTGCTACCCTCAGGCGGTCAAGGGCACCGAGAACTGCAGGCAAGCCGGCCTGGGTGCTGTGGCGCTGGCGCACATGCCTGCTGTGCCCATCGCAGCGGCACTGCTGCCTGCAGACCTAGACAGCTCAAGCTGCCAGAGACTGGTTGGTGTGTGGGGCTTGGTGTTGCTGCCCCTTTCTGGGCCGCTGTTGAGAGCCCACACGGTGCCATGCTTCCGCCACCCCTTGGGCAGGGAGTGGGAGTACAGCTGCCAGCCGTCCACCACTGGCCTCGTGCTCGTGTCCCTAGCCGCCGCCCTTATCCTGGCCACCATTCTGGTCTACCTGCTGATGAGGTGCGCTGTGCTGCTGCTGCATGCTGTGCACTGCCTGCCCTGCTTGAATTCTCCTGCTTGCTTGCCTACCGGCTGCTGGGGTGCAATACCTGTTGCGCCTGAGTCGGAGGTTCAGGAGCTGCCTCCCAGGCCTTACATTGCCCCAATCACCTGGCCCCTCGCTCCCCGCAGCATCTACGCCTGGAAGGAGCTGCGCAAGAGGTCCTACTGCCACTTCAAAACCAACAACATGTGGGCTGGGATTGGTCGGGGTTACGGGCAGCATGGGATTGGGACGTCCGGCACATCCTGTCAGGATGACTCGCCTTTTATTGGCCAGTCAGGCAAGCCGCTCGCCTTGCTGTCAAGCCCGCCAGCATGGCTCTGATCCTTCCCCTGCTGCCCACCCTTGCCCGCCCGCAGCATGCTGCAGCTGCAGTGGCAGACGCGGACGTGGGTGGCTGTGTTCATGGTTGTGTCAAATATTTTGCTGTGGTGAGTGGCACAGTATGCACGGTATGCACGCTGTGTTCATGGTGGTGTCCAACATCCTGCTGTGGTGAGTGGCACGGCATGCACGCCATGCACGGCATGCACGGTATGCATGGCGTGTTCATGGTTGTGTCAAGTATCTTGCTGTGGTGAGTGGCAGATGCACGGTGCGGCGCCTGCTGCGCCTGCTGTATGGATGCTGGCCATCTGGGGCTGTCCAGTCAAAGGCCCCCATTGGCCAGCCAGCCTCCAAAGCACTCGCTGTGTTCACTAGCGACGACAGCTGTGCAAGCGAACCTGAACGTCGCATGCAGCTTGCGGTTGCTGAACCCCGTTCCTGCCTGTCCCATGCTGTTGCCAGGTGGGTCGACACCTCGTCGTGCGGCTCTTACCTAAGCACGAATCTGGGAGTCACTCCGCTGCAAATTGTCCTGACTGCCCTGGTCATCTTCAACGTGCTGTCGGTGCTGCCGTCCGACCCTCGCCGCTCCGACCTCGAGCTGCACGTCTGGCTCCAAGGTGGGTGTGGGGTTGAGGCCCCTAGGGAAGTGCAGGTCAATGCAGGTTCTATGCCTTTCACCACCAGCCACTGCCACCTCCCATCTCCTCACTTCCACCCCTCCCCCATCCCCAGACTTTGCATGGACGGAGGCAGACGTGCCGCGCAAGGTGGCGGGCCGCCCAGTGGCGCCGGCCGAGCCGCTCTTCTGCCTGGAAACCGCCATCAAGCTGCTGGCGTGGAGCTGGGTGGGTGCTTATTAAGCTTCTGTTCACTGCTGGTTTGCAAGCATGCCTGCGCAGACTTTGCTGCTTGTGCCCAGGCCATCAGGCTGCTAGTCTGGAGCTGGGCGGGTGCTGCTATTCACTGCTGGTTTGAAAGCATGCCTGCACAGACTTTGCTGCTTGTGTCCAGGCCATCAAGCTGCTGGCCTGGAGCTGGGCGGGTGGCTGCTCAGCTGCTGATCGCGGCCAGTTACCGTTGAGCTGCTGGCTGGAGTTGCCCGGGTGGCTGCTGCCCTGCTGCGGCATGCCAGGCGATACCTGGCTCCACTGCTGCCATTGTCGGGGCTCACACCGATGTGGCAGTTGGGCCTCGGCACCCCTCCATCCCCGGCCCACAAAGAATTGACGTACCTGGTGCCTGCGTGCGCTTCCCCAGGTGGTCTACTACGATGAAGAGCCTGAAACAGATGGAACAGCAGCAGCAGGAGAGGATGGAGGAGGAATAGAGGCAGCAGAGGCAGTAGCTGCAGCCGACGGTACGGCGACAGCAGCGGAAGGAACGGACGGGGTGGCGGTCGCCGCACACAAGTCTGCGCCCGCAAGGCCAATAGAGAATGGCAGCAGTGTGGCTGCGGCAGCAGCAGCAGCATCGGTGGCAGCAGACAAGCAGCCAGCAGCAAGCAGGGCAGCTCAGCAGCCGGGGGAGTGTGAGAGGAGCAGCAGCAGCGGCAGCCAGGGTGACGCTGCACTCGGCCTTGCCCCGACTGACCTGTCTGCAGCAGCCACCACAGCCATGGATCCTGCCACCACCGCTGCGGAGGCTGCAGAAGATGGCCGGGCAGAACCCGCTGCCGCCCCCGCCGTAGATGCCGCCGCGCCCGCGCCTGGCAGCAGCAGCTCGCTACCGGCCGACCCGGAGGGGCTGACCTTGCATCTGGCGCTGCAGCTGTACGGCCTGACTCGATACCGCGAGCTGTTTGGCGCTGAGCACGACGCGAAATGCGTGCTGGGCTGGGGTGAAGACGGCACCGTGGTGATCTGCTTTAGGGGCACCACCTCGCTCGTCAACATCACCAACAACCTCAAGGTGAGCCGGGGGCAGCTGGGGTCAATGCGCATCTGCTATTTTGGTTGGGGTGGCTGGGTCTTATGTGTGCTGCGGCTCCGGCCGCAAGAGAGGCATTCTGGTCAGCGCTGTCGACCATTTTGGCGCGATGCTGAGGTGCTGTACAGATGGCGCTGTTTGCTCGGTGAAACATGCTACTAATCTGACAGAGTGCTCTGCCTGCCGGCCCACATCCTGCCGCAGATTTGGCGCACGCCGCACCCGCCTAAGCGCGGCAGCCTGGTGCTGTTCAGCCAGCCGCTGATCCACTCGGGCTTCATGCTTACGTGGCAGGCCAGCGGGCTGGGCAGCCAGGTAGGCACATGTGGCCAGCGGCTCTGGGTGTGCCTCTGCTGCAGTGAACACAGGGTGCTCAACCTCGCTGGTGTTGTCCGCTGCGCGCGCTGTGGACATGTCACACATGCTGCGCCTTGACATCATGCTGCCGCGATGCAGTATCACCTGTAGACCCAACTATTGCATTCTGACTCGTTATATTTCACAGGTGCTGGAAGCGCTGGAGCAGGTGCTTGCCACGGCGCCGCCGCCCCCCGACGGCCGCCCCTGGCGCCTGCTGTTCACGGGGTGAGCTGCAAAGGCTGTGCTAAGTGGCGCTCCTCAACTTCTGTGTGCGTTGTCATACCAAGCGTGTGCCAGCAGGTGGTGCTGCCGCTGATAGAAACACCATGCACCTGACTGCGAGCTCCCCCTTGGTTGCATTGCTTGTAGTGCTGAACGCCTGCTCCGCCCACTGCGCTGCCTTACCCCCCTCGCTTCCTCCCTGCCCATCAACCCAGGCACTCCCTGGGAGGCGCGCTGGCCACGCTGGCGGTATATGAACGCGACGCACCACCCCCTGCGCTGCCTTGCTTTTCTTCATTCCTCGTATGTCTATCATGCTCCCGCAGGCACTCCCTGGGAGGCGCGCTGGCCACACTGGCGGCCTACGAAGCGGTGCACCTGTGCGAGCGGCTGGAGCGCTGCTCAAGCTTTCCTGGCGCAAGCATCCAGGTCTACACCTATGGAGCTCCGCGGCCAGGTGTGTCTTTGGGTGTGCACCTACGGCAGCGCACTGTGACGACGCTCCTCATCTGGATGGGCTGTGCTTGGGCCCCAAGTGTACGCAATCGGCCTGCTGTACTCGTCTAACGTATGTGCCTAATAGGGTCCGGTCAGTGATTACACCGCTTCGCCATTTGCACGCAATGGCGCATTTGCGCAGGACATGCGCGAAATCTGGTCTCCATTATTGAGGAAACAGACTGCCCGGCCGGCTCCCTCAACCCACGCCTAAGGGCGTAGTCTTTCTTTCTTTCTTTCTGAGGAAACAGACTTACTGATTCATTCTCAACTTGATGCAGGCAACGGCGCGCTTGCGCGGGACCTGCGCGCCACAACCTTGTCTGCATTATCAAGGGAAGTAGGCTTACTGATTTGTGCTTAACTTACTGCAGGCAACCGCGCGTTTGCGCGGGACCTGCGCGCCACCGTGCCCGCCACCTTTGACGTCATCCACGCAGACGACACCATCGTGCGCAACGGTCAGTGCTTGTGCTTGGCAACTAAGCATGCTGCCCGCTTTGTGGGCAAACGTGTGCACTGATCTCTAGTATGAGCTGCCGCCTGAGCGGCCTCTAGCCGCAGCCTCTAGCGCTGCTGCCTGACCTGCCCTTGCGCCAAGCTGCACTGGCGGGTTGCGGGCCTCAAGTGCATGGCTGGGCAGCTTCCCTTTCAACCTGCACCCTGCTCCTGCTCTCCTCCCCTCCCCTGCACCCGCCCTGCAGGCAAGTTCCTGCTGCTGTACAAGCGGGCAGCGCACCGCGTTGTGCTCAGCAGCAGCGGAGACCTGATTGTGCGGCCTTCGTACCTGGAGCGCACGGTGCGCTTTTTATCCTTTGTTTGGGTGGCTTTTTCTTTGGCCGACAGATTTCAAATGCCAGCAGCAGTGGAGACCTGATTGTGCAGCCTTCGTACCTGGAGCGCATGGTGAGGGCGTACAGATATTGTTTGCGTTGCTTCTGCTTGCTAGGTCCCCCAGGCAGCCACATGCTGAGACCCGGTTGATGGCGGCATCATGGCGTATGTGTCACTGCAATCCGAGAGCTGCAATGGTGCAATGCTCTCCTGCCACCTGTCGCCGACTAATGCCGGTACCGCACACCACTGCCTGCAGGTCCAGGAAAGCTTCCAAACCTCCATGCACAAGCACTTCCTGTCTGCCTACGGCCGCAGGTGGGTTGTATTGAAAGGAATTATGCCGAGCAGTGTGCGGCAGGGGCTCTGCCTGCAGTTCACTTGCATGAAGTGCCCAGAGTGCATCCTGCCACCCGACCTGCCCACCTCGCACTCCCTTTCCTGAGCGCTACCAGCTACCATCCTGCTCCTGTGCAGCATCACGCGCATCATCCGCGGCCAGTTTGACCCGCAGAAGGAGTTCAACAGCGGCCGCACCGGCTGCCAGGCGCTGCTGCGCAACGGGTGAGCGCGTGCTGTGGGCACTGGGCATGCTGTGCGTGCTGGGCATGCTTTACCTGACGGGCATGCTGTGGGTTTGGATGCTGGTTGTGCGGCTAGTGCATGCAACTCCCTCCACACCCACTGGCTACTCAGGCTGCTACATCACATTACCAACCCCAGCTTGACCCGCCTCCCTACGTCCTCCCCACAACCAGGCTGCTGCGCCGCGTGCTGCACGAGACAGCGGGCGTCCGCCAGGAGTCCCTGGTCCGCCTGGGCCGCATGACGCGCAGCGGTACGCTGCTGCACCGCGCCAGCCGGGACAGTGCCCATTCGGGTGCCCCTTCCTCTCCACTGGCGCGCGCTGGCTCAGTTGTTTGGGGCGCCCTGGCCCGCCCCAGCCGCACTGTGGGAGGCTCTCAGGATCAGCACCTGGCTGATGGAGGCGAGCTCACAGCTCAGCAGGCGGCCGCAGCTCAGCTGGCCTCACGCCAAGCCTCCCAAGTGCGTCCAATTCTGCTGCGGGACCCCCGCTTGTTCCTGTCGAGGGGACTGTCCCGCCTGTCAGGGGTGCGCAACCGGCGCCTGCTGCCGGGGCGTGCAGCGCAGCGGGAGCAGGCACAGCGGGAGGCAGCCGTTGCGGGGCTGGGAGCCCTAGCTCGCATGTCGGCACCTCCAGGCGGAGCTTGCCCCGTGCCGTCAGCCAGTGCAGCGGCCGGCGGCGGTCACGATGCGGTGTGACCAGGCGATGCGCATTTTTGACCGACTCGCACCCACCACCATCACTCTGTGCCCACTATGTATAACTGACATCTGCCCACCCATCATTCCATTTGATTGTGCCCTGCCTCCAGTGGACAGTGCTATTCGTTGTATCACCTTCCAAGTGTGTGCATTAGATTGTTATCAACAGGAAAGGATGAATAAACCCGGTAGAGCAGACTAAGGGCTTTTGCCAGGTCTTGGGAGGCTGCGGCGGGAAGGGCCGCCCCAGCGGGCCCAGCACGGAACTCAGGGTTTCATTCGCCGCCTCAAGCATCCAATCATTTCACTCACCCGGCCCTTTAATTTGGCTAGCCTCCTAGTGTGGAGGCGTTGTATTTGGGGAGCTGGCTTCCGCGCTAGGCTTCCGGCCGCCCGCTTGGGCGGGCGGAGCCCGCTCACGGCTCGCAGGTGACTCCCCGACGTCGCTAGTGCCCTGCGCCGTCGAGCTGCGGCTGCTGCAAGCGGCCCCCACTCTCGCTCCTTTGCTGCTGCCCTCCGTTCATAGGGGTGCCCAAGCATGGAGTGAGGCGCCTCGCGGCTGCGCGAAAACCCAGTCCTGGCGATGCAGCAGCGCCGGAGCCGTCGCGGCAGCAGCCCTCGCCGCCGCAGCCACCCGCGGCGCCGCCGGCGGCACAGCCCGCAGCGGCGGCACAGACCGTCGACGCGCGCAGCGCCGGCGGGCGGCGGGCATGGAAGCTGCCACCTTCCGATGTGAGTGTCAACATCGGTACAGCGCTGTGCTTCCTGAACGTCTCAGTCGCGCAGTTCCGCCAGGGCACGCCCCGCAGCGGACTGTTCTTCTTGATGTGGGCGCTGGTGGCGGCAGTGCTGGCCTACCTCCCACTGAAAGCGCAGGTGCGGTGGGAGATGATGCGGGGTGGGGAGCAACAGGGGAGCTCCCCTCCTGTAAACAAACTTGCCAGTGGCGCAAGCTGCCTGGCGCAAGCTGCCTGCTGGCCTTCCTCAGCCCAGCCTGCCTGCCCCGCTCGCCTGGCCATCGCCTGCCTGTGCTCGTCCCCGGCCAATGCAGTTCTCGCTCTTTACCCCCACCTTCAACGCAACCGCCGCCTTGCTGTTCAGTGGGACGCAACAAGAGCCGATTCTGGGCAGGGAGCACCAACTTGCATGCCCTCGCCGACCCACTCGCACGCGGCGCTGCCGGAGGCACCCGCAGCGGCGGCACAGCCTGCAGCCACCGAAACGCGCGGAGCCGGCGGGTGGCGCTCATGGAAGCTGCCACCTTCCGATGTGAGTGTCAACATCGGTACAGCGCTGTGCTTCCTGAACGTCTCAGTCGCGCAGTTCCGCCAGGGCACGCCCCGCAGCGGACTGTTCTTCTTGATGTGGGCGCTGGTGGCGGCAGTGCTGGCCTACCTCCCACTGAAAGCGCAGGTGCGGTGGGATCCCATGGGACATGATGCGGGGCGGGGAGCCACAGGGAGCCCTGTGGCGCAAGCTGCTGCTGGCCATCCCCAGCCCAGCCTTCCTCAGCCCAGCCTGCCCATCGCCCTTCCTGTGTCGCCCCAAGCCGGTGCAGTTCTCGCTCTTCAACTCCGCCCTTAACTCCACCGCTGCCTTGCTGTGCAGTGGAAAGCCAACGCAGCACGCTGACTTTGGCGTCTGAATCGGGGATTCTACACGGACGCGATGCGCCGGTTTGGGCACCTGCATCCTGCCCGCCTGCTGCCCGCTGCGCCCGCTGCGCACGGCGCCTTGTGATGCCCCCAGCCGGCATTGCTGAGCCGCCCACGCTTGTGTTTTGGTGGTGGTCCTCACTGCCGCTGCAAGCTCACCTGTATATGCTAGCCCCACTTTGTGTTGCGCACCCCTGTCCTGCTGGCTGCTGCACTTTGCACAGCACGCAGTCGGCAGCTGTGCAACAGCATAATGCAATGTTCATTCTCTCTATTTAAACGATCCCCTGCATGTGCCCATATGCTCTGCCTGCCTACCTGTCTCCCTCCAGCCAGCCGCCTGCTCTGCCTACCTTGCCTGCCCAATCAAGTCGCAAAATTGTATTGATCCTACCGCTTTGCTGTCCTCACACGTTCTCAAGCACCTGCTGGCAGCAGCTGCCTTGTGTAAAGCTCTCGACTGCGCCGCTCCCTCGTACTCGGAGTGCAGCCAGCGGCAGCGGGAACAAACACCACTTCACCTCACTTCGCATCGTCTGTTGCCCACAATCGACTGTGGAAGTGTGCCCTGCTGAATCACTTGCAACATCCTGCTGCGCCTGCCTGAGCAGCAAACATTGTCACACAAATGAATCGGATCAAACTAGAGCAAACGGTGCTCGGTGCAGTTTCTGCAGTGCTACTGTTGGAACATCAGTCAAGGGGACAAGACGAACTGAGGCAATGAACAACAAAGGACAAATGCAGCATTGAAACCCACACACAGTACAAACGTGCAGTTCTGATTGAAATTGGGCGATGAGAGCGATGATGGGATAGGATGCACGAGACAACATGCTAAGAGGCAGGAGGGAAACATGCGCGCACAGACCATACAGCATCTGCATCAAGCAAGCTGCTGTGCACACCGTGAAAGGACCGCAGACGCTTGCCTGACCGCAGCGCGCCTGCCGAGCCATGCACCAGCCCACATCGGCCAGCACTCAGGCCGAGAAGCAGGCCAGCAGGCCCTTGCAAGCAAGCAAAGCAGCGCAGCAGCTGCCAGGAGCTGTGTGCCACATTGGCCATCCAGCACTCACGCCGAGCAGCAGGCCAGCAGGCCGCCCCTTCTGTGCTCTGCTCAGGCCGAAAAACAGGCCTCTGTTCAGGCTGAAAAGCAGGCCAGCAGGCCGCCCTTTTGCGCTCTGCTCGCCTCCCTCAACTCCTCCTGCAGCTCCTTGGCCCGCCCCTCGGCCGCCTGCCGCGCCGCCTGCTCCGCCTCCACCCGTTGCTGCAGCTCCCGCGCGCGCTGCTCAGCCGCCTCCCTCGCCGCCGCCGCCTCGGCAAGCTGGTGACGCAGCTGCTGCGCCTTCTGCTCCGCAGCGTCGCGCGCAGCCGCCTCCTGCATCTGTCGGGCGCGCTCCTCAGCCGCAGCGTGCCGTTGCTCCAGATCCTGCCGCCGGCCGCTCGCCGCCGCCTCCTCCCCGGCCTGCTGCTGGGCTTTGAGTTCGGCTGACAGCTGGCGCCCCGCCGCCGCCAGCTGTGCCGCCTCGCCTTGTGCTGCCTCGGCCACAGCGCGCTGCGCTGTCGCCTGCTGCTCAGCCGCCAGCCGCTGCTGCCGCTCTGCTGCGAGGCGCTCCTCGGTTTCAACCAGCTGCGCTTGAGCAGCCTGCAGGGAGTGCTCGGCGTCAGCCAGCCGGCTCTCGGCCTGTTGCAGCGAGCGTTCGGCGTGCGCCGCACGCTGCTCAGCCGCTGCAGCCCGCTGCTCCACAACTGCCACCATTTCTTCTAGCGTTGCAGCCCGCTGCTCCGCCGCTGCCACTCGCTGCTCAGCCACTGCAGCTGCCGCCTCTGCCTCCGCCCGCAGTGCGGCGGCGGCCGCCGCCGCCTCCTGCTGCCGCTGGGCCGCCGCTGCCAGCACAGCGTCAGCCTCAGCGCGCAGAGCGGCGACCTCCGCCGCCGCTGCGCCCGCTGCGCCCGCTGCACCTGCTGCTGCGCCCGCCGCTGCCCGCTGTTGAGCCACCCGCAGCTGCTGCACCTGGTCTTGAGCTGCCTGAGTGACCGCCTTTTCCTGCACCAGCTGCTGCTCAGCCGCCAGGCGCTGCCGCCGCTCCTGAGCCAGACGGCTCTCAATCTGCGCCAGCTGGGCCTCGGCCTGCCGAGCCCGCTCCTCAGCTGCTGACCGGGCGGCTTCCAGCTCCTGAGCCTTCTCTAGAGTCAGCCGCTGGCCGGGCGGCTTGCGCCGAGGAGTTTGAGGCTCCTCTTTGCTGCCCTGGCCGTTGCCGCGCCGCGCAGGCGCCTGCCCGCCCGGCCGCTGCTGCAGCAGCTGCGCCGCCTGCGCCGGGGCGGAGCAGCGGGATGCAGCGCAGTGGGAGGCAATCAGGCTGAGACGGATGGGAACTGACCCAAACCACGTGACAACCCGACTGCACAACCATGTCGGGCGACACCTCCCAGGAGTGTCACCGTACACAGATAAGGTACAGCTGAGGCACAGCACGTAGCGACAGAGCCGGCGTGCACCATGAAGGGCCAGGGGGTTGGCGGGCTTGAGCCGCACCGTCTTCCCTGAAACGCCACCCCAGAAAAATGGAGCACAATGCCAGCCAGCAGCGCGCACCAGGAAGGGCAGGGGGTCGCCGGGCTTGAGCCGCATCGTCTCCTGCAGCGCCGACTCAATGCAGGCCTGGAACGCGGGGTGGGCATCGAAGTAGGCGGCCGCCGCCTCGGGCTGCGCAGGGGCGGAAGGGCGGGTGAGCGCGCTCACATGTGTTGGGAGTGCGCTAGGCCATTGGCGGCAATGCAAAGCCAGCATCAGGATGCTGCATGCGGTGCACAGCGAGCCGCCTCACCGGCACCGGCTCTGGTGGTGCGGCGCTGGAGGCGCCGGCATTCACCAGCCGGCTGGCCTGCGGCACAAGTGGAGGGTTGGGGTCACAGGTTCGGGTGCGTCAAACGGGCCACAGCTACAGGGCTGTTGACATGGCTTCCTGGTGGTGTGGGGAGCGCAGCGGCTGAAAGCAAACAAGCTCAATGGGCATCCCCAGCGGACAGTATCAAAGTGCCCTGCCTGCACCATTTTCTCACCGCTCTTCCACTGGTCACAATCTTATAATCCAGTCAAAGCAAGCCAGCCGTTTGCCTACCAACGCACCCTACCAACCGGACGCACCACAAACAGGAGCGGGTCGTTGGCCTGGCGCCGCGCCACCTCATCCAGGGCAGCACCCAGCTCGCGCTCCAACTCAGGATGAGCCGCCGTGTACTCCAACACCGATTGCGTCTTGGACATGGTTGCCGGTGGGTGGGACGCACCAGGCAGGGCAGGCAGCCTGTAGCAGCGGGGAAGGGCGGTAGGGCGGCGGCGGCGGACGGCTTGGTGGGGCTTCCGCGAGCGGCGGTGCTTGGAACAACGCAGATGATCACTTAGCGCTTCCTACGCACCAGACAGCCAGCAGCCAGCCCGTTTGAGAGTGAGGTTTGTTTGAGCAGCCCACCTGCGCTTGCAGCCGGCTTTGGCTTGGTTGAGCAACTTGTGGTAACACGGAAATTACGCTGCGGCTTGCCATCAAGCGGCAGTCCTCTTCTGTCGGCATGGGCCATCACGCTCGTCATGTTGCGGGCAGCACCCCTCCTTTGCGCTGTTCCATTTCCATTTGGCCTGTTCGGCAAGCTTGTGCAGCGATGAAGGTGAGCGCTGCTGAACCCTTGCTGCAAGGGCAGCTCGCGAGCGCAGCCCGCGCGCGGCCCCTGCCCTGCCGCACACCCCCCACGCGCTCTGCAGCTCCCCGGCAGCACAACCCGCTCGGCGCACCCCGCCCTCACCAGCTGTCCCTCCCGCCGCCGCCGCTGCTGCCTGCTGCCTGCGCTTCCGCTGCAGGAGCCACGGCCGTCGTGGGCTGCGCCACGCTTGAACCACGTGTGCGACAGCGTGTGCCGCTTCCTGCACGACGCCACAGACGCGCCGGTGGTGGGCAAAGACGGCCAGGGCAGGGACGTGGTGCGGCTGGCAGCCATGCCCAAGACGGCAGTAGTGCATGCACAGGTGCGTGCGCCTTCCGCTGGCGCACAAACCACCCACGCTGTGCCCGTGCTGCTCTGCTGCATTTTGTTGCTTTGCTGCCTGCGTTGTACTGCCTGTTCAAATGCGGCACGCTTGCACAGAGCAGCTGCCGGCGGTGCCTCTGTTTGCTGCTTGCAGTACATATGCGGGCAGCTGTTGGTTGCTACCACTCTCCGGGCTTTGCAAGTGTGACGTGCGTGAAGGCTGAAAACATTCGATGCCTCAATGGCCCCTTGATCCCAATATGGTGTGCAGAGCCTGGCGTTCGTATTGTCTCCCTGCTGCTACTGCAACTCGTTTCACTTAACTCGATTTTTGCCAATGTGCAGGGCCTGGCGTTTGTGACGCGCAAGAAAAAGGGGTTCTTGCTGGGCCGCACCACGGAGCGAGTCGTGCTCATCGGCAAGGCGAGCGCAGCACATTTGATGTGCACAACTTGCATGTGCACAGCTTGTTGCGTCACAGCATGTTGCTTTGCAGCCCGCTGCGGCATGGCGGCTCTGTGGCATGCAGCGGTGGCGTTTCAAGCGCCAGCAGCATGCCCGCATGTCATAGGCATGCCTGCTGCGTGCTGCTTGCCTGTTGTGCTGACCTGGCGCCACTTTGGCCGATTTCATTTTTGCACCCTGCTCCGCTTGTGCCCGTTCAGACTGTGGGGACGGACGGCCAGGTGGTGTGGTCCGGCCCCGTCTTCCTGAAGGGCCGCTACTGGAGCCTGGGAGTCACCGGCGGTGCGTATGTTTGGGACAACTGCCACACAAGCGCTGCGCCCTGCTGCAGCAGTTTGCCCGGCAAGCCAGCTGGCTTGCCGTCAAGCGTGTGCCTGATTCGGGCGTGGCTCCCCTGGTCTGCTTTACACGGTTTGCTGCACCCTGCCCCACTCTGGTTCCTCCTGCATGTGTACAGGCGTCATGCACGTGCGCAGGCAAGCATTACTGGCGACACGATGGAAACTTGTGCAACCTGCAAGTTGTTGACGCACCACTGTTTCTTCTCCCCGCACGTGCGCAGGCTTCATGCGCATGCGCATGTGCCTGGCCATCTTGCGCAACAGCTCTGAACCTCTTGTGCTGTCAGCAAGCTGTTCACGCCGCCACTGGTTTCTTCTCCCCGCACGTGCGCAGGCTTCATGCGCATGCGCATGTGCCTGGCCATCTTGCGCAACAGCTCTGAACCTCTTGTGCTGTCAGCAAGCTGTTCACGCCGCCACTGGTTTCTTCTCCCCGCACGTGCGCAGGCTTCATGCGCATGCGCATGTGCCTGGCCATCATGAACGACAAGGGGATGGCGGGGGTGCTGAAACCGCACCACAACCTGGGCGTCAACGCCAGGTGGGCGCAGGGCAGCTGCTGCGGCTGGGTCCTCTACAGTGGGCCGTCTGCCTTGGGCTGGCGCGAGTGCTAGGTCACGTAGTGTCCTCACATCCAACCTCCCCCGTGGTCGGGCCAGGGCACGTACGACATGACCATGTTGCTGTTTGCTTAGTTTGCCACCACCTCTGCTGATGTGGCCCACTGCTCCCCCCCGCAGCTTCCTGGTGGACATGAGCGGCACCCCGGTTGCTCCCTTTGTGCGTGATTATGGCGCTTGTTTCTAAAATTTGCTCATGCTCGCTTTTTTTTCTTGCAGCTTCCTGGTCGACATGAACGGCACGCGCATCCGCCCGCTGCACACCAGCTCGAGCGGCACGCAGTCACAGGTGCGCACTGCCG
>VFQQ010002874.1_pt1 | contig 18110 bp, 16 predicted proteins | sample 3512341 | NCBI WGS metagenome assembly VFQQ01 (sample SAMN10412373, study PRJNA504923) | tailings metagenome | isolation source: Relicate 2 Philex TSF1 revegetated site | place: Philippines: Tuba, Benguet | collected 2017-08-29 | reverse complement strand
TGATGCTGCGGCCGCTGGTCAACCAGCCCGACATCATCCTGTTCATGGCGACCTTTGGGCTGACGTACTTCCTCATCGGCCTCGGCGAGATCGTGTTCGGCGGCGACCCCAAGGTGATGATCGCCGAGGAACTGTTCCTCCCGAAAGGCTCGGTCGACTTCAAGATCCTCGGCGGGCTCGTTTCATTGCAGAAGATCGACATCGCGGCGGCGGTCATCGCCTCGATCATGGTGGCCTCGCTGGCGATCTTCTTCCAGAAGACCCGCATCGGCCGCGCGCTGCGCGCCGTGGCGGACAGCCACAAGGCCGCGCTCTCGGTCGGCATCTCGCTCGAACAGATCTGGGTGATAGTCTGGTTCGCGGCCGGCATCGTGGCGCTCACCACGGGGATCATGTGGGGCGCGCGCTCGAACGTGTCGTTTGCGCTGCAGATCATCGCGCTCAAGGCGCTGCCGGTGCTGATCCTCGGCGGCTTCACCTCGATCCCCGGTGCCATCATCGGCGGCGTCATTATCGGCGTCGGCGAGAAGATCGGCGAGTTCTACTGGGGGCCGCTGCTGGGCAGCGGCATCGAAAGCTGGCTCGCCTATTTCATTGCGCTGATCTTCCTGCTGTTCCGGCCGCAAGGCCTGTTCGGCGACAAGATCATCGAGCGGATATGACGCATGCTGTATCGTGAGGCCGGCCAATTCAAGTCGAGCTACGAGGCGGACGCCGCGGTCTTCCCGCTGCGGCAGGACCGAATCGGCATCGGCATCATCCTGCTGATCGCGATTGTGATCATCCCGCTGTTCGGCTCGAACTTCCTGCTCTCGTCGGTGATGATCCCAATCCTGGTGTTCTCGCTGGCGGCTATCTCGCTGAATATCCTCACCGGCTACACCGGCCTCATTTCGCTTGGCACCGCGGGCTTCATGGGGGTCGGCGCCTACGCGTGCTACAAGCTCACGTCGATCTTTCCGAACATCAACATCATCGTGCACATCGCGCTCTCCGGGTTCTTCGCGGCTGGCGTCGGCGTGCTGTTCGGCCTGCCCTCGCTGCGCATCAAGGGCTTTTATCTCGCGGTCGCGACACTCGCCGCGCAGTTCTTCCTGTCGTGGTGCTTCATCCGCGTGCCGTGGCTCTACAATTACAACGTCTCCGGCGCCATCGAAGTGCCGACGCGCACGCTGTTCGACGTGCCGATCACGGGCCCGAATGCGAGCGCGACGGCGCGCTACTTCGTGGTGCTCGGCTTCGTCAGCGCGATGACGTGGCTCGCATCGAACCTGGTGCACGGCCGCATCGGCCGCATGTGGATGGCGGTGCGAGACATGGACATCGCGGCCGAGCTGATCGGCATTCGCCTTTATCCCACCAAGCTGCTCGCGTTCGCGGTGTCGTCGTTCTACTGCGGCGTCGCCGGCGCCTTGATGGTGTTCCTCTGGCTCGGCGCCTCGGAGGCCGACTCGTTCAACATCAACCAGTCCTTCATCATCCTGTTCATGGTGATCATCGGCGGCCTCGGCAGCCTGATCGGCTCGTTCTTCGGCGCCGCGTTCATCTGGGGCCTGCCGATCCTTCTGCGCATCATGCCGGAATGGTTCGGGCTCACGATCAACTCCGCCACCGTCGAGCACCTCCAGTTCATGATCGTCGGCGCGCTGATCGTCTTCTTCCTGATCGTCGAGCCGCACGGCCTCGCGCGCCTGTGGCAGATTGCCAAGCAGAAACTCAGGGTGTGGCCGTTCCCGTATTGATGGTGCAAACTGAACCTAATTTCCGCCGCCGGCCGGAAGTGCCGGCGGGACGGAATAAAACCCCGGCGGCATAAGCCCTCGGGACCTTGGGAGGCCGGAGCGGTTCGCCCCCGCGGCCGGCAGAAACGAAGGGAGGAACGCGATGCAGCTCAAGCACCTCGTTCTCGGCGCAGCCTGCTCCGCCATGGTCGGCGCTTCGGCGCTGGTCTCGGCCGCTCAGGCGCAGGACACGATCTACGTTCCGCTTCTGACCTATCGCACCGGCGCGTTCGCGAACTCCGGTATCCCGATCGCGAACGGCATGAACGATTACCTCACCATGCTGAACGAGCGCGACGGCGGCATCGGCGGCGTGAAGGTCGTGGTCGAGGAATGCGAGACGTCCTACGACACCAAGAAGGGCCTCGAGTGCTGGGACGCCGTGAAGGTGAAGAAGCCCGTGGTGGTGAACCCGTACTCCACCGGCATCACGCTCGCCATCATCCCGAAGGCGGCACCCGAGAAGATTCCGGTGCTCGCGATGGCCTACGGCCTCTCGGCCTCGGCCGACGGCAACAACTTCCCGTGGATCTTCAATCCGCCGGCGACGTACTGGGATGGTCTCTCGATGATCATCAAGTACATCGGCGAGAAGGAAGGCGGCCTCGACAAGCTCAAGGGCAAGACGATCGGCTATATCTTCTTCGACGGCGGCTACGGCCGCGAGCCGATCCCGCTGCTCGAGCAGTTCGCCAAGGACTACGGCTTCACCGTGAAGCAGTATCCGGTGCCGGCTGCCGAAATGCAGAACCAGTCGGGCCTGTGGCTCAACGTGCGCCGCGATCGTCCGAACTGGATGGTGATGTGGGGCTGGGGTGCGATGAACCCCACCGCCGTGAAGGAAGCCGCGAAGATCAACTTCCCGATGGACAAGTTCGTCGGCGTCTGGTGGTCGGGCTCGGAGGATGACGCGCGTCCGACCGGCGCCGAGGCGAAGGGCTATCTCAGCCTCAACCTGCATCAGGTCGGTGCGAACTATCCGGCGATCCAGGACATCGTGAAGCACGTGGTGGAGAAGGGCAAAGGCCAGACCCAGAAAGACAAGGTCGGCGAGAACTTCTACAACCGCGGTGTGCTGAACTCTGTGCTCGTCGCCGAGGCGATCCGCAACGCGCAACGCATCACCGGCAAGAAGGTCGTCACCGGCGAGGACGTGCGGCGCGGCTTCGAGACGCTCAACATCACCGACGCGCGCTGGAAGGAAATGGGCCTCGAGGGCTTCGCGGCCCCCGTGAAGGTGACCTGCGACGACCACAACGGTCATCACTCGGCCTACATGCAGCAGTGGGACGGCACCAAGTGGGTGAAGGTCTCCGACTGGATCGCGCCGATGAAGGACAAGGTGCGTCCGATGCTCGAAGCGGCGTCGAAGGACTACGTGTCCAAGGACCCGGCTTGGCCGAAGCGCACGGAGCCGTGCGACAAGTCGAGCTGATCTCTGTGTGTCCCGGGCGCAGCGCAGCACGAAGTGGTGCGCTGCAGACCCGGGATCCCGGTTTCTAGAACTGAACTAACCGGGGTCCCGCATCTGCGATGCACCGCTATGGCGCTGCATCGCGTGCGGGACACCGTCATCGAGAGACTTCGAATGAGCACTGCCGCCGCGTCTGCAACGACCGCCATCGCACCGGCTCCCGCCGCCGCGATCCTCACCGTCAACAACATCGAGGTGATCTACAATCACGTCATCCTCGTGCTGAAGGGCGTGTCGCTCGACGTGCCGAAGGGCTCGATCGTGGCGCTGCTCGGCGCGAACGGCGCCGGGAAGACCACCACGCTGAAGGCGATCTCCAACCTGCTGCACTCCGAGCGCGGCGAGGTCACCAAGGGCTCGATCATTTTCGACGGCGAGGAAGTGCAGGCACGCTCGCCCAACGAACTGGTGCGGCGCGGCTGCGTGCAGGTGATGGAAGGCCGTCACTGCTTCGGCCATCTCACCATTGAGGAAAATTTGCTGACCGGTGCGTTTACGCGGCGCGACGGCAACGCCGCGATCAGGCGCGACATGGAGATGGTCTATAATTATTTCCCGCGCCTGCGCGAACGAAAAGGTTCGATGTCCGGCTATACATCGGGCGGCGAGCAGCAGATGTGCGCGATCGGCCGCGCCCTGATGGCACGCCCCAAGATGATCCTGCTCGACGAGCCCTCGATGGGCCTCGCGCCGCAGATCGTGGAGGAAATCTTCGAGATCGTGCGCGACCTGAACGACAAGGAAGGCGTGTCGTTCCTGCTCGCCGAGCAGAACACCTTCCAGGCGCTCAAGTACGCCAAGTACGGGTACATCCTCGAGAACGGCCGCGTCGTGATGGACGGCGAGGCAAAGGCGCTGCGCGAGAACGAGGACGTCAAGGAATTCTACCTCGGCATCGCCGAGGGCAAGCGCAAGTCGTTCCGCGAGGTGAAGCACTACAAGCGGCGCAAGCGCTGGCTGGCGTGATCTTCCTTCTCCCTCCCCCTAGAAGGGGGAGGGTCGGGGAGGGGGTCGATTTTCTCCTTCGGGATTGAGATAAGACCCCCACCCGGCGAGCTTCGCTCGCCCCCTTGCAGGGGGAGGTATGAACTGAGTCCGCGGAGCCACAATGCCCGACCACTTCGACAGCCTCGAAACCCGCGACCCTTCGGTTCGCGAGCATGACCTCTTCTCGCGTTTGCCCGCGCAGATCGCGCTTGCAATGAACGCGCCCGGCTGGGCGAAGCATCTTGCCGGCATCGATGCCACGCAGGTCACCAGCCGCGCCGCGCTGGCGAAGCTGCCGGTGCTGCGCAAGGCCTCGCTGCCCGCATTGCAAAAGGAAGCGCCGCCGTTCGGCGGCTTCAACGTGACGGCGCCCGGCAAGGCGAAGCGGCTGTTCATGTCGCCGGGGCCGATCTTCGAGCCTGAAGGGCAAACGCACGACCTCAACGGCGCGCGCGCTCTGTTCGCCACCGGCGTTCGGCGCGACGATGTGGTGATCAACTGTTTCTCGTATCACCTGACTCCCGGCGGCTTCCTGATGGAGGCGGCGGTCCACGCGCTCGGTTGCGCCGTGATCCCCGGCGGCGTCGGCAACACCGAGGCGCAACTCGACGCCATCGCGCAGTTTCAGCCAAGTGGCTACGTCGGAACGCCGGACTTCCTGAAAATCCTGCTCGATGCCGCGCAGAAAGCCGGCAAGGATGCCTCCTCGATTAAGCGGGGTCTGGTGTCGGGCGCTGCGCTTCCGCCCTCGCTGCGCAAGGAATTGGGCGAGCGTGGCGTTGCGGTGAAGCAGTGCTACGCGGTCGCCGAGACGGGGGTGATCTCGTACGAGAGCGAGGCACTGGAAGGCATGGTGGTGACCGAGGACATGATCGTCGAGATCGTGCGTCCCGGCACGGGCGATCCTGTTGCTGACGGCGAGGTCGGCGAGATCGTGGTTACGTCGTTCAATCCCGATTACCCGATGGTGCGCCTCGCGACCGGCGACATGTCCGCCGTGCTGGCGGGGCAATCGCCCTGCGGTCGCACCAACACGCGCATCAAGGGCTGGATGGGCCGCGCCGACCAGACCGCGAAAGTGAAGGGCATGTTCGTGCGGCCCGAGCAGGTCGCCGAGGTCGCGAAGCGCTTCCCCGAGCTGACGCGCGTGCGTCTCGTCGTGTCGCGCGAGAATGAGCAGGACGCGATGACGCTGATGGCCGAGAGCGCAAGCACAGGTGCAGCCGACGCGATCGCCGAAGCGCTGCAGTCGGTGACCAAGCTCAAGGGCGCTGTGAAGATCGTCGCGCCGGGCTCATTGCCGAACGACGGCAAGGTGATCGCCGACGAGCGGCCGGTGGGATGAGGCGCCGTCATCCTGAGGTGCCGGCCGAAGGCCGGCCTCGAAGGATTGCAACAAATTCCGATCTGTCCGCCGTCGCCCTTCGAGGCTCGCAAGGGCTCGCACCTCAGGGTGACGGCTACCGCGCCACGATCCTTCCCTCGACCCCCACACGCACTGTGCCGATCTTCTTGAGATACCCCACCACCTCGTTGACCATTAGCGGTGCGTCGTTGTCGGGTGTGATGCGTTTGGCGTCGCGGAACATGGTGTAGTCGTCGCCGCCGCGCGCGAGGAAGTCGAGCACCGCAACGCGATAGATCTTGTTCGGATCGAGCGGCGCACCCGCGACCTGCATGGCGGTGACGCGGTCGCGCGGCTCGCGCGACAGATCGAACTGCACCGTGATGCCGGACACCTGCGGGAAGCGGCCCGCGGGCTGCGGCACCAGCGCAAGGCCGTTCTCCATGGCGCGCTTCAACTCCGCACCGGAAATCTCGATCACCACCACGCGATTGTTGAACGGCAACTCGGCCATGATGTCGCCCTGGCTGATGCGCGAGCCGGCCTCATAGCTTTTGCCGGCGCGAATGCCGCCACCGTTGAGCACGGCGGCGTCCGCCTTCATGCTGTCACGGATTGCATCGGCGAACAGGTTGCCGATCGCGGCTTCGCGTGTGCGCACCGTCGCGGTGCGCGAGTCGAGCGCGACCGCCGTGGTGGCGATGGTCTCGCTCATCTTGTCGATCAGCGTCTGCTCGAAACGCTTCACCGCTGCGGCGATGTCCGGATCGGGTGTCGCGGTGGCGGTGTCGATCACGCGGAACTGCGGCCACCAGTTGGTGACGCGCTTGCCGCGATCCTCGCGCACCGTGATGGCGACGTCGATGCAGGTGACGTAGTGCGCGTCATAGCCGGACTCGACCAGCGCGCACTGGCCATCGTGGGCGATGAACAGGTCGTGCGTGTGTCCGGTGAGCAGCAACTCGGCGGCGCGTGAATATTGCAGCGCGAGGCCGTCGCCGCGATTGCAGTGCAGGACCGCGCAGACGAAGTCCGCACCCTCCTGCCGCAGCGCGGCGGCCTGGCTCTTCGTGGTGTCGATGGTGGGAAGGAAGCGCAGGTCCTCCGGCGAGGACATGCGCGGCGATTGCTCGTAGGCCAGGCCGGTGAGGCCGATCTTCACGCCGCCGACGTCGAGCATCGAGCGATCCTTGTGGCCGGCGACCGGCTGCCCGTTCGCGTCGCGGAAGTTCGCGCCGTAAAGCGGGAAGTTGGCCTCGCTCATGCGCTGGAGGAAAATGGCCTTGCCGAAATCGAACTCATGATTGCCGGGCACGAAGATGTCGACGCCGATCATGTTGGTGAGCGCGATGATGTGCGCGCCCTGATCGAGCCCGGACATCACGGAGGGTGAGAGCGTGTCGCCGCCGTGCGCCACGATCACGGTGCGGCCCTCGGCGCGCGCCTTCTCGCGCTCCGCCTTGATGACGGACGCGAGCCGCGCGAAACCACCGCGGGTCTTGCCGTCCGGGAACGGCTGCTCGCCCATCAGGTAGAAGTCGTTGAACAGCACGAACGTCACGTTCGCCCGGTGCGTCGCCTGTGCCCAGGCGGGGCGCCAGCTTGTCAGCGCTGCAAATGCTGAGGCGAAAGTGGCGAGAAATCTGCGGCGATTGAGCATCGGGACCAGGGATTGGGGCGAGCGTTGTTACTCGCCTGCGTTTAACATGCGTATTATATGGGTTCCACAGTGGCCTTGGACGAACACGGGACGCGATGAACGAGACCTTGATGAATGCTGCGCTGCGGCCGGCTGGCCACCCGCCCGTGGCCTTCGGGCGGATCGGCGTGCTGATCGTGAATCTCGGCACCCCCGACGCGACCGACTACTGGTCCATGCGCCGCTATCTCAAGGAATTCCTCTCCGACACCCGCGTCATCGAGGAGAATCGCCTGAAGTGGTGGCTGATCCTGAACCTGATCATTCTCACGGTGCGGCCGGGCCGCAAAGGCAAGGACTACGAGAAAATCTGGAACCGCGAGCGCAACGAGTCGCCGCTGAAAACCATCACGCGCTCGCAGGCCGAAAAGCTTGCCGCGATGATCGCGCCGGCTGGGGGTAACATCACGGTCGACTGGGCGATGCGCTACGGCAATCCGTCGATCGCCTCGCGGCTCGACGCCATGCAGAAGGCCGGATGCGAGCGCATTCTCATTGTGCCGCTCTATCCGCAGTACGCGGCGGCGACGAGCGCGACCGTCGCCGACAAGGCGTTCGATCACTTGAAGACCATGCGCTGGCAGCCGGCCGTGCGCATCGCGCCGCCGTGGCATGACGATCCGGTCTACATCGATTCGGTCGCGTCGTCGCTTGAGGGCGAATTGAAGAAACTTCCGTTCAAGCCGGACGTGATCCTCGCGTCCTTTCACGGCGTGCCGAAGGACTACCTGCTCAAGGGCGACCCGTACCATTGCCAGTGCCAGAAGACCGCGCGGCTGCTGCGGGCGCGGCTCGGCATGTCGGAGGAGCAGTTCCGACTCACCTTCCAGTCGCGCTTCGGCACGGCGGAGTGGTTGCAGCCCTATACGGACGAAACCGTGAAGGCGCTCGCCTCGAGCGGCGTGAAAAACCTCGCTATCGTGGCGCCGGGCTTCACGGCGGATTGCCTGGAGACGCTGGAAGAATTGGCGGGAGAGAACGCGGAGTTTTTCCACCACCACGGTGGTGAAAACTTCGCCGCGATCCCTTGCCTCAACGACAGTGAAGCCGGAATGAAAGTGATCGCGCATGTCGTGCAGCGCGAACTACAAGGCTGGGCCAGCGTAGCAGTCTGATAAGCTTGCATTTTCAAGAAGAACCGGCGACCCAATAAGAAGACACAATCTCTCCTTATTCGGAACCCACGTGTTCCATACCGGCTAGAGGCACCGCGTTACCGCCTCGGTCGTAAACCAGGCTGGGGAGTTTCGAATGCTGTTCGGCTTCGACGTTTTCGTCCTCGTCATCGTCGCGCTGGCGGTGCTGACGCTGTTCGCCGGCGTAAAGACCGTGCCGCAGGGCTACAACTGGACCGTGGAGCGCTTCGGCCGCTACACCAACACGCTCAAGCCCGGCCTCAATATCATCGTGCCCTACTTCGATCGCATCGGGCACAAGATGAACATGATGGAGCAGGCGGTCGACATCCCGCAGCAGGATGTCATCACCAAGGACAACGCGACCGTCACCGTCGACGGCCTGGCATTCTTCCAGGTGATGGACGCCGCGAAGGCCTCCTACGAGATCGCGCAGCTCGATCAGGCGATCGTCAAGCTGACGATGACCAACATCCGCTCCGTGATGGGCTCGATGGACCTCGACCAGATGCTCTCGCATCGCGACGAGATCAACGAGAGGCTGCTGCGCGTGGTCGATGCGGCGGTCGGCCCGTGGGGCGTGAAGGTCAACCGCATCGAGATCAAGGACATCGTTCCGCCCGCAAACCTCGTGCAGTCGATGGGCCGCCAGATGCAGGCCGAACGCGAGAAGCGCGCCGAAGTCTTGCAGGCGGAAGGCCAGCGCCAGTCGCAGATCCTGAAGGCCGAAGGCCAGAAGCAGTCGCAGATCCTCGAAGCCGAAGGCCGGCGCGAAGCCGCCTTCCGCGACGCCGAGGCGCGCGAGCGTCTCGCCGAGGCCGAGGCGAAGGCGACCGCGATGGTCAGCGAAGCGGTCTCGCGTGGCGACGTCGCGTCGCTCAACTACTTCATCGCGCAAAAGTACATCGAGGCGTTCGGCAAGCTTGCGACCTCGCCCAATCAAAAAGTGCTCATCGTGCCGATGGAGGCGACCAGCGTGCTCGGCTCGCTCGCCGGCATCGGCGAGATCGCCAAGGCGACCTTCGGCACCGGCGGCGGGCCGGATGGCGACAGCCGTCCGCCGGCGGCGCGCAAGCCCACGGGCCCGACATCGGGCTTCACGCCGTCCGGCCAGACGCCACCCAGGGCCTAAGGGAAGCGCACCATGCTGCTCGACTACATTGCGACGCTCGGAAACTGGAATTGGCTGATCCTCGCGGGCATCTTCTTCGTGCTCGAGCTGATGGTGCCGGGCGCCTTCATGCTGTGGCTCGGCATCTCGGCGATGCTGGTCGGCCTCATCGGGTTCGTGGTGAGCTGGGCCTGGCAGTTTCAGCTCGTCGCCTTCGCGGTTTTCGCGCTGGCCTCGATCCCGCTGTGGCGGCGCTACGCGGGCAGCACGGAGGACACCAAGGACCAGCCGTTCCTCAACCGCCGCGCCGACGGCTTCGTCGGCCGCGAGTTCACGCTCGACAAGCCAATCGTTGCCGGCAATGGCACGGTGAAGATCGACGACACCATCTGGCGGCTGTCCGGGCCTGATATGGCAGGCGGTACCCGGGTGAAGGTTGTTCGTGCCGACGCGGCCCTGCTAGTGGTTGAGGCAGTTTAGCCGGGCCGGTTGGCAAAAGACGCAACAGCGCTCGGCGCCCTCCGATAGGATCGCTGAAAGTTTCGTTTCTGGAACTTTCAGACGCCCTGTCGCGTTGTCTGCGTTCTGCGGGACGCCGGCCACGGCGACCCTGAGGGGTACAAGCAATGCGCAATTTCCCGTATGGTTCCGGCTAACACACCTATCGATCTTACCAATTGCGATCGCGAGCCGATCCATCTGCTCGGCGCGGTCCAGCCGTTCGGCTTCCTGCTGGGCGTCTCGCGCGATTCCTGGGTCGTCACCCGTGCGTCGGAAAACGCGGGAAGCTGGCTCGGGAAGCCGGCCGCGGAGCTGCTCGGTCAGCCGCTGGGTCAGGTCTTCACGCCCGAAGCCGTGCACGAGATCCGCGGTCACCTGCACAGCGCCATCATGAGCGACACGGTCGCGCGCGCTTTTGGTTTGGCGCTGACCTTCGGCGGCGAGCATTTCGACATCGCGGTGCACGTCAGCGGCGATACGGTGGTGATCGAGTGCGAGCCTTCGGTCGACGAAGAGGGCGTCAATGCCGCCGCTCTGGTGCGCGGCATGATCGCGCGGTTGCAGCAAACAACCGACCTGCGCACCTTCTATCGGGTTGCGGCGCGCGAGATGCGCGCGCTGACCGGTTTCGACCGCGTGATGGTCTACCGCTTCGAGCATGACGGCTCGGGCGAGGTGATCGCCGAGGCGGCCCGCGCTGGTATCGGGACTTACCTCGGCCAGCGTTATCCCGCGTCCGATATCCCGAAGCAGGCACGCGTCCTCTACGAGCGCAACTGGCTGCGCATCATTACCGACGTCAAGGCGCAGCCTTCGCGCATCCAGCCGCAGTTCGATGAAGCCGGAGACTCCCTCGACCTCTCGATGAGCGTCCTGCGCAGCGTGTCGCCGATCCACATCGAATATCTGCAGAACATGGGTGTCGACGCCTCGATGTCGGTGTCGGTGCTGCGCCAGAACAAGCTGTGGGGCCTGTTCGCCTGCCATCATTACGCGCCGCACCACGTCGGCTTTGCACGCCGCACCGCCGCCGAGCTGTTCGGGCAGATGTTTTCGCTGCTGATGGAAAGCCGCGAGCGCGAGACCGAGTCGGTTTATGAGGCGCGTGCGCAGGCGTTGCATCAGCGCCTCGTCACCGTGATGGCGGCGGAGGCGACGCAATTCGAGAGCGTGATCGCGCACCTCGATGACATCGCCGACCTGCTCGCCTGTGACGGCATCGGCGTGTGGGTGCGCGACAAGGCAACGCTGAAGGGGCTGACGCCGACCGAGCCCGAATTCGCCGGGCTGGTCGCGTATCTCAACACGCTCAACCTCACCGAGGTGCATGCGCGCTACGACATCGGGAGCTACTATCCGCCGGCAACTCACTTCGCGGACCGCGCCGCCGGCATGCTGGTGGTGCCGCTATCGCGCCCGCCGCGCGACTATCTCGTATTCTTCCGCAAGGAAGTCGCGCGCGATGTGACGTGGGCGGGCGACCCGAACAAACCCGTCACCGTTGGGCCGCTTGGCGATCGCCTCACGCCACGCAAGAGCTTCGAACTGTGGAAGGAGACCGTTCGCGGTCAGTCCATTCCATGGACGAATGTCGACTGCCGCATCGCCGAGGCGCTGCGCGTCAGTCTCCTTGAAGTGATTCTCCGCCTGACTGACATGACCGAGATGGAACGCGCGCGCGCGCAGCAGCGTCAGGAATTGCTGATTGCGGAACTCAATCACCGCGTCCGCAATATCCTCGGCCTCATTCGCGGCGTGATCTCGCAGAGCCGCGACTCGGCGAACTCGGTCGAGTCCTTCACCAAGATCGTCGGTGGGCGCATTCAGGCGCTCGCGCGCGCACACGACCAGATCACGGCCGACAACTGGGGCCCGGCCTCGTTCCGCAATCTCGTCAACGCCGAGGCGGGGGCCTATCTGGCCGCAAAGGCGGACCGCGTCGTGGTGCGCGGTCCCGAGATACTCATCGAGCCCGAAGCGTTCACCACCGTGGCGCTGGTGATCCACGAGCTGATCACCAACTCGGCGAAGTATGGCGCGCTGAGCGACAACCGCGGCCAGGTCACCATCGATGTCGACATCAAGAGCCACGGCGTTGTGGTGCTGAACTGGAGCGAGCAGGGCGGCCCGCCCGTGAAGGCGCCGACGCGTCGCGGCTTCGGCTCGACGGTCATCGAACAGTCGATCCGCCACGATCTGCAGGGCGAAGCGCGGGTCGACTATGCGCTCGCGGGGATGAAAGCCGAATTCAAGGTGCCGGCACGCTTCATTCGTTTGCCCGAGCCTGGCCAGAAAGCGGACGCGCAGGCGCCGGTCGAGACCGCGGCGCCCTCCGGACCGGTCCCGAGCAACGTGCTGCTGGTGGAAGACAACCTCATCATCGCGCTCGACACCGAGGACATCCTGCTGCGGCTCGGCGTACGCGAGGTCCGCACCGCCAGCAATGTCGCCGAAGCGCTGCGCACGATTGCGGAGCGCGCGCCTGAGTATGCGCTGCTCGACGTCAATCTCGGCGCGGAGACCAGCTTCGAGATCGCTTCGCGGCTGCTGGAGCTGAAGGTGCCGTTCTGCTTCACCACCGGCTACGGTGAGCAGGCGGTGTTTCCGGACGCGTTCTCCGCGATCCCGAAATTCCGCAAGCCCTATACGGTTGACGTTCTGCGGACGGCCCTCGCGGGCGCGTAGCATCGGTCCGCACGCGACCTAGCGCCGCAGGCGGCGTCAATCCAGAGACCTATCCACACAACGAAATCGCAACAGTCATTTCTGAGCAATCCGTTGTGGCGCGATGACTGTCGGGCCACGTCGGCATTCTTCGCGCGAGTGGCCGAGGTCCAATCATCCGATGTTAAACATCGGATGATTGCGCCACCGCCCGGATCGGTGTATGGCTGGGGCAGCCAGCGGGCCCAAGAGCCGGCGGCCGGGAGCAAAGCGATTAATGCGCACCAAGCGCGCCAGATCGGCTGAAAGGCATCCGAAGCCGGGCCGCATTCACGCGGTGCTGACGACCCTTGGCCGCGAGATCGCTCAGGAGATTATCCCGGCCGGTACGGCACTGCCCTCCGAAACCGACCTCGAAATCCGTTTCGGCGTCGGCCGCGGCGTGGTGCGTGAGGCGATCAAAACGCTCTCGGGGAAAGGACTCGTCAGCGTCCGGCCACGCCATGGGACCCATGTTTTGCCGCGCCGCGATTGGAGCCTGCTCGATCGCGACGTGCTGAACTGGCTGGTCGGCCCGGACAAGCCGGACCGCGCATTGCTGCTGCAGATCCAGGAAGTCCGCTCGATCATCGAGCCGGCCGCTGCCGCGCTTGCCGCAACCCGCGCCACCAAAAAGGACCGCCAGCGGATCGCTGCAGCCCTGAAGGCAATGGAGACCTCGGACGGGCAGGCCACCGCGACTGCCGCCGACAAAGCGTTTCACCTCGCCATTCTGGACGCCACACACAATCCGGTGCTGCAGGGCTTTCGCGGCGCGATCGACACGATCCTGAGCGCTGTGTTCCTGGTCGCCGTCGATAGTACCGATGGGTGGTTCGAAGCCAACATTCCCAATCACGCAGCCGTCACGCGCGCCATCGAAGCAGGGGACGCGGAAAAAGCCCGCCATGCGATGGAGCAGGTCCTTGGTTACACCCAGTCGAAACTGTCCAGTTCAAATGCTGGCGCCGCCCACCGGAATGTTCGGCTGAACGGCCGACGCGCTCTGGGGCACGCGTGATGCGACGCGGGCTCACGTCAGCGCTTTGGTTCTGCTCTCCCTTTGCGCTCCTGCTCATCCTCTGGGCGGTTCTGGTCCCTTACTTCAACGTGAACCCGCGCCTGTTTCCCACGCTGAATTCGGTGGTGGCGGCAGGCATTGAAATGACGCGCGACGGCACGCTGCCGGCTCACATCGGCGCAAGCCTGCTGCGCGTCGCGGTGGGCACGGTGCTGGCGCTGCTGGTCGCGATCCCGCTCGGGATCGCCATGGGCGTCAGCCGCGCGGTGTCGATCTTCCTGACGCCGCTGTTTCGATTTTTCTCCGTGCTCGCCGGCATCGCGTGGATCCCGATCGCGACGCTGTGGTTCGGCTACGGCTTCGGCGCCATTACCTTCATCATCTTCAACGCGGTGTTCTTCATCGTCACCTACAACACGTTGCTTGGCGTCTCCACGATCCCGCGCGAGGTGCGCAACGCCGCCGCTTCGCTCGGCGCGGGCCGCTTCGCCATGCTGACCGAGGTGCTGCTGCCGGGCGCGCTGCCGAACATCGTCACCGGCATCCGCACCGGGCTTGGCTTCGCATGGCGCGGCCTGATCGCCGCCGAGATGATCGCGACGAATGTCGGCCTCGGCTACATGCTGTTCGTCGCGCGCGACTTTTATCGCACCGAAGTGATCGTGATGGGCATGATCGTCATCGGTGTGCTGTGGCTGCTGCTCGATCGCCTCGTGCTCGCGCCGCTGGAGCGCCGCACCATCGAGCGCTGGGGCATGGTGCAGCGCGCATGACGCCCTTGCTCAAAATCTGGAGCGGATATCTCCGCCTCACCGCGCGCTTCCCGTCTATCGGCTCGCTGGTGCCGTTCGTGCCGGTGCTGGCGCTGTGGTGGTTCGTGACGTGGATGCAGTTCTTCCCGCGCGTGTTCCTGCCCGGCCCGGTGGACGTGTGGCATTCGTTCGTGTCGCTCACCTACAAGGGCATCCTGCCGGAATACCTGCAGGACAGCATGGTGCGCCTCGCGGTCGGCGCGTTCTGGGGCATCGCGCTCGGCATTCCGCTCGGGCTGCTGATCGGCATGAGCAAGCGCGCACACACGGCCTTGTGGCCTGTGCTGCTGTTCTTCCAGGCCATCGGCGACATCGCGTGGCTGCCGATCCTGGTGATCTGGTTCGGCTACGGCCTCACCACCATGACCGTCGTCATCGTCTACACGGTGATTTTCCCGGTGGTGCTCAACACCGTGCTCGGCGTGCGCTCCATTCACGTCAACATGCATCGCGCGGCTCTCTCGCTCGGGGCCTCGAAGGCGCGCGTGTTGTGGGAGGTGGTGCTGCCGGGCGCGCTGCCGAACATCGTGACGGGCCTGCGCAATGGGCTCGGCTATGGCTGGCGCGCGCTGATCGCCACCGAGATCATCGTCGGCACCAGCGGCATCGGCTTCCTGATGTTCGACGCACGCCGCGCCGGCTCAGTGGTCGAAATCCTGCTCGGCATGATCATTCTCGGAATTCTTTGGTACATCGTGGATAGCTGGATCCTCGCGCCGATCGAGCGCGCGACCGGCCAGCGCTGGGGATTGGTGGGACGGTGAAAAGCCTCACGATCAAGAACCTGTCGAAGACCTACTTCGACCTCTACGCCGGCACGCAGGTGACGGCCGTGCACGACGTGTCGCTGAGTGTGCCCGAAGGCGAGTTCGTCTCGATCGTCGGCCCGTCCGGCTGCGGCAAGTCGACGATCCTCAACATGATCGCGGGTTTCATCCCGATCTCGGGCGGCGAGATTCTCGTCGGCGGCAAGGCCGTGAAAGGCCCCGGCCCGGATCGCGGCGTGGTGTTCCAGAATTTCGCACTCTTCCCGTGGCGCACCGTGCTCGACAATGTCGGCTTCGGCCCGAAGATGCGCGGCGTGCCGAAAGATGAGCGCGACAGGATCGCGCGCGAATATCTGGCGCTCGCAAAGCTCACCGAAGCGGCGAGCCGGTATCCGAACGAGCTCTCCGGCGGCATGCAGCAGCGCGTTGGCGTCGTGCGCGCGCTCGCCAACGAGCCGGACGTGCTGCTGATGGATGAGCCGTTTGCCAGCGTCGATGCGCAGACGCGCATGACCTTGCAGGAAGAACTCACCCGCATCTGGCAGGACAAGAAGCCGACCGTCATTTTTATCACCCACGATGTGGCCGAAGCCGTGTTCCTGGGGAATCGCGTGGTCGCGCTGTCCAAGGGCCGTGTTCTGGAGGAAATCGAGATCGATCTGCCGCGTCCGCGCTCGTGGGACGATTTGCATGAAGACCCCAAGTTCAAGGCACTCACCGCGCGCGTGCTGCAATTGGTAAGGTCCGCGTAAGATGTGGCGCGACGCTCTCAAATCCCGGAAGGCGCACATCCTGCTCGCCATGGCGGCTGCCTATCTCGGCTGGCAGGTGTGGCTCAGCGTCGCGGCGCCGGGGAAGATCATCGGTTTTTCAAGCGGCGATGAACGCGTCAATATACTGGTGACGCTCCCGTTCCCGCCGGAGCGTTTTCATATTCAGCAATTCCAGACCTACGGACGCGTGTCCGGAACACAAGAAAATGCCGTTGAAGTTCGGAGAGTGAAACGCAGCGACCTCACTGCCTTGGCCCGCAACTACTGGGTCAAGCGCATCGAGCCGCTCCCACAGGAAGGATAAGGGAAATGCGACGCTTGCTAACGATGCTATGTGCTGCCGCGCTCCTGTTGCCCTCGCTGGCCATGGCGCAATCCAAGGACCCCGTGAAGCTCAAGGTCGGCATGGTCGCCGCCGTCGACATGCTCGCACTGCCGATCGCGGTCGAGCGTGGTTTCTTCGAGAAGCAAGGCCTCGATGTCACCATCGCGCGGCCCTACGCGACCGGCGTCGACGCGCTGAATGCGTTGCAGGCCGGCGAGACCGACATGGTGCAGGCCGGTGTGCCCTCCATCGGCGCAATCCTGCGCGGCATGGACCTCGTCTTCTTCGGCAACTTCTCGGGCAACGCCACCAAACTCGGCTCCGACGCGACCCTCGCGCTGATCGCCGGCAAGGATAGCGGCATCGTCAAGGGTGACCTGAAGAGCCTCAAGGGCAAGAAGATCGCGACGTCATTCGGCACCATCAACCATCTCTACATTCTCGGTCTTCTGGAAAAGGCAGGTCTCGCGCCAACCGACGTGACACTCGTCAACACGCCGCCGCCCGAGATGAACGTCGCGCTGCTCGCCAAGGGGGTCGACGCCTACGCGTGCTGGGACCCCGTGCCGGTCATCGGCATGAAGGACGTGCCCGGCGCAATCGAGGTGATCCGCGGCGGTGACGTGATCTCGTATCTCGGTTTCAACGTCGCGCTGCGCCCCTGGGCTGAGAAGAACGGCGAAACAATCGAGAAATTTCTCGCAGGTGTTTCCGAAGCCGATCAGTGGATGCGCAAGAATCCGAAGCAGGCTGCCGCCATTGGCACCCGCTGGATTCCGGGCCTGAAGCTCGACGTCGCCGAACAGGCAATGGAATACAACATCCAGCAGGTCGACCGCCGTATCTCGGCGCATAACTATCGTGCGCTCTGGAAGGCGCAGGACACGCTGCAGCGGCTCGGTGTTATCAAATCGGTATTCGATGTGAACAAGCACATCGAGCCGAAGTTCATCCTCAACGTGATGCAGAAACATCCGGCGCTGTTCTCGGACCTTCAGCCGATCCCGGCGGATGTCGCCGTGAAGCCGGGCTACGCGTTCAAGCCGTAATCTCGATTACCGGATCTCTAGCGGGCTGTGCGACGCGGTCGCGCAGCCCGTTTCTTTTTCACCGTGTCGCCGTCCGGCGCGCTCATGAGGTGCGCCAGCGGTAATCGCGCCGACTGCTTCAGCCGGTCGAGCACGATGGACGAGTGTACGTGCGCGACGCTCTCGTGCGGCAGGAATACGTCGTTGAGGATGTGCGACAGCGCTTTCAGGTCCGGCACCGTCAGCTTGACCATGTAGTCGGCATCGCCAGTGAGCGCGTAAGCCTCCTGCACCTCGTCGAGACTGTCGATCAGCCGCACGAAGCGCTTCGAGTTTTCCGGCGAGTGCGTCGCGAGCCGCACCTGCACGAAGACCGTGACGCCGAGGCCGATGGCGTCCGGCGAGAGCTGCGCGTGATAGCTCGCGATGACGCCGGCCTCCTCCAGCGCGGTGCGGCGTCGCGAGCATTGCGAGGCCGAGAGCCCGACGCGTTCCGCGAGGTCGTAGTTGGTGAGCCGCCCGTCCGACTGGAGCGCGCCGAGCAGCTTGACATCGAAGTCATCCATGCGTGAATCCCGCACAATATGTCTATCACACGCACATATCGTGCAAATATGCCTCCGATGACGTGCGGATTGCAAGCTTTG
>VFQQ010002873.1_pt1 | contig 18114 bp, 24 predicted proteins | sample 3512341 | NCBI WGS metagenome assembly VFQQ01 (sample SAMN10412373, study PRJNA504923) | tailings metagenome | isolation source: Relicate 2 Philex TSF1 revegetated site | place: Philippines: Tuba, Benguet | collected 2017-08-29 | reverse complement strand
CTGCTTGAGCTGCTGCTGGAGCACGCGCCGGCTTTGCAGAGCCTGGCGGTGTACCAGCTGGACCTCGAATATGATTACAGGGACGAGGTGTGGAGTGTGCGGGCACTGCACCTGCTAACAGAGTTTGTTAACCATGACAGCTCTGAGCTGCAGTGGCTGCCCACGTGCAGCAGTGGGTCCGTGTTGGTCAGAATGCATCATGCGCTGGACTTCACAGTCGACAGTACAGAGGTGCGCGGTGTGGAGATGCACACACACACACACACACACACACACACACACACACACACACACACACACACACCGATGAATACGGGCTCAGATGACGCGCGTGTTCCTGCACGTCTTGCGTGCCCTGCAGTCAGCCCACTACAGTCTGCCTAGCGTACACAAGTTCCTGCACAGGCATGCAGGCAGTACGCTACACAAGCTGATTGTGTGCAAATGCGCACGTGTGTGTGTGTGCGCACAGGGTATCAGCGCTGGGTTCTGTGACCGGCTCGGGGAGTGGAAGTTTGATGCCCACGCAGTGCACCTCCACCCAGCAGCCATCCTGCCTGTCGCCGACCAGCCTGCTGCTCTCCGCGCCGCATTGGGACAGCTGTGCGTGGGGCTGCAGGTCGTGCGGCGGCGGGATTACTATGAGGCTCGTCACACCTCCCTAGCATGGGATGAGCTGCCTTCTATTGGTGCAGTTGAGGATGAGTGGACCAGGCCACTCGATGAGTGGCAGGCACACACACCACTGCTTGATGTGTCCGAGTGGGCAGCCACCCCAGACATGGTCCGCACGTGCGCCCCATACATACACCAGTTCGATGAGCCAGAGCTGCCCAAGGTAGACCAGCTGACAGACGAGCTGCTGAGCGCCGTGCTTGACGTGGCGCCACAGCTGCGCACTCTCACGGCTGGGGCACTGACCCTGCAGTCGGACCAGCACGCCAGTGCGGCCTGGCCGTGGGACAAGGTCAGCGTCCGCACAGTGGATGTGACGCAGCTGCTGCGGCTGCCGCACCCAGGGGTAGGCGGCGCTGGCGGCGCAGACGGCGGGGCCGGCGGCGCAAGCGGCGGGGCCGACGGCGGGAACACAGGGGCTGCGTGTATGGGTGGAGAGGGTATGGTGGGCGACGGAAGGGCCCATGGTGGTGGGGCGCAGGGTGAAACGGGGACGCTTCCGGTGGTCAAGAGCGCTGAGATCATCGTGCCAGAGACCATTACCAAGGTAAGCAGGTTGATCTGTCCGTATGTGCCTGCACGAGTGCAATGAGCCCTGCTTGAGGACCGTGCTAGAAGTGAGGCGGTACTAACAGCGCGGCGGTACCAACAGTGCAACGCGGGACGTTGCACGTTGCTCATACCATGCAAGCATCGCATGACAGCAATGTGTGTGCACACCTGCTCTCTATATCATGGCAGCGCTCACATGTCACAAGCAGGCGAAGTGCAACATGATTGCTTGTGCTTGTTGCAACACAGGTCCAAGCGGAAGCTCTGTGCGCCCGTCTGGGGTACATTCAGTGGGGCAAGCTGTATTCATTCGATCTCAAAGGAGTCGGCCTGCTACGCATCTCTTTGCGGTGCCCAGCAGACAGCGACACGCAGCTGGCAGTGGTCAGTGTGCAGACTGACCTGCTGCACGCACTCCGCTTCGCCCCGCACTTCGGACCACCCATCATCGACCTGGCAGGCTGGCCTATGCGCGAGGGCGTAATGCGCGCGCTGTCAGGCCTGCCCCGCTGGCCCGCATGGCTGGACTTTAGCAAAAGCAAGTGGCCACTGCAGCCCACAGAGTACAAGGCCTTAGCGCAGCACGTGCCCACTTCGTACACCGTGTGGATGCTGCCAGGGCAGCCCGGGTCGCCCTTCATACAAAGCATCATAGCAGGTGTGTTAGAGGCTGGGGTCAAGCAGAGCAAGATAGCACTGGTATTGCCTGAGTACACAGGGGCACCAGTGAAGCGCGGTGAGCACGTGTTGATGGTCAAGGGAGGGAGCATGCATGCTTTGAGCACGTGGGGTGTGGAGGAGTGTTGGGAGAACCCTACCCGCCTGTCTTAGCCAGCATATCACGGAGAGCTGTAGGGTGTCTGAGTTTGTGCACAGTAGTTACCATGCGATGGTATGTTCCATGAGCTGCGACGAACAGATGGTCGCACTTGACATCCAGGCTACTTGTCAGTCTGTGTTAGTCATAGGTGTGTCACCCTAAGCATCAAGTATGGGACATACGTAATACGCATTCTCTTGGGGCGTAAGAGATGACCAGCTGTGCTTGTGCCAGAGGGCCACTATAGCATACAGACGTTTGAGACGGTACAATAGCAAGGTAGCACGGACATGAGTGGAGTATGAGTAGAGTGTTTTGTACGCACAACTGGACATGTAGGACACGCACTAAATGAATAGCTCGGCACGTGAACAAGTGAGGGCCAGGCTGGCCACAGCCCAGGTTTGCTTGCGCTCTGAGAGCTTAAGGCATGTGCAGCGTAGGGTAGGTGCCGAGGATGCGAGGTGCTTAAGGCGAGGTTCAACAGCAGACGTTTCTTACGTTACTAGTGCTTCGACTTCGGGCATCGCCCCAAATTTCCTTCAGCAGCACTATATTGCTGGCCAGAGCTAACAGAACATGGTGAGCTTGTATGTATGTCTGCATGTGTCTCCTGCTTTCTGTGTACTGTGTAGCTGCCTTTCCTTCCCCTGTTCAACGGTTGAGGACAGGTATCTTCACACACACATACACGATGCGACACAATACCCAAAGCAAACTTGAAAGCAACACCCAGATCAAACTATCATTCAAACTATCATTCAAACTATACACAAACATGGAGTCACTCTCTGCAGCGTGCCTACGAATGCAAGTGCGTCCGCGTCAACGTTGTTTCAGTCATGTCGTATCACGCAGGTGCTCTCATGCATATAAGGCGCACCTTTTCTGACCTTTCTCAATTCGCCAGTACTAGCAGTAATGAAGCAATGTGCCAATGGGCGTGCGAATCTAGAGGTCGTGCACCCTAAATATCAGTTACCTGGCCATTGAACAGTATCGCATCAGATGATCGCGCTCAGCATCGATACATACGCAGCACAGATACCATGACACTTGGCGATAAACCGGTATGATCACCGGGCACTTGCTCGGACAAACCATCACAGCCCTCAAAGCTGAGTGGCACGTAGCATGCAAGATCATAGAAAATATCTGTGCCCTCAGGCCACACACACGCCTCAAAGCAGATGCGCTGCCATGGTGGCAGACCCTGCAGGGCTTCTACCACAGCCTCTGACATGGACCAGCCTCTGAACACCAGGGACACTTGAGCCAGGTCTATCGTGTCCGTGAACTGGATGGCTCGCAGAACGGCCAGCTGCGCGCTCAGCGCTGCCAGCGTGTCCGCGTCGCTCGCGCCTTGCGGATACACGACGCTCACGGTCATGTTGTCTGATGACGATGAAACACGCACGTTGTGGAGCCAGCTGCACACGTCGTTGACACCCGCCTGCAAACACACACACACACACACACACACACACACAGACGGCAGAGTACGATAGAGGTACGTGCATGCCAGTAACTGCATACCCATGGGCGTAGCTGCGTCAGATGTTGGGCACAGATGTGTATGGTGTGTGTGTGTGTGTGTGTGTGTGTGTGTGTGTGTATGGGGTGCGTACACACACAAACACACATAAAGTGATGTACACACACACACACACACGCCCACAAACACATTGACTGACTGACGGACTGACGGACGGAGACACACACACACACACACACACACACTCTCTTCGTACTTCCCTGCTGCAAGGATATGCGGACGGTGCCTGGCGTGCGTACGGACCTGCCTGCATGCACCCACCGTGATGACGTCGCTCTTGACTGTGAACTGTGACACGTTGAGGGTGGGCGGCTGTGCGGCTGTGCTGGGGCGCGGCAGCCTGGGCAGGCTAGCTGCGCTGCACTCCCCCACCACGAACCCTTCCCACTGCCACACCCTGCCGCTGTGGTCTGACTGCAGCGCGAGGCTGTCAGCGCGGACACGGCACACGTGCGCACCCATGTCAAGGGCTGCGCACAGCGCCGTGTCATCAAGCCGCCGCACACACAGGCCGAAGGCCAGCTGCGGCAGCGCCGGCAGGTACTCCGCCGTGCGCCGCCCCATGTCAGTTGTCCACTGCCATCCGCTCAGCCATACCATGGGCTTGCCTGCCTGTGGGTCAGCTGTCTGCATGGCGCTGAGCTGCCTAAATGTGTGTGGTGCAGGGCCGGTGGGTGGTCAATGGCAAGCAGGATGGGAGCGGGGCGGACCTCGTATGTCAGACCATCAAACACCCACTGGTGCAGACGTCCACACAGTGACGTGTCGAGGCCCTGCACGCGGTGGCACAACACGATCTTTGCATGCTTCGCATTGACAGTGCGCCACCCGCCACACAAAGCGGTAGCTGGCAACACTGACAAATCTTGCAAGCTGCACCCTTTGCTTTGGTAGACTTGCTCGTGCGGTCTTGGGTAGTGCCATGTTCCTGGTACCTGATTGGGAGGTGCAATGCAGTGCTAATGATGCGCACCTGTGAGTTGTCTGCTTCTAGTATCAAAGTAACCTTAGGCCCCACCACCACTGTCTTGCTTGCTGACTTGCTGGTGGGCAGGTGAGCCAGGGTCTGGCCTGTGATGGTCACAGGTTCCGCTGTGCTGATGCTGATATGCTGCACTGCCCACTGCTGGCTGCTGTGATCCTCTGTAAGCTGCACTGTGCTGACTGTAAGGTGTGTGAGTGCTGGTGTGCGCCTGAGGAGGAGGTCTGTCAGCTGGCTGTCTAGTGTGTCTGTGCTGAAGTGAGTGAGAGTGTGGCTGGTTCCGTGGGTCGTAAAGGCGAATGAAATCAGTTGGGACACGTTGGCGTTTGGGTGGAAGTGGAAGGAGAATGATGTCAGCTGGTGCAGGAGCTCCCCAACTGCTGGGCAGCTGCCCCCGCTGTACACCCCGTCCATGCTCAGCTGCCTGAGCCTGGGCGCCTGCGACGGTGTTGGTAGCATTGCTGGGCAGCTGTGCAGTGTGAGGGTGGTGAGGTTCGGGAGGATGGTTGCGAGTTGGCGGAGGAAGACAGAGACGTGAATGAGCCGGGGCAGCGACGTGTCGACTGGGCTGAGTGTCTGGCGGAACTCAACGGCTGTAATACCACTGCTAACGTCGCTAAGCGCTTGGGGCACCGCATCAAGGGCCCATCTTAGCGGCAGCACCTGGCCCACGATAATCACCAGCCGCACCGGCCTGTCGCCGCGCAGTGCTAAGCACTGCCTCACAACGGCGAGCTGCCGGCCCCACAGCTCTGGGGCCGGGTCTGGCCGGAGCTGTAGCGTCAGCCGCGCTACGGGCGCGGTCTGCAGGGTCCAGCGGCGACCAGCGGTGTTTGAGGTAAAGAGCCCGCTAAAGACTGCCGCACTGGTGTGCTCGCTGACAAACTGCTCTTTCCACGGCTCAGGAAGCTCATCTGCTGGCTGGCTGAACCCTGGTGCTGGTGGGCACCCGAGCAGGAGCGCGCCCAGGGAGGGCTGCGCGGGCGCGAGTCCTGTCATGCTGTGTGTGCTGCGGGATGGTATGTTGGGGTGTGCCTGGGGCGCTGCTCAGTACGTGGCTGCGCTTGTTATGCTCTTTGCGCAGTTAGTGTGCTTGCCGCAAGGATCCTAGCGTCAGGGAGTGGACCGGACAGGTCACTCGAAAAGTACCGGGTTCGCCCACCACTCTGCTGTCCACGTCCATCCACTGCCTCTCTGGGCATAAGTGTTCTTCAGAACTGCTCAGTTAGCACTCCAAAGTAAATACCACAGCAAATGGCCCTCCTGGTCCTCACGCAGTAGCGCGTCAGTAGCCTGAGGTCTTGAACACGTCCCACAGCGCGATGGACAGGCGTAGTCTGCTACGTGCAGACTCAGAGGATGACTTGCTACGACAGCAGGCAAGTGATGGGCGCAGATGCGAGCTCACAGGCAGCGCAGGTGGTCACGCCTGTGTTCCTCGTGCTCGGCCTCGCAGGAAGAGTTCCTATCAGGAGGCAAGGCGGCTCCAGCGGCAACAGCCACCCGCATCGCTCGGAGGGCAGAGGAGGCCAGCCCCGCAGCAGAAGCAATTGGAGCAAAGCAGGATGGGACTAGTGGCGAGTCATCAAGCGCACCAATCCCTGCCCCCTGGGACCCATATGGCCGAGGTGCGCACCGCTGACCCCCACGCAGCCAGCGCCAGTACTAAGGAGTGCCCAGCTCTGTGTGGGCGCTGGCATGGACCAAGGGTCTGTCAGCTATACTGCCAGACTGTGCGCGCCTCCTTTCACTCTTGCGTCTTCAGCAGCACCTGTTTCGTGCTCGCTCTTCGTGTTCTGCAGATGTGGTGGTCATGTCTGATGGCTGCAACGTGTTGACAGAGGACGTCGCGGAGCGGCCTCTACTCCACGTGCACCTTAACACTATGCCAAGCCCACACCATCAGATCCCGTCCTTGACACCCTTTCCTCAGGCTGCGCACCGCAAGGAGTCAAAGGTGAAGTGAGCTTTTTGTACCCTGCTAGTGCGTATGGTATGCCAGCGTGCATAGACTGAGCTTACTTACAGACCTATGGTCGCAGTACGTAGGGTGTTCACCGGTTCTGTCTTCTTACATGTCGTGTTTCATGCGTGACGTTGTGTACGCAGTTCTCTCTGAGTCGCAGAGCAGCAGGTGCCAAGCCACCAGCAACAACTGGTAGCGGCTTTATCCCTAGTTCAGTGGCCTCCACAAGGCAGACAAGTGTCAGCGCAGACAGACAGCGCACACACACACCGCACGAGCCAGTGGCGCAGAGGGCTGGGCACCATGGGAACGGTGGCGTTGCCAGCGCGCTGGGCCCTGGCGACTCGCAGACAGGACCTACAGACGCAGCACAGATACACAATGAGAACCTACAGGTGCGTATCACAGGTCAGAAGAAACTGAGCATAGCCACATTTACACATACGAGAATGGCTATGCACATATAGAGCAACTGGCTATCCACAGATGCTGACACTGCAGCTGCACTACACAGGGGCCACTGCAAGGGTTATGCCGGACACGGCCATGGAACGGCAATGCAGCATGTGCGCCTGTACTGTCGTGTTGTCATGCAGGTTTTGTCACGTATGAGTGCTGAGGAGGTGTCAGACGCTCTCAGCACATTACAGGCCCGTTTACCTGCTAAGACACTAGCGTTTCTCAAGGCACGGGGCGCGAAGAAAGCAGGTGTGCTGACAAGTACAGTCACGCATGCATGTATAGAGATCCCCCCTGGTGATTCATGGCTTGAGCCCTGGCTCGTCTTATCAGGCTGACATACCGTGTGTGTGCCTCCTTGCTACACAGGTTCATCACAAGAGACAGCAAAGGCAGACAAGAGCCCTTCACATGACACGCAAGGACCTCAGCGTGTCACACATCAGTCGCCCCAGCCACCACCCACACCAGTCATCAGGCCACCCCAGCCTGAGCACCCACAGCCTGCACACAGTGCTGCAGCTGCCCCAGCCGCACACACAACCACACGCCACACACAGTCAGCGGCGCAGGGTGCAGAGGAAGGTGACGGGAAGCTGCTCGCGGACCCTCGCCTCTTCGCACGTCTCCGCTGGGGTCTGCGTGGTGAGGTGGTGGGGATACAGTCACGTGATGAAGTGATCACAACAGATGATGTGCTGATGAGGGACCAGATAAGGAAGGTGAGAAAGCAACTGTGCATGGGCGCCAGGCAGCGTGTCCATGGAACGTACCTTGACTGCAACAGGGCTCGATTGAACCAGCTACTTGTGTGCAGTAGGCATGCATCTGGGCCAGGGTGCTACTTGCTGTGTGTGTATGCGTATGTATGTATATATATGTGAGTGTATGTGTGTCTGCAGACTGCTGGCAGTGTCCCAGACGGCTACACAATCACAGAAACACTCATCCTAGCGCGCTCATCACATGCACCCCAGCGCATAGCCGCCCTACGCATCCTACGCTCTCTACTCCTACACGCACGCCCCACAGCCCAGGACACAGGCTCACTGGGTATACCACCCGCACCTCGCCCCATCCCCGTACCTACAGACATGCTTGGAGACCTACAGGACGCAGCGCAGGCAGCACCCCTCTGGCTACAAGTCTATGCATACCTTGTCAGCGACCTAGGAATAGCCAGCCACTTACGCTTAGCGCTTGATGACACACACACGGCTGTAGCCGCGGCGGCCGCAGATGCCATCTGTGCGCTGGTCAGCCCAGGCCTGCAGGAAGCCACACAGTGGGCAGCGGTGGAGTGCTGCCCGCGGCTAGGCTGGCCGGCGCCAGTACGCGCGACGCTGACGCGGCCAGTAGCTGGCGCGACATGGGCCATGTGTGCCGCCACACCTGCGCAAGTGGGTGGTCACACAAAAGGTGGTGGGGCTGGGGTGCAGGGCGAAGAGGAGGAAGACACGCCAGAGGACATAGCGTGTAGGGACCCAGTAGCTGGGTTGATGCAGATGCAGGTACGTTTGCATGTTGCTCGCGGCATACCATTTACGAGGCATGTATGCATAGGGCAGACAACGAACAGGACGGAATGGTAGCTGCCATATCCGGCATCTGTTGACGTCATGGAGGTAATGTTGGATGTGTGTATATGTGTGTGTGTGTTTGTGTGTGTGTGTGCACCTGCCCATGCAGATATTGGCGCGGCTACGGTACCTGATGTCTACGTCATCACCAGAGAGCGTTATGACTTCAAATGCCATACAATTGTTGACGGCCCTAGCAGAGCACAGTGAGGCAGCGGCAGTCGAGTGTGTCAGGTCAGACACGAGTCTATGTGGGGCACACACACGGACGCACGCACACGCATGGATGCACGCACGCACACACACATACACACATACAGACACACACATACAGACGCACACACACCAAAGAGGCGATGGCACGCACGCGAGCACGCAGACAAAGTGATGCAGTTTGCGCTTTGCTCGTCAGCAACCTCTTCAGACTATCCAGATGGTGTGTGTGTGTGTGTATGTGTGTGTGTGTGTGTGTGTTGTATGTGTGAATGTATGCAGACATCCTGGGCTTCTAGACCAACTCAATTCTCTGTTGCTGGCCCATGCACACACAGCACAAGACGCAACCACCCATGCACAGACAAGCGCGGAGCCTAGTGTGGAGACACCAAACCATGATGAGTCACGAGAGCAGGCAATCGCAGCTACGCAGGCGCGCGTCATGGGTCTGCTGTCAACGCTGTGTGCCGTGTCAGCAGAGGCTGCACGGGCGATTGTAGACTCAGGTACGACAAGCATGTGTGCACCATTACTAGTTTGCTTGCCCATCCTGGTTTCTTACTGTTGCCTGCCTCCCATTGCCTGCATTCAAACACGAGCAATAAGTAGAAGCGCATGCGACCTGGGTGCTCAGATGCTACGGCACAGAATCTCGCTCGTTTGTACCGTGCCATACGCCACCCTGCAGGTCTGCTGTCTGTGGCTCAAGGTCAACTGCTGGTAGCCTGTCATAGCCTGTCTGGCATCACCACGCTCACAGCCCACAAACGTACCATACAGCTTGCTCTCTCAGCTCTGGAGGGTCTGCGTATGTGGCGGGCGTGTGTCAGCCATGGTGTGCGGGCACCTCTCAGCTTTGAAGCCATGCACAGTGCGCTGTGCCCCCTTATGGACCCATTGACAGCCAGCAGTGCAGCACCAGACGCATCTGGGCCATCAGACAGTAGACAGACCATGACAGCACTACGGTGGCATCTAGCGAGGGAGGTGTACAGTCTCATTGACTGTTTGTTGTGCCAGGCGCTGGCAGCAAAGGATGTGGGGGGTGAGGAAGGCGACTGATGTGACATACACACACCCAGACTGTTTTGACACACATACACACACACGCATACATGTACACACGCATTCTTGAGTGTGTCAGGTGTGCCCAGCTCACACAAGCCATTCAATGTGCTCCAGCGTCACTTTGTTTACGATATGTCGCCAGCGCCCTGAGTTCCTGCCACCAAGCGAGCGTCAGACAAGCACCCGAGGCTATGATCCATTTGTTTGCCATACAGAGCTTATGCGAGCACACAAGCTTCATATGTTGTCAGCATTGTGTGTGTGTGTGTGTGTGTATGTTTGTACCTACAGGTGACAGTCAAGCGCCCGACGCCATGATACAGCCAGGTACAGCCGCGGCCCTGCTATCTGCTGACGCACTGTCAACATGGCTGGCGCCTCAAGCCATCAAGACACTGGCTACACAGTTGGTCACACTCAGTGACATGGCACCTGCATGTGGGGGAGGACCAGACGACTGGGAGGAGTGGTGAGTGAATGTCTGCGCTTACGCACAGTACATGGGACATCATTACGCACAGTACAAGGAGCATTATGCCCAGCACCGTTTGATGCGTGAGCCAGGTTCCTATCCCCTTCACTTTCTTTCCACACACACACACACACGCGCGCGCGCGCCTTTTGTCCGCGCCTCCCTGTGCCTTGCTCTCATGTGTGTGTGTGTGTGTGTGTGTGCGTGTGTGTGTGCGTGTGCGTGTGTGTGTGTCTCTCTGTGTGCGCTGCAGGCACAGCACGGGTGTGCACTCAGTGCTGTTGGTACCCACCACCACTGCAGCCCTCAGCTGCTGGTCCGCAGCCCTCCACGCCGCCGCCACATACTGGTCAACTATCCCCGCTACCACACCAGTGTGGGGCGCGTTGACAACACTGGTGTCAGCATCAGGCCTGTTGTGTGCCCCAACCACCACCACCCTCACACACACAGCCACACGTGCAGACCAACCCAGGCAAGCCCCAACCACCACAGACAGCACCCATACATCGACTAGCAGTGTTCAGGCCAGCGTAGCGAACACATGGCAGGGGGCTTGCCAGGGTGTGGCCACACAGCTGCTCGCGTCAGGCAGCGTGCAAGACACTGCACTGGGCGGGGCGGTGGCGGCTACGTGCATTCAGCAGGCAGTGCTGGCCCAGGCACGCGACCTCTCCCACTCAAGCCTTGTGTTGAGACCACATCAGGTGAGACACTGTGTCATCACTCCATGATTGTATGCAAGCAAAGACAAATCACCCTGTTTAGCATGAGTGAATTGCTGTGACTCATTCTTTGTTGTGCTGAGTCGCTTCAGAGCGGAGTATCGATATGTGCTCTCGTGCGTGCCCTGCCCTACTCCTGATTGCAGGCAGTTGTGTGTGAGTTCCTAGCTGCACTCTTGCGCCTCACAGACATCCTCTCAGACCTACCCTCCCCTCCAGCCCCCCTGACTGGCTTCCCAACCCACACCCTGGCCCGTTGTCTTGCACAGCGGGTGACTGTCATGGTCGCCACGCACCACCTCGGCAGTGCACACGCCATGCAGCCATGGCAGGCTGCAGCAGTGTCAGTTCTGCAGCCGACAGTGCGCCTATTCCTCGCAGCAGCAGACTTCAGCCACCGCACAGCAGAGACAGCCAGCAGCAATAGCAGTAGCAGTACTGCAGCGAGCAGCAATCAGCCAACAGAGCAGTATGCAGATGGCTACATATCAGAGTCAGACGCGCTCATGGCAGTGTTGGTGGCGTCGCCGCCAGGTGCAGAGGCCCAGTGCCTGACAGCCTTGCGACTACTCACAGCACCAGAGAGCCTGCAACCAGTCATTGCAGCTGGCATGCAAGCTATGCAGCGGCTGTCAGACACATCGCCAGTGCTCAGTATGGCAGCAGCAGGGCTTAGCTTTCAGCAGCAGCAGGATAGCCTCGCAAGTCAAGCAGACAGCACAGTGGGCAGTGCAGCCGTTGGGGTGGCCGCTACAGTCACCAGCGCCGCAGTTCCTTACCCTGTCCCTGCCACCCCAAATGTGTCAACTGCGTCAATGGTGTTGTTTGATGGGTGGGCGGCCACATGGCTGTCAATGGTGGCAGCCAGCAATGAAGGTCCAGCAGCACCCTCACAGCAGCCAGACAACAGCCAAGCAGCAGGACAGCCAGACAGCGGGACGGCAGCTGCAGGGGCAGCAGAGCCGCGGCGCGTGCGCAGGCGGGTAGCGAGGGTTCCTGTGCCGCGGTGTCAGGACATAGAAGGGTCGCGCCTACCCGCCCCGCCTACATGGCACATACGTGAGATCCTAGCAGTGCCCACGCAGCACAGCCGGCCAGGCCCTGGACGCAAGGTGCCGCAGCCGGGACAGGCCGTGAACCCTGTCGCAGCAGCGCTCCTACATGTGAGCGAGAGCACCATAGCATATCCCAGCAGATAGAGTGCATCAGCACGCTTGTTGGCATCGTTGGCTTGGTATTGTGTTGTTTCTTCCCTTGTCTATTGTCACTGCTCAGTCAGTAACACGCAGGCATTGTGCCACCTGCACAACTAGCCTGTTCAGCTAGGATGGCTCGTGTCGTGATGCATGCAGGCCTGTGGTCTGGAGGCGCTTGGCTCTCGCTCCTTGGACCAGTGCAGCGGCGGAGCTGGTGCAAAGCTACACGCAGCGCTACACCTCGCCTACCTGTTCAACACACAGGAGCTGTGTAGGGGGATGGCAGGGGCAGGCAAGGGCAATACATCGCAGGCAGAGACACCAGACATGGAGGTAGGCTCGCAGACACTGCAGACACTGAAAGCCTAGCATTTCTGCATGGCAGCTGGTCCAGACCGGCATGCAAAGCGCAGGCGGCAAGCTGCTGCATCCACCCCCCCTCCACACACACACACACACACACACCTTGCATCGCAGTGTGCAGAGCTTCGATCCCATGCGTGCTCTGCACTGATGCAGGCTTCCCAGTGGATGGATGCTGCGGTGCGCTGGCCTCTAGCCACGCTGACAGCACGTTGGGCTGCGCAAGCCCTACCCCCTGGCTGGTGTGGGGTGCGTAGCGCAGAGCGCCTGACGCAGCAGTTTGGTTCCTCGTCCTACGGAGACCCACTGTATGCACAGCATGTGGCGCTGCTGCTGGCACCCTCCACAGCCCCTGCGGTGCTACAGACTGTCTGGACGAGTCTCGTACAGGTAAGCCCATGAATGCATGCCTGTGTGCATGCCTGTGTCACTTTTGCCTTCGTCTAGACCTTCGTGCATGCTGTTCTGGGCATGTCCTTTTATGAAATCGTTTGCGGGGCTCAGTGTGTATTGATGTTTGTGTGCTTGCATGTCTCCACAGGACCAAGCGCTGCACCTGCTGCCACCGGTGTCGTTGTGCATCGGCCCACTGCAGACACAGCTACGACAGCGCCCCTGCCGTGACCCTACCTTTATCAACACACTCAACCACAGCCTCACCACAGGGGAGCTGACCAAGGCAGAGGCATGTCAGAGCGTAGCATATGACATCGCGTGTGTGACGCTGCTAGCCTACGTAACCAACCCATGTTCCAGCACAGACGCAGCAGTACATGCAGCTATAGCCAGCCAGGGTGGAGAGGGCGCAGACAGGGAGCAGCTGCAGCTCAGAGCCACCATGCGAGCCATGTCGCTAGCGCGGGGGCTGGTGCAGGCATTGACACCGCCACAGTTGCAGCGTGTAGTCGACTGTGCAGTAAGCTATGGGCTGAGCAGCAAGGCTGTAGGCAGTGTGCTAGTGCAGGCATGTAGGGGTGACCTGGGACTGATGACAAAACTGAAGGCCGTGTTGCCACCTGTGCAGTGAACGTTGCGTTGCTAGGCATGCGTGATATCCTTGTGTGCGCCATGCGTGCTGGGACACTGTGTAAGCTGTGGACACGGACACTCGTATGACGCAGACATGGGTATGTGGGCTACATGAACGGTGAATTCACTCTGAACGCAAGAAGCAAGTAAACAACTGCACGCCCGACAAACACCACTGAGTCAGAAACAGAGCTTCTAGCAAAGAACATATACACTGGGAACGAATAGAAAGCAAAGCAGTTGTCTACTACAATCAGTTACCCACAGTCAGTTACCCACAGTCAGTTAGTTAGTCTGTTAGTCAGTTAGCATTTCGAACTTAGTTTCTATACTACGCATGCGCAGCGTACTACGCATGGATCTGTGCGCATACACAAAACGTCCTCTGCTGGCTCGTCACCGTCCAACGTAAGCATGCCGTGGGCACAGTGGTATGGGCACATGCGAGCTGCAAACCGTGACCCATGCTCCTACTTCCACCGCCACTCCAGCTGCACCCAGCGGCCCAGGTTGTGCTTATCAGCACATGCGATCACCTGGGACCGCTCCTCGTCGGTCAGGCTCGTAGCAGGGCTGCTGGGGTCGTATCTCACAGACAGCCTCAACCGCTCACAGTCGCTCCCACGCTTCCTTGCGCCCTCACACATAGCGATGAGCTGCTGTGATGTGACCCTGTGTGTGGTGCCTGGGCCGACGCTGTCCACATGGAGCTCCTTGACGCATGGCGGTAAGAGGGAGGGGACGATGCCGTAGGTGTCGCCACTGGTAGCAGGGAGCCAGTTGCAGCCACGGAACGCGAACTTGACAGGGCACTTGTACCTGGGTAGGCATCGCAGCTCCTTGATGGTAGCGGATGTCAGGTCCCAGTCGGTAAGTACGATGGTGACGGTTGCCTTGTCGGTTTCTTGACGTACGGCGAGGGTACTGATGAGCTGAAGGACCACAGATAGTGTGTTGGCCTGCTTGGTGGGCTCGATTGCGGTGGGCTTGGACACTTCTATGGTCATGCCGCCTGTGGGTACGAGGAAGTCAAACTTCTGAAGGCTCATGTTGAGCTGCATGGCAGTGACCTGCGGTTGCCAAAGGACACACGCCAGCATCAGCAACAGCCCATGCATGCAGCGCCCGCCATGCATCAACATTGAGTCGCATGCATGCACGCAATGCCGCGGGCCATACAAATTCACTACAGCTGCCCATGCAAGCTCCATGCAGTGCAGCCCATGCTCCCGCGCACCTCTGTCAAGGGCTCGTTGAAGCGCAGTGTGGATGCCCATAGCTCAGGCCGCCCGTCATCATCACAGGGTTGAGGCAGTCCACGGATCTGGCTCGCATCCAAGGTCTTCACTCGTAGACTCTCCCACGGCCACCCCACATACGGTAGGTGGTACTGTGCGATGTCGGATGTCAGCTCTGTCACTGACACATGGCCTGTGTACGGATCGTCTGAGATGGCGAAGGCGGGCCAGTCTTGGGCAGGGATGGATGGTGGGAGGAGTGTGAGATGTTGCATGGGCAGGTCCTGCGCCTCGATGATGTCAGCGCTCACGGCGTTGGAGGCCAAGAACCAAACATCCTGCCACGGGCCTGTGGTGCACAACTGGATGGTGGAGCCTGCCGGGAGGGTAGCCAATTGTCCTAAGGCCATGAACATGCGTCCCAGAGACTCCAAAAAGTGTACATTTTCATCGCATTCCACACCCAGCGCCACAGTGACAGGTGCGTCGCACCGCCACTGGCACGCCTCGATGCGCTCGCGTACACCGTCTGGCAAACCCTGCATGGTGCAACACACACACACACACACACACACACTCACAATCTCACAGAGTACACCAGTAAGTGCTCATGTACGCACATGCGCGCACACACGCACACACACAGCCCTGGCAGCATACGCTGGGCAGTTGGTAAGGATCTTGCAGCAAAGAGGCCTCATTGTTTGCATGTCCACATGCAGCCCTGGTGCCGGCCGGCATTGTGTGTGGCATGGCCTCACCTGTTCACCCACTGTGCCAGCCGCAACACGTAGGACACTGTCATCAGCTGCATGGAGCTGCACGCCACCGTCTGTCATCGGCAGCATGGCGAGCTGCGCGCCACTGGTGAGACCGTCATCGTCTGGCGCCACACACAGCCTTGTGACTGCCCAGTTGGTGCTTGAATGGTCCTTGTGGATGTCTAGCGCTCCACAGCTCAGGTCTTGTAACACGGGGAGATTCTTGATCACACGTTCGACTGCGGCGTCATTAAGGGGGTAGGAGGTGGTGTAGTTTGTCAGGGAGGTGGTGGGGGCGGAGAAGAGAAGGGACCACGGCAGTTGTCCTCCGCGCTCGGTGGCGAAGGCGAAGGATGTCAGCTGGGTGGTGTAGGCGGATAGGCTTGTGCATAAGTCCACTAGACCCCGTGTCTCGTCGTTGTGCTGGCGCCACCTCCACTGACTGTCTTCCAGCGTGACTGGCCCTGGGGTGAAGGTATGGTCCACGCACAGTGCGCGCAGGCGTGGCAATGTATAGGGTGGGGGAAGGAACCCGTGGACACGGTTGAGGGTGAGGGTGGTCAGGTTCGTGAAGGAGGCGGGGATGGTGTGGAGGATGGGCGTGTAGAGGTCTGCCGACGAACCCTTAGTGGACGGAGGGAGCTGAAATGTGAGCCCGCGCACGGCCTTGCCGTCAACTTTGGGGAGCTGCACGACGTCTATGAGTGCGCGGGGGCTGGGTGTGTAGATTGTGATGAGGAGCTTGGCCTGTGGGCGCTTCTCGGTCCTATGACTGGGTCACATATAGACAATATTAACAACTGACAATTGACATCCTGTCATTTTCATTTGTCTGTTTTGCTGCCCTGCTGCTTGGCTGCATTGCCGGTCCTATGACTGGGTCACATATAGACAATATTAACAACTGACAATTGACATCCTGTCATTTTCATTTGTCTGTTTTGCTGCCCTGCTGCTTGGCTGCATTGCCGGTCCTATGACTGGGTCACATATAGACAATATTAACATAACACGCGCAATTGATGGGAAATCGACAATGAGCAAGCTTGCAAGCCGCTGGGGCATGCACGCGCGCTGGTGCCTGTTGCTGTCTGGCCCTTGCTGCCCTGTCTGGCCCTTGCTGTTCGCGCATGGGAAGCTGTCTGGAGCTGCAAAAGGGAGACCGAGGAGCGCAGAGCAGGAGACCTACACGCAGGAACCCACGCCGACAGAGACCCACGTCTTTGCACAGCGAGCCAGGCAGCTCTGAGCACAATTGACGCACTGTACAGGCTCTGAAAGAAGAAGGAGGCTGAAGAAGCACGCTGCTGCGAGTGCATGCGCCGGACCGGCGTTTGGCCCAGTCACGCTCATTGCTCATGAGCGTGCTGGGCATCTGCTTGAGTACCTGCTCTTGCTGCTCCTCAGAGCTCGCTGCCCGCCTGAGCCTCTGCGGCCCGCCACTGAGAACTAGCCACACAGCTTGCCGGCAAGCGACGATTGCATACTGCACATTCCTCTTCTCGCTTGCTTGATGGCTGGCGTGAAGAGGTGGCTGGCTGGCTGGCGGAGATCGGTGGCTGGCTGGAGATGGCAGAGATCGGCGCCGGTTGGCGGCGGTTGAAGTTACCTAGCCAGAGCCTGGGCTGGCAGATGTATGTGCGCAAAGTGATGAAGCAGGGAAGCGCAGAGTGCTGGGCAAGGTCAGGGGGGCCAAGCTGCTGCCTTACAGAATTGCAGAATTGCGCGCGGCCCGTCGTCAGAGAAACGCGCGCGGCCCGTGCTGCGATACAGACAGTGCTAGCAGCATTGCTCAGAACCCCAGCTACTTCTCTGCACGTCTAGAATGGAACAGGCACACTCTGCTGAATGATGTCCTGACATGTGTCAGTTGTCATTTTGTCCTTAGGGCTTCGACATAGCAGGGGACATGACGGAGTTCAGTGAGACGAGACGCTGCTTCCACAAGGACTCGTCCTGCCCTCCATACACTGGTAGAAGGATGTCAGCGCGTATGGCTGACTCCAAAACGTAGAGCTGACAGGGTTTGTTGGCTTGGAACAGGGCCAGGCGCGCGGGGCCGTCAAGGTGCTTGTTGACGAGCTGGTCTGACCACTCTGTGGGCGCGCTACCCGCTCGGTCTACCAGGAGGCTGAGCACTGAGCGCCCGTTCACTTCAGGAGCCTGCGGATGACGGGAACACAGCTGGGTGAGCCAACGCGGGTCCGCGGCTTGTGAGTGCCTTACGAGAGGCATCGCTGCTCTTGCATGCTTCGCCTGCGCCAGCGCACTGCTGTGCTGTACTCACTGCTGAGGGCTCCATCTTGCGCAGTGAAACCTGAGGCTGCAAAGCCACAAGAGGGGTTCGCGACGACTTTGTGCGAGTTCGCGTTTGATATGACACTGGCTTCACTGATGCTGCAAGGTCCTGTTGCTGCAGCAGTCACGGGTACGTAGTAGTAGTAGTAGTAGTAGTAG
>VFQQ010002872.1_pt1 | contig 18116 bp, 19 predicted proteins | sample 3512341 | NCBI WGS metagenome assembly VFQQ01 (sample SAMN10412373, study PRJNA504923) | tailings metagenome | isolation source: Relicate 2 Philex TSF1 revegetated site | place: Philippines: Tuba, Benguet | collected 2017-08-29 | reverse complement strand
GCCTATACCGGCGACCAGCCGACGCTGGATACGATGCACAAGGATCTCTATCGCGGCCGCGCCGCGGCGCTGTCCATCATCCCGACCTCGACGGGCGCGGCCAAGGCCATCGGCCTCGTCATCCCGGAGCTCGCGGGCAAGCTGGACGGCGTTTCGATGCGCGTGCCCGTGCCGAACGTGTCGGTGGTGGATTTCAAGTTCCTCGCCAAGAAGACGACGACCGCGAAGGACGTGAACGACGCGATCATCGCCGCCGCGAACGGCCCGCTGAAAGGCATTCTCGGTTTCACCGACCAGCCCAACGTCTCGTCGGACTTCAACCACGATCCGCACTCGTCGATCTTCCATCTCGACCAGACCAAGGTGCTGGACGGCAACTTCGTCAGCGTCGTGTCGTGGTACGACAATGAATGGGGCTTCTCGAACCGCATGGCCGACACGGCCGTGGCGATGGGGCGCCTGATCTGATCATGGCCTTCCGCAAGCTCTCCGACGCTGACGTCGCCGGCAAACGCGTTCTCGTGCGCGTCGACTTCAACGTGCCGATGGCCGATGGCGCGGTGAGCGACGACACGCGGCTGAAGGCGGCGCTGCCGACCATCCGCGCGCTGTCGTGGAAGGGCGCGAAGGTGATCCTGCTCGCCCATTTCGACCGGCCCAAGGGCAAGCGCGTGCCGTCGATGTCGCTGCAGCCGATCGTCGCGCCGCTGGCGAAGCTGCTGGGGACGCCGGTGGCGTTCGCGGAAGACTGCGTCGGCGATGCGGCGAAGGCCGTCATCGATGCGGCGCCTGCGAACGGCGTGATCCTGCTTGAGAACACGCGCTTCCATGCGGGCGAGGAAAAGAACGATCCGGCGCTGGCGAAAGAGATTGCGGCGCTGGGCGATATCTACGTGAACGATGCGTTCTCGGCCGCGCACCGCGCCCACGCTTCGACCGAGGGCGTGGCGCGGCTGCTGCCCGCCTATGCCGGGTTGTCGATGCAGAGTGAGCTTGAGGCGCTGGATGCGGCGCTCGGCAATCCCAAGCGTCCCGTGATGGGGATCGTCGGCGGTTCGAAGGTGTCTTCCAAGCTGGAGCTGCTGAGCAATCTCGTCACCAAGCTGGACAAGCTGGCGATCGGCGGCGGCATGGCGAACACGTTCCTGTTCGCGCAAGGCCACGAGATCGGCATTTCCTATGCCGAGAAGGACATGGCCGACACGGCGCGCGAGATCATCCGCCTCGCCGGCAAGAACAATTGCGAGCTGCTGCTACCGGTGGACATCGTGGTCGCCGAAGTCGTGCAGCCGGGCGCCCCGGCACGCGTGCGCGGGCTTGGCCAGGTGGACGAGCATGAGCGCATTCTGGATGCGGGGCCTGAGACGGTCGCGCGTCTGGGGCGCGCGATGGAAACTTCCGCCACGCTGATCTGGAACGGGCCGCTGGGCGTCTTCGAGATGCCGCCTTTCGACAAGGGCACCGTGGCCGCAGCGAAGCTGGCGGCCGGTTTGGCGAAGGCGAAGAAGCTGATCGCGGTGGCGGGCGGCGGTGATACGGTCGCTGCGCTGAACCATGCCGGCGTGACGGGCGATTTCACCTTCATCTCGACGGCAGGCGGCGCCTTCCTGGAGTGGATGGAAGGCAAGGAATTGCCAGGCGTCGCGGCGCTGGAAGCGAGCTGACGCTCTATGGGATGGAACAGTAAGTACTGGGACATCCTGAACCAGCTCTACTGGACGCCGAAATATCTGGGTCTGCGATCAATCAAGAAAGATCTTTGGCAGGTCGAGGGTGATCGCGTTTCGATTCCGCTCGCAGAATTAAGCAACGGCGCGTCGCTCTACACGCGCAAGCTCCGCATTGCTGAGCTACGCGACGATCTTCTGGGCAAGGAAGAGATCCTGAACCATGTGTTCGATCTCACCTTCGCCATCGCTCCGGATGAGCTTTTGCGGCATGCTTTTCTCGCTCCGCTCGGGATTGATGACCCTGGGCCGTTCGAAAGCCTCGGTGGCGAAGTCGCCAAGCGCTATGGCTGGGGCGAGTCCGACAACGTCACACAGCAAGACGGCTTGTTCATCAGCGCCAGTTCGGCTGTCGCGATTGAAATCAAGCTCGCGTCGAAATCGTCTCCCGAGCAAATCCTGAAATATGCGGCGTTGCTGGCGTGGGAAGAGCTGGCGACCGGACGGCGGGACAATCTTGGACTTCTCTACATCATACCGCAGGACGCCTTGCAGACGCATTGGTCGAACTGTGGGCTAGCGGGTGCCGAAGTCGCTTCAGATTTTCTCGACCGCAGTTGGAAGAGGCCGCTTCCAGCAAACATTCGAAAGTTTGTCGACAAACACCGCGACCATGTTGCTGCGGTTCTTGGCCGGCTAAAGCTTGGCGTGATGAGCTGGGCTGACTTCCGAGCTCGCCTAGCTGGCTTTTCGGAACAGGTAGACGGAGCAAATGCTGGCGATCAAACGTTAAGGCGATTGATCAGCGGCTTCATAAGACAATTAGATATGCATCGAAGCACCGGGCTCTCTGACTACGATCCCACCTAAGGGCGAGGAATCCATGGCTGGACTGCCGATCGTCTTCATTCCGGGGCTGATGTGCACCGGGCGGCTCTATCACTATCAGACAGAATTGCTGGGGCAGTTGCATCCCGTGCTGCTGGCCAATCACTGGTCGGCGGGGACGATGGGTGACATCGCCGAGAAAATCCTCGCTGTCGCGCCGGAGCGGTTCGCGCTCGCGGGGACGTCGATGGGCGGCTATGTCGCGTTCGAGATCTTGCGGCGTGCGAGTGAGCGCGTGGAGAAGCTGGTTCTGATGAGCACGAGCGCGCGGCCCGATACGCCCGAGCGCAGCCATGTGCGTCACCAGCAGCTGGAGTGGACGCGCCATCACGGCATGCACGCCGGGACCAAGGCGCTGTGGGACCATCTGGTGCATCCGGCGCGGCATGAGGACCACCCCTTGCTGACCGAATTCGTCGAGATGGCGGAAATCGTTGGGATCGAAGGGTTTGCCCGGCAGACCGAGGCGATCATCGGCCGGGAGGACTCACGCCCGCTGCTGGATGCGATCAAGGTTCCGACGCTGGTGATCGCGGGCGAGGACGACAAACTGATCCCGCCCGATCAATCCAAGGAGATCGCGGCCGGAATTGCTGGCGCGAAGCTGGAGCTGGTGCCGCATTGCGGGCACATGGGCATGATCGAGCGGCCCGACACCTACAACAAGCTGCTGAGCGCCTTCTTAAGCTAATTCGCGGAAAACCGGGGTCTGGCAGGAACCGCAGGGTGGCGGCCGCGTTGACGCGCGGCCCCCGCGGCGTCAAAAGCTTCAGCTAACGCCCATTTGCACGAGGACCACGCCCCATGGCCCGCATCACGCTTCGCCAGTTGCTCGACCATGCCGCCGAGCACGATTACGGCCTGCCCGCCTTCAACATCAACAATATGGAGCAGGGCCTCGCGATCATGGAGGCGGCGGAGCAGGTGAATGCCCCCGTCATCATCCAGGCGAGCCGCGGCGCGCGCTCCTACGCCAACGACATCGTACTGGCCCGCCTGATCGACGCGCTGGTCGAGCTGTATCCCGCCATTCCGGTGTGCATGCATCAGGACCACGGCAACTCCGAAGCGACCTGCGCCACCGCGATCCAGAACGGCTTCACCTCGGTGATGATGGACGGCAGCCTCAAGGCCGACGGCAAGACGCCCGCCGACTATGAGTACAATGTCGAGATCACCAAGCGCGTGACCGACATGGCGCACTGGGTGGGCGCGTCGGTGGAAGGCGAGCTGGGCGTGCTCGGCAGCCTCGAGACCGGCATGGGCGACAAGGAAGACGGCCACGGCTTCGACGGCAAGCTGGACCAATCGCAGCTGCTGACCGACCCCGATCAGGCCGTCGACTTCGTGCAGAAGACGCAGGTCGATGCGCTCGCCATCGCGATGGGCACCAGCCACGGCGCCTACAAGTTCAGCCGCAAGCCGGACGGCGCGGTGCTGGCGATGAACGTGATCGAGGAAATCCACCGCCGCCTGCCGAATACGCATCTGGTGATGCACGGCTCGTCGTCGGTGCCGCAGGATCTGCAGGACATCATCAACCAGTACGGCGGCCAGATGCCCCAGACCTGGGGCGTGCCGGTGGAAGAGATCCAGCGCGGCATCAAGCACGGCGTGCGCAAGATCAACATCGACACCGACAACCGCATGGCGATCACCGGCGCGATCCGCAAGGTCTTCGCCGAGAAGCCGGGTGAGTTCGACCCGCGCGCGTATCTGAAGCCCGCCAAGGAAGCGATGCGCAAGGTGTGCATCCAGCGCTTCCAGGAGTTCGGCGCGGAAGGTCAGGCCGACAAGATCCGCCCGCTGCCGCTGTCGGCGATGGCGAAGCGTTATGCCAGCGGCGAGCTGGCGGCGCAGTTCGGCAAGGCGCGCGCTGCGGCGGCCGAGTGAGCGACGATTTTCGCTGCCGCCTGTATCTCATCACGCCGCCGGCCTTCGAGCCGGCGGCGTTTGCACCTCAACTGGCCGATGCGCTGGCGGGCGGCGATGTCGCCTGCGTGCAGTTGCGGCTGAAAGACGTGAGCGACGAGGCGGTGCTGGAAGCGGGCCGGTTGCTCATGCCCATCGTGCAGGATGCGGGCGCGGCGTTCATCGTGAATGACCGGCCGGATCTTGCGAAGGCGTTGAACGCCGATGGCGTGCATGTGGGCCAGGAGGATGCGTCCTATGCCGAGGCGCGGAAGATCGTCGGGCCGGATGCGATTGTCGGCGTGACGTGTCACGACAGCCGCCACCTCGCGATGGAGGCCGGTGAGGCGGGCGCGGATTATGTCGCGTTCGGCGCGATGTATCCGACGACCACCAAGGACGCGAAGACGAGTGCGCCCATCGAACTGGTGAAATGGTGGGGCGAGGTGATGACGACGCCGCAGGTCGCGATCGGCGGCATCACGGTGGAGAACGCCGCACCGGTGATCGCGGCGGGGGCGGACTTCATCGCGGTGAGCGCGGGCGTGTGGCAGCACCCGAAGGGGCCGCGCGCGGCGGTCGCCGCATTCAACGCGCTGTTCGGCGCATGATGCGGCTGCTTGTTCTTTGCCTGCTGGCTTGGCTGGCGGCTCCGGCCTTTGCCGAGGATGCCTCCATCGCGGCGATGGAGCGGACGCGGACGCAGAAGGAAGCGGAGGCCGGCGATATCGACGCGGCCTTCATGCTGGGCCGTATGTATCGCGACGGAGTCGGCGGGCCGCAGGACGAGGCCGAGGCGCGGGTGTGGCTGAAGAAAGCCGCGGATGCGGGGCATGTCCGCGCGAGTGTGCTGCTGGGGCTGATGCTGATGGCGGGACAGGGCGGCGACGCGGATTTTCCGGCGGCGCGGCCCTATCTGCTGTATGCTGCCGCAGCGGGCGATGAGGACGGGCTCTATGCCATGGGGCTGCAGTTCATGGAGGCGCCGCCCAAGGTCTCGCCGCCGGAGCCGGCCAAGGCGATCTTCTGGTTCCGTCGCGCGGCGGCGGAGGGCAGCATCGATGCGGTGTACAAACTGGGCTTCATGAGCCTCAGGGGTATCGGCACACCGGCGGACCCGGCCGAGGCCTATCGCTGGCTCCTGAAGGCGGCCGAGGCGGGCGATGCCCAGTCGCAGATCATCGTCGCGACCATGCTGAACGAGGGCCAGGGGGTGGAGAAGAACCCGCGTCAGGCGCTCGTCTGGTACTACCGCGCCAAGGCGAACGGCATGGTTGACGACGATCTCGAGGTCGAATTGCTGAAGCAGGTGACCGAAGACGAGGCGAAATCCGCCAAAACCGAGGCCGAAAGCCTGCCCGGCGGCGGTTGAGGCGGGCGGCCCCGCCTGCTAACAACCGCGCCCCAACGATAGCCCGGACTCCTTTTCCCCTCATGGCTGTTCTCTCCCCTACCCTCAACGTCATGGTCGGCGCGGCGCGCAAGGCAGCGCGGCAGATCCGCCGTGATTTCAATGAGGTCGAGCAGCTGCAGGTGAGCCGTAAGGGTGCGGCGGATTTCGTGAGCCAGTCGGATATCGCCGCCGAGAAAATCCTGCGCGAAGAGCTGGCAAAGGCGCGTCCGGATTACGGTTTCGTGCTGGAAGAGGCCGGTGAGATTAAAGGCAAGGACCAGTCGCACCGCTGGCATGTCGACCCGATCGACGGGACGACGAATTTCATCCATGGCGTGCCGCATTTCGCGATCTCGATCGGGCTTGAGCGCGAGGGCGCGCCGATTGCGGGCGTGATCTACAACCCGGTCAGCGACGAGCTTTACGTTGCCGAGCGCGGCAAGGGCGCGTTTCTGAACGACAAGCGCCTGCGCGTTTCGGGCCGCCGCGACATGGGCGCGGCGCTGTTCGCCAGCGGCCTGAACCTTGGCCCGCACGGCAATCCGCCGCTGTTCTATGCCCAGTATGCGGCGATCACCCAGATTTCGGCCGGCATCCGCCGGTTCGGTTCAGCGGCGCTGGATCTCGCCTATGTCGCCGCCGGCCGTTACGACGGGTTCTGGGAGATCGGCCTCTCGTCCTGGGATACCTGCGCGGGCATCGTGATGGTGCGCGAGGCGGGCGGCCAGGTGACCGACATGAACGGCGGCGGCGACGTGCTGGGCCGTCAGGGCATCGTCGCGGGCAACCAGGAACTCCACCCGGCCCTCGTGAAAGCGCTGAAGGCCGTCAAGGCGTGATGCCCATCGCAGACGCGATCTGCTAAGGTCGCGACGCTTCGCTCATCGCCATATCTTCGCCCATATCGCGGCGGATTTTCGGCGGCTTCGCGCCTTTCGCGTCATCGATGAGGACCGCCCGGCATGGCCCGCGTCAGATCCACCGCGTTCTCGACCCTTCAGCTCGCCCCCTATCTGCTGCGCATGACGATCTTTCTGGGGCTGGCGGGTGTCGCGGTTGCGTTCATCCTGCCCTCGCTGCTGGAGGCGTTTCTGACCAACCCGTTCCTGAACGGGCTGATCCTGGCGGTGCTGATCATCGGCGCGCTGAACGCCTATCGTCTCGTCTGGCGGCTGCTGCCCGACATCGCATGGGTGAGCAATCTGCGGCGGACCGACCCGTCCATGTCGCCCGTGACAAGCACCCAGCCGCGTCTTCTTGCGCCGCTCGCCAATATGCTGGCCGAGAGCCGGGGGCGGCTGAACCTTTCGGCACCCGTCGCCCGCTCGATCCTCGATGGCGTGCAGTCGCGGCTCGACGAGAGCCGCGACATCGCGCGCTATATGACGGGCCTTCTGGTGTTCCTCGGCCTGCTCGGCACGTTCTGGGGCCTCATCCTCGTCGTCACCTCGGTCGCCGAGACGATCCGCGCGCTGCCGAGCGGCACGGAAGGCGCCATCGCCTTCGACCAGTTGCGCGCGGGACTTGAGGCGCCGCTGTCGGGCATGGGCACGGCGTTCTCGTCATCGCTGTTCGGCCTCGCGGGATCGCTGATCCTTGGCTTCCTCGACCTCCAGTCCGGTCAGGCGCAGACGCGGTTCTACAATGCGCTGGAAGAATGGATGTCGACGGTGACGCGGCTTGGCTCCGGCCCCGCCGCCGTCGCGATGGAAGGCGGCGAAGCCTCGGCGCCTGCCTATGTCGCGGCGCTGCTGGAGCAGACGGCGGAGAATCTGGAGAATCTGGAGCGGACGCTGATCCGGCTGGAAGAGCGGCGGCAGCAGACCGGCGATGGCTCGGCCGAGATCGCGGCGGCGATGCGCGGCGTGGAGCAGGCGATGCGTTCGCTTGCCGCCGAGCAGGCCTCTAACCGCGATGCCTTCGTCGACGGGATGCGGCAGGAGGTGAAACTCCTCGGCCGCACGCTGGCCGCCATGGCCGATAAGCAGAAGGCGTAAGCGCAGATGGCGACGCGCGCCCGCTCGCGGGGCATGTTCGACTACTGGCCGGGCTTCGTCGACGTGCTGTCGACGCTGCTGCTGGTCATCACCTTCATGCTGTCGATCTTCATGCTGGGACAGTTCTATCTGGGCCAGCAACTGACCGACCGTGACGCGGCGATCGTGACGCTGCAGGCGCGCATCGCCGATCTCGCCAACCAATTGGGTCTCGCCAAGAAGGCCGAAACGGAAAGCGCCGCCGAGACGGAGCGGCTGCGCGCGACGCTCGCCGAAACCGAAGCGCGGGCGGCGGAGGCCGATCAGGCCAAGGCCGATCTCGCCGCCAAGCAGGGCGAGCTGTCCGACGCAGAGGCGCAGCTCGCGCTGCTCAACCAGCAGGTCGAGGCGCTGCGGCTGCAACTTCTGGCGATCCAGGAAGCGCTGGAGATCTCGGACGCCAAGAACAAGGACGCGCAGGTCGAGATCGAGCAGCTGGGCCAGAAGCTGAACGAGGCGCTGGCTGAGAAGGTGAAGGAGCTGGCGGATTATCGCAGCGAGTTCTTCGGCCGGCTGAAGCAGATCCTCGGCGAGCGCAGCGACATCAAGATTTCGGGCGACCGTTTCGTCTTCCAGTCGGAAGTGCTGTTCGCGGTGAACTCCGCCGAGCTGTCGGAGCAGGCGCGGGTCGATCTTTCCGTGCTGGCCGAGGCGTTGAAAGAGATCATGGCCGAGATCCCGTCGGACCTCGACTGGGTGTTGCGGGTCGACGGACATAGCGACAAGCGGCCGATCTCGACGCCGCAATTCCCCTCGAACCTGGAGCTGTCGTCAGCGCGCGCGGTGTCGGTGGTGAAGTTCCTGATCGCGATGGGCGTGCCGGCCGAGCATCTCGCCGCCACCGGCTTCGGCGACAAGCGGCCGATCGACCCGGCGGAGACGGCAGAGGCCTATGCCAAGAACCGCCGTATCGAGTTCAAGCTGACGGAGCCGTAGGGCAAAGGCGAGCGCGACGTCGAAGTCCCCCTTCCGACCGTTGGCCACCTTCCCCCGATGGGGGAAGGTCCACGTCCTGAACCACCTGCCTTGAAGACCAAGGCGTGGATGGTCGGCCTTCGCCGACCATGACAGTTGGAGGTAGCGATCCTCAGTCTTTCTGCGGCTCGCCGGGTGGGGTTGGGGCTGTCCAGTCGCAGATGAGCAGCTTGGGCGCGAAGACCGGGCCGCCGATGATGCGCTTGATGCCGTCGGCGCCGGTGAACTCCACCGCCGTCGCAAGTCCTGAGAACTCGCCGCCTTCATCGGTGTAGAGCGTGCGCGCGGCGCCGCCGGCCTGCGGTTCGACACGCAGGATCTGGCTGGGCGAGAGGTTCGACGGGTCGTTCGCGTGCATCAGGAAATCGCCCATGCGGGGATGGGCGCCGATCCAGAGGGCGCCGTCGGGGGCGACGTCGATATTGTCGAGGCCGGTGCCGAAGAAGCCGTCCTGGATGAGGGTGAGCGCGCCGGTCGCGATATCGCGGCTGTAGGCGCTGAGGCGGCGCGCGCCGCTTTCGGCGAGATAGACGGTCTTGCCGTCGGCGGAGATGTTGACGCCGTTGGCGTAAGCGAGGTTCTCGACCACGCGGGTCATCTTCGTGCCGTCGAAATAGAGCAGCGACGAACGGTGCAGGCCGAAGAACGCCTCCATGGCGAGGCCGATGCCCGAGGTGCTGCCGACCATGTTGGTGACGTAGAAGCTGTCCGGCCCGACGGCGACGACATCGTTGGGCGCCGTCATTTCCGGCATCGAGACGGTGCGGCGCAGCGTGAGGGTAAGGGCATCGCCGGCGCCCGTCACGTCGAAGATCTCGACCGTGTTGGCCTGCCAGTTGGTATCGAGGCTGCCGGCGGTGAGGTGGTTGACGGCCATCAGCGTGCGCGTGCCATCCGGTGCCGTGTAGAGGCTGATGCCGTGCGGGCGGAAGGCGGAGGCCGGGGCATCGGCGGTGAGAAGGCGCGCGGGCGCGTCCAGCGCGTCGATGTTCAGCGCATAGAGGCCGCCGCGGGTGAGCGTGCCGGCGGCATTGGCGCGGCGATCGTCGCTGGAAAGAAAGGCGATGCGGGCGGCGTGGTCGATCTGGATGTCTTCGACGCCCGGCGGCGCGTCGATGAGACGGCACTGACCGGGCGAGACCTTCTCAAGCGTCGTGAACTGGCCGAGTTCTTCCAGACGGCGGAAGAACTGGATGGCGCCCATGACGAGGACGACGACGAGGACGATGAGCGTCCATTTGATGAAGGCGCGCATCGGTCCCCTGCCCTTTGAATTCAGTTGGCGGCGGCTGCGAATTGCAGACCGGCGAGATGGGCATAGAGGCCGCCCTCGGCCACGAGTTCGCGGTGGCGGCCCATGGCGATGGCGCGGCCCGCCTCGAGCACCACGATGCGGTCGGCGCGCTGAACCGTCGCGAGGCGGTGTGCGATGATGAGCGTGGTGCGGTTTTTCATGAGTGCTTCGAGCGCCGTCTGCACGGCGCGTTCCGATTCCGCATCGAGCGCGCTGGTCGCCTCGTCCAGCAGAAGGATCGGCGGGTCTTTCAGGATGGCGCGCGCGATGGCGATACGCTGGCGCTGGCCGCCTGAGAGCGTGGTGCCGCGCTCGCCGAGCAGCGTGGCGTAGCCATCGGGCAGTTTCGCGATGAAGTCGTGCGCGTTGGCGGCGCGGGCGGCGGCTTCGACCTCGGCCTCGCTCGCCTCGGGGCGGCCATAGCGGATGTTCTCGGCGATGGTGCCGGAGAAGATCACCGTCTCCTGCGGCACGAGCCCGATGCGGCGGCGGATGTCCTCAGGATCGGCGCTGGCGAGGTCGACGCCGTCGATCATCACGCGGCCGGATTGCGGATCGTAGAAGCGCAGCAACAGTTGAAAGACCGTGGTCTTGCCCGCACCGGAGGGGCCGACCAGCGCCACGGTTTCGCCCGGCGCGACATCGAGCGTGAAGCCGTCGAGCGCGGAGACGTCACGGCGCGAGGGGTAATGGAAGGTGACGTCCTCGAAGCGGATGGCGCCGGCGCCCGAAGCCGGCAGCGCGATGGGGTTCGCCGGAGCCGCGATGTCGGGCCGTTCGTCGAGCAGTTCCTTGATGCGGCCGGCGGCGCCTGCGGCGGCCTGGACATCGCCCCAGACTTCGGAAATCGCGCCGACCGAAGCGGCGGTGAGGACGGCGTAGAGCACGAACTGGCTGAGTTCGCCGGGCGTGATGACGTCGTTCAGCACCTGATGCGCGCCGACCCAGAGCACTCCTACAATGCCGGAGAAGATGAGGAAGATGACCATGGCGGTCATGGTCGCGCGCGCCTTCATGCGCGAGCGGGCGCCGTTGAAGGCGCTCTCGATGGCGGTGGAGAAGACGGCGCGGTCGCGCGTTTCATGCGCGAAGGCCTGCACGGTCTGCACCGCGTTCAGCGTCTCGCCGGCATAGGCGGAGGCATCCGCGATGCGATCCTGCGCGGTGCGCGAGAGCGCTCGGACGCGGCGTCCGAACAGGATGAGCGGGACGATGATGGCCGGGACGATGAGGAGCGCGACGCCGGTCAGCTGAAGCGAGGTGATCAGCAGCATGATCGTGCCGCCAATCAAGGTGACGGCATTGCGCATCGCCATGGAGAGCGAGGAGCCGACGACGGTCTGGATCAGCGTGGTATCGGCGGTGAGGCGCGACAGGACTTCACCGGTGCGCGTGACTTCAAAGAATCGCGGCGAGAGCGACAGGACGTGGCTGTAGACCGCGCGCCGGACGTCGGCGACGACCCGCTCGCCGATCCAGCTGACGTAGTAGAAACGCACCGCCGAGGCGAGGGCCATGAGCGCCGACACGCCGATGAGCGCGAAGAAGTAATTGTCGATGACGCCGGCATGTTCGCGCGAGAAGCCGTGGTCGATCATGCCGCGCACGGCGAGCGGCAGGACAAGGGTGGCGATGGCCGCCAGCATGAGCGCGACCAGGGCGAAGATGACGCGGGTGCGGTAGGGCCGGAGGAACGGGAAAAGAGCGCGGAGCGAGCCGATATCGCGCGAGCGCGGTCGCCCGGCTGCGGCGCGCGCCAGATCCTGTTCGGCAGTGGAGGGACGCCCGGACATTTGCGGGCGGGTTTTCGTCCGGTTCGGCGGTCAACTCAAGGGCCGCAACGCCTTGCGAGGGCGTCTCAAGTGCGGATCAGCGCTTGGGTGCGAAGGCGAGGCCGCCGGTTTCCTTGAAGAGCGAGGGCGCGGCGGCGTGGGTGCGCTCGATTTCAAGGATCCTGAACTTGGTGTCGACGCCGCCGGGGGCCGAGAAACCGCCCGTCTTGCCGCCGGATGCGAGAATGCGGTGGCAGGGGATGAGAATCGGGAACGGGTTGCGCCCCAGCGCCTGCCCCACCCCGCGCGACAGGGCGACGTCGCCGAGGTCCTTCGCCAGATCGCCATAGGTGCGGGTTTCACCCGGCGGGATGGCCTGAGCCAGCGCGTAGACCTTGGCCTCGAAGGCGCCGATGCCACCCATGTCGAGATCGAGGCCGCCGAAATCGCGCGCCTCGCCCGAGAGCAGCGCGACGATGTCGGCGATGACGGCCTGGATATGCTCCGGCGGCGGCTCGGTTTCGACCGCGTCACGGGCGCGGCGCTTCACGACATCGGCAAAGCGTTCGGTGATGCCGACGGGCAGAAGCGTGCCGACGATGCGCTCGCCGCGCCAGAGAATCGTGCAATCGCCAATGGGGGTGTCGAAACGGGTGTAGGAGGTGCCGGGCATGCTTAACCTTTAGCAGGTGAGCGCGGCAGAAACCCGCCATTTTCGGACGTGCTCGCCACGGCTTGCCTGATGGGGCCGCCTCGTGTAGAGACCCGCGCTCGTTTGGGTGGCCCGGCTGCCCGCCACGCTATTTTTGAGATGAGGACACTTCCGATGAAGAAGGAAGGCCACCCCGACTATCACTTTATCAAGGTCGCCCTGAACGACGGCTCGACCTATTGGACGCGCTCGACCTATGGCGACGCCGGCCAGCAGCTGACGCTGGAAATCGACCCGACCACGCACTCGGTGTGGACCGGCGCGACCAACCAGCTGCTCGACCGCGGTGGCCGCGTCGGCCGCTTCAAGAAGCGTTATGAAGGCCTGGTGAAGTAAGCTTCGGCGCCCAGCAGATATGAAAAAGCCCGGCTTGCGCCGGGCTTTCTTTGTTTTGGTCCTGTTGTCATCCCGGCCTTGAGCCGGGATCCAGAGCCGCAGACGGAGATTGCGGCCCTGGGTCCCGGGTCTTCGCTTCGCTGCGCCCGGGATGACCGATCAGTTGACTACTCGCGCATGGCGCCAAAGGCGGCGGCGAGGCGGTCCATCTGGCCGCGGGCGCCTTCCGGGATCGGCTGAGGCTCGGCGGCGTAGATGGTCTGGTCGAGACGGTCGATGCGGTCATAGAGCTGGGCGCTGGCGGCCAGCAGTTCCACGAGGCGCTCAGGGAGCATCTCTTCGGCTTCGGGCTTGCGGCCCTTGCAGACCTCGCGCGCCGAGAGGCGGTATTTGTCTTTCGCGGCTTCCTCGACGCTCACATCGCCGTCGGCGACCGAGCGCTGCACCAGCAGCCAAGAGGCGACCTGCATCAGGCGGGTGGTGAGGCGCATGCTCTCACCCGCATAGGCGAGCGCCGCACGGCGCGGCAGTCCACGCGATTCCTCGCGGCCGGGGCCGTCGAGATAGGTGGCCGTTTCCTCGACCATCGCCATGCCGCCGGTGAAGGCGCGGCGGAACAGCTCCGAGCGCACAAAACCGAGCGCGCGGGCCGACATGGTGGCCTCGCTCAGCGATGGGTCGCTCAACTGGGTTTCGAACAGTGCCCCCGACATATGTCCCGCCTTGATCCGCCTGATGTTTTCGAGCCCGGTTCCCTGCAAGACGCGCGCCGGGTCTTAACGTCCCTTAATGGGTCGATCCAGGGGACAGGGCGATCTCGTCCGGAGCGCCGATTCGGCGCAACGATTCTCGCTGAACAGGATTAATGCCGCAGCCACGAAAAAGGGGCCGGGAAGGACCGGCCCCGAAGGTTGTTCGCAGGAAGACATCAGGAAGAGGACATGAAGTCGATGTCCGGGCAGTATGCACCTGAGGGCTGACGTTACGGCAGAAATAGTTAACGCCGCCTTAAGACCTCGCGCGGCGGTTGCGGCCGCGCTGCACCCACTAGCTTTTGAAGATGGAATCGGCGGCGGCGCGCGATTTTTTCTTGGTCTCGATGAGGGCGCGGATGGTCGCGATCTCGGTCTCGAGCTCGCCGATCCGCGCAGTCAGGGCCTCGACGGACATGACTTCCAGATCGAGGCGGGGCGCCTTGGGCGGCGGGGCGAGGTCGTCGGTATCGAGCGGCATCAAGTTCCTCCCTGCCCTTGCACATCGCGGTTCGGCGTCCAAAGTCTCGCCCCCGACCCATTCCGCCGCAAGAGGCCACGATGTCCCTGCCCGCCACCATGCGCGCCGTCCGCGCGATCGAGAAGCAGCCGGTGCTGGTGGACATCGCGGTGCCGCAACCAGGGCCGGGCGAGGTGCTGGTGCGGGTGAAGACGACGGCGCTCAATCGCGCCGACCTGACACAGGTACAGGGGTTCTACCCGCCACCGCCCGGCGCGAGCGATGTGCTGGGCCTGGAATGCGCTGGCGAGATCGTGGCCCTGGGCGATGGCGTGACGCGCTGGAAGGTGGGTGACGCCGTGTGTGCGCTGGTCGCGGGGGGTGGCTATGCCGAATACTGCGTTGTGCCGGAAGGATCGTGCCTGCCGAAGCCGGCGTCGCTCAGCTGGGAGCAGACCGGCGCGGCAGCCGAAGCGTTCTTCACGGTGTGGACCAATGTCTCGGACCGGGCGCGGCTAAAGGGCGGCGAAACCCTGCTGGTTCATGGCGGGGCGAGCGGCATCGGCACCACGGCGATCCAGCTTTATGCGGCGCGCGGCCATACGGTTTTCACGACGGTCGGCAGTAACGAGAAGGCGGCGCTGGCGGTGAAGTTGGGGGCCAAGCGGGCGATCAATTACCGCACCGAGGACTTCGTGGCCGTGGTGAAGGCCGAGACCGGCGGCAAGGGCGTCGACGTGATCCTCGACATGATCGGCGGCGACTATGTGCAGCGGAACATCGACGCGCTGGCTCTGGAGGGTCGGATGGTGAACATCGCCTACCAGAACGGCTTCAAGACCGAAGTGAACTTCCTGCCCGTCATGCTGAAGCGGCTGTCGCTGCTGGGGTCGACATTGAGGGCGCGGACGGCCGAGCAGAAGGCGGAGGTGGCGGCGGGCGTGCTGCGCGATGCCTGGCCGCTGGTGGAGGCCGGGACCATCGCCCCGGTGATCGACAGCGTGTTCCCGCTGGCCAAGGTCGCCGAGGCCCATGCCCGGATGGCCGAGGGAACCCATGCGGGGAAGATCGTTCTCGCTGTCTCCTAAGTGGACTCTTGGCCGGTGGGGCGTTATATCCCCGGCCCTGTTCCCGACATGGAAAGTCTCATGCGGGCGGTGTGCGGAAGATCCCGCGCTCCGTGACGGAGGAAAGCTATGAACGCGCCGATTATGCCCAAGGCCACCGCCAAGTGGCTGCTTCAGAACACGATTTTGACCTTCGACCAGATTTCGGAGTTCACCCAGCTGCATCCGCTGGAAGTGCAGTCGATCGCCGATGACGAGACCGCGCTGCACATGAAGCCGGTGGATCCGGTGCTGATGGGCCAGCTGACCCGTGAAGAAATCCAGGCTGCCGAGGCCGACCCGGCCCGCCGCCTGAAACTGCAGACCAATGCGCTGGTGACGGCGCTGCAGAAGCCGCGCAAGGGCGCGCGCTATACGCCGGTGTCGAAGCGTCTTGAGAAGCCGGATGCGATTTTCTGGCTGGTGCGCAACCACCCGGAACTGCCGGATGCAGTGATCGGCCGTCTGGTCGGCACGACCAAGGCAACCATCGACAAGGTGCGCAACCGAACCCACTGGAACGCGACGAATTTGAAAGCGTCGGACCCGGTGACGCTGGGCCTCTGCAGCCAGATCGAGCTGGATCAGGCGATCGAGAAGGCCAATCGCGAGAAGACCCGCTCGGCCAAGGGCACCCGCCGCAACACGCTGCGCCCCGCCAAAGAGACGGTCGCCGAGACCGAGGAGCTGCTCGATGCCGCCGAGGCCGACGCCGAAGTGAACGAGGGCGGCCACACCGAAGAAGCGGCCGGCGAGGACAACGCGAGCTAAGCCTCGTTTTCCGGCGCAACCGGCTCGCGGATCAGCAGCCGGGTCAGCGTGAACAGCGCGAAACATCCAAGGATCAGGGCGGCGTGCCAGAAAAGGCCCGCCGGCCCGAGCCAGCCCATGGCGAGTGAGGCCGTGAGCGGCCCGACCACCGACGCGGCGCCATAGGCGAGGAAGCTGGCGCCGGCCGCTTCGGTCAGATCCTCATGCGGCACGCGGTCGTTCATGTGGGCCGAGGCCAGCATGTTCACCAGAAACGCGGTGCCACCGAAGAAGACGGCGAGCGTGAAGATCGGCCAGCCGGGCCCTGTGCCGGAGGCGAGCGCGACGCCGATGGCGGCCAGGGTTGCGCCGGTGACGACGGGCAGGATCACGAGACGGCGGTCCATACCGTCGGAGAGACGCGCGACAGGCCATTGCGCCGCAAACGAGCCGAAGACCGGCAGCGCCATGAAGAGCGCGATATCGCCCTGTGTGAAGCCGTTATCGCGCGCGAAAACCGGGCCTAACACCCAGAACGGTGCGGTCGCCATGCCGTTGGCGACGAATCCGGCGAAGGCGACCGGCGAAGCGCGTGAGAGCGCGGCAATCCGGATGCGCCGCTGGGCCGGGGCGGGCGGCGGCGATCCCCGCATCGCGCCAAACGGCGCCATGGTCGCCAGCAGGATCGCGGCGGAGATGAAGAATCCCGTGCCGCCCTCGACCGGGGTCAACGTGAAGAGAAACTGTCCGCCCGCCAACGCGAGCTGGTTCGACATCGAATAGGCGCTGAGCGTGCGGCCGCGATTGGCGTTGGTCGCGACGGCGTTGAGCCAGCTCTCCAGCGCCGCGAACATGCCGGCGGCGAGGAAGCCGACTGCGGCACGGAGCAGAAACCAGGCGACGGGTCCGGTGAGGATCGGTTGAAGCCCGACGGCCAGCGCGATGACGAGCGCGTAAAGCGAAAAGAGGCGGCGGTGACCCAGTTCGCGAAAGACGAGGGGGTTCAGCAGCGACCCCATCAGGAAGCCGACATAGTAGGCCGAGCCGATCATCCCGAGCTGGGCCGGCGAAAACCCCGCAGCCTGGGCGTAGGCCGGGGTCAACGTAAAATGCAGCGCACCCGCCAGCAACAGCGTCGCCGCGCCGGCCTGAATCGGCCATATGCGTGCGAAATCGACTTTGGCGGGGCGGGTCACGAGTGAAGCCTTGGCAGCGGGCGCGGACCATGGCCGCGCGATGCGCGCCGCTCAAGTGACGAATGATGACGCACGGTGGAGAAAAAACAGAAGGGGCGCCTCGCGGCGCCCCTGTGTCCGACTCGACGCTGTCAGATATCAGAGGTTGCTGGTGTCCTCGTCATCATCGTCGTCCGAGACGATCACGATGATGGCGATGATGATGATCGCGGCGAGCGCGATCAGCCACCAGTTCTGCTGCGACTGGGTCTTGGTGACCTCCTGCGCCGGGGCGGGGCCCTGCGGCTCAAGCTGGGTCGGCGCCGGAGCAGGCTCCGGAGCGATCGGCGAGCCCTGGCCGTTGGCCAGCGCGGTGGTGGTCATCGACAGCGCGAGCAGCGCAGCCGAACCAAGCGAAAGCATTTTTTTCATGTGTCAGTTCCCATCCTGTCGCCGATCCCCACCGGACGGCAGACGTGATCATGCCATAACCCAAGTCTCCCGGGGCCCCCAACAGGAACATTGCGATGCGGCAACGCGCCTCATGTGCCGGCCCTCAGGGCCGGCACACGCGCTGCGCCCCACAAAGAGACCAAGGAAAGCCGCCCGCGCGGTTGCGCGGCCAGCCCGGGTCAGGCGTTAGCCGCTATTGGAGGTGTCGTCGTCGTCGTCGTCCGAGACGATCACGATGATGGCGATGATGATGATCGCGGCGAGCGCGATCAGCCACCAGTTCTGCTGCGACTGGGTCTTGGTGACCTCCTGCGCCGGGGCGGGGCCCTGCGGCTCAAGCTGGGTCGGCGCCGGAGCAGGCTCCGGAGCGATCGGCGAGCCCTGGCCGTTGGCCAGCGCGGTGGTGGTCATCGACAGCGCAAGCAGCGCGGCCGAA
>VFQQ010002871.1_pt1 | contig 18126 bp, 27 predicted proteins | sample 3512341 | NCBI WGS metagenome assembly VFQQ01 (sample SAMN10412373, study PRJNA504923) | tailings metagenome | isolation source: Relicate 2 Philex TSF1 revegetated site | place: Philippines: Tuba, Benguet | collected 2017-08-29 | reverse complement strand
GGAGCGCTGTTCTTTGCAGCAGTGCATGCAATCATGCATCAGGCGCGCTGCATCCTCCAAGCCCCAGCCCAGCTGCCGCTGCACAATCCACAGGCACAGCTGGCTGTCACCTTTCACAACCCCTCACATTCGCACCTGCGCGGGTCCTTGCGGTCGGTCAGCGGCCAGCGGGGCCGCAGGTCCAGCCACTCGCCATCCGCCACCTGGGCAGACGCCGGGGGCGGCTCAACCAGCCCCAGCTGGTACCTTCGGGTAGGAAAGAGGAGGGGAGGCGAGTACCGCAGTCTGTTGGGCAGAACCTTGGGCAGATCCGCAACTGAAATCAGGGGCCCGGCAGCTCGATGCCAGACAGCTCGTGCCAGACCTGGTGCCATGCCCCCAAGCCCACCCAGCCCCTTAGGGCCTGCAGCCCCTCAGGGCCTGCAGCCCCTCAGGGCCTCCAGCCCTTCAGGGCCTCCAGCCCCACACCCACCGCTCCATGCCCGCCCACGCCACCATCACGCCATTGTCGGTGCACAGCCGCGGCGGCGGGCACACCAGGCGCAGGCCTGCCGCGTCCGCAATCACCGTCAGCCGGCCGCGGATGTACTGGTTGCTGGCCACGCCGCCGGCCACGACGAGGTGCCGCACCTATGGCACAGGTGAATCGGAGGTACAGCGTGCTGTGAAGGTTGGGGTGTGTGGAGGCACATGCAGGATGCTGGCTAGGTGCCACGGTGTGAAAGCAGCAGACAGGCTGCCTTGTGGCCGCTGAAGAATGCTCACCGCTCCCTGCTCCCCCTTGCCCACCTGCGGGTGCGACTCCTGCACCCAGCCCACCGCCCGGCGGCAGCGCTCCTCCAGGTGGGCCACAGCCACCCGCTGGAAGCTGGCCGCAATGTCGGCCCGCAGCTGGCGGTTGGCGTCTGTCGTGGGGAGGGGTGAGGGACGGGTGGGCGGCAGGGAGGCAGTGAGCGGCACGGGGTTACGGTTTGGAGCAGGGCTGGGTGGGGCTGGCGAAGTGCGCAGCAGCGTTGATGGAGGCAACAACAGCCTCCGCAGGCATCAGCGCAGCCGCCACAAGAACGGCAGTGCTCTCCGGCAGCAGCAGCCACCCTCCATCACAGGCAGTGCCCAAGCCAGCGCACCTGTGGCCTCGGGCGCCTGCTCTTCAATGGCCAGCCGCACCGCCGTCTTCAGACCCGCGTAGCTGAAGTCGCAGGTGGGCCGCCGCTGCGGGGCAGGGGGCAAGGGCGCAATGCACAGGTGAGCAGAGGCTGTTAGCCCATGGACGCAGCTCAGGCGAGTCAGCAGCACCCTCCAGTCTCGTCTGGATGGCTCGCACAGCAGCGTGCCCTGCAACTGCCACAGGCGCCCCTCGCGCCACCAAGTGCAACCCTGCAGCAGCGCCCCGAGCCCTGCACCCACCTGCATAGGCACCGAGAAGGGCAGGGCGCGCGGGTCGCCCTCCCGAGCAAAGGCCTCCAGTGCAGCGCCGCCAGACGGCTTCAGCTCCAAGCCCAGCAGCCGCGCCACCTTGTCATATGCCTCGCCTGGAAAGAGGCAGAGAGGGGAACGATGGACAGGTGAGTGATGCAAAGCGAGGATGCTGCTGGTGAGAAGCTATCCCAGCGACCAAAGGCACACATGGCAGGCAGTGGCGGCAGCGGCAGCAGCAGCGGCATGGGCCGCAGGGCGCGCACAGAGCAGGGGAGCGCCTTGCATTCCCGAGGCTCTCAATCCGAGCCAGGCCCCAGCGCACCCAGCGCATCGTCCAGTGTGGTCCCCAGCTGCGTGTACTGCCCGATGCCCTCCACCAGCAGCAGCAGGTTGTGGCCGCCGGAGATGAGCAGGCAGAGAAACGGGAACTCAACCGCCGCATCTGCTGCTGCCGCCTCTGCTGCTGCCCGCACCGCGTCCGAGGCAGCGCCCAAAGCTGCTGTGCTTGCCGCTGGCTGCTGCTGCTGCTGCACCCCCTGCTGCTGCTGCTGTTGCTGCGCCCCCTGCTGCTGCTGCTGCTCTGCGGCTGCGGCCTCTGCTGCAAAGCGGGTGGCTCCCAGGCGGGCCACCAGAGCATGGGCCTCCATGTGGTGCACCGGGATGAGCGGCAGGCGGTGGGCGGCCGCCAGCTGGCGCGCCTTGAGCACGCCCACCTGCACAGGGAATAGGGAATGGCAGCATTGGCAGCATTGCCATGCGAACACACCAAGTGAGCAGCCCTGGGGGTAGGGGCTGCCGCCACAACTGGCAGCACAGCAGCAGCCAGCAGCCCAGGTCATTCATGGTGACATAGTGCATTCCCACCACCAAACAGTTCTCGACCTCAACAGCCAGTTGCGTTGCTGCCTGGAGCGACACAGCAGGCAGCACAACAAAGGCTCACCCGCAGGCAGAGGCTGAGGCCCGGCCCGATGGTCACCGCCACTGCGTCTAGCTGGTCTGGCCGCACGCCCGCCGCCGCCAGCGCCGCCTCCACGCATCCGTCAATGGCTGCTTCGTGCGCCTCCTGCGCCAGCTTGGGCACAACCCCGCCCCAGGCAGCGTGGATGTCGGCTTGGCTGGCCAGGCTCTCGCCCAGCACCCGCCCAGAGGCGGACACCACCGCCACGCCGGTGTCATCGCAGCTGCTCTCGATGCCCAGAATGAGTGCAGGCCGGGCTGGCGGCGACTGCGGGGGCTGCCCGGCCTGCTGCTCTGGCTGCGGCGGCTGGTGGGAGGGGGCCGAGGCTGTGGGTGGTGAGCTGCCGCCGCTGCTGGCGGCAGCGGCGGCGGCGGCGCCACGGGAGTGCTGGGCGCCGCTGCATGCACGTGGCGACGCTCTCCTCGCGGCCGCCAGCTGCCGCAGGCCCAGCAGGACCCTGTGGGGGACGGCAAGCCGCATTGCAACTGCGTTCTGAGCCACGGCGCCGCGGCGAGGCAGCAAGCTGAATTGCCAGATTTGTAATGAGCACCAATTGCATAGAAATGGTGCGGCCACCCTGCTGCCACCTGATGGCGCCTGCCGAATTGGCGCCCAAATGAGGCGGGCCGAAAAGAACCGCTGCAGACAGCGAGCAAACACGTTGACGCGACATCTCTGCTGCACGTGTGGCAGGTCGGGATGGACGGGCGAGGCCTGGTGGAGCTGGCAGGCGTCCGACTAAACGGAGGGGAGAGCGAGGGAACCCCCCCGCTGTCCTGAGCAGCCATGGAGCATCGAGGCAACTACCAAGCGGGGGGCGATCGGGCCGCCAGCGGTCCTGCAGCTGGGGCGGCGGCGCCAGGCCCGCCGCCGCCAGGCGGCCTGACCTCTGCGTCCCCGCTGGCTACGGTCCGGCTGCTGCTGGAGCGCAGCCGAGCATCTCTGAGCCAGTCCCAGCCTCAGCCTCCTCTAGATGCCCTGGGGCTGTTCAGGGCCAGCCTCGTCCGGTGAGCACGAGTGGTTGCCCTACTTCCCTGCTGCACTTCGTGTGTTTCCCGCCATGCGGCCGCCGGGCGGGGCCTTGGAGGCCTGAGCAGCCCTGCCACCATGCCTGGGGTGCCCTGGCTGTACTCTTGCATATAGTAGCGATCCAGCACCGGCTGTGGCTCGGCTCGCCGAGCCTGTTACTCTAGTGCCAATGGCCTTCCCAAAAGGACCTGCTTTTTACAAACCCTGGTCATGCCCTTTGAATGCCGCCACTTCTTTGCCCACCCTACAGGGAGTACCAAATCGTAGAGACAGCCGAGAATGATGCCAGCATCAGCAGCATTGTGGCCCAGGCGTGGGCGGGCCTGCGGCCTGATGAGCGTGCACCATTCGAGTCGCGGGCTGCCGAGGACGCTGCTCGCTATGCCCAGGAGCTGCGGACTTTCCGGGACATGCAGGCAAGTGCCGCATAGCCATGCTGCATTTGTACTTTCGCTGTGACGTGCAGGATACAGTCGTGGTTTCTGGAGGAGAGATGCAGATGAACGGTTGGCACATGCCTCCATGCATCATGCTGTGCCATGTGGTTGGCCACGAGGCGCTGTGTCAGCAGCCATGCAGCTGCCTTGCAGCTAGGCTACAACTTGGCTGTGCCTGGCACCAAGTTGCAAGTGTGTTGTGGCATGAGTCACATGCTGCGCTGCCCTGGCCTCCCTTGCAGGCCCAGTATGAGCAAGTCAGGGCCATGGCTGAGGCGCAGGGCATTGTGGTGCCGCCTGAGGGCGGCAGCGCAGCCAGGCCGCCACCACAGCAGCCGCAGCTTCGGCCGGTGGCGGCCAGGCCAGCTCACCCAGGCCAGCAGCAGCAGCAGCAGCAGCAGCAGCAGCGTGTGTGGTACCAGGCTCCGCAGCAGCAGCAGGCACCTCAGCAGGCACCGCAGCAGCGCATGGCACTGCCCGCTTATGCTGCCCCGCCACCACAGGGTGGGCAGCTGCAGCATGCAGCGCATGCCGCTGGCCAGCCAGCAGATGCCGCTGCACGTGTGGCGCAGCAGCAGGCGAGAGTGGCGGCGTCGCTACGGCAGCGGCTGCAGGCATTAGAGCAGGGCTATAAGGTTGATTTGGAGGGTGCAAAAGCAGCTGCTGCTCGCTTCCCCGCTCCTGTGGGGCCCTCACTGCTGGCTCGCTCACGGCAGGCGATCTCAGCTGCATACGAGCAGCGGCGCGCGCAGCTGCAACAGGAGCTGCAGCAGGCCGAGGCGGCGGCAGGAGAGCGGCAGCAGCAGCAAGGGCTGGGGAGCCAGCCGTGGCAGCAGCCGCTGCGGCCGCAGCCGATTCGCCTGCAGCAGCCACCCGCTGCACTAGGGCCACGTCAGCAGCAGCATGGTCAAGCTCAGCAGCAGGAGCAGCATGGCCACGGCCACCTGGGTCAGCAGCCTGTGGTTCCGCTTGCACAGCTGCCCAAGGGCGTCCCTGCCACGGTGGGTGGCACGGATGACTGGCTGCAGTGGCTAGGTGGAAGGGGTATTGCGGCGCAGCAGGGTGTCATGCATGCCACTTCAGGACAGCTGCCACAAAGAGCTGAGGCTGCCGCCTCACTGGCCATGCTGCACAGGGCCGCTCTGCTTATTGCCGCTCCGCTTGTGTGCAGATTGAGGTGTCGTGCCAGGGCATGGAGGGCACGATGGATGTGCTGGCACAAACCGTGCTGTGCCATTGTGAGAAGTGCGCCAAGCTGCCGCGCAGCCAGCGCATCTGGACCTGCCCCCAGGTCCGTGGGGCGGCTGCAGAGATGCTAAGCCCAGCGCTTTGAGTCATCAACAGCAGCAGGCTGACGCCAAAGGCGGTGCTGGGCGCTGATCTGCCTGCCCCTGGTTGCAGTCAGCAGTGCTTGCACTGGTGTGTTCACTTGTGGTGGCAATACACCTGGGTTGCCTTCTATTGAAATTGCTGCAGTGGGAGTCGCACTCTGGCGCCGTGTCGGCTAAGAAGTGGAAGACGTCGCTGCGGGTAAGGGAGGAGCACACTGGCGTGGGCTATTGCTTGCCTTGCAGCACTTGCAGGAATGCGGCACGCGTCCGCATCCGCATGCGCATCTGCATCCGCATGATGGCTGCTTGCTGCATGCAGCTGTACACTTCAGTCCTCACCCCTGCACATGTGTCCAATGGTGTGCAGGTCCGGCCCGGCGGCGCCCCCGGTGTGCCCCCCTTCGGCAACGGAATGATGGTGCGTGGCGTGGCTGGTATCAAACGCTGCCTGGCAAGGGTGCCCGCTGTCCCTTTGGGGGCATGCCGTGTGTGGTTACTCCTACCTCGCAGCTTGCATGCCAGCTCAGCGTGTGCTGCGCCCGCCCGTTTCTTCCATTTTTCAGGTGCTCAAGTGGCTTGAAGCGAACGGAGTGAACTTCAGCAGGCCCACCGGCGCAGCTGCGCCCAGTTATAGGTTGGTTGCCAAGGGCAGCGGGGCAGTGCCCCAGTCCCATGCTGTTTGGTTGGTCATGCTCGCTGCATGCGATGGTCTTGCATGCGGCTGTGCAGACCTTGCACGCTTTCCTTTAGCAATGTCTGGCTCCAAGCACTGCTTGGTATGTGTGCCACCCCTGCCGGCAGGCTGGCGCGGTCTGTGTCGGACGTCGGGGCACACCACCAGCAGCAGCCGCCGCCAGTGAAGACCTACACATCGGAGCGCCTGCTGGTAAATGCAACAAGGGCTTGGTTGTTGTTTTTTGGCCAGCCTGTGATGCCGCATTAGTATTGCAGCGGCGCATGTAAGCGGTCACCCAAGCCAGGCTGCCACTCTAGCCGTCGCACTGCTGGTGCACTTACTCTGCTGCAGGAGCGGCGGCGACAAGAGCAGGAGCGGGAGCGGCGGAAAGCGGCGGCGGCACGTCGAGCGGCGCAGCAGGCAGAGGAGGAGGAGTCTTCTGAGGAGGAGGAGGAGGAAGAGGAGGAGGAGGAAGAGGAGGAGGAGGAAGAGGAGGAGGAGCGCCACCAGCCAGGTGGGGGGCTGCTGCAAGGGTGCCGCTGGGGGGCAGTGGCGGCCGCAACGCAAGCGCAGCAGCCTGCCAAGCACCGGCCGTGCTGCCGAAATGCCCTGCACTCCTGCTGCCTTGACCTATGGGCCGTCGCTGTCGCTCGTTACTTCTCAGGTCGGCCACACAAGGATGCCTGGCACCGACAGGAGCGGGTGCAGCCGCTGCACGGCCAGCGTACCGGCAGCGGCGGCGGTGTTGAGCGGGACAGGCAGCGGCCATGGCGGGACGTGCAGCTGGGTGCGCTTTTGCGGTGGCTGATTGGCGTGGTGTGGCTTGTGGTGCTGAGTTTCCCAGCAAGCAGCCAGATGGCAGCAGGGTAGCAATGCACCCAGTCTGTCTCAATAGCTTGCCGTGCATACCATTCCCCCTGTTCACTTGTGCTGTGCACAACCTGTGCTTGCATGCTCCTTTTCATAGACCCCTACTGTCCTGCCCCCCGCCCCGTCCCGCAGGCTGCTATGAGCCCATCAATGTGCGGTACAGCGGCGAGCGCTGCTGCGTGTGCGATGAAGAGGGAGACTATGACTTTGACCAGCTGGTCTGCTGCGATCTGTGCGGCCTGGCGGTGCACCAGGTGGGTGCTGGCTGGGTTGACCGGGCGTTGACCGAGGTTCGACCAAGCCGCTGCACGTGTTGCTGGTTGAGATTGCCTATACAAGGGTAGCACTGCGTGTTGGTGGCTGGTCACGCTCTGGAGCGCTGCAAGAGAAGGTTCCCTGCCAAAGCTGCGCGAGCTTTCCTACCCTTTGTTGCAGAGCTGCTACGGGGTGATGGAGCTGCCGGGGCCCGATGAGATGTGGCTGTGCCACGCCTGCGAGCTGAAGGAGGAGGGAGGGCCGCCGCCGCAGGCAAGCTTTGGGGGCTGCCGAACTGCCTGCATGTCTGCGCTCAGCTCGACAACGCCAGGGAGGCAGGGGCCGAGGCGCTAATTCAGATTCTGCTGCTGCGTGTGCTGTGGTGCATGGCAAGCAATCATAGTGGGGCATGGAAGAGTGAGGGAGTGGCAGCCATGGGGTGCACTTCAGTCTGCACCACGCCGTGCTTAGCACTCCCGAAATGCTGCGGTTCAACAGCATGCCACCCCTGCCCTGCCCACACGCTGCAGTGCTGCGTGTGCCCCTGCACCGGCGGCGCGCTCAAGCCGACCACCATGCACGGCGTGTGGTGCCACTCAGCCTGCCAGCAATGGATACCTGAGGTGGGTAGGGAGCAGGGTTCAAGGCCGGGAAGGGCTGCCGGCATTTTGATCCGGGCTTGGCTTGCTGCGCAGGTGGGAATGACAACATTCAATCCGAGCAAGGCCGAGCTCGCTAGCAAGAATGGCACACTGCTTGGGGACAGGCCACACAAACCCACATTCAACTTGGCGCACGCTCCTTGCACTGTGGACTTCCAGACAGATCACGGTTCTGTATGTGGAGCGCCAGGAGCCGGTTGCCTTAAAAACTTTCTTTTCCTCAGACTCTGAAAACTCCTTTTCATTACGACTTTCAAGCAGATCACTGTACTGGACGTGGAGCGCCAGGAGCCGGCCGATCTGCAGGGTTTACAAAGTTTCTTCCAATGCAAACACTAACGACAGCTTCTTTGCAATACGACTTCCATCATTCCAAGCAGATCACGGTGCTGGATGTGGAGCGCCAGGAGCCGGTGGACCTGCAGGCCATCCCCAAGGACCGCTGGGACCTGCTGTGCTGCCTGTGCCGCCAGCGCATGGGCGCCAAGATCCAGTGCGCCACCCGAGACTGCTGCACCGCGTACCACCCGCTCTGCGCGCGCCTGGCAGGTGAGGCAGCCGGGCCTGTGGGTGGGCTCAGCTCCAGTGAGGGTCTAAGAGTCGACAGGGGTTGCCGATTATGCCTATTGCTGTTGATGGCATGCCCTACCACCTGGCGAGTACATGGTTTACCCTGCCCAGTTCCTCCCTGGTTTACCGTTTCACCTGGGTTCGTCCCGCTGCACCGCCAGGCTTCCTGATGGAGATCCGGGACGGCCCCGGCGGCGAGGATTCCCCCATGATCTTCCGTTCCTACTGTGCGCACCACGCCAAGCCGCAGCCGCACATGTCGGGTGGGTGCTGTTGATGCTCTTGCTCTTGCTGAGACGCCAGCTGCTGCTGCTTGCTGCTGATGCTGCCGACTTGCCTGGGTGCCATATGCTGTTCTGCCGGTGCTGCGGCCTGATGTCAGAGCGCCTGGCTGCCTGGCGTGTGCCACTTACCCTGCACCATGCCTGATGGCAACCAGCTCACTCACCCAACGCCACACCTGCAGGCTGCCGGCTGGTGAGCGAGAGCGAGGAGCGGGGCGACCTCCCAGACCCAGCCGAAGCTGGGGAGGGGCTGGGGCTGGACAATGGGCAGCCCTACCCGCTGCCAGCCCAGGTGGGTGGCTTGGCGGCTGGCAGGCCGCTGGCGCATTGAAAGTTACGGCTTGCCATGCTGACAAGTTGCAAAGGGTCAGACCGGTGGGAATCACACAAGGGCGCAAGGAATGATGCACCGCCTCTTTGCACTCAAACGCTGGGCTCGCCATGTTTGCAGGCGCCCCTGCCACCGTGCCCTGCGGGCGCAGCACGCGCCATGCCGCTGCTGCGCTCACCCTCCCAGCGAGGCAGCGACAGCTGGGGCGATGGCAGCCAAGGCGACTGGTGGGTTCCCGGCCCGCCGCCTGCCGCTGAGCCTCCCAGGAAACGGCAGCGGGCGGCAGGGCGGGTGGGCCCAGCCGTCCCAGGCAGCCAGCTGGGGGGCATGAGCCCAGCAGAGCGGATTCGGGAGGCAGAGGAAGAGGCAGCAGCAGAGGAGGCGGCAGCGGCGGCAGCTGAAGCAGAGGAGGAGCGGGAGCGTGCACAGCAGCCAGGCAGCCCAGCTGCTACGGCCTCCGCACAGGACGCCTCGGCGGACGGCATGCAGCCAGGGGGACCCCTGCAGCGCGGCGGCGGTGGGCGGTGGGGCGGGCGCAGCGGCAGAGGGCGTGGGCGCGGCCGCGGCCGTGGGCGTGGCGGCCGGGGCCGAGGGAGCGATGTTGACCGCGAGTCGGTGCCCCCATCCGACAGTGAAGACGAGGGCAGCGATGTGGAGCTGGTAAGGAGCATGGGAAGTCGAACTGGCTTTGGAAGCAGCTGCCTGTGTGGTTTGGGCAGGCAAGCCAGGCTTCCTCTGCGGCAGTGCTGTGCTAACACCCCCAAATATTAACCGCAGGTCGACCTGCTGCCGCTGCCACCGGGCGTGCCTGAGCAGCTGCCCGTCTGGTGCAACGGGCACGATGCCGTCATGATCCTGCGCACACAGGCGCGCTGACTTTTTATGCATGGTGTCCCTGCTGATGCACCATAGCGACATGGTGCACGGCTGTGCTGCCGGGAAGCTTGCGCTTGAACCTCTGGAGGCAGACGCCTGCTTTACACGTTGCACAAGCTACGTATAACTGTCTCAGACCTCTCTCCCCGCGTGCGCTCCTGCCCACAGCGCGTGGTGTATGATGGCGAGGTGGTGCGGGCCTCTGAGTTTGAGCAGGTCGCGGGCCAGGCCAAAGCCAAGGTGCGCAAGCATGCGTGACCCGTGCAGTGTCAAGGGGCATGCTGGGGGCTGTGTGCGAGATGGAACACACCACAAGATGGACCAACAAAGTGGTGCACTACAAGGCAAGGGGACACACCTTGGCCTCCCACCGCTGCCTCGTCCCCAAACCACTGCCGTAGAAGTGGCGGCAGTCGCTTTACTACGTGGCTCCGGATGGCAAGCGCACGGTGCGTGGCATTGCAGAATCTTGCCCTGCGGTTCGCACACACTGCTGCTTTGCTGAGCTGCAGCATCGTTTTGCTCCCTAGGCTGCCTGCCTGTTCCTCCCACCCTGTTGGCTCTCACACCCTTCTCATGCCGGCCTTGCTTCTACCTTTCTCAGATGATGTCCGAGTGGCTGGCCCAGCACGGCCTGGACCGCAAAGCGACAGCGGCTCTGGCCCACAATGCCCGCCAGCTGGCGGCCTGGTACCGGCACACGCAGCAGCACGGTAGGTGGGGTGCTGGTGGGCTAATATCTGGTCGCCTGCACCGCACCTCATTGCCTGCTGTTTCAGCCAGCCACTGGCTTGTTTGGCACAGGCCGCAATGCCTTTCTCTTCGCCGATCTGCTGCGGCCCTCACCTCACCTTACCTCCTACCCTTGCCATGTCTGCAGCGGAAGGGCTGGGGGAAGGGCTGGTGCAGCCAGCAGAAGTCGGCGAGGGGTCGGCTGGCGCTGCCTCCCCTGTGGGCGCCACAAACCCTGGCAATGGCGCTGCCGGCCAGCCTCCGGAGCAGCTAGCTGCTGCGGGCGGCTCGAGCAGCCCACAGCACGGTAGCGGTGCAGGAAACAATGGACGGACGCACCCGGGGGCAGCCGGTGGTTCACAGGCAGCGCCGGCGGTGGCTGTGAAGCAAGAGCCGGCTGATGGCCCAGCAGCTGGAGAGCTGCCAACTGGCAATGGCGTGCCTTCAGAGCCTGAGCAGCCGGAGAGCAAGAGCGTGCTGTCCTGCATCTGGGGCGCCATGCCCCACAGAAAGCAGCAGCCTGATGCAGCAGAGGAGCCAAAGCATCAGCAGGCACAGCAGCATCAGCAGGCACAGCAGCAGCAGCAGCAGCAGCAGCCAGCCAATGGCATTGTTGCAGATCGTGCGGCGGCGGCAGTGCAGCTGCCGCCCAAGCCAGCGCACCAGGCAGCAGCCCCCAGCAATGGCGCCGCAGCACCGATGCAGCAGCCGGCAAACGGCAAGCTGGCTGAGCAGCCGAGCCAAGGCGCGGCCAGCGAACAGTGCCTCACTGGGCAGACGGGGGCAGTGGCGGCAGCCATCCAGCGGCAGATTGCCAGCTTGCAGCACGTGCTGGCGTCTGACTCGCAGCAGCAGCAGCTGGGTGAGGGTGGCGAGCCAGGGCAGCCATCAGCAGATAGCCCACAGGAGTTGGCTACAGCGGCACAGGCCATAGCCATTGACCCAGGCAACGGACTGCTGGGGCGCAAGCGCTCCTTTGGAGAGCTCAGCCAGGGCAGCGGCGAGGCGGCGCACCCCAGCAGCAGGCCGCGGCACAGCGACAGTGGCGGCACGGCGGGCGGCAGCCAGGACAGCGGCGGCTCAGGTGGGATGTATGTCCTGTGGGATGCATGTGTGCGTGCTTGCGTGCCAAACTGGTTGCACCTGGAGCTGCTGTCCTGCGCAATGCAGCCGTAGCAACCAGTTTGCCGCATCTCACAAACTTTCTGCCTCCGTATCGTCTTGCGTTCGCAGGTGAGGCAGGCGGCTTCTGTGTGGCTGGCGTGCCGGCGGCTGCCCTGGATGGCGCGTGGTGCCGCGTCTACTGGCCGGAGGAGGATGCCTGGTGAGGGAGATGAAGCGATGCGGGTTGTTGTGCGGTCATTCTCTGTCTAATATCTGGCTTCAGTGCATCATTTTCAGCCTACCTGCCCTCAACTGTGCCCTTGCCGCTCTGGCCGCCCACCCAACATGCACTGTGCTGCTGGCCCCTGCAGGCTGGACTGCCAGGTGCGGGAGTTTGCGCCGCAGGAGGGCCTGCACCGCGTGCTGTACGAGCGGGACCTAGAGGTGGGTGGCAACTGGTTGCTGGCGGTGCTTTCGTGGTCTTTCGGATGTGCACTTGTTGGCGGTTGGTACAGTTTTCGCACCTGCTCAGGGCCGCAGCTCACGAAAATCATGCAGGTCAGTACACTGCTTTCCGTACCAAGCGCACACACTCAAAACCATCTCCGTCCCATTTGTCCCCGCCTGCTTTGCAGGACGAGTGGCTCGACTTCCGGCAGGAGCACCGCCTGGGCCGCCTGCAGCTGCTGCCGGGGCCAGACCCCTCGGCCTGGCCGCCCGCCCCGCCCCGCCCCTCCAACCCGGAAGCCCTGGTGCCGATTGATGAAGCGGGGCCCGCATCTGGCGATGCTGGCGGCAGCGGCGGCAACGGCGGCGGCAGCAGCCAGGCAGCCAGCGGACCGTGGGCGCCGGATGACGAAGATGGCGAGGAGGGCGGGGCAGATGGCAGCAACGAGCGGGACGGGGCGTCTGCCACAGTGGATGTGTTGTGCGGCACGCTGCAGGTGCGGCACAGGGGGGACTATAAGATCAGCTTGGCAGGTGTAGGCCCTCACCTTGTCCCAACTGGTGCTCATGCATGCATATACAGCTGCAGCTATCACCATCACACAGCAGGCCATGTGAACCGACTCGACTGCTGCCCTCTTCTGTGCCTCCTTGCTCCCTCTGGCACAGGGCACCTTTGATGCCGGCACCATGATGGTGACGCTGCGCAGCGGGCGGCGGGTGACGCCCCGCGAGTTTGAGCGGATGGCTGGCCGTCCCCAGTCCAAGGTGGGTTGCAGGCGGGCGGCAGGCAGCGAGGTGGCATGGGCCACAGGTGTGGCTGCTCTGCTGCAGGCGTACCACCAGGGGGATCAGCACAATTCGCTTTCTGCTACTGTTGCTGTGCAAGTGAGCCTAACTGCAAGGTGCACACCCCGCCTGTTCCTTCTGCCACCTGGTCCTTTTGCCCACAGAAGTGGAAGTGGAGCATCCGAGTGGACAAGGGCGGCGGGGTGCCGGGCGTCGCTCTGGAGGCAAGGCTGCCCGCTGCTTGCATGCTGTTGCTGCTGCTGCTGCCGCTGCCGCCGCTGCTACTGCTGCTGATTGTCTGTGCAGCGAAGGCATGGCGTCTTGTTGTTTGTACAGCTGTCCAGCAGTGCTGCCACCAGGAGCGGGCAGTGTGCCAACCGACCCCACACTTTTTGCTGGCTCAGGATTGGCTGGAAAGCCAGGGGTTGGACATGGCGTCAGCCCCACGCCCACGGCCATCCACTCAAGCCACCATCCACCGCCGGCAGATGGCGGCGGGTGGGCGAGCCGGCAGCAGCACAGCTGGGGCGGCTGCAGCGGCACGGCAGCAGCAGCAGGCTCAGGAGGGAGGTCAGGCAGAGGGCGGGGCGCCGCGCAACAGGGACGGCAAGCGGGCTTACCTCAGAGCCTTGCCGCAGCTGCCCACAGCAGGCCCGACGCCGCACCAGGTGGGGAAGGGTGTGTAGTCTCTGCTGCTGTGTAGTTCACGTTGCCTTGATGGCTGGTGTCTCCCAAACAAGCAAGCTGTAAACCCCTTCCCCAAGCCTTGCTGCTGACCCTCTGCATCTTTCAACTCTTTTTTTACCGCAGCTGCACGAGGTGCCCCCCTCCCGCTGCTGGACTCCAGAGGACTGGGCGGCCCACCGGCTGCGCCAGGCGGCGCGTGCGGCGGCGGCAGCACATGACGGCACTTCCCGTCGCATGCGGGCTGCTGACCTGGCCCCGGTGGTAGCCACCAACCCGGCCGCATATGCAGACTCCCTGGCCCCTCAGGCAAGTACAGCACTAGTGCTGGGAAGGCAGGAGCGGGGAGGAGTACGGCTGGGCATCCGCGGCGCATCGTTGCTGTTGCTTGCTTCCCAGGCTTGCTGGTGCGCTCTAGTCCTGGTGCATGCTGAGAATGTGGCTGCGCCTTGCTGCCCCAACAGTTGCCTGTGATTCTCGCCGGCCTGCACATCCCCCCGGGCCGCAGGTGTCGGTGGGGCCTGGCGTGCACGACGAGCGGCCGCTGAGCGTGAAAGACAAGCTTGAGGTGAGTGCAAGTGGTTCTTTTGTGGATTGGGCCTTGCACCACACTACACCGACTTGCACTGAGAAGAGCATGTCTATGCTTTGGTGCACTGCCACATGCCTACACCGTAGCCACGCCAGCCCAGCAGCCCATGCCCCACCCCTCAGCTCACACCAACCCTCCCGCCCCTGCGTTCCCGGCAGCTCTGCCACGCCACCGAGCACGCCCGCATCGCGTTTGGCAAGAGCGGTATCCACGGCTGGGGCCTGTTTGCGCAGGCGCCCATGAAGCAGGACAGCATGGTCACCGAGTACCGGTGCGGGACCAGCGTGCTGACGTGTTGCATTGTTCGGTGCAGTCAGTGCAGTGTTGCCTTGCTGCGACGTTCAGGCTGCTCACCTTGGGAGTCCTCACTGAGCCATTTGCACAGCAAATGTGAGTGACACAAGCGCGATGGAGCCAACCAAACCCTGCCGCAGGGGCGTGGTGCTGCGGGCGAGTGTGGCGGAGGCGCGAGAGCGGCGGTACCGTGCACAGGTGCGCTCCCTGCTGGGCATGCTAGCCATGCTGCGCTGTGTGCTGTTTCCAGCTTTGCCCTCTCTTTGTCTTCCTGCACATGCACTTGCCCGCATATGGCACACCCTGCCGCCTGCCCAACTCCATGCAGGGCCGCGACTGCTACCTGTTCAACTTGGACGACCAGCACGTGCTGGACTCAACAGAGGCGGGCGCGCTCTGCCGCTTCACGGTGGGTAGGGGGTTGTTGCGATAAAGCCTGGTGGGCGGTTGATAGAGCCTGGGGCGTTGGGTTGAACGGGAGGGCCGTGTTGCTGGGCGGGGCAGTGCTGGGGGGTGGGGTGCAGATCAGTCAGGCGGCAGCTGGGTGGTGCTGGCTGTCTGAATGGCGGCAGGAAGTGCATGGCTCGCCGTTGCACCATTGTTTCCTGCTGGAGTGCATGGCTCGCCATTGTACCACTGTTTCTTGCTGTCATCCAACCCGCACAAAACCCGGTTCCCTGCCTCAATACACACCCGCAGAACCACTCGTGCGCGCCCTCCCTGTACTCCAAGATCCTGGTGGTGGGCGGCCGCCAGCGCCTCGTCTTCTTTGCCCGCCACGACATCCAGGCGGGGCAGGAGCTGACGTACAACTACAGGTGCGCACGCTGCCGGATGTGGAACAGTCACTGTTGCCGGCGGGGGTGTCTCGCCGGTGCCGCTGGCACTCGAGCGTGTATCGCGCAGCGATTGCTGTGCAGCAGGGGGCATGGCCCCGTGCACTGCAGCTGTCATGGGTTCGAGGGCGCCACCTCTTCTGTATATTGCCCCTTTTGCTAAGCCAAACTGCCTTCCTCGCTGCTCTGCCGCAGGTTTGAGCGGCAGGAGGGCGAGGAGCGGCTGCCCTGCCTGTGCGGCGCCCCCACCTGCTGTGGCTTCCTCAACTGAACCGCGCCAAATCAGCGCCCGTGCGACATCCACAACATTGTCGCAGGCAGCTGCAGCTGCCATTCTTTCACGCAATCTGATCTGCATGGTAAGCGTCCGTCATCTCTCCAGTGCGCCATGCAGCCGCTTGTGCCTACTTTGTTCAGTCACTGCACTGACTCATCTGTCCATCAGGCCTTTACCCCCTTTGACCGCACTGCCCTGCGACATACCACCGAATTCTAACCCAGTGTCTGACTTCCAGCTGAGCCAATGTAAGCGTTGTCTGTAGAAAGCCAGCAGTGCTTCCAACGGCAGGAGGCCCCGCAAGTTCGGTTGGGGACTCTCAACCGCCCACCCGCTTCTCGCAGAATCACCCAGGCCAGGCACTGCACTCCTTCCCTCCATACTGTTTAAAACGTTGTCCACCCTCATCAATTGGTGTGTGTGTGCTTGGTGTTCATCCTATGGGGCTGATGCGCAGGCAGCCGAGGGACCACCCTGCTGGCCGCCCTCAATTGCCACTGGCACCCGCTCGTGGCGGCAGCCAGTGCCCCTGCGAGCCGTGGGGGACCACCAGCGCCCCTTCCAATCGGCCTTGTGGCGGTCTGGACCTCGGGCTTTGTTGGTCTGCAGGCTGGTCAGGGAGCCGGGCAGGAAGCTGAGGTCAGATTGCACATGCTATCCAAATGCGCAGCGTCGCCCGCCATGCACAGCAGGACCCCCCAAAGCCCCTGCCTCCCCCATCCCAAACCACTCTTCCTCCGTCAATTGACACTCAGGCAATCATCTGCATCATGAAGCTGCTGATCCTTGCCCTGTGCCTGACCGCCGCGGCGGCGGCGCCCGTTCCCGCCCACTATAAGCCGGCGGCTACCCTGTGCGCGGACCGCCAGTGCTTGTGCTACGCGAGCCGCTGGAACACGCCCGTGGACTGCGCCACCTGCCAGTGCAAGGTGTGCCATGCATGGTGGTGTACTAATGTCCGCTCGCGAGTTGCGGACAGGCCGGCTCGCGGCTTCCCTGCACGCGGGACATTGCCTTATCATGACACGGGCCGGCGCGCGATCGATCGCCGCCGGGTTGGGGCCACGGCAGCATGTCCCGGAAGCCGGCGCCGCCATCGTTGCCGCAAGCCGGGGCTAACTCCATCCCATCTGATCTGCTCCCTCCATCCAGGCCTGCGTCGCCCCCAACCGCGCCCATGTGGAGGAGTGCAACACCACCCCCCAGCCTGCCGACCCCTTCTTCTACAACGCCACTGCCAAGGCCTGCGTGCGGTGAGTGCGACAGGCGGCGGCAGCCGCGCATGTTACGGCGCTGGTACGCATCCTGCATGTTGTGTGGCCGATCCATGGACTCGCGCCTCTTCACTCATCTCACCCCAATCCGCACCCCTCCCCTCTCACAGCTGCGCTGCTCAGAACTGCGACATCAACGGCTGCAACTCCCTGGGCAAGTGCAACCGCTGCGCTGAGGGCTTCGGCCGCGACGCCACCGGCGCCTGCGTGGTGGTGAGCAAACAACCGTTGCGCCCAGGGGCGCCTGGCCGCAGTCGGGGCCTTGTGTGATGTGCACGTGATGTCAGCAGCCAGTCACCACCCATCTGCTTTGACAAAAGTTGCATCTTGTTGGTCCCCCACCCACGGGCCCCACGCCTGCTGCGCTCATCCCGTCGGTTGCAAGCACTGCATGGCGCCACCACTCAACCCCCGCCGCCCGCTGCCACCCCTCTGCAGGGCACCGCCGCCAACTGCGCCATGGTGAGCTCCCGCAACGCCACCCTGTGCGCCCGCTGCAATGAGGGCTTCTACCTGAGCCGCGCCAGCCAGTGGTGAGTGGAGCTGGGGAGCAGGATAGGGTGGGGTGCAGTTGCGTTGGTGCGGGCCGCCCCTGCAGTGGAGACGTAGCCTCACGTGCGCTTGGGGGCCCATGGCAAGCTTCAAGCTGCACTCTGCATTGCAGCCAGGGCGCGCAAGCACGTGCCTGACTTGTCTGACCTGGCCTGCACCCTCCTCCCATTGCCCTCTGCAGCGTGGCGTGCCCCGCCGGCTGCGCCGCGTGCCGCCCCACCTGGAACTCCGTGGCCTGCCTGGCCTGCGCCCCCGGCCAGGGCCTGGTCAACGGCGCGTGCACCCCCTGCACCGTGCAGGGCTGCGCCAGCTGCAACGGCAACGCCGCCAAGGTGAGGGGCAGAGTGGGCGGTGGGGGCATCCTGCTGTGAAGCATGCGGGGCTGCCCAGCTGCCCACGCCTTCTTGCTGCACACCTTCTGACTGCATGAGCGCGCCGTCTTGAGCAACAGCCATGCAATCGACGGCTCCCCCCTCCCCCTGGCCCTCTCTGCCTCGCCCCTCAAGTGCTCAGCCCCCCCTCCCGATTCTTCCCGCGTTGCAGTGCCAGAAGTGCGTGGAGTACACTGCCGGCGATGCCAGCTTCTATGTGCTGAACAACGGCACGTGCACCGCCTTTGCCATGTAAACCAGCCGCCCTCAGCTCTGCCCACCCACGGGCTGAGCCGCCCTGCACGTCACAGCAGCGGCGCCGCAATGCTTGAACAACGGGCATGGCGGCCAGCTGCCATGGATGCAGCGCCGGCTGGTGCAAACCCAAACCGACTGTCGGTAGCTCTACCTTTCTGTTGGCTCTACCCTCCGTTCCCCTCCATCCGAATTCCTGCACATGCGGGCCCATTGCC
>VFQQ010002870.1_pt1 | contig 18140 bp, 19 predicted proteins | sample 3512341 | NCBI WGS metagenome assembly VFQQ01 (sample SAMN10412373, study PRJNA504923) | tailings metagenome | isolation source: Relicate 2 Philex TSF1 revegetated site | place: Philippines: Tuba, Benguet | collected 2017-08-29 | reverse complement strand
TTTCGAGGATCGCGTCCTTGTTGTGCAGGCATACGTCGCGCCACATGGTCGGGTCGGACGCCGCAAGACGGGTGAAGTCGCGGAAACCTGACGCCGAATATTTGATGACTTCAGACTTGGTGACGGCCTCAAGATCGTCCGCCGTGCCGACGATGTTGTAGGCGATTATGTGCGGCAGGTGGGAGACGATCGCCAGCACCATGTCGTGATGCTCGGGGTCCATCGTGTCGATGTTGGAGCCGCAGCGCCGCCAGAATTCCGACAGCTTTTCGAGAGCATCAGCATCCGTGCCCGGCAGCGGCGTGAAGATGCACCAGCGGTTTTCGAACAGATCGGCAAAGCCCGCATCAGGGCCTGACTTTTCCGTACCCGCCAGCGGATGGCCCGGAATGAAATGCACATCGGCTGGCATATGCGGGGCCATCTGCGCAATCACCGAGCCCTTCGTGGAGCCGACATCGGTGACGATGGCGCCTGATTTCAGCGCCGGTGCGATCTCGGCAGCGACTTCGCCGGACGAGCCCACCGGCACCGAGACGATGACGAGATCGGCATCCCTGACGGCCTCGGCAGCACTGGTGGTGTAGCTGTCGCCAAGCTTCAGCTCCTCGGCGCGGGCAAGCGTCGTGGGGCTGCGGGTGGCGATGGAAACGTGACGCGCAAGGTTCTCGCGGCGGATGACGCGCGCCAGCGAAGAGCCGATAAGGCCGATGCCGACAAGGGCGATCTTTTCAAACAGGGGTTCGGACATTTTTCAACTTTTCAGGAATTCTGTGAGTGCGGCGACTACGCCGCGATTGGCGTCTTCGGTTCCGACTGTCATCCGCAGCGCGTTGGGAAAACCGTAGCCGGCAACGCGCCGCAGAATATAGCCGCGCGCACTCAGATAATCGTCAGCCTTTGCCGCCGAATGCCCGGCATCGTCCGGGAAATGCATCAGCACGAAATTGCCGACACTGGGCGTGACTCTCAAGCCGAGCCCGGACAGCTCTTCGCTCAGCCAGCCGAGCCACTTTTCGTTATGCGCCACGGTGCGCTCGACATGGGCGCGGTCGCCCATTGCCGCCACGCCGGCCGCGATGGCGACGGCATTGACGTTGAACGGCCCGCGCATGCGCTCCATAGCCTCGATGATGTGCGTGGGGGCATAGACCCAGCCGATGCGCGCGCCGCCGAGGCCGTGGATCTTGGAGAAGGTGCGGGTCATGACGACGTTCTGCGCACCAGCCACCAGTTCGACGCCCGCTTCGTAGTCATTGCGGCGGACATATTCGGCATAGGCCGCATCGAGCACCAGAAGCACGTTCTTCGGCAGGCCTGCATGCAAGCGGCGCACCTCTTCGAACGGAATGTAGGTGCCGGTCGGGTTGTTCGGATTGGCAAGGAAGACGACCTTGGTCTTCGGCGTCACGGCGGCCAGGATGGCATCGACATCGGCGCGCTCATCCGTCTCCTTCGCCACCACCGGCACGCCGCCGGCCGCCTTGATGTAGTTCTGGTAGACGAGAAAGCCGTGCTCGGTATAGACGCCCTCGTCACCCGGCTGGAGATAGGTCTGGGCGAGCAGGCCGATGATCTCGTCGGAGCCGTTGGAGCAGACGATGTTGGCCGGGTTCAGGCCATGCGCCTCGGCGATGGCCTGGCGCAGCTTCGTGGCCGAGCCGTCGGGATAGAATTCGAGCTTGCCTGCGACCTCGCGCACCACCTCGATAGCCGCCGGCGAGGCGCCGAGCGGGTTCTCGTTGGACGACAGCTTGTAGACCGTGGTGACGCCTGCCGGAGCAGCGCTCTTGCCCGGAATATAGGCCGCAATGTCCATGACGCCGGGTTTCGGCTGGGGGCGGCTGGGCTCATTGGCTTGCGTCATGGCTGGAATTGTCCGGTTTTTTCGGGAATTTCGAGACGCAAGCGAAATACAAGCCGACTGCGTGCTTGTCGAGAAAAAGCTTGCCCGTTGACGGCGCTTCGGCGCAGTCGTAAAAGACTGTCACGTTCCGTGGTGATTTGGCCGGTCGGCTTGCAGCCACGTTAAATAAATCGCTAAAGGGACCGATAACGACTCAATTCGTTCGGACCGGTAGCGATTTCGCCGCCGGTCTTTTTTGTTTTGGAGTTTGTGCGATGCCGATCAAGATTCCCGATCAGCTTCCCGCCCGTGAGGTGCTGGTGCGCGAGGGCGTGTCCGTGATGGACGAGCGCACGGCGCTGCGCCAGGACATCCGCCCTCTGCAGATCGCCCTGCTCAACCTGATGCCGAACAAGATCCGCACGGAAACGCAGTTTGCGCGGCTGATCGGCGCCTCGCCCCTGCAGGTCGAGCTGACGCTGGTGCGCATCGGCAATCACAAGGCGAAAAATACGTCCGAGGACCATCTCATCTCCTTCTACCAGACCTGGGAGGAAGTGCGGCACCGCAAGTTCGACGGATTCATCGTCACCGGCGCACCGATCGAACTGCTGGATTTCGAAGACGTCACCTACTGGAACGAACTGGAGCGCATCCTCGACTGGACGACCACCAACGTCCATTCCTCCTTCTTCATCTGCTGGGGGGCGATGGCTGCCGCCTGGCATTTCCACAAGGTTCCGAAATACACGCTCGACAAGAAGGCCTTCGGCGTCTTCCGTCATCGCAACAATGCGCCCGCCTCGCCTTATCTCGCCGGCTTTTCGGACGATTTCGCCATCCCCGTCTCACGCTGGACGGAAGTGCGCAGCGCCGACATACAGGCAGGCTCGGGCCTGGAACTGCTGATGGAATCGCGTGCGACCGGTCCCTGCCTGGTGGCTGAAGCGGCCGGCAACCGGCTCTATATGTTCAACCACATCGAATATGATTCTACCTCGCTCAAGGACGAGTATGACCGCGACGTAGCTGCCGGTACGCCGATCGAAGTCCCGCACGGCTATTACCCCGACGACGATCCCGCGCAGCTGCCGCTCAACCGCTGGCGCTCGCATGCCCACCTTCTTTTCGGCAACTGGATCAATCAGGTCTATCAGACGACGGCGTACAATCTGGGAGATGTTGGAGGGGCTTAGCACGTCCCCCTCCCCCTTGAGGGGAGGGTGGCGGCGAAGCCGCCGGGTGGGGTCGCCGCGGCAGTGCTCTAAGTTCTTTTTGCGCCGAGCGCTGCCTTGACCGACCCCCTCTGTCGCCTTCGGCGACATCTCCCCCTCAAGGGGGGAGAAAACGCAGGCGCACGCGGTTCCCCAAAAATACCACCCCTGTCACACCCATGTACGATTCTCCGGCTAGGCTCGCATCGACATCAGCGAATCGCGAAGGCGCAATTGGCAAATGCCGCGGCCTGCGCGAAAACGCTTGGTGCTCTCCACCCAAAAGGGTTACGAAGATGAAGATGCGACCTAGCCGCAGGAGAAAAAGCTTTTGAGCGACCCGGAATACGGAACGTCCAGACGGGAACCACGCCTGCTTGGCCTTTCCACGCCCTCGCGCATTCCGCTGATCCCGCCTCTGACGGCGGCGCGCTGGCTGCTGGTGCTGATCGTCGCCGCCGGCATCTATTTCTTCAACGGTTTCCTGGTGCCGGTGCTGGCAGCACTGGTGATCGCCTTTGCCAGCTGGCCGCTCTACCGCAGGCTTCTCGACGCCGTTTCCGGCAACAGGACCGTTGCCGCCACGCTGGCGATCCTGTTCATCCTCACCTTCCTCGTCGTACCGATCGTGCTGGCCGGAACCTACACCGTCAACGAGGTGCGGGAATGGTTCGGCTGGGCCGTCGAGACCAACAAGCACGGCGCCCCGACGCCGGCCTGGATAGTCGCCCTGCCCATTGCGGGCGAATGGTTCGACCAGCAATGGACACGCTATATCGGCCATCCCGGCGCCATCGGCGAACTCATCCAGATCATCAGCGGCGCCAATATCGGCAGCATATATCGCGGCGTTCTGGCCGCCGGCGGCGGGGCGTTCAACCTGCTTCTGACGCTGCTTTTCATGCTGATTGCGCTGTTCTTCGTCTATCGCGACGGCGAAAGCTTCGCCCGGCAGATAGACCGCCTCGGCGAACGCATCCTGCCGACGCGCTGGGAGCGGATTTCCGGCGTGGTGCCGGCGACGATCAGCTCGACCGTGACCGGCATGACGCTTATCGCCATCGGCGAAGGCATCGTGCTGGGTGTGGCCTACTGGATCGCCGGCGTCCCGTCTCCGGTCACGCTCGGCGTGCTGACCGGCGTAATGGCGCTGATACCGGGCGGCGCGCCGCTGTCCTTCACTCTGGTCTCGGCCTATCTGGTGGCGAGCGGCTCGCCCATCGCGGGCGTCAGCCTGTTTGCCTGGGGTTCCATCGAGCTTTTCATCGTCGACAAGACGCTGCGGCCGAAACTGGTCGGCGGGCCGATCAAGCTGCCATTCCTTCCGACCTTTTTCGGCCTGATCGGCGGCGTGAAGACCATGGGCTTTCTCGGCCTGTTCATCGGCCCGGTGCTGATGGCGCTACTGGTTGCGATCTGGCGCGAATGGCTGCGCGAGGTCGAGCAGGCGGACACCCGCCCCTCCGAAAACGTGACGCAGATATCCGACGAGCTGCTGCCCGAACGCGAACCGCGACGGCTGGTGGGGTCGGAGTAGGCTACGCTTTCAAACTTGCCGAAATCAGCAAGTCGGCATTGACGGCAACGGAAGCCGCCGGGCCGCCGGGGCCGAAAAGCTGGCCGGAAACATAGGCTCCTTCGAGCAGGAGCAGCAGGCCGTCGCCCAGCGTGTCGGCATCCTCCGCACCCATTTCGGCAGCCATCGCGCGCAGCCGGCGGCGCAGTTCGCGCTTGTTGTTTTCGCCCACCTGGCGGGCCGGATTGTCATGCTCGGGATATTCGACCGCCGCGTTGGTCATGCCGCAGCCGCGATAATCCGGCGTAACGGCGCGCTGGCCGACACGGGTGAGAAAGGCCTTGATCTGCGCGCGCGGATCGCCCGGATGTGCAGCCACCGCCTCGTCGAAGCGCTCCCAGAATTCCGCCTCGTATGCGCGCAGATAGGAAGCGGCGAGCTCATCCTTCGACGGAAAGCTGCGGTAGAGGCTCGGCTTGGTGACACCGGCCTGGCGTACGATCTCGTCGACGCCGATGGCGCGGATGCCCTCGCGATAGAAAAGGTTTCGCGCCACGCCCAATATGCGATCGGCGGCGCGCAGCGGCGGCGCGTCACTTGATTTGGCAGTTTCTGACAGTTGCGTGGCGGCTTTATCGGTCGGCATGAAAGAATCCTATTGACTTTGTTACTGACCGGTACGTATCAATGCGCTCCACAACACGTACCGGTCAGTAACATGAACATAATACAGAAACGTCCCTTTGGCCAGCGCTACGCCTTCGTCGTCGTCACGGTCATCTTTGTTTCCCTGTTGATCGCCGCCGGCATGCGCTCCGCGCCCAGCGTGCTGATGTTGCCGCTTGAGAACGCCTTCGGCTGGCGGCGCGACGCGATTTCGCTGGCCGCCGCAATCGGCATCTTCCTCTACGGTCTCGCCGGCCCCTTCGCGGCAGCGCTGATGGACCGTGTCGGCCTGCGCCGCACCGTGATGGCCTCGATCGCGCTGATGTCAGCCTCGACCGCGCTCAGCCTGTTCATGACCGAGCCGTGGCACCTGATCGCCACATGGGGCATCTTTTCCGGCATTGGCTCGGGCGCGGTCGCCTCGGTGCTGGGCGCCACCATCGTCAACCGCTGGTTCAAGACCAATCGCGGCCTGATGATGGGCCTGATGTCGGCGTCGAGCGCCACCGGCATGCTGGTGTTCCTGCCGGCGTTGGCGGCGCTTGCCCAGTATGGCGGCTGGCGGCCGGTGGTCATCACGGTCTCGATCGCGACCGCCGCCCTCCTGCCGCTGGTCTATTTCCTCGTGCCGGAGCGGCCCTCCTCGATCGGCCTGACGCGCTATGGCGCCGAGGGCGATGAAGTCGACGCCGCGCCCGCCACGCAGGGCAATTTCCTGACCACGACGCTTGGCACGCTGCGCCGTGCGGCAGGTACGCGCGTGTTCTGGTATCTCTTCGCCACCTTCTTCATCTGCGGCTTCACCACCAACGGCCTCGTCGGCACGCATCTGATCGCTTTTTGCGGCGACATGGGCATTCCCGAGGTCCGCGCCGCCGGCCTGCTGGCGCTGATGGGCGTGTTCGACCTGATCGGCACGACGCTGTCGGGCTGGCTCACCGACCGCTTCGACCCGCGCAAACTGCTCGGCGTCTATTACGGCATTCGCGGCCTGTCGCTGATCTACCTGCCCTATTCCGGCTTCTCGGGCCTCAGCCTGACCATCTTCGCCATCCTCTACGGCCTCGACTGGATCGCCACCGTGCCGCCGACCTTACGCCTTGCCAATGAATCCTTCGGCGACCGCTCCGGCCCGCTGGTGTTCGGCTGGATCGTCGCAGGCCATCAGGTCGGCGCGGCGACCGCCGCCTTCTTCGGCGGCGCGCTGCGCGAGATGCAGGGCGACTATGTGCTGGCCTTCCAGATCGCCGGCATGACGGCGATCGCCGCCGCAGCGCTTTCGATGCTCATCAACCCGGCGGAAACGCGAGGCCGCGAAGTCACACAGCCGGCTTAGGGTGCGTGGGGATTCAAGTCAGGACGAGCCGAAAATGGTGGTTTTCGAGAACCGGAGCGGAATGGACATTTGTGTCCATGAGCACCGGAAGCGCAGAAAATTGCCATTTGCAGGCCGTCATCACGTGAACCCCCACACGCCCTAAAGCGAGCCGCCGCCATCCCTCGCATGACGCCCCGCGCCCTGCGGCGTCAGCACCGGCATGAAAACGCGGCGCGAGGCGCGCTGGGCGACGGGAACACCTTGGTAGAGGCGCTTCTGGGCTTCTACCACGATGACGCCGGAAAAGATCGGCCAGAAGCGGCGGCCCGAGCGCTCGAGGATGTTGTGGAAGCGCAGCATGAAGCGGCGGCGCGACGGCGGAAACATGAGCGCCTCCGACCAGGCCGACGGCGTGAAATTGGCGTCGCGTAGCAACTCGTTGAGCTGCGTTCGCGAAAACGGCCGCCCGGTTCCGAAGGGCGTGTGCTCGAAGCGCGCCCAGACGCCGCGCCGGTTGGGCACGACGATGACGACCCGGCCTGCCGGCGACAGCACGCGCCATACCTCCTTCAGCGTCTCGCGCGGATTTTCCGCATGCTCCAGCGAATGAACCAGCAGCATGCGGTCGATGGAGGAATCGACCAGCGGCAGTTCCTCGTCGAACACCAGCGCCGTGGACGACGCCCGCGACGGCGGCCAGTTCACCGCCCCTTGCGTCGCCGGCATGAAGGCAAACACCCGCTCCGCATCGCTGCCGAAGCGGTCGAGCCAGGGCAGCGCATAGCCGAGCCCGACCAGCCGCTCATTGGGAATGCCGGCCCAGACCGAGGCAAGTGCCATGCCGATCGCCTGCTCGGCGATACGCCCAAGCGTGGTGCTGTAGAAGGAACGAAGATCGACGATGTCCGAATTCATGGCGCGACGGTAGCGGCCTTGCCGCGCAAGCACAACAAAGGCATTTGCCGGGTGACAGCGGCAAAGCCGCGCCCTATCGTCGCCGCGAAAGCAAGGAGACTGCCGATGACGCTGAGGATCGAACAATTCATGTGCCGGAGCGATAATTTCGGCGTTCTGGTGCATGACGGCGAAACCGGGCAGACCGCACTCATCGATGCGCCGGAAGAAGCGTCGATCCTGGCGGCGGTTGCCCGCACCGGCTGGACGCCGAACGTCATTCTCACCACGCATCACCATGCCGACCATGTCGAGGCCAATCTGGCGCTGAAGGAACGGTTCGGCCTGCGGATAATCGGGCCGGAGGCGGAAGCGGCGAAAATCCCCGGCATCGACGGGACGGTCGAGGACGGCTCGGTCTTCACCTTCGGTAGCCAGAAGGTGCATGTCATCGAGACGCCGGGGCACACGGCCGGCCATGTCTGCTATTATTTTCCCGAGGCCAAAGTGGTTTTCACCGCCGACACGCTGTTTGCGCTGGGCTGCGGGCGGCTGTTCGAGAAGCCGGCAGCAGTGATGTTCGATTCGCTGAAGAAGCTCGCCGCGCTACCGCCGGAAACCAAGGTCTATTGCGGCCACGAATACACGCTGGCCAATGCCCGCTTCGCGCTGTCGGTCGACCCGACCAATTCGGCCCTGAAGGAACGGGCGGCAAAAATCGAAAAGCTGCGCGCGGCAGACAAACCGACGCTGCCGACGACGATCGGCGAGGAACTGGCGACCAACCCCTTCCTGCGCTGGCACGACCCGGCGATCCGCAAGAACCTCGGCATGGAAAAGGCTTCCGACGTCGATGTCTTCGCCGAGATCCGCAAGCGCAAGGACGTGTTCTGACGATGGATGCGGCGTCGATCATCAAGACGCTCGGCATGCAGCGGCACCCGGAAGGCGGCTGGTATGCCGAGACCTTTCGCGATGCGACGGCGGATAATCCGCGCGGCCATTCGACGGCGATCTACTTCCTGCTCGAAAGAGGCGATGTTTCGGCCTGGCATCGGGTCAGGGATGCCGTCGAGGTTTGGCACTACCATGCCGGCGCGCCATTGACGCTGCGCATGCATCGGGAAGGTGGGGGCGTGACAGAGCATCGCCTCGGCGCGGATCTCGTCAATGGCGAGCGTCCGCAGCATGTCGTGCCCGCCGGATGGTGGCAAACTGCGCAAAGCCTTGGTGACTGGACGCTGGTCGGCTGCACAGTGGCACCGGGTTTTGAGTTCGCGCAGTTCGAACTGGCGGAGAAGGGCTGGGAGCCTGGCGCTACGGACTGACACAATATGTCTGAGATTGGCGCTGCCCCTCACCTGCCTGCCGGCATATAGTGACGGGGAGAGGAAGGCTGGCCGCAACCTCGCCGCTTCCTCCTTCTCCCCTTTTACGGGGAGAAGGTGCCGGCAGGCGGATGAGGGGCGGCGCCAATCTCAGACGGTAGAAACCTACCGCCCCAGCAAAAACCCGAGCGTGATCAGCGCCTGCCCGGCGTAATAAGACACCCAGACGGCATAGCGCATCCAGACGCCATGCGATGACCCGGCAGGCAGCAGAAACTTTTCCGTGGCCAGCAGCGAATCGGACCCCATGAACAGCAAGGCGCCGGCAATCGCCCAGGAATAGTCCAGCGTCAGCGACGTGACGCCCATGGCGAGGATCGCCGCGACATAGACCGCGATCGGCAGCCGCAGGCCGGCATCGACGCGAGGCAGCACCATCTTCAACATGCCAAGGGCGAAAACGGCAACGGCAAGCGCGCCGGCAATGCGCAGCGGCGACGCCAGGAACGCCGCAATCGTGCTGCCGGAAACGACGAACAGGACAATGTAGAGCAAGTGCCCGCCAAGAAAGGCGCAGAGCCCGCCGAGAAACGCCTTGTCGCCGTCGCGCGACAGGAAGGCGTCGCCAACAGCGCTCAGCGCCAGCGCGCCAACGAGCAGGAACGGCCCGCCTTGCAGATAGGCAAGCAATGCCAGCAATGCGACCGCCGCTGTCTTAACGCCGGTGCGCCGGATCGCCGGCGGCGCCTCGAGCATCATGCAATAGATGAGAGCCGACATCGCCGAGAAGAACAGCGTGCCATTGGCCGTCGCTTCGATACCGCCGGGAAAGGGCATCATGCCTGCGCCCTCGCCGCTTGAGACTTGCCGAACAGCAGCGACTTTGCCGCCAGCACCGCACCGCCGGTGATCAGCACGCAGGCTGCGATGATGTTGAGCGACGGCTGCGCGAAACCGGCAGCGATCAGCACCAGCGTCGAAAGCAGCGGCGCGGCGTAGCTTGCCGCGCCCAGCACCTGAATGTTGCCGCGCTTGACGCCGTGGTCCCAGGCATAGAAGGCAGCCCCTACCGGCATCAGGCCGAGACCGGCGACAGCCAGCCATTGGCCGGTGGTGGCCGGCAGCACGGTTTCCTCAAGCGCCAGATGGCAAACGAAGGAGAGAATGGCCGTGGCGGCGCAGAACCATGTCACGATACTGGTCGGCACCGCCGGAAAGCGCCGCGACAGCAGCGAATAACCCGACCACAGGAAGGCGCAGACGGCGGCCATGGCATAGCCGAAGGTGTAGCGGCTGTCGAAATCCAGCGCCCCGCCCTTGGTGACGATGAGAACCGTGCCGGCAAGGCCGAGCAGCGCGCCGGCGATATGATTCCAGCGCAGCTTCTCGCCCGGCATCAGCGCCGAGCCGAGCACGATGAGCAGCGGCCAGAGATAGGCAATCAGGCTCGCTTCGACCGCCGGCGCGTTTCGCAAGGCGGTGAAATAGAAGAAATGGTAGCCGAACAGGCCGGCGATGCCGATGACCCAGACCTGCGGCGGAATTTTCACCGGCTGGGCAGGTGCCGTCATGAACAGCCGAGCCACCAGACCGACGGCGGTGCCTATGGAAAATGTGATCGCCGACAGCAGGAAGGGCGGCACCTGGCCTGAGGCGTCGGTGAGAAGTGCCAGCAGCGCCCACATGGCTACCGCCGAAAAACCGATGAGTGTCGCGCGCCCCATGTCTTCCCCTCGCGAGGCGATCCGGCGCCCCTCAGTCTATCTCTTCGAACTTCTTCGCCCTGATCGTGATCGTGCCGATCTGCGTGCCGACCGTGGCGTAGACCGGCGCATATATCCCGGTTGTGCCGACGGGTGCAAACATCACCGCGATCTTGCTGCTGTTTCTGAGATAGGCGATCGATTTGTGGTCCTTCTTGTAGCCGGCGATGGGCACGAAACGCGCATTGCAGGTTACGGCGTCGCCGCTATAGCCCGGCAAGGTCACCGGATCGATCGATACGTAGTCGAGCACCAGATTGACGCGCATTTCGCCGTCGAACATCTTCACCGTGCGGCGGCACACATCCTTGATGCGATCGGCCCGCACCAGGGTCGCCGAGATCGGGTCGGTGACGTCGTGAAGATCGCCAGGACCGACGGGAACCCACTCGTCGCCGCGCTTCTTGAGCGGCGGGATGTTGACCGTCTTGGCGACATCGCCGCCGGAAAAGCTGATCTGGGTTTTCTGCTTCTTGCGGCCGGAGGTGTAGTTCGTGACATAGGCCGCAGGCCGGGGGTCGTTGCCGGCGAACCGGCCTGACGAAGAGATCGTGCCCTTGGTGCTGTCGAAGATCTGGGCGAGCCCTGCGCTTGCCACCGTGCCGCGCACGGAAAACTTGTCGCCCTGAAAACTGCTGTCGAAGCTCGAGCGCGCAATGGTGAAGCCAAGCAGGGAGACCGTATATTCGCTGCGAAAAGCTTGCGCGGCGGCATCGCCGATCGACAGGCCAGCAAGCGCCAGAGCGACCGGAATTGCGTAAAAAATGCCTGCCATCAGTGGCGCCCCTTGCCCTTTCGGATCGGATTCGATGCAACGTCCCCAAAAAAATCTTCAACCCTGAAAATCCGGCGATTGTGTGAACCGCCCGACCGAGGGCCTCCGGCGGAGTACCAGATTTGGTACGGTTCCATGTTGCACAGCACCATAGGCTTGTGGAATACCTGCCGCGCCAAATGAAGCCGCAGGCGCCACCAGGCAGCCAGAACCGGAGAAATATTCATGAACAATCCCTCTTCCACTGCGACCGTCCACGGCGCTTTCGTGCCGCTGCGGCTGACCGAGCGCCCACTCGTCTTGCAGGCCGCCGTGGTGCTTCTTGGCACGCTGTTCCTCACCGCCTCGTCGTGGATCGAAGTGCCGATGTTCCCGGTGCCGATGACCATGCAGACTTTTGCCGTGACGCTCATCGGCGCGCTCTATGGCTGGCGCCTCGGCGCAATCACCGTGGTTGCATGGCTTGGCCAGGCTGCGCTCGGCCTGCCCGTGCTGGCCGGCGGCGCTGGTGGCCTCGTTCACTTCGCCGGCCCGACGGCAGGCTATCTCTTCGCCTTCCCGATTGCTGCCATGGTTGTCGGCTTCCTGGCCGAACGCGGCTGGACCAATGGCAATCTCCTCACCAGCGTAATCGCCATGCTCGTAGGAAACGCCCTGATCCTCGCGATCGGCGGCGCGGTTCTGGCGGGGATGATCGGCACCAGCGATGCCATGACCTATGGCGTGACGCCCTTCATCATCGGCGCCATCGTCAAATCGGCGCTCGCCACGGCAAGCGTTGAGGCAACGCGCCGCGCCAACCGCAAAGGCTGATCGTCGTGACGGTCCGTATCCGCGCCCACCATCTCCTTTGCATGCTGACTTACGCCGGCAAGGGCTATAGCGCGGCGTTTACGGCCAATTACGACAGGATCGTCGAAAGGCTCGGCAAAGGCGAGGACATGCTTCTCGTTGCCGGGCCGGACGACATCTGCCAGCCGCTGCTGGGCGACGACGATCCGCATTGCCGGTGGGACAGCGTCATCGAGCGCGACGGACATGCTGCTGCTGCGGTCGAAGCACTTACCGGCAGCGCGATTCGCCCCGGCGAGGTTTTCGCATTGGACGCAGACTGGTTGTCGCGGATGCGCACAGCCTTTCATGCCGGAACGCTGCGGCAGGCCTGCGGCGGCTGCGAATGGTTCGACCTGTGCACGACAATAGCCGGCAAAGGCTACGCGAACACGCGCCTCGCGCTCGATCCGCAGGCGTACCACTCTTGACGCCTCGGCCAAATGCCACTATGGAACGCCAACTTTTCCATGCGGCCGCTTGATAAGACTGCGCCCATCCGCTTTTCGGTGCGTCGCGATCATATGGCCCGTTCTAGAATCGAAGGTAAGTAAAAATGTCCCGCGCTTGTGAACTGACCGGCAAGGCCGTTATGTCCGGCAACAATGTTAGCCACGCCAACAACAAGACCCGGCGCAAGTTCCTGCCGAATCTCGTCAAGGTGACGCTGATCTCGGAAGCCCTGAGCCAGAACGTGCGCCTGCGCATTTCGGCCAACGCGCTGCGTTCGGTCGAGCATCGCGGCGGCCTCGACGCTTTCCTCGCCAAGGCTGACGTTGCCGAGCTTTCGCAGCGCGCCCGTCTGCTGAAGAAGCAGATCGCCAAGAAGACGGCTGAAGTAGCCGCCTGAACCCGGAATTAGGCGGGGGACGACCGCCTTCCCGAGAGCATGGCCTGCCATGCTCTTACTGGTTCCATCACCCAGGTTAAAAAAATGAATTTTTCATACCGCTATTTGCCCTTCGTGGCCGCCATGGCGCTTGTCGTCGTGGCATCGAACATCCTCGTGCAGTTCCCCATGCAGGGACAGCTCGGATCGTTGGCGCTCGCCGACATCCTGACATGGGGTGCCTTCACCTATCCCTTCGCCTTCCTCGTCACCGACCTGGCAAACCGCCGCTATGGCCCGAAAATGGCGCGGCGCGTGGTTTTCGTCGGCTTCATGGTCGCCGTCGCCTGCTCGATCATCATGCCGCCGCTGCTGTTCCAGTACGGGCTGATCGAGTTCGAGACCGCCGCCGACCGGCTGGTGCGGATCGCCATGGCTTCGGGTGCTGCCTTCCTCTGCGCGCAACTTCTCGACGTGACCGTGTTCAACTGGCTGCGCCGGCAGGCGTGGTGGCGCGCGCCGATCCTCGGCACGCTGGTCGGCTCGGTGGTCGACACGGCGATCTTCTTTTCCGTCGCCTTTTCGGCAGCCTTCCTATTCGCCGGCCCTAGCGACGTCTTCGCGCTGGAACCGGCACCGCTTCTCGGCGTGCTGCCGGTCGAGACCGCGCGCTGGATTTCCTGGGCGCTGGGCGATCTTACCGTCAAGCTCCTCATCGCCGTCTTCGCGCTGATCCCCTACCGGCTGATCGCCATGCGCTGGAGCCAGCCGGCCGTGGCCGCGTAGTGATTCCCTGGGTCCAGCTCGATTCGGCGACGACCCCGGGCGGCGGCGAGCTTCGCCTTAAGAGGCGCGGCAGCGAATTCTCGATCATGCTCGGCACCAACGAGCTGATGAACAGCCGCCTCAGCGGCTCCGAAGAGGCGCTGGCAAAGCTGTCCTGCCAGAAGATCGGCACCCGCAAATCCCCGCATATCCTGATCGGCGGACTGGGCATGGGGTTTACCCTACGCGCGGCCCTTGCCGAACTCGGCAGCGACGCGCATGTCACCGTGGCAGAGCTTGTGCCGTCAGTCGTTGCGTGGGCGCGCGGCCCGATGGCTGAGGTGTTCGGCGATTGCCTCGACGATCCGCGCGTGACCATCCGGGAAACCGACGTCGGCCTGCTGATTGGAGAGGCCAGGGCCGTCTACGACGCGATCCTGCTCGACGTGGACAACGGCCCCGAAGGCCTGACGCGCCCGGCCAACGACGCCCTCTACAGCCTCGCAGGACTGCATAAGGCGCGCGCGGCCTTGCGGCCAGGCGGTGTGCTGGCCGTGTGGTCTTCGGGACCGGACCGGGCTTTCACGAACAGGCTCAAGCAGGCCGGGTTTTCGGCCGAAGAAGCAAAAGTGCGCGCCACCGGCAAGCGCGGCGCACGCCATGTCATATGGCTGGCCACCAAGGCAGGTTGATCCCCTGATTTAACGATCGATTCAGATATTGTAGGAATAGCCCCTCACCCTTACCCTCTCCCCGTAAGAACAGGGAGAGGGGATCGCCAGCGTTGCGGCCGGCCTTCTTCTCCCCGTTTACGGGGAGAAGGTGCCGGCAGGCGGATGAGGGGCAGTTCCGCCTTATCCGGAAAGGTTTAGCGATCGATCCGCGTCGAGAGGATGATCGACGACAGCGTGCGCTCCACACCTTCCAGCGCGCCGATATGGTCGATGAGCAGGTCGAGATCGCGCACCGAAGGCGCTTCGACAACGATGATCATGTCGAAATTGCCGCTGACCGAATGCAGCGTGCGTACCTCGGGAATGCGACGCAGCTCGGCCCCGACGGCCACTGAAAGCTTTGGCGGCACGGTGACCAGAATATGCGCGCGCACGAGGTTCTTCTCGTAGTCCGCCGCCAGCCTGACGCCGTAGCCTTCGATGATGCCTTGCTTTTCAAGCCGCTCGATGCGGCTTTGCACGGTGGTGCGCGACACGCCGAGCTTTCGCGCCAGCTCGGCGGTCGAGGCGCGGGCATTCTCGCGCAAAAGCGCTATCAGGGCACGGTCGGCATCCGTCGTCATTATGATGTTTCTCTTCGGCGAATTGAGTAATTCATATCGCCGTTTCCTTCAAAGCGATACTGCCTTTCGACGTCAAATGACGATACGATTCTCGCCAGTTGAAGCATTTTGAGGGGCATCACCATGAAAGAGATCGTAGTCGTCGGCGCTGGCAAGATCGGCGCGACCATTGCAGGCATGCTGGCGGAAACCGGCGATTATACCGTCACCGTCGTGGATCGCGCGCAGGCGCAGCTTGACGCGCTAGACCTCGGCCACGGCATTTCCGCGCGGCAGATCGATATCGGCCAGGATGGCGCGCTCGAAGCCGTGCTTGCGGACAAGTTCGCTGTCATGAGCGCCGCCCCTTTCCATTTGACCACAAGGATCGCCGAAGCAGCCGCGAAAACCGGCGTGCACTATCTCGACCTCACCGAAGATGTCGCCAGCACCCGCCGCGTCAAGGAACTCGCCGCCACGGCCACCAGCGCCTTCATTCCGCAATGCGGGCTCGCACCGGGCTTCATCTCTATCGTTGCCAACGATCTGGCCAAGCGCTTCGACACGCTGGAAAGCGTGCGCATGCGCGTCGGCGCGCTGCCGCAATACCCATCCAACGCGCTGAACTACAACCTGACCTGGAGCACCGACGGCGTCATCAACGAATATTGCGAGCCCTGCGAGGCGATCGTCGAGGGCGAACTGGTCGACGTACCGCCGCTGGAGGAGCGCGAGGAGTTTTCGCTGGACGGCATCACCTACGAAGCCTTCAACACCTCCGGCGGGCTCGGCACGCTGTGCGAGACCTATGCCGGCAAGGTGCGCACACTGAACTACCGCACCATCCGCTATCCCGGTCATGCGTCGATCATGAAGGCGCTGCTCAACGATCTCGGCCTGCGCCACCGCCGCGAGGTGCTGAAGGACATTCTGGAAAACGCCCTGCCCGCGACGATGCAGGATGTGGTGGTGATCTTCGTCACCGTCAGCGGCCGCAAGCATGGCCGCCTGCTGCAGGAAAGCTACGCCAACAAGATCTACAGCCGTGGAACCGGCGATGCCGCCCGCAGCGCCATCCAGATCACCACGGCCTCAGGCATCTGCGCCGTGCTCGACATGCTGGCTTCCGGCGCGCTGCCTTCCAAGGGCTTCATCCGGCAGGAAGACATCGCGCTGGATGCGTTCCTCGCCAATCGCTTCGGGCATAATTACGCGCAGCCGGGTGCCGCGCATCTGGCGGCTTGACGCTTTCTCCTTCTCCCCTTGTGGGAGAAGGTGGCCGACCCGAAGGGGCGGTCGGATGAGGGGTGTTGGACGGATCGCCAGCGTCTCATTTCTTCCAGCACCCCTCATCCGTCTTGGCGCTGCGCGCCAATCCACCTTCTCCCACAAGGGGAGAAGGAAGGCGCAGTCGCCTCAATCCTCGCGCAGGATGAACTCCAGATAGAGATTGCGCTGCAGGATCGAGTGGTTGTCGTCGGAGAACATCGACACCATCACCGCACCGTCGGCGCGCCGCCAGACATCCATCGCTTCCATATTGTCGATCTGGTAGGTCATGTCGGTTTCGAGAAGCACCGGGCCGTCGACGTTCTTGCCCTTGTCGATGGTCGCGGCATCGATGCGCCGCAGCCGCATGCGCACGCCGCGCGCCATGGAATAGCTGCGCTCCAGAAGCAGCAGGTCGCCATCGGGCAGGAAAGCCCCGTCGGTGATGTCGAAATCGCCGCTGCGCTGGACGGTGAAGACACCCTTGCGCGGACCTGAAAGCACGGCGGCGAAGATATTGCCCTGCTTGTCCAGGCTCTTTTCCGAAACGACCACCAGCGCGCCCTTGAGCGGGCTGTCCTCGGGCGCATAGGCGACCGTCTCGAAGCCGCGGTTCTGGCGCAGCTCATGCGCCGGCACGAGGAAATCGAGCTGCCTGAACGGCGCGCGCATGTCGTTCGGGTTTATGTGGAACTGGGCGACGCGGTGGTTGCGCTCGAAGCCGACGGTCGCGATATCGTCCTTGACGGCCAGACCCTCGGCATCGACCTGCCATTTTTCACTGACGGGATTTCCGGCCGCGTCGACCATCTGCACCATACGGAAATCGGAAATGCCGGTCGGGCGCTGCTCGGCATCGCGCTCGATAGTGCCGAAGAACCAGAAGCCGGTATCGGCAACGCCGATGAAATCGCTGCCGGGCTTGCGGAAGCGCATGGCCGATAGCGCACCGAAATTGCGCGACCGCGAGGTCATCTCCAGCCCGCCGACGAACTCCAGCGCCCCGAACTGCTTTTCGTCGCGGCCGATGTGGAAGCGGGTGATGGGCCGCGATTTGACTTCGATCTGCTCGACAGGTGCGGGGGCGGCTTGGGCGGTAAGCGGCGCGATGGAAACAAGGCTAAGAGCCAAGGCCACTGCACGAAACAGCGAACGGCCAAGTGCCAAGACCCTGCCGAAGAGGGTTGCGCGATCGCAGCAATTCCCCCTCTCCGTCTCGGCTTCGCCGAGCCACCTCTCCCCCGCTTTGCGGGGGCGAGGAACCGGCACTCGTGGAGGTCGCGGCTTTGCAGAACTTGGGTTCCTCGCCCCCATGAAATGGGGGAGAGGTGGCGCGCGAAGCGCGACGGAGAGGGGGTCTGTTATATCCCGCTCAACTGAACTCATCCCGCCCGCCGGCGGCCGCCGCTGCGGCGGGTGTCGCGGGCGGTTTCCTCGCCGAACAGCGAGGCAAGCTGCTCGGTCATGGCGCCGGCAAGTTCCTCGGCATCGACGATGGTGACGGCGCGGCGATAGTAGCGCGTGACGTCGTGGCCGATGCCGATGGCCAGAAGCTCGACAGGCGAACGGGTTTCGATGAGATCGATCACCGCGCGCAGGTGCCGCTCGAGATAATTGCCCGGATTGACCGACAGCGTCGAATCGTCGACCGGGGCGCCATCCGAGATCATCATCAGGATCTTGCGCTGCTCGGGCCGGGCGATGAGCCGCTGATGCGCCCACAGCAGCGCTTCACCGTCGATGTTTTCCTTGAGCAGCCCCTCGCGCATCATCAGGCCGAGATTGCGCCGCGCGCGGCGCCACGGCGTATCGGCGCTCTTGTAGACGATGTGGCGCAGATCGTTGAGGCG
>VFQQ010002868.1_pt1 | contig 18158 bp, 25 predicted proteins | sample 3512341 | NCBI WGS metagenome assembly VFQQ01 (sample SAMN10412373, study PRJNA504923) | tailings metagenome | isolation source: Relicate 2 Philex TSF1 revegetated site | place: Philippines: Tuba, Benguet | collected 2017-08-29 | reverse complement strand
GCTATTGGCTGCACCACTGCAGGCGCGCAGGATTGCCGGGGCGGGAGCAGGTCAGGTGCATTAGCAGCGGAGGTGCTGCAAGACGCCATCCACAGCAGCCAAACTAGCAGCACCAGGCCAGCCTTACCGACAGCAGCTCAAATGGCAAGGCCAGCCACAGCTGACGCCGCATGCGGCAGTTCAGCATGCCGTGCCAGCGCCCCAAAAATGACGCCAGCTCCGCTTGCAGAGCCGCATCTTTTGCCACCTTTGCTGCCTCCTGTTTTAGCAGGGTGATTAGCCGCTCTGTGCTGCGCTTCAACAGCTGATCCGCCTGTGCTTGCAGCTCTTCATTCCCGCTGGCCCCCGTTTCCAGCAGCAGCACCAGCCGCAGGCATGTCGGCAGCGGCAGCCGGTCCACCTGGCACAGAGGGGTGGGAAGGGTTGGGCAGCCGCACACATGGGTGGGCACATGTGGCCGTTCTCAGTGCGCGGAACAAGTGCGCCGCACGGCGGGCTCACAGACGCCACATAAAAGGCATTGATTTCCAGCCTGGTGCTAGGGCCCACCTGTGGCAGCAGCAGCTGCAGGCAGGCATCCACACACGACTCCACACCATGCTTGCGAGCAGCAGCCAGCAGGTGCAGCATCGCCTCGGGCTCTGCGTGGGCATTCAGGAGCGCACGGCAGGCATGACTGTGGGGAGCAGCAGTAGTGCAGACGCGGCGTTCACATGCGCCAATCGCAAAGGTAGCCCGTTCTCAACGTACGCAGCTGTGCAGAGCAGCAAAAACCCGCGCCAGTCCAACCATTGGTCAGCTGGGCACCCACCGTCGGGCAGCGCTCGCCCGGCGCTGTGCACAAAGGCGAGCAGCTGCTGGAATGCCTGCGCCTCATGCTGGCTTTCACACTCGATCCGCAGCGTCCCCTTCTGCCCGCCAGTCCAGCCCTTGATCCAGCGCCTGCACGGTGGCAGCAAGCCATCTTTTGGCGTAGGGGCAATTGCCCGTTCAAACGACTTGGCAACATCTCGGGCCCAGCACTAAACACCTCATCCCCACTCGCACCTGAACACCTCGCTGTGCTGCTTCAGCACCACAGAAGAGGCACGGCAGGTGATGGACAGGGACGCCAGTGCGGCAGCTGCCACATCAGCTGGGGCAGGCTCGCCCTCTGCCACCACTGCAGCCCGCTCCGCTGCCGCAGCTTCAGTGGGCGTGGCGGTGTCTTGAGCATTTGCCTCCCCAGGCACTACCAGACTGATGCTGCAGTCCATATCATCGTCATCCACATCCAGCATGTGCCGTAGCACGCCGCCCAAGCTGGCCTTGGGAGGCGGGTTGGCGCCGCCGCCGCTGCCGCCGCCGCTGCCTGACGCCGACATCGCCCGCCGTTCGCGCTGCTAACCCGCTCGGTGGAACCAAGGCTTCTGCTGAAGCAACGAACAGCAAGGCAGCGCTAAGCCCGTGGGTCGGACGCCCTTGGGGTTTGGGCCTGCAACACTCCACCCGCAGAAGAAGAAGAAGAAGACAGGGTCTGCCGCTTGTGAGCCGCAAGAGTCGCCGCGTAAAGACCTGATCGAGACTCCCAATGACCATGCCGCCGCTGCGCTGGGCGGCAGGCGCAGCGGCGCTTGCCGCGGCTGCTATGCTAAGACAGTCTCCTGCTACTCAAAGCTTTCCAGCTAAGCTTTACCAGCTGGCGGACCGCAAGACATTGCAGGCTGTCCCGTAAGCAGTGATCACACAGTCCAGCAAAGTGTGGCGTCCAGCGCCGCTTTGAGCAGCGGCTCCCAGCAAACGCCACTGCGCTTCCGCATCTGCACACAAATGTGCCTGCCGTGCCACGCTTCTTTTGCAGCATGCATGTTACAAGCAGCCGGGATCAGCTACCGTACAAGAAGAGGGGGCAGCAGCCTACTCCTGCAGCTGCTGGCTTGGAAGCACATGTGGCGAATTATCAGAAATGTGCAAGTGCGGCATGCATTGGGAAAGCCGGGCCATCACATGCGGCGGCATCCTATCGACATCCAGATACAGGCGGCGCAGGCGCGACAAGCGGGACAGCACGCCATCCACATCAGCAGCAGTCAGCACAAGGCGATCGTTGTGCGCCAATGACAGTTCTGTGAGCCCGGTGGCGGCAGCCAGCGCTGGCGGCAGCGTGTCCCAGCTGTTCCGGCCGAGGTCCAGCGACAGCAGGCCTGGACACAATGGGGCGTTGGTGGACGGAAGGGAGCTGCTGGGTGGTTAACAGGAAGCGCAGGTGGCATGCACTCCTGCAGTGCAGTGCAAGCCACCGCGGCGATAAGCCCTGCTGGCATTCCAGCCATGCAGACCGCCCTTACCATGATACAGCCAGCCCCCCCACACATCAAACACCAAGTCAACTCACTTTCCAAATAAGATCCAGGCGGCAGCTCGGCAATGTCATTGTTCACCAGGCTCAAGTGCAGCAGGCCGGTTCGGTTAACAAGTGCCGGGGGGAAGGGCTGCTTCTGAAAGCAGGCTTGCAGGGTCAGGCTTTGCAGCCGGGGCGCCTGCTGCAGTAGCGCCTCAACCGCCGGCGCTGCGCCGCCATCTGGGAAGCGGCAGATGCTCAGCACCAGGCCGGTGAGGTGCCCCAGGAAGGGGCAGCTGAGCACCGCTGGCAGCGGCAGCCGGCTGTGGAAGATGGATAGGCTGCGCAGCCGGCAGAGTGGTGTGCCAGGTGGCAGTGCCGCCTCCACCAGCGGTTGCAGGCTGGGCAAATGCTGAATGCTTGACAAAGTCAGCTCCTGCACTGTGCCATCGGCCCGGTTGCAGCCCTTGGCTGCGCAGCTTAACAGCACAGCTCCGCCAACCTGAGGCAAGGTGGGTTTAGGAACAGTAAAATGCAGTAAACAGCCATTGCTGATGGGCAAAGCCGCAACTGGCCGTGCATGGGCATCATTACCAATCCGACCCACACAGTGCACCTGCATGCACCACTAAGCGCACTGCAGACATGCACGCATGCCACTGAAACCACCTGGATGGGGATTGGGCTGCGCACCTGCATACCCTCTTGCCCGCGCAGGATGCCCAAAATGTCCCAGCTCTCCAGGTACGGCAGCCGTGCCAGCAGCGGCTGCAGATCCACTTGCAACAAACTGGCGCGCCCTCTATCCTGCCAATCAAGCTGGCGCAGCTGGGTGAGCGGGAGCAGTGCGCTCAGCTGCGGCAAGGTGGCATAGCTGCTGCAGGCGAGGGACGTCAGCTGAGTCAGCTGCTGCAATGCTGTGGGTAGCCCCGTTGGGAGGCCGACATCGCACCGAAGCTCCAGCCGCAGCAGCCGGGGCAGGCTGAGCAGCGCGGCTAGCAGGCAGCTGGGCATCTCGTCGCTGCAGTTAATCTGCAGCTGTGTCAGGCTGCGGAACCGCGCCAGCGCAGCGGCGGCGGCTGCATCAACAGCTACCCAATCCAGGTGCAGACATTGCAGGCTGGCGGGGCTGAGGTGCGCCAGCACGCTGCTGCCCAGCTGCCACTCGCCGCCGCTGTCAGCTGCAAGCTGCTGCATGTTGGGCAGCCCATGGTCCTGATCCTCATCTGTATCTTCCTCATCAAGCGCCTGGGTGTAAAAGTCCTCTAGAGCCTCGCTGTATAACAGGTGCTGCACAAAGCCGCCAACACGGCGCAGCAGGCTGGCCCGGGCGGCAAACCACTGCTGCGCCTGGCCATCTGCATATGCCTTGTCCAGTGAGTCGGCAGTCAGCTCCAGGGACCGCCACAGGGCTGGCTCCGAGTAAAACATGCGGTGCCAGCGTCGGCTGACCAGCGTGATGGCTGCCTGCAGATGGATTGGAATGGCCAATGGCACACGATGGGCGGTGAGCGGCGAGCGGCGGCGGCGGCGGGCGGCCCTCAAACCGCCCCCCGAGGGCTCACTCCAGCCTCACGGCCTGCGGCAGCAAAGATCCTGCCCAGCAGCGGGTCGGGCAGCGCCTCCATCGCGGCGGGGCTGAGGGCTCTTTGGTGCGCTGGGCGTCGCCTGTAAGAAGAGGAGGTGTAGGCCAATTGGTAGGGCTGCTGCTGAGCGCCTATGTGGCGCGCTGCGCCACGCCAGCTCGCCGCCGCTGCCGTCCGCAGAGCAGACTCGGCGGCTGTTACAGGCATCGTGGGTTTTCATGCCGTACTTGTTTCCAGATGTCGATCTCTGCCTGACATGTTACGAGCAGCAGCAGCCGTGGGTCTGCCCCCTGCACGAATCCCCGTGTGTTGCGACCCTTCAACATGTGCTGAAATGGTTGCATCAGGCGAGTTGCAAGCGCTGCCACAACATGCTGCTTGCCGCCGCCACCCGAGCAGCGGTTAGCAGGGGAATGGCCCAGGCTGCCCACCTGAAAACAGCCGCGGCGCTGTACCCAATTATTCCGTTTAGGTGCGGCGTTTGAACTGTGCATGGTAAGTTACAAGTAGCAGCTGCCAAACATGAACTGCGAGAGATGACGGCAGCCGCCTACTCCTGCTCCTCCCAAGGCATGTAATGCTGGGTTTCAGAAATCTGCAGCTGCGGTGCACATTCAGACAGCCGGGCCAGCACGTGCGCCGGCGTCCTGGTAACCTTCAGGTCGATGTGGCACAGGAGCGGCCAGTGGCGCACAACCGCATCCGCATCAGCAGCGGTAAGGGCCAACCGCTGGTTGTACGCGAGCGACAGCTCCGTCAGGCCCGTGGCGGCAGCAAGTGCGGGCGGCAGCTTGTCCAAGTTGTTGAAGCACAGGTGCAGCGATTGGAGACCTGGACACAAGGGGGGGTTGAAGGCTGGGCTTGGTGGGTTTGGCTGAGTGCAAATGCCTCGCACCATGCAGAAAGTAACGCGCTGGAGCGCTGGGCAGCCCTGCTGCCCCTCCAGCCACTCATGGCACACCTCAACACACCAGGTTTACCCACAGGCAGGTAGCCAGGCTTACTCACTGCGCAGGTAAGGCCCAGGTGGCAGCTCGGACAGGTCGTTATTGCTGAGACGGAGGTGCCGCAGGCCAGTTCGGTTGACAAGCGCGGGCCAGAAAAGGGAGTCTCCCTTGCAGCCCAGCAGGGACAGGCTGTGCAGCCGGGGCGCCTGCTGCAGCACGGCTGCAACCCCGCCCTGGACCCCAGCATCTGGAAATGTGCAGCAGCACAGCTCCAAGCTGGTAAGGTGCCCTAAGAAGGGGCAGCTAAGCACCGCTGGCAGCAGCAGGCTGCAGTGCGCGAGGGACAGGCTGCGCAGCTGGCTGGGCTGTGTGCCGTCCGGCAGCGCTGCGGCCACCAGCTGCCGCAGGCTGGGCAACTGCGCGATGATTGACAGCGCCAGATGCTGCACACTGCCATCCGCCCGGTTGCAGCCTTGGACTATGCAGCTATATAGCACCGCGTCGCCAACCTGAGAAGATGGCAGGTGGTGAAGAGGCGGGTAGCTCACTATTGTTGCAGATTGGGCCACCCAACGTCATGCCTCAACTTCTTCCTAAACGCGCGCCTCTGTACGGCCAATATGCGCTATAAAGTACAGTGCAGCTGCGGCCGAGGCTGATTGCACTGAGCACCAGCCCCATGTACCATGCCTAGCAAGTTCCATGCCTACTCATTGCATGCCCACCTGCATGGTCCCTGGCGAGCGACCAGTCCGGACGCTCTTGAGGCGCCAGCTCTCCAGCTGCGGCAGCCGGCCCAGCAGCTGCGGCAGGTCCACTACCAGCAAGCCGGTCCGCCGCTCCTCTTCCCAATCCAACTGGCGGAGCCGGGTCAGCGGCAGGACAGCGCTAAGGTCTGGCAGGGTGCCGCAGGTTTCGCAGGTGAGGGACGTCAGCTGCGTCAGGTGCGGCAGTGCTGTGCCTAGCGCCGCCGCATCTATTGGGCAGTCTGGGCACCGGAGCTCAAGGGACAGCAGCTGGGGCAGGCCGGGAAGAGCCGCCAGCACACAGCTGGGCAGCTCGCCGCAGTATTCAAAATTCAGCTCTTTCAGGCTGGTCAAGCGCTGCAGCAGAGGTGCCGCAGCTGCATCTACTGCTGTCCATTCCAGGCGCAGCGACTGCAGGGCGGCGGGGCTGAGGTGCACCAGCGCGCAGCTGCTGAGCTGCCAGTCGGTGCTGCTGGCAGCTGCCACCTGCTCGACGTCTAAATACTCATCGACATCAGGTGCAGGCTCGTAAACGTGGCTCAGCTGCTGCACGAAGCCGCCGACGCGGCGCAGCAGGTCTGCCCGGGCAGCAAACCACTGCTGCGCCTGGCCATCTTCGTGGGCGTCATAGAGCGAATAGGCTGTCAGGTACAGCGAACGCCACAGGGCTGGCTCTGAGTAAAACACGTGGTGCCAGCGCCGGCTGACGAAAGTGATGGAGGCCTGCACCGGGGGCAGAAGGGGGTGAGTGGGTGCAGGGCGGCTGCAGGGCGGCGGCAGCAGGGCGACGGCGGCGGCCGCTGACTCAACCCGTCCCAGCAGCGCTCACCCCGGCCTCCCGCCCGGCGGCGGCGAAGATCCTGCCTAGCAGCGGGTCGGGCAGCGCCTCCATCGCAGCGGTCGGGCTGCGGGCGGGCGGGAGGGCGCTCTGGGGGAACTGGAAGCACGGGAGAATGAACGTATGCACGATAGATGTGCGATCAAGGAGCCTGCAGGCTTGTGCAGCTGGCTCATGCCACTGCAGCACGCCAGCATGCCGCCGCCGACGCAGCAGGCGATCGGGCGGCCCAGCCACTATAGCTCGACAGATCTACAGCCATCTCCAAACCGTCTCTTGGCTTGACTGAACGATAGACAACGAGAAGGCCGTTTCACACAGGCCGTTCGAGTTTGTCACTGCTCCAATGAAACACGCTCAGGTTGCCCTGATGCAGCGGCTGGCCTGGGATCCATCCCTCCTACATGAGCCTTGCGTGCTGCAGTCACCGGCGTGAAACACAGCGTCTGCCATAACATGAAGTGTTGCGGCCATCTAAGGATGCTGGCAGCGGGCCTGCCTTCATTCATGACCAAACGAGCGCCCGGGAATGGCAAGCTGCGGCAGGGCAGACCGCAACCGGGCAAGCACATGTGGCGGCATCCCATTGGCATCCAGCCGAAGGCGGCGCAGGCGCGGCAGGCGGCACAGCACGCTGTCCACGTCAGCAGCGGTCAGCACCAAGTCGCGAGCGCCCGCCAGCGACAGCTCAGTCAGTGCTGTTGCGGCGGCCAGCGCTGGCGGCAGCGTTTCCCAGCCGTTGTTGGTTAGGTCCAGCGAGAGCAGGTCTGCATGCGGGCAGTAATAGGAGAGGGGTGAAAGTCAACCAAGGGTATGCAAGGGGGCTGTCTGGCGAAACAGTTGGGGTCTAAACCGTGCTCGACAGAAGGCCCAGACGGGGCGTGCAGTGATCGAAGGTTGTGGCATGCAGTGAAAACAAAGCGAAGCTGCATGGGAGCTGCAGTGGCACACTCACTGTTCAGGTAGGGGCCAGGCGGCAGCTCGGTCAGGCCGTTGCCCGCCAGGCTCAGGTGGGTGAGGCCCGTGCAACTGGTGATGGCTGCTGGTATTAGCGCGTGCCAGAAGCAGCACTGCAGGCTCAGGCTCAGCAGCCGCGGCGCCTGCTGCAGCAGCGCCTCGTATACTGGTGCTGCATTGCCGTCTTGTGCAGAGCAGTAGGACAGCGACAGGCTGGCCAGGCGCCCCACAAAAGGGCAGCTGAGCACTGCCGGCAGCGTGAGGCGGCAGTGGGAGAAACTCAGGCTGCGCAGCTGGCTGGGCTGTGTGCCAGCCGGCAGGGCTGCCGCCACCAGCTGCTGCAGGATGGGCACGCTCCTAATCGTGTACAGCTGCAGCTGTTGCACCGTGCCTTTCGCGCGGTTGTAGCCCCGGACAACGCTGCCTGATAGCACAGCGCCGCCGAGCTGAGAAGAAAAGGGTGGCACAGCAACTGGAAGCAGCTCACACATGTTGCATGTAGGGCAAACCGAGCCTTCAGTCTTGAGCAGCAAACCAACCGCACGTCGATCGCTTGCACACGCACAGGGTTCCTGCCCTCCAGCCAGTTTAAAACCATGCACATTGCCGTCCCATGCACGTTCAGGAGGCCACCCCAGCACGGCCACCAGCAAGCAGCACACCTGCATGCTCGGTTGCCCATACCGGCAAACGAAAATGTCCCAGCGCTGCAGCTGCGGCAAGTTTGCCAGCAGCTGATGGAGGTCCACCTCCAGTATGTTTGACTGCCCAGCCTCGTGCCAGTCCAGCTGCCGCAGCCGGGTGAGCGGCCACACCGCGCTCAGCTCCGGCAGGGCGCTGCGGCTGCTGCAGTTCAAGGACGTCAGCTGCGTCAGGTGCTGCAGCGCTGTGCTGAGCCCCGCTGGGATGTTGCACCAGAGGCTGAGGCACAGCAGGCGCTGCAGGCTGGGAAGCGCCTCCAGCACACAGCTGGGCAGATCCCCGCAGCGTTCAAGCTGCAGCTGCGTCAGGCTGCTGAAGCGCGGCAGCTGCGCTGCAGTGACTGCATCGACAGGCACCCAGTCAAGGCGCAGCGACTGCAGGCTGGCGGGGCTGAGGTGCGCCAGCACGCTGCTGCTGAGCCGCCAGTCGGTGTTGCTGGCAGCTGCCACCTGCTCTACTGGCGTATACTCATCATCTTCTTCAGGTATGGGCTCTTGGCTGTAGTTCAGCTGCCGCACCAACCCGCCGACGCGGCGCAGCAGCAGAGCCTTGGCGGCAAACCACTGCCCCGCCGCCCCATCTGCGTGTGCGTCATAAAGTGACTCGGCTGTCAGCTCCAGAGACCGCCACAGGGCTGGCTCGGAGTAAAACACCTGCTGCCAGCGCCGGCAGACCAATGTGATGGAGGCCTGCAGGGCAGGGATGGAACAGCAGAGGTGGGTGCAGCAACAGCGAGCGGCGGCGACTGGCGTCCGCGGCCGCGGCATTCAACCGGCTCCCCAGCGCTCACCCCGGCCTGCCGCCCTGCGGCGGCGAAGATCTTGCCCAGCAGCGGGTCGGGCAGCGACTCCATCGGGCTGGGAGCGGGGCGGAAGGGCTCTCAGGGTGCGCTGAACGGGGCCTGGAGCGCGATGTGCTCAAGAGCCTGCAGGCGTGTGGAGAGGCGGCTCCCCAAGCTGCTGCACGGCAGCCCGGCGCCAGCTCGCCGCCGCTGCCGCTCCGCACAGCAGCGCATGTGTGTCCTCTGGTATGCTTGGCTGAAGAGCACTCAGCTATTTCGTAGGCATTCAAACTGCCCCATGGAGAAATTACTTCCCATGAATGGTGAGGCAACCCTGCTGCCACATGCCGCCTGCCACCACCACCACCACCGGCGCTCATGAGCGGCGGCCGGCACACCCAAGGCATGCCAGCGGGCCCACCTGCTGTTTAATGAGGCTCTGCTTGTGCTCAGCTGGCTGCTGCCGTCTGTCCCGTCACACGTGCGGCAGTATGCCATCACCAACTTGACAGCCAACCCGCTCCGGCCCAAGCAGTGGCTTGCAAGGACGTGCAGCAGGCACCAATCTGCAAGTGGCCGGCCGCAATTGTGCACAGCTGTCCCTGGCTGTGCAGTGCTCTTTTACGTACGTATGACTGTTACAGGCAGCAGCTGTCAATTGCCACGCAACAACATGGAACATCAGCCTACTGCTGCTGCTCCCATGGCAGGCGCGGCGGTGCATCAGATATCTGCAGCTGCGGTGCGCACTGCGACAGCCTTCCCAGCACGTGCGGCGGCGCCACGGAAGCGTTGAAGTAAAGCCGGCGCAGGTGTGGCAGGCGGCACAGGACGCCATCCACATCAGCAGCGCTCAGGGTCAAGCGGACGTTGAGCGCCAGCGAAAGCTCAGTCAGGCTGGTGGCGGCAGCCAGCGCCGGCGGCACCCCATCAAAGAGATTGAAGCCCAGATCCAGCAATTCAAGGCCTGGACACAGAGTATGCGGGGTGAACAGGGAAATGAGGTCGAGTTGAAGGGCATGGTAGGCGGCATGCTGTCATGCGGTAACCACAAACCGCCTCAGCGGCGACGCGGCGAACACAGCAGACGGGCTGGGAGCGTCTCGGCACAACACAGCCTCCCGCACAGGTTACTGAGCGAACTCACTGTGCAGGTAGGGGCCGGGCGGCAGGTCGGTCAGGCTGTTGCTCCTTAGGCACAGCTGCTGCAGGCCCATTTGGTTGACTAGGGCGGGCGGGAATGGCGGCTTTTTGAACCCCTGCAGGGTCAGGCTGTGCAGCTGGGGCGCCTGCCGCAGCAGCGACTCAAGCCCAGCCAGGGCCGCCGCATCTGAAAAGCTGCATTTGCACAGCACCAGGCTGGTGAGGTGCCCCAGAAAGGGGCAGTCCAGCACCGCTGCAAGCGGCAGGGAACTGTCCAAGATGCACAGGCTGCGCAGCTGGCTGGGCTGAGTGCCGGCCGGCAGTGCTGCGGCCACCAGTTGCTGCAGGCTGGGCACGTCTTCCATATCATAAAGCTCGTAGCTCATAACTTCCCTGATGCCTGACAGCTGCAACTCTTGCACCGTGAGATGCGCCCGGTTGCAGCCCTCGACGGCACAGCTGTCCATCACAGCGCCGCCAACCTGCGGCAGGGCAGGGTGGAGCAGCAGCAAGGAGCTTGCTGTCGTTGCACACCAGGCGAGCAAAGCCATGCATTCCGCAAGTCGGGCAGGGAAAGACTACGTTTTACAGCCCCAAATGCTGGCACGCGCTTGCAAGCATGGGCGGACGCAAGGTGCACACATGCGCAAGCCCCCAGCCCCCAGCGGGTTCCACCTATCCCAAGTAAAGAAGACGCTCGCACCTGCAGGCTCTGCCGTCTCAGGCGGCGGCTGCCAATGCGCCAGCTGCCCAGCTGCGGCAGCCGCGCCAGCAGCGGCTGCACATTCAGGCGCAGCATGCCGGCCTGCCGCCCCTCCATCCATTCCAGCCGGCACAGCTGGGTAAGCTGGAACAGGCTGCTCAGCGGCGGCAACGGCTCAATGGTTGTGCGGCAGGCAAAGTGCGTCAGGCGGGTGAGCGGACGCACAGTTCCGGGCAGCTCTGCCGGGGCTTCCGTGCCGCTCAGCTTCAGGCACAGCAGCTGGCGAAGGCTAGGCAAGGCTGCTAGCAGGGAGTCGGGCAGACAGCCGCAGCATTCAATCTGCAGGTAGGTCAGGCTGCTCAAGCGCCCCAGCGCTACCGCCGCAGCCGCATCTGCAGGCATCCACTCCATGCGCAGCGACTGCAGGGTGACGGGGCTGAGGTGCGCCAGCACGCTGCTGCCCAGCTGCCACTCGGCGCCGCTGGCAGCTGCAAGCTGCTGGATGCTGATAATGCCTTGCTCCTATTCCTCATAAGCATAGAGAGAATACTGGTTGGACTCAAAGCCCTGGTCGTATCGCAGCTGCTCCACAAAGCCGCCGATTCGGCGCAGCAGGCGGGCCTTGGCGGCAAACCACTCGTGCTCCTCCCCCTCCGCGGCTGCCTGGTTTAGAGACAAGGCAGACAGCTCCAGGGACCGCCAGAGGACTGGCTCCGAGTAAAACACACGGCTCCAGCGGTGGTTGACCCGCGTGATGGCCGCCTGCACAGGGGCCAGGGCACGAAGGTGGGGTGGGCAGGGCCAAGAGCGTGCGGCGGCGAGCGGCGGCGGCGGCCGACCTCAACCCGCCCCCAGCGCTCACCCCGGCCTGCTGCCCAGCGGTGATGAAGATCTTCTCCAGCAGCGGGTCGGTCAATGCGTCGAACGAGGGGCGGCGGGCCGCCGAGGCCATGATGGGTGAGCGGAAGTGGCCGCAAACACCGCGAGAGGCCGTGTAGCACGGCGACAGGAGCTGCTTCTGGTGAGGCGACACAGACAGGCAAACCATCCGCTCCTGCCGGGGCTGTTGCAACCACCCCACTCGCCACCGCCAGCGTGCACCGCAGGGCGCTCGGGCAAGCGTTCCGGTCGCAGCTCGTCCTGTCATACAGCTTATAAATAGCGGCCACATCATTGCCCCACTGTCGCTTGACGTGTAGAGCTTGTGCTGTGCTTCACACGAATGTTACATGCAGTTACTGGCAAAAGATGCACAAGCACGAGCGACAACATTGCTGCCGCTACCACAACAGGCTCGGCGGCAGTCGAGATACCTGCAGCTGCGGGGCGCGTTCTGACAGCTGGCTCAGCACCTGCGGCGGCACCCTGTGGACATCCAAGTACAGCCGGCGCAGCTCTGGCAAGTGCGACAAGACGCCATCCGCGTCTGCAGCGGTCAACGCCAAGGTAGTGTTGCATGCCAGCGACAGCTCAGTCAGGCTGGTGGCGGCAGCGAGTGTTGGTGGCACCCTGCCCAAGTGATTGCAGGTCAGGTGGAGCGATGCAAGGTCTGGATACACGGGCAAAGTGGGCATTGGTGGAGATTAAGCAACCAAGGTTACAGGTGGAATGCAGCGCGCACAGCCAATGGAGCGGTGAACTGCCCTACTGGCGCTCCAATCAGGCATGCCGCAGCTCTGCACACCACAACTGCTTGCCCACGGGCACTGAGGGCCAGATCAACTCACTGTGCAGGTAAGGGCCGGGCGGCAGCTCGGTCAGGGCGTTGCGCCTCAGGCACAGCTGCTGCAGGCCCGTGCGGTTGGTCAGTGCGTGTGACATTGGGGTCTCTTTGAAGCCTTGCAAGGACAGGGTTTGCAGCTGGGGCGCCTGCTGTAGCAGCGCTTCAACCCCAGCCCGGACCCCCACATCTGGAAAGCGGCAGTCGGTCAGTGCCAGGCTGGTCAGGTGCCCCAGGAAGGGGCAGCTGAGCACCGCTGGCAGCAGCATGCTGCTGTGGGTGATGGCCAGGCTGCGCAGCTGGCTGGGCTGTGTTCCAGCGGGCAGTGCTGCGGCCACCAGCTGCTGCAGGCTAGGCACGCTCGCAATGCGAGCCAGTGAGAGCTCTTGCACTGTGCCATCTGCCCGATTGTAGCCCCGGACGGTGCAGCTTTCCAGCACAACGCCGCCAATCTGTAGAAGGAGAGATGGATGGTGCAGCAGCAGGCACACTGTACAGGGACTCGAACAATGTGAAACAAATCTCGCACGATAATCAGGCTGCACATCGTGCCGGCTGCCCATCATCTGCTGCAGCAAAACGCACCTTCAAGGCCCCTTCAAGCTGAGTCCAGTAACTGCCAATGCGCCAGCCGTCCAGCTGTGGCAGGCGCGCCAGCAGCAGCTGCACGTCAAACAGCAGCGTACCATCCTGCCGCTGCTCCTCCCATTGCAGCTGCCGCAGCTGGGCGAGCGGAAACAGGATAGTCAGGGGCGGCAGCGGCTCCGCGGCAGCACACTCGAGCTGCGTCAGCTGCGTGAGGGGACACAGAGCTGCGCGCAGCCCCGGCATAGTGCCACCGAACAACCGCAGAGACAGCAGCTGGGGCAGGCTGGGCAGGGCCGCCAGTAGGCTGCCGGGCAGGTCATCATCGCCTTCAATATACAGCTGTGTTAGGCTGGTCAACCGCTGCAGGGCTGCCGCCGCAGCTGCATCCACTGTTATCCACTCCAGGCGCAGTGACTGCACGGTGCTAAGGTGGGCCAGCACGCTGCTGCCCAGCTGCCACTCGCCGCCACAGTCAGCTGCCACTTGCTGCACGTCTAACATCTTATTATAGCCGTCTTGAAAGTATGACTGAGTCCGCTTATATTTCAGGTGCTGCACAAAGCCGCCGACGCGGCGCAGCAGGCGGGCCTTGGCAGCAAACCACTGCTGCGCCCGGCCCGCTACATTGGCATAGGCAAGCGATTTGGCAGGAAGCTCCAGGGACCGCCAGAGGGCTGGCTCCGAGTAAAACAGCCGGTGCCAGCGGTGGCAGACCAGTGTAATGCTGGCCTGCGCAGGGGGAGGAGCAGAAGTGGGGCGGTGAGTGCAGTGACCTGCGGCAGCGGCGTTGGCGGCGGCGACGGACCTCAACCCCGCTCACCCCGGCCTTCCGCCCTGTGTCGGCGAAGATCCTGCCCAACAGCGGGTCGGGCAGCCACTCCATCGAGGCTGGCTGAAGGGCGCTGGTGCGCTGAGTTCCCACTGGACGGGCGGAGGATCAATGGATTACACAAGGATGTGCTTCGACGCCTGCAGGGCTTGTTTCGATCGGCTCTGTGCTGCGGTAGGCCGCGCCAGCTCGCCGGCGATGGCAGCCCGCATGATGGCTGCCAAATTTGGGCGGCCTCCTGGTACTTCCTCTGAACTTTGCATGCCAGCTGGGTGTATAACTGATGCATTTTACATGTTGACACCGCGTGCTGATCGGCGCTTTCAGCCCTCTGCTGCCAGCCTGAGCAGCGCCGCCTCTGCCGCATAACCGCAGCCACAACTGTTGTCCAGCGCCCAAACAAATGCGCCGCCAATGCCGCGGGCGCGCAGCACCCTGAACGCTTCCACTATAGCCGGCAGCTGCGCGCCTCGTCGTTCATCCGGCTCTGCAGGATTGGCAGAGGACAGCATTGTGGGCTTGCTGCATTAACATGCAACTTGAAAACGGCAGGCTTTTGCGCGACAGCCAACCTGGCAGATCATGTATGTCGCACACAAGCACAGCCAGCTGGACAGCCGTAAGCCCAGCCCTGCGTTATGGTGCAACAGTAACGCCCACCTGTATTCACGCCCAGTGTCAGCTTGCTGTAGCCGCCCAGCTCAGCCGCCAGTCGCTCGTAGGCGGCGACCACCTGTGTGGCAGATAGATTGGCCGCCGCTCATGGCCTGGCAGCAGAACAGAAGCTGCCGTGGTGTGTGGAGCGGCCTGCACTTGCACTGCAGCTAACGGTGCTGTGGGCTGACAGCAGCAGAGCTCGGTAGGAGAGGCAGCACCCGCAGGCTGCCACCCAAGCATGACGTGCCTGCTCTGCCGTCGTGTCAGGCGACTCCAGCTCCGCATACACCTGCAGGGAAGGCAGGAGATCGGGAAGAACGGGCAGGTGTGGAAACCCAGTAAAGCACAGCACAGCAGAGTGCAGCAGCAACGTGACCTGCCCAACAGGTAAGCTGAATGGCAGCATGCGCATGGTGCGGAGGTGAGTGGCAGCATGGCAGCTCAGCGCACCTGCCAATGTGTATAGTCAACGGAACTGCCCGCCAGCTGCAGGGTGTGAGGCATGAAAGGACCGGCTGTTGGCAGGTGGATCACAAAGTTTCTCCCGATGCCTCCTCAGCTGCCCTGCGAGCCATCCCAGTTGGGAGCACCGCCACCATGTGCGCTGCCTGGCAAAGTGTTGTGCCCAGTTCGCACCATGCAGCCTCCCTGCACAAAAACACATCCGCCACATCCGCCCATCGCCCACCTGCAGCAGCTCCAGACACCGCCCCAAGACAGCTTATACGTCCCAAATACCTAAGTGCTCACCTGCAGCAGCTTCTTGTAGCGCCCCCACACGGCGTCAAATGGCGCAATCGTGACCAGCAGCTGCGGGCGCCACGCCTTGAGCCGCCCAATCAGCCCAGCCATGGCGGGCGCAAAGCTGTCGCCGGCGGGACCATCCAGCCCTTCTTCATAGTTTATGTCTAGCCCGATCAGGTTGTACCTGCGCTGAATTGGAATGCGATGCGCAATGCAGCTGCATGCAGTAAATCTTGAATGCGCCCGATTCTCAAGTGAGCCGTGCCGCGCCGTGCGCTTTGCCACACCTGAAGGCATGCCGCCCACCACTGCATCCATGGCCCCTTCCTAGTCCGCCAACTATCATCCCACACAAATGCAACCCACTCACTCACTTTTCCATCAGTGCCTGCAGGCTGGCCGCTGCAGTGGCCACCCATTGGTCCAGCGGCACAGCGGGGCCCCAGGCAAAGCCATCATTCCCCACAATGCAACCCACTCACTCACCTTTCCATCAGAGCCTGCAGGCTGGCCGCTGCATTGGCCACCCATTGGTCCAGCGGCACAGCGGGGCCCCAGGCAAAGCCGGCGCCAGCGAGGGACAGCATGCCGCGCTGGCTGCCGCACTGCTGGGAGCAGGCGCACTCCAGCTGGTATGGGTCTGCAGGTGAAAAGAGGTGTAGCACGATTGCATCATGCCTACATTACATGAATGCCGGTGGGAGGCAGAAGCGCAGCTGAGGACGCACGGCACCAGGGGCATGAGCGGCAGCCGCGGCACGGCACCGCAGGCCGGCGAGCAGCTTGGACTGGTTCTTACCATAGAACTGGAACATGCCATCGTGGGCTGGATCGCGGGCAAAGGCGTAGAGGAGGTGCAGCGGCACGGCGGGGTGCGTCGGTGCATCGGCGAGCGGCGGCAGCGGGCGCCCGAGAGGGCGGGCGCCCACATACGCTCCGATGAACATCTGTCAGCGTGCCGCTGCCCTCTCAGACGCCGCAAATCCCTCTATGGTTGCGATCGGCGCAAACCAAGGCCGTGTGGCGCAGGAGAGGGGCAAGTGGCGTGCGGCTTTTGTCGCAGGCAGGGCGGAGAACCCTTGCCAGGCTTGTGCTGGCTAATGAGGCGATGCTGATGTGATCGCGAGACGCACACGCTGGCATCATGCCCCTGAACGGTTCCCATGGGGGACGGAGGCCGGCCTGCCGCATTTGGGCCCAGCTGGCACGCGTGCCGTGTGCAATGCTGTGTGTTTGCAATCGTCAGTTGAATACAAATGGGATTAGCAGTGCTCAGTCAGGTAACTTATTCTCATTGTCAATGCATCAGGCCGTTCATTGGTTCCTCTCCGCCGCCACCTCAACATGGCCGCACGGGGCGCTGCGGGTATGCGGGCGCTTGCCGGCCAGCCAGCCCCGCAAACACGCTGTCTGCACTCGGCAGCGGATCCTGCAGCAGGGCACATCGAAGGTGGAGGAATGCTGGGTGCTTGGCAGGCCAGTGCAGGGGCCCTGCTGCTGTGCAGCATGGCGCTGGGCAGGGTTTCCAGCGGAAGTGGAGAACGAAGCACGGCGGACAGCAGCGCAAATGTCAATGCAACAGCACGCAGGAGGGCTGCATGGGCTCTCCCACAAAGCAGCATGAAATTTCGCAGAACAAAACTGGCAGCGAGAGGCGCTCACTTGTCGGAACCACTCGTGCTGCAGCGCGGCGGCGGCGGTGATGCGGTGCGCCGGGTCGAGCACCAGCATGGCCAGCAGCAGGTCTAGGAGCGTATCCGGCTTGGGGAAGGCCCTGCAGCAGAGCGGTGGAGGGCAGCAGCAGGGGGTGGATGGCACTGCTGCATACAAAATTGAAAAACCGGCCCCACACCTTTAACCTGGCAGCGGGCTGCTCGCCCCATCGCCCCACCCAGCATCTTCTTGCGGCTGCCAACAGCAACACACAGCAATCAGGTCCGCTCAAAAATTCACGCAATCTATCTCACCGCGGCAGCGGGCTGCCCTCCCACATCATCTGCCCGAGGGCGCAGTAAGCTGCACCCGCCCCTCCCATAACCAACCCATCAGTTGCTCCAATACAATCAACAGAATGCTTACCGCAGCAGCGGGCTGTTCTCCCACAGCATCTGCTTCAAGTTGACCGAGCCGTGCTCCGGCCGCGGCTGCCGGCAGCCGCCGGTGTCGTCCCGCCAGTGCCGAAGGGAGGCCACGTCCGGCCAGGGCGTGTGGGTGTTGGGGTGGCCCAGAGCGGTGAAGATGCGGTTGACTTGGTCGTCCTGGTAAGCATCGGGGCTGCCCTTGCGCTCCTCGCCCTGCAGCAAAGCGAATGCTTGCAACAGATTGACAGATGCAATGCTACAGTGATGCGGTTGACTTGGTCGTCCTGGTAGGCGTCTGGGCTGCCCTTACCCTGCCCGCCCTGCAGGGCAGCACAGAGGCAGAACATATGTCTGTAACGCTGGAACAATACGGGGTTGACAGGACACCCCGTGCAGCCCCAACTGCAGCGGGTGCAGCAGCAGCAATTCGGCCCAAAGGTTGCAGCACAATGCTGAAGGCTGGCCCACCAAGCAGTGCAGCAGAGCAACAGCAGCTGCACTCCGCCAGAACATCAGCCAGCCAGCCAACCCACCTGGAACAGCGGGCGCAGCAGCAGTAGTTCGGCCATGATGCAGCCCACTGCTGCTGCTGCTGTTGAAAGCTGGCCTACTAACCATCGGATGTACCAGCAGATGCAGCAGCAACCCGCTTGAACACATCAGCCAGTCAGGTAACCCACCTGGAAGAGCGGTCTCAGCAGCAGTAGTTCGGCCATGATGCAGCCAATGGCCCACACATCCACCGCTCCTGTGTAGTGCCGAGCGTCAAGCAGCAGCTCGGGGGCGCGGTACCTGCACATGGTACCGGCGGCAGTG
>VFQQ010002867.1_pt1 | contig 18161 bp, 15 predicted proteins | sample 3512341 | NCBI WGS metagenome assembly VFQQ01 (sample SAMN10412373, study PRJNA504923) | tailings metagenome | isolation source: Relicate 2 Philex TSF1 revegetated site | place: Philippines: Tuba, Benguet | collected 2017-08-29 | reverse complement strand
GCACACCCTTCACACGGGTGGGGTCGTAGGTTCAATCCCTACATCGCCCACCATTCTCTGCACCTTTTCGTATCCTTTGCAGCTTTGGGTGCCGGTATATGGCATAAATCTGGCACAGCCAGCGGGCTTGGGCAGACTAGCCCATTCCTGTGCCAAGTTGCGGATCAGGGTATCGAGCGAAAGCCGGCCGGCGAGCCACTTGTCGATGGCCCGCTGGCCGAGCAGATAGCAGGCCAGACGATCCTGCATGTCCGCGTCGAACTTCTCGCGTCCAGTGAGCCCGAGTTGCTGCCGCATCGTGGGAGCGTCGTGCGGATGATCTGGTACCGGCCAACTGCCGACGACTTCAGCTTGTTCTTCCTGTTGGCGAGCATCTTGGACTGCAGCGCTTCGATCTGGTCGAGCGTCATGCTGATGAGATCCACGTCACCGCCGGTGTATGCGCCGTAGCCAAGCGCCTCGTTGTAGCCCCTGCCCTTGTCGGTGCCTTCAGACTTTCCCATGAGGTCGAGCATCGGGCGGTAGACGGCATAAGCGTCCACGGCCCGCACACTAGTGCGTTCCTTTCTGTGGAGAGACTTGTTCTGTCAGAAATAATGAACCCGCCGGGCGATCCAACGCAGGCGGGTTCACCAATCGGCTAATATGCTGGTGCAGATAGTCAGACCGAAGTGATCGTTACCCCGGCCGCACCATTGAGTGCGCCATTTTGACTGAAGTCATGGGATATGGCGCGGTACACCCGGCCCTTTGCAGCGGCGCCAGTTGGAAAGTCATAGCTGGAGGAACAATTCCCGTTGAAGCGGTCGGGGCCAACATCGATTGTGATGTTTGCGGAAAGCGATCCCAGTGTGAAACCCTTTCTGCTGGAACCGGCCGTCAGGATGTACTCGTTGCCTTTGCCCGCCACGATACTCTCGCCGAAAATGTTCACGCCCAAAGTACCGTTGAAGACATTCCCCGTGATGTTCAGAAACCCAGATGCCTGGATGCCAACTGCGCCGTCACCAAAGACACATGAGGTGATCGTTCCGGTACAGTTCTCGATGTAAAGCCAGCCGTTTGTGGGGGCGAACCCGACAGATCCAACGTGGTCGTTGTTGTCCAGAGCCAGGCCATCGATATTTCGCAAATCCCATCCGTTCTGCCCACCCAAGTTAATGGGGTTCATGATGCTGTCTTTAATGCTCTGGCGGGTTCTACGCCGCGCACCTCGAAACTCGACAGCTTTGATCGTCAAATCGTAGAACACACAATCGCCGATGTGAGAGTTGGAACCGCCCCAACTGAGATCCCCTGCGAGGGTTCTTGAAGACAAGCTCGTTGCAGCACCGTCCAGGACGTATGTGCCGACACCACCGGTCCCGGTGCCAAAGGATACAATGCTGCGGCCTATGAGGCTGCCGGTTGTGGTGTCCCAAATGCGGAGATCGGTACCAATCTCACCAGAAACCATCGCGGTAACAGTAAGGGTGTTCCCGGAGATTGATCCCATAAACACAGCGAGGCGATTGTCATCCTCGATCCTGATGCCGCGCTCCGCTCCCGTGAAGACGCATTCCTTAGGATTGAAGAACTCATCATAGGCGATCGAAATGCAGGAGCGCGGCGTATACAGATACTGCGAGCCTCTGATGCCGAAAGTGCCGAGTTTGCAGCGTTCCGGGTACGAGCCTGGCGATCCGATCAGCGACAGGATGTTGCCGGTAAATCCGGACGTGGCGTAGCAAATATCCATATCGATCTGGCGGAATCCCCGGGACCCATTTCCGTACGCCTCGATCCCAAAACCCGACGATGTGCCGGTTATAAGAATTGTCGTTGCTGCTCTCGCATAGATAGTTTTGCCACCACACCCCTGCCCCTGCCAAGTGAGATTGATGTCTTGAGTGATGCGGATCGCGCCGGCTGCAATGTTGAAGATGCCACGTCCAAAATGCAGTGTGCCCGACGTGTAGGCAGTGATGATTTTGTTCGTTAGACCGTCGTTCAGCGTGTCTCCATTACTGCGGAGAAACTCGATTGCGTTGAGGATGGCAGTCGTACTGTTGGCAGCCCCACCTGCAAGGGCCGCCGCATCCGTCTTATGCCCAATGGCACCAAACATTTCGACGGAGATGGGCTGCCCGATTGACAACTCATACCACGTCGTTCCGCCGCCGCTGAGGGTGATCGAGAACTTGCCCGCGTGTGTCGGCTGCGCTGAGACCTTCTTGTACTGCGCTCCACCGCCGTCGCCTGCCGAGAAATAGCCGGCTGTAACCATGAAATTCGGCGCGACAGCCGGACTGTAGGCTTTCGCCTCATCTAGGGTGGCGAAGATATCAGGCATGATCTTTCCTTTCGAATAGCCAACTCCTGAAGCGCCAGGCTGGCGAGCCAAGGTTGATGCCAACGAATGATGATCTAGCCACAGAGCAAGACAATCGATCGAGGCTTGCCCGTTCACAGGCTTTGATCGCGGTACACAACATCCCCAGAGAGCTGAGTTGAACGATGCCGGTGGCTGTCGGGGGTAGTTTCGCTGGCTTCTAACGGGCAAACCTGGATCAGTTATCAGTTGCGTCGGGTTGAACGGCGATGCGCTTGTTATCCCTTTCGGGATTACCCCATTTGGGGGAAGAAAGGCGCACACCGACGATGTAGGCGCGGGTTGGCCGTCACGGAATCGTCGAACATTTGAGACAATCAATGCCTGGCCCGGGGAAGGGATCCAACGCGATGACCAGTGCGGACAAAGTAAAGAAGGCAGTCATTGATGCCGTGATTTTCACGGTTTGGGGAATCATAGCTTACTACGCCACGGTAAAAGCGGCCAAGTATCTGGTTGGATAGCCTACGAGACTGCTGTACTGTTCTTCTAAAGATGGCGGGAAAACCCGTTAGAGTGCAACCCGCCCCCTGTGCCCTTTCTGTGGTGAGGTTTACTCCGTCAGAAATAGCGCCCCCCTAAGCGCCCTGACGAAAGCGGGTTCACCATTTGCCCAATACGACTATCCAGCCAGCATCCAGACGTGCTATCGTTGCCGAATGTATTAGGCACTAAACTCTCTTTTGCCATCTGCTTTATGATGATCACAATGTTGGTATTCGCGGGAGCGGCTGTTGTGGTCTGCTTTCGTTCGTTATGTCGCTGACAAGATCGAAGCTGCGCTTCCAGATTCCCCCAGGAAGACCCGCACCGCCGGCTGATTGATCCCTATCACGTGCAGCAGCAATCGCAGCGCTGGGGGCAAATTGGTCAAGGGAACTGCTTTCTTCGAACAGCTATCGTCGGTTGCAAACTACTTGAGCGAACCGGACGAACTCCTTACAACGCGCGCATCGGTATGAGGTTTGTTCGATGCTACGTGCAGTTCTCTGGAGTGCAATGCTGGCTGCTGCTCTGCTTCCATCACCGGTGGTGGCAGCGGGTTGCCCGTCACTCGCCTCGGCCCCACGCACGCCCCCTTCCTCTGCAAAGTATGCCAATGGACCCAATATGAGCTTGGGTTCAAAGGGGGAGCTCCTCTACGATTATGGCAGCGCGTACGGCAATCTTGGGAAGTGGAGCGACCCGTATTTCACCTCGAGCTATGCTCTCGCGCTCTACAAGGAATGGCTTCAATCCAATTGCAGGGATGCAAGGCTGAAAGAGTCCTTTCTCCATCAAGCGTCATTGTTGGCCGAACGGGTCGAGAAACGGGGCGGCGCCGCGGTCTGGCCCTATCCTTTTGAAAACCCGCATTATCACCTGCCGAGCGGCTGGATTTCGGGCATCACTCAATCCCGAGTAGCTAGCGTTTTGTACAGAGCTTCTGTCCTTGACGCTGACCAAGACTATGCTGCCCTAGCCGACCAAGCCATGCTTCCTTACACGCTCACTCTGACGCAAGGTGGAGTGGCCTCTATTCAAGATGGCGGGACGTGGTTTGAAGAAGCCCCGGACAGCTATGGGGTCGCATTCAACGTTTTGAATGGGCACATCACCGCATTGGCTGGAATTTTCGATATGTACCAGATGACGGGCAACGCGAGGTGGAAGGCACTCTTTGAGGATGGATTGAATGCAGTGAAGCGGGACATAGGGAAGTTCGACGGCGGATTTTCATCCCTATATTCAGTATCCGCCCCCTACAGCGCTCGACCCGTTGCAGCACGCCAGGACTACAACCCTCTCCACGTTTCACAACTGCTGTGGTTGTACGACGTTACTCACGAGGATATTTTTCGAGTCTGGGCCTCTAGATTTCAGGCATACGAAGTCAGAAAAGATAACTTTTCAGCGGAACGCTCCATAAATGAAAAGACCCACGGGCCAGAACGGGCAAATGCATATTACGGAGATTCCTACTGGTCGACAGGCGTCTTCCCTACTTGGTTTAGAATCAAGCTTGAGCATCCCGCATTGCTAAAGTCACTGGCCGTAGACGGCCATTCACAGGGAGGCTCCCCGCAAGTCTTTTCGGTCACTCTATTTGGCTCGGCTGACGGCGGACGTGAGGAACCGGTTCGAACGTTCGAATTTACGAATAATACAACACGGAATTTGGACATCCCAGTCGAGATCGATCGGCCAGTATCTTCTGTTTTATTCAACTTTCAGAAGCCGGTATCCGATGACGTGCTGGCATTGGATAACATTGCGCTCGTAAGAATGTCTCCGGACTATGCGACGGTAGCAAATGATTGCAATTATCTTTGGGACTATGCAGGGGATACCTCCTTCTACAACGTCGACCTCGCGACAGATGGTGACATGTCGACTGCGATGAAAATCACTTGTCCTGGGTATCTAATGGTGCCAATTCCCCAAGGATCCAAACGCGCGAAGGCCATAGCTGATATAGACGACAACATCGTTGTTCGCGTGTCGAAGGACGCCTTCGAGTGGTCGAGCAAGGTCGATTCAAAGTTTGGAACAGACATATCTATCGAGAGAGAGGCCAGCTTTCTCTTGATAGAGTTCGAAAGCAAACAGGGTCGTATTTGGGAAATTCACTTCGAGTGATCTTCCCTTACGGCCTCACGGAAACGCCTCCGTTCGCAACTTTGATCCGTACACTACCCGATGCCCGATTCGCTGGCATGGTCCTTCCACAAAATGGTAGACCAAGATCGACCACAATATGGAAATTACAAGGGCAAGCGCGGCGGTTAGAGCATCACCCCAACTATGAATGAGTTCCGGTCTCCCAGTAACGACAAAGAACAGACTAAGAAACAGAGGATGAAAAAGATAGAGCGTATACGAGTACCTGCCGGCCTGCTTCAGAAAAGAACGACGCAAGAAACTCAACCGGTCGTTGCCCAAATTTAAAACGACTGAAAGCAAGGTGATGCCGTACCCGAGTGACAAATAGGTGTGTCCCCAAAGATGCATATTGAGATCGAGCGCCGGCCTGATTACGCCGATAATGATGGGAATTGTGGCCGCGAACACGATGGAGATGCATGCAATCTTTGATTTTTGACCCTCCATTGCCACTCGCCAAGTGGGTGTCCGAAGGGCATAGGCTATAAGCCCGCCGACACAGAGCCCATCCAGACGGAAAGGGGGCAGAATGTACGGCGCCAACGAATATTCTTGCCCAATCCACAGAAATGCCAACGCTCTAGCCACAATGGAGGCTAAACCAACGGCAATCAGCAACACGGGCAATCTCTTCATAGGCACCGCAATGATGATCCACGGTGCGATCAAATAGAACCATTCTTCAATGCCTACCGACCAAGTGACGGCGAATCCTCTGGCGAGAGGTCCGTCGACGATAGCCATGAGCCAATTCCAAGTGAAAGTGAGCTGCGCAACCAATTGGGTAGCTAACCCAGCATTGGTGTTGAACGACGCGCTCTCGCCGGTCGCGGCGTAACAAATCCAGTAGACTGCGACCAACAGGAAATACGGCGGAAAGATCCTCAATACCCGGCGCCAGTAAAATACATGAAAGACATTAGGGGCGCCCCGATTGTCGATGAGGATGCCGACGATCAGAAATCCAGATAGAACGAAAAACAGGTCGACGCCCGTGCGACCGAAAATGGTAATCGACTGAACAAGTTTAGCTGCCCATAGCGGTTCGTTTATAAGCGAGCCTGTGTAGTGCCACATTATCACCATGAGGACGGCAATCCCACGTAGACCGTCCAGCTCCGAAATACGCCCACTTTTGTGCATGCCTCGGCTTCTAGCGAAGCTTCAAGTGTAACGCTAGTGGCAACCTAAAGGTCTTGCAGAGACAGGACGTCGTTCAGAATTTCCACCGATGAACACGACTTGAGCCCCGGCGGCGAATTGCATAGAAGCACGCCAAAGACTCTTGGTGGTAATCATGTTGCGTTCTGTTCTTGCTGGAGTGGCATTTGCCGCTTTAACGACGTCAACTGCCTGGGCCGCGGTGTGCCCCTCGATCGGGCCGGCGCCGAGGCTGCCTTCTTCAGCGAGAGCGTATGAGTCTCTACCAAATCACAGCATTTCCAGTAATGGTGTTCTCGCCTTTGACTACGGCGCGACATACAACAATCTAGGGAAACACAATGACCCCTATTTTGTCTCCATTTACGCACTCACACTTTATCGCGACTGGCTGAACTCAGATTGCGATGACAGTGAAATGAAACGTAAGTTCTTGGTGCAAGTGGAGTGGCTCAACCAGAATGCTGAATGGCGTGGCGACCTCGCAGTGTGGTCACACCCGTTCGAAAACTCCTTTTACCATCTTAAGCCAGGCTGGATTTCCGGAATTGGGCAATCACGGATTGCAAGCGCCCTTTATCGTGCATCTGCGGTCACCGGTGACCCGAAATTCGCAAAGACCGCAGACGGAGCCATGTCGACTTATCTCCGTCCCACTACCAAGGGCGGCGTTGTAAATCTCGACGGCGATGTCACATGGATTGAAGAAGCGCCGGATCCTAACGGCCGATCGTACAAAGTATTGAACGGCCACGTCACCGCCCTCTCCGGCATCTACGATGTTTTCCAGATCACCAAAGATCCCAGATGGAAAGAGGTCTTTGATCGTGGCGTAGCAGCCGTGAAGCGCGACATCCCCCAATTCGACGCAGGTTTTGCGTCCGCGTATTCCTTGGATTCTCCATCATCTGCAAGACCGATCGCTAACCTGAAGGATTACAACATCCTTCATGTCTCGCAGTTGCTTTGGCTTTACGAGGTGGATCATGATCCGGTGTTCCTATACTGGGCCTCGCGGTTCCAAGCATACGAACTGAACTCTGACACACTCAGCGCAAGCAACTCGATCAATGCCAGGGATTTTGGGCCGGATAAGGCCGCAGGACTCTACTACAACCACTATTGGTCGACGGGCACCTATCCCACTACCTTCACGCTGTCGATGAAGCGACCGGAGGCTTTGTCGAGGGTCTCAATCGATGGGCATATACTATCGAGCTCTCCATCCTATTTTGATGTCGAACTACGTTTGGGTGACAGCGTAGTTTGGAAAAAGAATGTTGAAGGCACTAGAAAACAAAACATTGATATCGACGTGCCTGTCACCGCCAAAGTCGATAGTGTCCGTCTGACCCTTAAGCGCAGTGTTGCAGATGAGGTTATGGCATTGACGGCTGTAGCTGCGGTGCGTGCTGAACGGCCGTTCGCTCCGATATCGCGGGATTGCAACTACCGGCCAGACAGCTCAAAAAGTCCAATCCGGTACAATGTCGATCGCGCTTTCGATCACGATCCTACGTCGGCCATGGAAATTTACTGCCCCGGCTTCATCGTCTTTCCGACGAACGGAGCTAGCAAATTTCAAATTGATGGCAAGATTGCTGGAGGAGCAACCATAAAGATAAAGACCTCAACGGATATGCTGAACTGGACTGCGCCGGCCGAAATCCCGGCCAGCGCAGAATGGGACATCCCCAGTGAAGCAAAGTTCGTTCAGATCGATCATACTGATACCATTTCGGCCATCAGGGAGATCAATTTCAGGTATCCAAGCGACTGGCCCTGGCCTCTGGAATTCTTGAACCCTCAGCATTAGGACGCGACGCGAAGAGCAACGCCCCGAGTGCTATCGTGATACCCCACCCGCTGGAATTGAGCAGCGTAGTCAGTACCGATTCAAAGGTGAGAGCGAGGGGCAAGGTGTTCAGCGCCACCCTGATCGCTGGATCAGGAAACGCGATGCCCAGCAGCACGATGATGATGCCAATAACGGCCCCCGATGCGACAATCCCAATCATGCCAAAATTGGCATATGCTTGGACGTAGTCTGCTGCGGTGACCGTGCCATTGAGGCCCCTTGCTTCAAGGTCGGGGTAATACTTTTTCCAGATTTTGTTGGCGAGATTGACGAACTTGCAGTCAGCTATCTTCGACGCCCAGCTGTAGCCGCATCCACCTTCGAACGGCGCTTCTGAAGGGTAGGTCTCAAGCCACTGGCCTTCGATAACACCGATAGCCGAAAATGCCCGAAGCCAGATAGCTTCGATTGGCTTCCAAAGAAATGACACCAGGAGTGTCTTTCCATCCGCGTCCGAAACCCTCAACGCTTTCGGAACTTGCGCGCTGCGAAGGGACGGCATGTCGGACAGCTCGGTTGCTGGCGGTAATTCCGCCTCTGGCGGCTTCGGTAACAATGACGACTTGTGCTGCACGATGACGCTCAACATCATCAATATGGCGATGAACAAGAACGTCAGCCCCGATGATATCCATCGTTTCTGGCTGATCAGCACAATGAGCAGAGGCGCAAAAACAATAAGGATGTAGGCCTTTGTCACAATGGCGAAGCTGAAGACAGTGGCCGCCAGGAAAGTCAGGAGAAAGAGCCGCCGCTTGGTGATGTAGCTGAAAATCAGCCACAGAGGCACCAAGCCCTTTATGTAATATTCTCCCGAATAGCGCTGCCATGACGGCAAAGATGCGAAGAAATTGTAGCGTATTTCCGACGCCACCATAAAGTCGTTCGTGAAATACATTTTCACGATCGGGACGTATCCGGCGGCCCAGAAATAGAAAACTGGAAAGAGGATCACCAACAGATCTAGGGCAAGAAGGAAACCCCGCGCTTGCTGCGTGGCGACGCCCGCCTGCGAGATCAGATCCGTTAGACGATCGAACACACCGCGCAGAAAAAACGCAGCGATCACATAGGTTGCTGCCACGCTCACCGCGAACGTATTGATGGCAAAGATGTACTGGTCACCAGTGACAGAATAGACGCCGATCCAGTGAACGATCACCAGGACGGCGAAGATCACGGCCAGGATGTGGCGAGACCAAAAACCATTCCCAGCCGCCCTGCGGGCGGCAGTTCCTTCAACTTCCGCTGTCATGCGTTGGTCCTGACAGATTTGCTAATTTGCCGGGATGACGAAGGAACTTCCTCGCCAATCCATGCCGCAAACTTCCACGATGCGCATTTGTTCGTCTCCTGGTACTTCCGCCCAGGCGCGCCCTTTAGACAAAAATGTGGTGCAGCGGTCACGAAGATATTCTTTATCGGGTTTTTTGGGCTCGAACGTCAGATATCCGACGTACCCGATAGACGCGACCGCAAAAGCCGCGCTGGCGATCTTCTGTTTCTGAACAGTTGTTATTTGCAACACGGCTAATTCAATCCAATCGGCCCGCCCAATAGGCACCGTTACACGATCATACATATCAGTTTCAAGTCGTATACCTTAACTAGTTCGACAATGCTCTAAACGCCGCAAGCCGGGTACGGTTTGCCTCCAATCCGCGGACTTTCGTCCGCCCGATCAGACGGTCTGAATTCCAAAAAGCCCGGACAACCGAATATCTTCGGTGCTTGTAAAGTTCGCGAGGTCGGAAGTGAGCGCAACCAACCGCGCGTCATTTGCGGTAAGGGCATAGACGGCTGACGTTACCTGCTTACCACCCCATGCCATCTTTGCTAATCCATCGGTGGATCGATGGCTAACCCCAAGCACCTGCGGCAGGCGTGGGAACTTGTAGCGGAACGCCACAGACGCAGAAGCGGCTTGGTCCGTACCAGTTGAGCATGAAACGGTGGCAGACGCCATTTGCGGCATCATTCGTACGTTGGCGTTGGCAATTCCGGCATCTGGGCGAAGAAGCTGCTCTACGCCGTTCGGGCCGGTGACGTTGTCAACAATGATATGGTCTGTTGGCACAGTGGAGAGCGTGTCGTCCGTCACCATAACAAAGCAAAGGCCCTGAGTGGCTTTCCAGATGATGCCGGCACCGACGAACGCCACGTTTATTTTCTTGTTGGCGTTCTGCCCCTGAATTCGCACGGCTTTTGCGAGAGAACCAGCATTCGGCGTGACAATTGTCACGCCATCGATGATGACCGTCAGATCATCACGCATTTTGGTTTCTACTGGTCGGTTCGTTCCGTTGCCTGGACCTTGTGGATTTATGTAGAGAAAGGCGGACGAAGTCTGTCCGTCGCCATTTGATCGAAGGGTGCAATTGACCAACTTGTAGGTCCCTCCAACGCATTCTGAAACCCAGAAACAGGAGCCGGTCGCATCGGCTGGCCATTCGGAAATTTCACAGCCGGACAGCTCCACATTTCGGCCGCCGATTGAAGCTCCTGACAGAAGATTGCAATTACATATCTGGCACGCGGAAACGATCACCACATCACCCGCGGTAATCGCTGGCAAAGCCCCCCATGTGAGTGCAAGATCACCCTTCGCAACGCTGACTGAAAGATCAGCAAGCGCCATCAGGCTGCCTATGAAGCCAAGACCGCCGGGACGGCACACCGCTCTACCAAAACCCGACGCATCGTGACGTTGTAGAAATCATCCAGACCAAATACTGGCGGATTTTCATCACTCGAGAGAAACAAAAAGACTCACGCGAAAACGCTTAGAGTAACATCGGCTCGCCCCCTCAAAGCGCGTTTGGCCGCTTCAATCTGGTTGGTCGCCACAGCTGTGAGCTTGGTGGACGCACTATCGTTGCCGTAGCCGCTTCCGAGGCCGAAGACTCCGCGCTCGATACCACAGCCTTGGCCGCCATGATCCGGCTCGTCAGGTGGAACTTTATGCGATCGAGCCGCCCGCCGGCTGGAATTTGGAAGACGCGGTCCCCCTCAAGGTCGTCTATGCGCGCCAAATCTAGCGAAGTGTGGGGTCGCCAGGCTGTGCGAGAGAATTTCGCAGGTAATCTTTCTTTTCGTATCGCTGGACGTCTAAAGCTAGCGGGTAAGTGAATCCGACATGGTTCATTGCTTCCCGCAATAGCCATCAACGATCGTGTCGCCGAGCCGGATTCTGGGAAGAGACGAAGTCGATAACTCTACCTCCCGAAGAAATGTGTGAAGAAGCGCGTATGGTCAGTAGGGGTGAGAACCCTTCCCTACGATGTGTTAGGCACGCCTGTTCCGAACTTATCACATCCTTGACCCTTCCAGCCGCAGTCCCCGTGGTGAGAGCAAACTGGATTTGTGCTAGGCTAGCCCTTTGATGCCACCAGCTTGCTCTGAGTTGCAAGCTACACGCCTTGTCAATCCTTACTACTCAAGGCATTGGATGCTGGCAGAGCCTTGTGGCTGCGCATGGAGAGAGTTTCGTTGCTCAATATTCACATCTATCCGAGTTCGATGACTCATGAGAGCCGCCTGTTTCGAGAGACTGCAGTCATCGAACAGATGAACGGCTTTAGTGAAATCGAAATTGTTGGCGTTCGAGCTACCGGGCTCCCAAATCAGGAACAAATTAGCCCAACGCGGCGAATTGTCCGACTTGGACCGCAAAAATGGGACGGTCAAGCGAAAGCGATTAGCTATGCACTGTGGATGCTCAATGCCATCTGGTATTGTTGTTTCGTCCGTAGGCCGCAGTTCATAAACTGCCACAGCCTGACAACTTTACCCATTGGCGTGCTGGCAAAGCTTTTTGCCGGATCGACGGTTATTTACGACGCTCACGAGCTGGAAACCGAAACCAACGGTCTCCAAGGCTTCCGCCAGGCACTTAGCCGATGGCTAGAACGCGCACTTATCCGCTTCTGCGACCACAGCATTTTCGTCAGTAAGTCGATCCAAGAATGGTACGTGAACGCATACGGTCTAACCGATACAAGCGTCATCTATAACGTGCCGGCCGTCGCTTCCGCCATTGGCAAGGGAACGGCTCTGCGTGACCAACTCGATATCCCCGCAGAAAAAAAGATTTTCCTTTACTTGGGAGCGCTTGCTCCAGGCCGCGGAATCCTGTCAATCTTGGAAGCATTTAAGCGGATGCCTGAATTTTCCGTAGTCTTCATGGGAACCGGCTCGCTAGAAAATCAGATTAAGGATGCAGCGAAATCGCTTCCCAATGTTCACTACGTATCTCCGGTGCTTCCGGCAGATGTCGTCGAAACTGCATCGTCTGCCGATTTCGGTATTTCCATGATTGAACCGACTTCATTGAGCTATAAGTTCGCGATGCCTAACAAGCTGTTCGAGTATCTCGCCGCAGGCTTGCCTGTCCTGGCATCGCCGATCCCCGAACAAGAAGCTCTTGTTAGGGAACACGGCGTTGGGGTCGTTACCGCCGGGCTATCGGCAGATGACATCTATGTCGCTGCTCAAGATATCGCCACCCAAGGCGACATACTTAGGGGCGGAATTTCGTCCGCTCTGGCTGCCTATAGCTGGAAAAATCAGTCAATGGATATCCAGCTGATCTATAATCGCTTCAACGTTCGGTCATTTCCTGGATACATGAGGCAGGGATTGGGGCCGAAGTAGTTTCTTCGTCAGATTTCCTTGATCCCGACGCTGTAGTGCAGCCTTGCCAAAGCGCCTGCTCTGAAATTTATGCTGTCGCATCCCAGTTGGTAATAGCATGTCGTTCGACCCGAGAAGTACGAAGACGACGAAGGCAAAGAAAGCCACGGAACGGTAACGCGACGGTCTGCAAGGAAGCACAAAGCCGAAGGCAGATCGTTCTGTTGGAATTGAAGATCGACGGTATCCACGGCATGGCCGACCGGATCAGTAAGAGCCAGGTCGCCGTTGATCTTACGCGCAGGTGCATCAAGCGGTCGATCATTACCCAGGATAAAACCGGGGTCTACATCGCCCACCATTCCGCATTCTCGGATAGCGACCTCTCAGAACATCCCTGGATTTCGGTCCCTCTTCTCACGGCAATTCGAAGCGTGACCGAACAAGCAGCAATCCAGCCTTGGACCGCTGCTCCCGCACTCTAGCCAACCGGCCCGCGCACCGCAGCAACCGCCTCCAGGGCCTGACGCAGACGGTCGTCGCGGCCGTAGACATCGTCGAAAAACTCGACCTTTCCAGACATGTCCGGCCAGGCGGTGAAATAGGCGACATAAACTGGAATCTTGCGGCTCACCTTTTCGGATGAATGTCCCTTGGCCAGCTTGCCGGCGACATAATCGACCGAGGTTCCCAGGACAGCGGCAGCCATGCCGCGAGGATCCTGCAGGCGCACGCAGCCATGGCTCAGAGCCCGGTTGTCGCGCTGAAAGAATGCCTTCTGCGGTGTGTCGTGCATGTAGATGGCATGTTTGTTGGGGAACAGGATCTTCAATTCGCCCAGCGAATTGGCCTCGCTTGGCTGCTGACGGACATTGAAAGGTATCTTTGACCCATATGCGCCCCAGTCGACCGAGGATGACGGTATACGCTTGCCGCGCGAATCGGAGACCTCATATCCTGCACGGTCGAGATAACCGGGATCGCGCCGCAGCCGCGGCAGCATTTCGTTGACCAGGATCGACTGCGGCACCCCCCAATAGGGATTGTAGTCGACCTGTTCGATCTCGTCGTAGAAGAAACTGGTCTGGTTGGCGACCTTGCCGATCACGGTCCGTGTTTTCAGCTTCTCCTGGCCGCCCTCGATGTAGCTGGCACTGAAGGCAGGCTGGTTGATGAAGACGCGCGGGTCTCCAAGCTCGGACGGATGCCAGCGCAGTTCCTCGAGTGCATACTGCACCTTGGCGACGCGATCCGCCTTCGAGGTGCCGGCAAGAGCCGCAACGGTGCGCGGTCCAATGACGCCGTCATCCTTCTGGCCGGCTTTCTTCTGCGCCGCCTTGACCACCGGCACCAGTTCCGGAACGTAGGTCTCGCTGGTAACGAGCCTTGCCAGTACCTCGCCGTAGTCGCCGCCCATCTCATCGTCGAGGTCACGCGCGATCAGCGACAACAGCTTGGGCAATTCCGCGCTTGTTTCGCCAGGTTTCAGTTTCAGTTTGGAATCGACGACGATCTCGTTTTCCTCGCTCGCCTTGAGCGCTTCGAGCTCAACGCGCAGCGCTTGATATTCCGCATTCTGCGGATGGCGCGATTCCAGATAGGTGCCGGCCTCCTGCGTGCGGGCAAGCGTCTTGAGTGCGCCCTCCCGATCGATGGGCTTTGCCGGGAAGTCGTAATAGCCGGAGATGCGGTTCGGATCGATGCGGCCATCCTGGGCGTCGTCGATGTAGCGCAGCACGCGTGCCGACAGGGCCATCTCGAAGCGGATCATCTCTCTTCCGCGCGCCGCGGGGTCGGTAGAGGCGGAGACCGGTACATCGACCAGGTAGTCCTGCGGCGCCAGCCCATAGGTCGCAGCATCACCCAGTACACGCATCGCCTGCCTGGCCCGTTCGTTGGGCTCGGCGTTGGTCACCCAGATGAAATCGGGATTGGCGGCATAATAGGCGGTCAGTGCCTTGGCGTTCGCCGCTTCTGCTCGCAAATCATAGTCAGCCAGCCCGCCGAGCGCCTCATGGAAGGCATCGCCGGCCATTGCCGGTTCAAACGCAGCGTTCTGCGGAGATGCCGACAAAGCCGAGAAATCAACCTTCACAAGCGGGTCGGCTTTGTAGGTGTTGTAGGTCGGCCCGGTGATCTTGGCGATGGCAGCCGCCTTGCGTGCGCTGGGGGGCGGGGGAAATTCACCACGTGGCTGAGCAGGACGCCTGTATGGATCGCCATACTCACCGTCTCGCATCGATGGCGGTCCGCGGCGCACGTCGCCGCCAAAGAGCATATCAAACAGGCCTTCGGCATTGGCGTGAGGAGATCCCAGCAGCGTCGCAGCCAATGCTGCAAGCGGCAGTAGTGCGGATCTCTTCACGAACGACTTCATGGATCACCCTCTCCGACCCGTCATCGGGCTCCAAATTCCGCCGCAGACGTTCTGATCTTCCGCATGGCGGTGCATGACAGGATCATAGCGTTTCACGCGCATTTGTTTAAGCCTTCGTTAAACAAGCCAGCGTCGGCCGATCACTTCCGCAAAAGCACTGTGGCGGCACGGAAACGGTCCGCACCGCCACAAACGACGAAAAATCGATGATAAGCCTCAAGTCAGGTGTTGGCGCCGCCGTCGATGGTGAAGGCGGACCCGGTGACGAATCGGCTCTCCGGTCCGGCAAGCCAGGCGACGAGGCTGGCGATTTCCGACGCATCACCGAAACGTGGCGTCGCCATCTTCTGGCGCTGGTGTTCAGCATGCGGCCCGTCGGCTGGATTCATGTCCGTGTTGGTCGAGCCTGGATTGACTATGTTGGCGGTGATGCCGCGCGCACCCAGGTCGCGCGCCAAAGCCTTGGTCAAGCCAACCAGGCCAGCCTTGCTGGCGGAATAGGCTGCCAGCCCCTGATCAGTAATGCGGTCGGCGAGGTTGCTCGAGATCGAGATGATCGAACCACCCTCTCCCATCAGAGCGGCTGCTGCCTTCGATGCCACGAACGGCGCCCGAAGATTGACCTCAATCGACTCGTCGAAATCGGCAAGCGATAGACTGTCCACCGGCTCCGCACGCCATATGCCGGCGCTGTTGACCAGGATGTCCAGCCGCCCCAACACTTCGGCCGCCTCCTTCACGGATCGCTCGACGGCATCGGCATCGCGATTATCGGCCTTGATCGCAACAGCCCTGCGACCGCTGGCCTTGATTTCCGCCACGACCGACTCAGCCTTTTCGGAACCATTCACATAGGTGATTGCAACATCTGCACCCTCGGCAGCCAGACGACGGGCAATGGCGGCGCCAATGCCTCGGCTACCGCCGGTCACCAGAGCCGCCTTGCCCTGCAATTTGATGGAAGTCATCGATGTTTCCTTTCTGTATCGATCGATACAGAAATATCTGACAAGGTTGCGGAAGGTCGTCAAGTCATTTATGTATTGATCGATACAGAATTGGAAATGCCATGGCGGATCGTGGACGCCCACGCAGCTTTGACCGTACCGAAGCCCTCGAAAGGGCGATGCAGGTTTTCTGGAAAAGAGGCTATGAAGGCTCCTCGCTGAACGATCTTACGGCGGCAATGGGGATAGGTTGTCCCAGCCTCTATGCAGCCTTTGGCAGCAAGGAAGGCCTGTTCCTCGAAGTCATTGCCCACTACGGCAAGGTTGTCGGCAAGGAGATCTGGGACGCAATCGAGATCGCTCCAACGGCATATGCAGCGATGCGGGATTTTCTTGATGCTACGGTTGAAGCTTATTCCAGGACAGATTCCCCACAAGGCTGCCTGATCGCACTGGCCGCATTGCACCAGGATTCAAGCTCGGGCGCCATCTGCAGCGAGTTGCGCCGCCGGCGCGCGGAAAATATCGACGCGTTGCGCCGCCGGTTCCGGCGTAGCGTGGAAGAGGCCGACCTGCCCACCGGTTTCGACTGCGATGCGGCCGCCCTGTTCTACGCCACGGCCCAGCACGGCATGTCGATCATCGCGCGCGACGGCGCTTCGCGCGAGGCATTGGCCGCGGTCGCAGACGGGGCCATGGCCGCCTTCCAACCGCTGGTGGACAAGGCCAACGCCAATGCGCCGCATGGCTCGTGACAAAGCCGTTATGGTGTGATGGAAATCCGGCAAGGATGCCATTGCATCGAGGTCTTGCGGAGGACAGCGTGAAAAGAGGGTTTCGCCAGATGCTGGACGAGGCCAATGCCGAGATCGAGGCGGTTTCGCCCGATGAGGCGGCGGCGTTGCTGGAGGACGACGGCACGATCTTCGTCGACCTGCGCGATCCCCGCGAGGTCGAGCAGAGCGGACGCATACCTGGCGCCAAGCACTGCCCTCGCGGCATGCTGGAATTCTGGATCGATCCGGACAGCCCGTATCACAAGGCCTATTTCGCTTCGGGAAAGAGCTTTGTCTTCTTCTGTGCCGGCGGCTGGCGTTCAGCACTTGCCACCAAGACCGCGCAGGATATGGGCCTGACCCCAGTCAAACATATCCTCGGCGGCTTCACGGCCTGGAAGGATGCAGGGCTGCCGATCGAAGCGCCCGAAGGCAAGAAGTAGACGAGCGCAACTTCCTCAGTGCACCAGTTCTGGCCGGGTGCGTTCCGCGGCGAAGGCGACCGCTTTCTCGACGATACCAGGATCTGCCAGGATGCGGCGGTGACCGAGCCCATTTGCCCAGTGCAGGCGAACATGGTCGCCGGCACTTGCGTAGAGGTCGGCATGTCGCGCTGACACTTCCTTGTCGTCAGGTGCATGGATGACGAGGGTCGGAACCGGAACATCGGCAAGTTGGCGACCACCCTGGAATTCCTTGAGCGGGCGTCCGGAAAGCTGCTCCACCCGCCCCGCCATCGCAGTCTGTGAACGCGGACCGACATTGAGCAGACGGCTGAACTCGGCGAAGAGATCCGGTATCGAACTTGGAGCCGCGATCAGCACCAGCTTCTCCGTGTTGACCGGCAGATATCCTTTCACCGACCCGACTGCGGCGTTGGTCGCAACGGCGCCACCGAAGGAGTGGCCGACGGTGGCAACGAAAGGGCCAAACCAATCGCCGGCAAGCCGCGCCGCCTCGACAGCGTTGACCATATTGAGGCGGCGTCCGGATGAGGCGCCATGACCAGGCAGATCGAGCGACACCACTCTATAGCCGTCTTCGAGAAACCCCTGGATCAGCGAGCGCATGTATTCCGTGCGCGAGCGCCAGCCATGAATAGCGAGAATCGTACCGCGCGATCCCCTGCCGGGGTCCGGACGGAATTCGTGCACGACCACGCATCCCGCCTTTGTCTTCAACCGATGATGACGCGCTCCGGCCATGAAATCGGCGGCGCGGTCGATGGCACGGCGCTCACCATCACTCGCCTTGTTGACATTGGGCGTGCGACAGAACACTTCGAACGCGGCGCGGCCTGCCAAGCCAGGGGCGATGCGCTCGCCGAAACCAAACAGGCCGCGGATGACCTTCAAACCAAATGATGCCATAGTGGCGATCCAACAGAATAGTTCAA